>Ga0172375_10001358_pt1 | contig 39463 bp, 37 predicted proteins | sample LakKiv1m_FD_114537 | JGI IMG/M metagenome (GOLD analysis project Ga0172375, IMG submission 114537) | Freshwater microbial communities from Kabuno Bay, South-Kivu, Congo - kab_092012_11.1m | ecosystem: Environmental > Aquatic > Freshwater > Lake | place: Democratic Republic of the Congo... | reverse complement strand
GTAAATATGTCCAAATTTATTTTTGTGACCGGCGGGGTGATTTCAAGTTTAGGTAAGGGCATAGCGTCCGCATCCATCGGAAAGATTTTGGAGTCGCGCGGGCTAAAGGTGACGCTAATGAAGCTTGATCCGTACATCAACGTCGATCCCGGGACGATGAATCCCTATCAGCACGGAGAGGTGTATGTCACGGAGGACGGAGCAGAGACTGACTTGGACCTGGGGCATTATGAGCGTTTTACCAACGCGCACACCTCTAAGTTCAACAATGTCACTACGGGGCTCATTTATAACAGTGTTATCTCGCGCGAGCGCAGAGGAGATTATTTGGGTAAGACCATACAGGTCATCCCGCATATCACCGATGCGATTAAGGAAAGGATAAAGAAATGCGCGGAGGTCTCCAAGGCCGAAGTCGTCATCGTTGAAATAGGGGGGACGGTCGGGGATATCGAGAGCCTGCCGTTTTTGGAAGCCATCCGCCAGTTCCGCCTGGATATGGGAGCGGAGAATGTGCTTTACGCGCACCTCACGCTTATTCCCTATATAAAAGCCGCGGGGGAGATCAAGACCAAGCCTACGCAGCATAGCGTCGGGACCTTACGCGAAATAGGCATTATTCCGGATGTGCTGATCTGCCGTACGGAATGCCCTCTGACCGAAGAAGTAAAAGAAAAAATCTCTTTGTTTTGCAACGTCAGGAAGGAAGCGGTAATCGAATCCCCGGACGTAGAGTCCATCTATCAGATACCGCTGGTCTTTAAAAAGCAGATATTGGATGAAATAATCTTAAGCCACTTTAAGCTCATCTGTAAATTCTCCGATTTGAAGGATTGGGAGAAGAATGTAGTCACGCGGGCGATAAACCCGAAGTACAAGACGACGATAGCCGTTGTAGGCAAATACATCGAATTACAGGATGCTTATAAATCAATATATGAAGCCCTGACCCACGCCGCAATACATAACGACGCCAGGGTCGAGATAAAGAGGATAGATTCCGAGGCCCTGGAAAAAGACAGATGTTTAGAAGCGCTTAAAGGGGTATCGGGTATACTTGTACCCGGAGGTTTTGGTTACCGTGGCATCGAAGGTAAGATCAAAGCAATAAAATTCGCGCGCCAGAATAAGATACCGTTTTTAGGCCTCTGCCTGGGGATGCAGTGCGCGGTCATAGAGTTTGCCCGCAATGCCTGCGGTTTGGCGCAAGCCAATTCCACGGAATTCAAAAAAAGCAAGTATCCGGTAATAAGCCTCATCGAAGAGCAAAAACACCTGAAAGATATGGGCGGGACCATGCGCCTGGGTGCGTTCCCCTGCAAGATAAAGAAGAATAGCCTGGCAGCGAGAGTTTACGGCCGGCCCCTGATCCAGGAGCGCCACCGCCACCGCTACGAGTTCAACAACAAGTACAAGAAGCTCTTCGAGGGCAAGGGGATGGCCTTCTCCGGGGTCTATCCGAAGAAAAATCTGGTCGAGATCGTAGAGATAAAAAACCACCCGTATTTCATCGCAGTCCAGTTCCACCCGGAATTCAAGTCTAAGCCTGATAGGCCGCATCCGCTCTTCAGGGATTTCATCAAAGAGGCTCTAAAATCAGAGGAGGGTAAGCTTCTAGAGCCTTGACATTTTAGAATAAAGCACTATAATACCTTTAATTTAGCATAAACAGCGGCCTCTTTCATAAAAGAGGGTTATGAAAGAGGCCTTAATATTTAATCAACCCAACAACTTACAAGGAGTAGAAATGGTTTACGGTCTTACGCTTTTTGAGCAGGTGGCGATTTGGAGTGTTTTAGGGGTAGCTATTTTAGGCCTTTTATACGCATTATTCTTGCGTCGTCAGATCTTGCGTGAAGATAAAGGGAGTGCTAAGATGCAGGAGGTGTGGAACGCTATCCGCGAAGGAGCGGACGCTTATTTAGGTAAGCAGCTTAAAAGTATCCTTCCTCTGATTGGTGTTTTGACCTTTGCGTTATTTTTCTCGGTTTATATCGTTCCTCCTTCGCAGGAAGCGATGATGCGTTTTGCCGGAAAGAGCGAGGCTACCGTACGCCTGATCATCGGTTTGGGCCGGGCAGCGGCATTCGTGATGGGTGCTTTGTTTTCGCTTATGGTCGGCCAATTAGGTATGCGTATGGCCGTGCAGGCTAATGTGCGTGTGGCCCAAGCTGCCAGAAAGTCGTTTGGGGACGCCTTGCGTATTGCCTATCGCGCAGGGACAATCACCGGGATGCTTACCGACGGTTTAGGCTTATTCGGCGGCACGATAATTTTCATCATTTTCGGAATTGCCGCACCCGATGCATTATTAGGTTTTGGCTTCGGCGGAACGCTCCTGGCATTATTTATGCGCGTAGGCGGCGGAATTTACACTAAGGCTGCCGACGTCGGAGCGGACCTGGTTGGTAAAGTGGAGGCGGGTATTCCTGAAGATGATCCACGCAATCCCGCGGTAGTCGCAGATTTGGTCGGCGACAATGTGGGTGACTGCGCAGGTATGGCTGCGGATATCTTTGAGTCTTACGAGGTCACTATCGTAGCCGGATTGATTTTAGGTTTAGCGCTCTATCATATTACCGGAAGCCTGGCGTGGATCGTCTATCCTCTCCTGGTGCGCGGTATCGGCGTTCTCTGCTCTATCATCGGTACTTATGCCGTGAAGAGCCCAGCTTCTAAAGTCGGAAACGCGATGAAGGCCATATTTAAAGGGTTCCTTACTTCTGCCGTGATATCAGTTCTCCTTTTTGGGCTGCTCGCATTCTTCTATTTAAAGAATATACCCGGAGGATGGTGGAGGCCCTTCTTAGCTACAGCTATCGGCGTGCTTTTAGCGATATTAATCGACAGGCTCACTGAATATTTCACCGGTACGCATGGGAAGCCTGTCCAGGAGATACGCAAGTCCACCCGCACCGGCCCAGCAACTACTATTCTCTCCGGGCTCTCCGTAGGTTTGGAGTCCAGCGTCTGGGCGACGTTAGTTATTGCTACGACAATATTCGGTTCAATACTTATCTTTGGTTCCATGCCCGGGCTGGACGCCGGAGCAAGAATCGCATATATATTATACGGTGTTGCAATGACGGGTATCGGTATGTTGACCCTGACCGGTAACAACGTAGCTATGGATTCGTTCGGCCCAATTTCTGATAATGCCAATGGTATCGGTGAAATGTCCTGGCATGGGCAGGATGATAAAGAAACTGTGGTCGCCCGTAAGATCATGGCTGACCTTGACGGAGTGGGCAATACTACCAAGGCAATAACTAAGGGTGTAGCTATCGGTTCGGCAGTAATCGCCGCAGTTTCTTTGTTCGGCTCTTACATGGTCGACGTAAGTAAGGTCCAGGCAGCGCTGGGAATGCCGTTAGCCGAACAGCTTAATACCCTTGGTATCCGCGTATCTATCCCGCAGGTCTTTGTGGGTATGCTTATCGGCGGAGCCCTGCCGTGGTTGTTCTCATCGTTCTCTATTCAGGCGGTCTCCCGCGCGGCATCATTAATAGTGGAAGAAGTGCGCAGGCAATTCCATATGGGAGTTTTGGAAGGCAAGATAAAGCCCGATTATAAGCAGGCAGTCGCGATTTCCACTCAAGCGGCGCAGAAGGAGTTGGTCAGCCTTGCCTTGTTAAGCGTTACTGCCCCTATTTTAGTAGGTTTAGTCTTGCAGGTGGAAGCCCTGGGCGGATTTCTCGCAGGCATCATCTTATCCGGGCAGTTGCTGGCAGTGTTTATGTCTAATGCCGGAGGGGCCTGGGATAATGCCAAGAAGACCATTGAAGACGAAGAGCGCAGTATAGAAAATAATACCGGTAAAGGTTCGGAGAGGCATAAGGCAGGTGTCGTAGGAGATACGGTCGGAGATCCTTTAAAGGATACCGCTGGCCCGGCATTAAACCCGATGATCAAGGTCGTAAACTTGGTCTCGGTCATTATTGCGCCTATAGTTGTGCAATACTCAAATCCCAGCGCGGCTAAGGTGATCGTGATCATTGTTTTGTGCGCATTCGTAGTCTGGGCGATAAGGAACAGTAAGAGGACGGTTCCGGAAGTAGCAAAAAAATAATCATTTACCCCCTTATTTTGTTATAATATTAAAGAATATCGGAGGGAAATATGTTCGGCGGTAAAAGTCTCTGGGCGATAATCCAGGCAGGCGGGGCGACTATGTTTGTTTTATTATTCTGCTCCGTGCTGTCATTAGCCGTAATATTCGAAAGGTTGGTCTATTTCCGCAGGCGCTCCCGGGTCAAGAGAACGGATTTTATGCAGGGCCTTCGCCAGGATTTGGCTAAGAATCAGGTTTCTAAAGCGGTAGATGCCTGCCGTCAGACGGATACTCCGTTCTCTAAAGTAGCGCTCGCCGGGTTGATTCTTGCCGGGCATCATGAGAAAGCCGTATCGGAAGCGATGGAGCGCGAGATTACCATCGAAACCATAAAACTTGAGCGCTACACCAGTATAGTCGGAACTATCGGATCGACTGCGGTCTACATAGGGCTCTTCGGCACGGTCTTAGGTATTATCCGGGCCTTTAGGGATATCTCGAGTGCCGGGGCAGGGGGTATCAACGTAGTCATACAAGGCATCTCCGAAGCGCTAATCTGTACCGCCGCAGGCCTCTTAGTAGCAATTCCCGCAGTAATCACCTACAATTTCTTTATCAGGCGCATAGATAATTTTGTCGCGGATATGGAGTTGTGTGCCTCTGAATTAATGGATTTGTTATCCATAAAATGAACAGAAGGCCCCGGAGTCAAAAGCTGGTTTCGGAAATCAATATCACTCCTTTCACAGACGTTATCTTAGTCCTTCTGATTATTTTTATGGTTACTACTCCTTTGATCTTCCGCTCCAGCATGCGCGTGCATCTGCCGCAGGCTGCACAAGGAGAGGAGCCGCCGCGCAATATCAATATCGCAATCAACTCCAACGGAGAAGCGGCGCTGGAGGATGCGCAGTATAATTTGCGTTACGACCTGGATGTTTTAAAATTTAAACTCGCCGCTTTAGCCGGAAAATCAAGCGATCCGTCTATCACCATAAACGGCGACCGGGATGTAAAATATGACTTTGTGGTCAAAGTCATGGATGTGGCAAAGCTCGCAGGAATAAAACACATAGTCTTATCTACTGAATTAAAGAGATGAACGGAGAACAAGGCCAGATTTCGATTTTTAAAAAGATAAAAACCCTGCTATTCGGCAAGGCCCACAGCCATAGCGACCCGCAAATATTCCATAAGCTTGCGCTGGTGGTATTTTTTGCCTGGGTAGGCTTAGGTTCTGACGGGCTGACATCTTCCTGTTACGGCCCCGAAGAAGCCTTCCTTGCATTGGGCCACCATATTTATCTGGGGATATTCGTAGCGCTTGCCACAGCCATCACCATCTTTGTCATCAGTTCAAGCTACTCCCAAATCATCGAGCTCTTTCCTTCCGGAGGAGGAGGTTATCTGGTTGCCTCCAAGCTCCTGTCGCCTACGGTAGGAATGGTCTCCGGTTGCGCGCTTCTTATTGATTACGTCCTTACTATCGCGCTTTCTATCTCAAGCGGCAGTGATGCGATATTCAGCTTTCTTCCCGCGTATTTATTGCCTTATAAACTTACTTTTGCGCTGGCCGGAGTTTTATTTCTGACCATGCTTAATTTACGCGGTATTAAGGAATCCGTCGTTCCCTTAGTCCCTATATTCCTGACATTCTTAATAACGCACGCAGTAGTAATTATTTATTCTCTAGTTACTCATCTTGCTGATTTTTCCGGTGTAGTCAGTACGACGGTTGCCGATGTACGTAATACGCAGGCGGAGTTAGGTACTTTTGCGATGATTGTTTTGATTCTTCGCGCCTACAGCATGGGCGCCGGTACCTATACCGGAATTGAGGCGGTAAGCAACGGTATTCCCATATTAAGGGAACCGAAAGTGGAGACTGCCAAGAGGACCATGCGGTATATGGCTATATCGCTGGCGGTTTTAGTCTTAGGCCTTATGATAGGTTATTTGCTTTTTCAGGTTCACCATCAGCCGGGTAAGACCCTGAATGCGATTTTAATCGAGAACGTAGTTTCGGGATGGGGGAAATCCGGATACGTCTTTCTTCTGATTACTCTGATCTCGGAAGCAGTCCTGCTTTTTGTAGCTGCCCAGACCGGTTTCTTAGACGGCCCGCGCGTCTTAAGCAATATGGCCAAGGACAGATGGTTCCCTTCGCAATTCGCAATGCTTAGCGAGCGTTTTGTCACCCAGAACGGGATACTGATGATGGGGCTTGCGGCGACTTTTCTGGTATTCTTCAGCCGCGGCTCGGTAAAATTCCTGGTCGTACTTTACAGTATCAACGTTTTTATCACCTTTTGTCTCTCCCAATTAGGGATGGTGCGGCACTGGTGGAAGTACCGCGCGACCGCTAAGGGTTGGATTAAAAAGATTTTTATTAACGGAGTCGGGCTTGTTCTTACTTCCTTTATTCTTATATCCGTATCAGTAATTAAATTCAATGAAGGCGGATGGATCACTATTTTTATTACGGGTATACTCGTAATCATCTCTCTGCTTATCCGCAGGCACTACCGGAATACAATATTGCTTTTAAAGCGCCTGGATACTCTTAAAGTTAGCGCAGAGCTCTCGTTGAATCAGGGGGCGACATCCGCTCCTCTTAAGCCCGACACAAGAGCAAAGACCGCAGTTATTATGGTAAGCGGCTACAACGGTCTGGGCTTGCATACGTTATTTAACGTCCTACGCTTATTCAAAGATAACTTCAAAAATATTCTTTTTGTTGAAGCAGGGGTAATCGATTCCGGAAACTTTAAAGGTACGGAGGAGCTTGAACGCCTGAAGGAACACGTCGAAGAGGATTTGAACCGTTACGTGGATTTCATGAAAGCGCAGGGTTTTTATTCCGAGAGTTTTTATAAGCTGGGCATCGATAAAATAGACGATCTTTGCGATATCGCCGCGGAGATCATCAAGAAATATCCTAACGCCGTATTCTTCGGCGGGCAGCTGGTTTTCCCTAAAGAAACATTCCTGACCCGCTTACTGCATAACCAGACTACTTTTGCCGTACAGAGGCAGCTTTATCATCAAGGGGTTCCTTTCCTGATCATGCCTATCAGGGTGGAATAAGGGAGCGTGGATAAAAAAGAATTTTATAACCGCCTGAAAATAGCCGGGCTTATTTCATATATCCCTTTTATACTGCTTGCCGCTCCTCTGGGCGGTTTTTTTACGGGTGAATATTTACGCCGTAAATTCAATACGCCGGATTATATTCTCTTGATTTTTGTAGGGTTTGGCCTTTTAATAGGTATAAAGGAAACCATAAAGATCATTAAGCTATGCATACGGAACTCCCAACCTTAGTCGGCATTATCGCCGAGGCTTTGCACGCTAAACCCTGGGCGGAATATCTTATTATCTGGCAGAATCTTATCTATTCGCTTCTGGTGGTTTCTATCCTTACCATCATAGCTATTTTGGCTACCCGTAAAAGAAGCGTCATCCCCGGACGGCTCCAGAGCGCGGTCGAGATATACGTAGGGACTATCGATGATTTTGTCTGCGGCATTCTCGGGCCGTCAGGCCGCAGGTTTGTCCCTTTTGTCGGGACGCTCTTTATTTACATCCTGTTTATGAACCTTATCGGGCTTGTTCCTTTTATGAAATCTTCCACCTCAAGCCTTTCTACGACTTTTGCTCTGGCATTATGCGTTTTTATCTACGTGCAATATTCCGCGATAAAGGAATTAGGGTTTTTGGGCTACCTCGACCACTTGATGGGAAAACCCAGGGGGGTGGTGGCCTTATCGGTGATACTCCCTTTATTCATGCTTTTTATGCATATCGTCACGGAACTTATCAAGCCGGTGACCCTCTCATTGCGTTTAAGAAGCAATATTTTTGCCGATGATATGCTGATTGCGGCGTTGTCGGGTTTCGGCATAAAGGGTCTCCCGTTTTTATTTTTCAGCATGTTTATCGTAGTTGTTGCTGCGGTGGTTCAGGCAATGGTCTTTTCATTATTAAGTACGATTTACTTTGCCATATTTTTGGTGCATGATGAAGAAAAACATCAGGAGTTAGGGTGAGTTGTAGGGGTGGGTTAGGGTGTTGGGGTGAGGATTTAGAATTTTAATTAAAAAGGAGGAACGGGATGGATTATAAAGCAGCAGCATTGGCGTTAGCCCTACCTTTAGTGGTGGCTATTGCGGCATTCGGCTCGGCATTAGGTTTGGGTAAAGCAGTTTCTTCGGCAATGGATGCGACAGCGCGCCAGCCGGAGGCATCGACCAAGATACTTATCAACATGGCGGTAGGGTGCGCATTTATCGAAGCACTCACTATCTACGCCTTGGTCGTAGTATTCCTGTTATCGGGAAAGATTTAACAGTTAGGCTATCGGTATGGAAATCTTGAAGCTTATCAGCACAAACGAGATCATTGCCCAGGCAGCGAGTTTTCTCCTGCTGTTGTTTCTATTGCGCATATTTGCCTGGAGAAAGGTCTTGGCCTTATTGGATGCGAGAAAAGAGCGAATTGCCTCCGACCTTCAGAAAATCGAGGCAGCTAAGCAGGAAGTGGCGAAATTAAAATCCGATTACGATGCTAGGTTAGCTAATATCGATGAGGAAGCGGCTGCCAAAATCCAGCAAGCGCTAGATCAGGGCAAGGAGCTTACCGATGAGATAAGAAAGGGCGCCCATCTTGAGGCCCAGCGTATCATCGATACTGCACGAGCTAACATAAAATACGAGCTCTCGCAGGCTAAAGAGGATTTAAAAAAACAGGTTATCGACCTGACGATAACGGCAACCGAGAACATCATCCAGGAGAAGCTTACCGAGGAAGACGAAGAGAGGCTGGCAAAAGGGTTTCTCAATAAGATAGACGAGCTGAAATAAGATGAAGAATAGGATAATCGTTAAAAGATACGCCGAGGCGTATATTGCTTACGCCAAAGAAACTTCCGGCCTCGATAAGGCGGTAAAGGACCTTAAGCGGATCAAGGATATCTTAAGGGATGATCCGGAATTCCTGAAATTCCTGCAAGCGCCGGAGATAACCCTTCATCAAAAAAATGATTTTATCGATTCCGTCCTGGCAGATAATTTCTCCAAGGAGTTCGCGCAATTCTTAAGATTGCTGCTTGAGAAATCAAGGATCGATCTTTTAGGGGGTATTGCCGAATACGTCCGGGTCACTTATTCATTCGGGAATGAGGTGGAGGCGGTATTTAAGACGAGTTTCCCGCTGGGCCTGCCGGTAATAGAGAAAATAAAAAAGCGGCTTGAGGAAAAATTGAAGAAAAAATTAAAATTTTATATCGAACTTGACGGAGACCTTTTGGGAGGGGTGCAGGTTATTATAGGGAACACGGTAATCGACGGCTCAGTAAGAAGGCGGCTGGATGATCTAAGGGACAAATTAGAGACAGTGAGGGTTTAATTCCTCCTTCGCGCTTTAATAAAGCGCTTATAGCCTTGACGCGCTTCGGAGGATTTCGTTAAATTTGAAAGAGTAAGGTGCTCAAATGGCATTAAGGCCGGAAGAAGTAACTTCAATAATAAAAAAAGAGCTGGAGAAATACAAGACCCGGCTGCGCGTAGAGTCGGTGGGTACCGTTATCCAGGTCGGCGATACTATTGCCCGTGTCTATGGCCTTGATGACGTGATGATGGGGGAGCTGGTGCAATTCCCCAATAAGGTCATGGGGATAGTTTTTAATCTGGAAGAAGACAGCGTGGGTATCGTCGTATTAGGTTCGGATAACCCTGATCGCCAGATAAAAGAAGGGGATATCGTTAAGCGTACGGGTAAAATTGCCCAGGTCCCCGTGGGTGAGGCGTTAGTCGGCAGGGTAGTCAATCCGTTAGGTAAGCCTATCGACGGTAAGGGGCCGTTAAATACGGATAAGTTCAGGCCGCTGGAAGTGAAGGCGCCGAATGTAGTCGAGAGGCAGCCGGTCACGCAGCCGCTGGAGACCGGGATAAAGGCCATTGATTCCATGACCCCTATCGGACGCGGCCAGCGCGAGTTGATCATCGCTGACCGCCAGACCGGGAAGACCGCTATTGCCATCGATACGATAATTAATCAAAAAGGAAAAGGGGTAAATTGTATTTATGTAGCCATCGGCCAGAAGGTCTCTAATATCGTCTCCGTTTCGCAGACCCTCGCTAAATACGGCGCCTTAGAATATACTACCATCATCAGCGCTTCCAGCCGCGCCTCGGCTTCTTCGCAATACCTCGCCCCATATTCGGGTTGCGCCATGGCCGAAGAATTTATGTATTCCGGCAAGGACGTTTTGATAATCTATGACGACCTCTCTAAACATGCCCAGGCATACCGGCAGCTCTCGCTCTTGTTGCGCCGCCCTCCGGGAAGGGAGGCTTACCCGGGCGATATATTTTATCTGCACTCGCGCTTATTGGAGAGGTCCGCAAAATTAAGAGATGACCTGGGGGGAGGGTCAATAACTGCCATACCTATTATCGAAACACAGGCAGGAGATATCACCAGCTATATTCCTACCAACGTAATTTCTATCACCGACGGACAGATTTATCTTGAAAACGATCTTTTCTATGCAGGTGTGCGTCCGGCGATTAATGTAGGCCTTTCCGTCTCGCGCGTAGGGGGCAAGGCCCAGAACAAGGCAATGCGGCAAGTTGCCTCTAAGCTGCGCCTGGATCTGGCCCAGTACCGGGAATTGGTGGCGTTTACCCAGTTCGGCACTGAACTGGATAAAGCGACTCAAGCGCAATTGGCGCGCGGAGAGAGGATGGTCGAGATATTAAAGCAGGAGCAGTTTGCTCCTTTATCCGTTGCCCAACAGGTAATGATCATCTACTGCGGCACGCGGGGTTTTCTTGACGATATCGCGGTCGCTGCAATAAAGAAATTCGAAAAGGATTTTTACGCCTTTATGGACCAGGCGCACCCGGATATCGAGAAGGCAATTGAATCGGAGAAGGAATTGAGCGCGCTCCTGGCCAATAAGCTCGACGCCGCAATAACCGAGTTTAAAAGTAAATTCAGCGCTTAATCTTATGCCCCAGAACTTAAGACAGATAAAAAACAGGATACGCGTAATCGATAACGCGCATAAGGTCACCTCCGCGATGGAGATGATCTCCGTCACTAAATTAAACCGCACGGAGAAGCTCCTCCGGGGTTTTAAGCCCTATTTTTTAAAACTGGATATGCTTTTTAACCGGATAATCAGCGATCAAAAAAAATTATCCAGCCCGTTTTTCCTAGATAATGATTCCTGCGATATCTGCCTTTGCCTGATCACATCGGATAGCGGGCTCTGCGGGGTGCATAATGCCGAGATCCTCCGTTTTGCCGAGGAGTTTATCAGGAGCAGAGGGGCAGAGAGGGTTAAGGTTGTGGCGATAGGCAGGCGCGGATTAAACCACTGTAAAAAATACGGGTATCAGGTGTTGAGCAGCTATACCGGATTAAACGGGCGTTATTCTGACGACTTAAACGATAAAATAGTCTCCGATCTTATGGGAATATTCCTAAACGGTAAAGCGGGAGAGGTCGTTATCGCGTATACCAATTTTAAGACCGCGCTTATACGCAGGCCGACGTTAGTAAAATTTCTAAAACTTGAAACGGCAAAAACAGGCGAAATAAAATACTTAACCGAGCCGGAGCCGGAAGAGGTCGTGAAGGGGTTGGTCCCTAAATATTTATTTGCAAAGATGCGCTTAATCCTACTCGAGGCTTTTACCGCGGAGCACTCTAGCCGGACCATAGCTATGAAGATGGCAACCGATAACGCCGAAGAGCTCTCGACAAAATTATTGCTTTTAAGGAACAAAGTGCGGCAGGCGAATATTACCCAGGATATGCTGGAGATTATTTCAAGCGCCGAGGCGCTGAAAGGATAATTATTATGGCAGTAGGAGAGATTATTCAGGTAATCGGGCCGACGGTAGATTTGAGGTTCCCGGAAAAGGAAGGGCCGCAGCTTTTTAACGCGGTCAAGATCGAGGATGCCGCGCGCTCCATTGACCTGACTCTGGAGGTGGCGCAGGATATCGGAAATAATACCGTGCGCTGCATTGCGTTGGGGCCTACAGACGGCCTGGTGCGCGGGATGAAGGCAAGGGATTTGGGAGAGCCTATTAATGTCCCTATCGGGCCGCAGACTCTGGGAAGGATTTTTAATCTGCTGGGAGAACCGATCGACGGGAGAGGGGTTTTGGCGCACCCTGAAATGCGCTCACCCATACACCGGCCAACTCCGAATTTTCAGGAACAACTTCCTATTAGCTCTATTTTAGAGACAGGATTAAAAGTCATAGATTTACTGGCGCCTATTCCTAAAGGCGGCAAGGTGGGGTTATTCGGCGGGGCCGGAGTAGGAAAGACCGTTATCGTTATGGAATTGATCCGCACTATCGCTACCGAACATGGCGGGGTCAGCGTTTTCGCCGGGGTCGGAGAGCGCACCCGTGAAGGAAATGAGCTGTGGCAGGAATTAAACGCGTCCGGTGTCATAAAAAACAGCGCCTTGGTCTTCGGCCAGATGAATGAGCCGCCGGGAGCGCGTTTACGCGTGGGGTTATCCGCCTTGACCATGGCGGAGTATTTCCGCGACCAGGAGAAAAAAGACGTTTTGATCTTTATTGATAATGTTTACCGCTATATTCAGGCGGGAAGCGAAGTTTCTACATTGCTCGGGCGCATGCCTTCGGCAGTAGGTTATCAGCCGAATCTTTCCACGGAAGTAGCCCAGCTCGAAGAGCGCATCGCCTCCACGCGTAACGGCTCGATCACTTCGATACAAGCGGTCTATGTTCCGGCGGACGACCTTACTGACCCGGCGCCGGCTGCGGTCTTTTCGCATCTGGACGCAAAGATTGTTTTGTCGCGCCAGATCGCGGAGCTAGGCATTTACCCGGCGGCAGACCCGCTGGATTCCACTTCGCGCATTATGGACCCCAGGATAATCGGGGAGGATCATTACAATACCGCTTTAAGCGTGCAGCGCATACTCCAGCGTTATAAAGACCTGCGCGATATTATTTCTATTTTAGGGCTCGACGAATTATCCGATGAAGATAAATTGATAGTATCCCGCGCGCGCAAGGCCCAGAGGTTTTTTTCGCAGCCATTCTTTGTCGCCGAGGCATTCACCGGAATGAAAGGTAAGTACGTAAAGCTGGAAGATACTATTAAGGGCGTTAAGATGATTATTGATGGTAAGTTAGATGATCTTCCCGAGCAGGCATTTTATATGGTCGGCTCTATCGAAGAGGCCATAGAAAAAGCCAGGCAGATGGAGATTTCCTTAAGATAATGGCTAAGATTTTCCATATCGATATCTTGACTCCGCAAGAGACGGTATACTCCGGCGAAGGGGTTTCTATGGTGGTCCCGGCGCAACTGGGTTACCTCGGTATTCTGGCGGATCACGCCCCGCTTATAGCTAATATACTACCCGGAAAAATAACCGTACGCGAGCCTTCCGGAAATCTGCGGGAGTTTGCAGTAAAGGCCAAAGGAATACTTGAAGTCTTCTCTAATAACGCCACCATACTAATGGATAATGCGTAGATCCTGTAATCTACTGCGTCGATTCCTGCCGGTAATCTTAATATTTCTATTCCTGGGTTGCAATAATAAAGAAGTATACCGTAAAGTGTGTTTTAAGGATTCTTGCGTGCGCGCTGAAGTTGCGGCGACTCCCTCAAAGAGACAAGCAGGGTTAATGTATAGGAAGAATTTGCCGCCGGAAGAAGGGATGCTCTTTGTTTTCGAGAAAGAAGAGGAGCATCATTTCTGGATGAAAAATATGTTGATGCCTCTGGATATTATCTGGCTAAACGCGGATAAGCAGATAGTCGGAATATTGTCTGGGGTCCAGCCTTGCGTTCAAGCGTGCCCGAGTTTAACGATAGGCAGGCCTTCAAAATATGTCCTTGAGGTAAGCGCCGGCCTGGCCGAAAAATATCAGCTTCGAATCGGCGAAGTTGTAAACTTTTGATCCGAAATCTAGGGTGTGGGTGAGGGTAAGTAGTGAGTTAGGGGTGGGGATGCGGATGGGTTATTTGAATTTCCTCATCCTTACCCTAACACCTTAACTCACCCCAGCACCCCATCCACAAATCTAACTTACTTTTAACCTAAAATATTCTTGACAAGTATGACTGTTGTGCTAACATTAGAAAGCTTTCGGAATTAGACAAAGGCGTCTTTCCGTTTTACGAGGAGAGGTGCCTTTTTTATTTTTTTTAAGGGCCTTTGCCCATAAAATAGGCACATCTTGCTTTAAAAACAGACAAAGGGAGGTAGAGATGTCAAAGAAGATTGAAGAGTTTATGGCTAAAGTCAAGGCCAGGAATCCGGGGGAACCTGAATTTCATCAGGCAGTGCAGGAAGTAGTAGAATCAGTTGCGCCGTACATCGAGAAAAACCCAAAGTATCAAGAGGCGAAGGTGCTTGAGAGAATGGTCGAGCCGGAGAGGGTTATAATGTTTCGCGTCCCCTGGACGGACGATAAAGGCGATATACAGATAAACCGCGGTTTCCGCATTGAGATGAATAGCGCTATCGGGCCCTACAAGGGCGGGATAAGGCTGCATCCTACGGTTTATTTAGGGTTATTGAAGTTTCTTGCCTTTGAGCAGGTTTTTAAAAACGCGCTTACTACCCTGCCGATGGGCGGGGCTAAGGGTGGCTCGGATTTTGACCCCAAAGGTAAATCGGATAACGAAGTAATGCGTTTCTGCCAGAGTTTCATGATAGAGCTCTCCCGCCATATCGGCCCGAATACCGATGTCCCCGCGGGCGATATCGGAGTGGGCGGCCGCGAGATAGGTTATATGTTCGGCCAGTATAAAAGATTGCGCAATGAATTCACCGGCGTTTTGACCGGAAAGGGCCTTAATTGGGGTGGGAGTTTAGTGCGTCCCGAAGCTACCGGTTACGGTTGCGTTTATTTCGTGCAGGAGATGCTCAAGACCAAGGGGGAGAATTTTGAAGGCAAGGTCTGCGCGGTGTCGGGCTCGGGTAATGTAGCCCAGTACACTGTGGAAAAACTCATCGAGCTAGGGGCTAAGGTAGTGACCCTGTCGGACTCCAACGGGTTCATTTATGACAAGGACGGTATCGACAAAAAAGAGCTCGCTTGTGTCTTAGAACTTAAGAATGTCCGCCGCGGCCGTATCAAAGACTGCGCCAAGGATTTTAAGTGCGAATATTTCGAAGGCAAAAAGCCGTGGAATATCAAATGCGATATTGCGTTTCCGAGTGCGACTCAAAACGAGATCGACGCAAGCGATGCTAAGATGCTGGTTAAGAACGGCTGTATTGCCGTTGGAGAAGGCGCTAATATGCCTACGACTCCGGAGGGCGTAGAGGCCTTTCAGCAGGCCAAGATACTTTACGCGCCCGGCAAGGCATCGAATGCCGGCGGCGTTGCTACTTCGGGGCTTGAGATGTCCCAGAACAGCATGAGGTTGTCCTGGACCCGTGAAGAAGTGGACAGAAGGCTGCACGATATAATGATCGCCATCCACGAACAGTGCGTCAAATACGGAAAAGAAGGAAAATACACCAATTATGTTAACGGCGCTAACATCGCCGGGTTTGTAAAAGTGGCTGATGCCATGATCGACCAAGGCCTGGTGTAATTAACCGCTATAACCTGTAATACAAAACGCCCTGACTAAAATCAGGGCGTTTTTTTAACTTGCGCTTGACACCGGAATTTTGTTATGCTATTCTGACTCCGATAAATAGTGTTTTAAATTTATCGTGAGGAGGGGATTAATGCAAAAATCAGCCGCTATATTTATGCTTGGTGTGTCAGTCCTGTTCCTGGCATCGTTTTCTCTTCTTCAGGCCGCAGATGAACAGCTTACCTTTACCACCTATTATCCTTCTCCTTACGGAAGTTATATTGATTTAACGGTTTCAAATTCGCTTATGGTCGGCCCAGTCAATAACGGTGCTACGATCTGGGGAGGCAATGCCAATAATGTCCCGGGAGCCGTAGTAGCTAGTGGATCTGCAGCGGCGTTTCTTTTCGTTGATAGAAACTCTGGATATTCTGCGGGTACTCCAGGCAATACCTATGCCTGGTATAACACAGGGGGCGTTTGCAGGCTTTGGACGACTGTAAATGGTGATATTCTGCAGATCAGTTCAAACGGAGCAATTAATCCGCTTAAGCTTAACAGGGCCGCAGAAAACATGCCTTATTAAAATTAATTATGACTAAGCTTCGGTCGCGCAATATCGAATTCAATGACAAAGAAGGGTATGCCAGGATCTCCGTAGATCCCAAGATATATTCTTTGGAAACGATCTATGCCGCAGGATATGTCTTCTTAGATAGATTATACGTTCTTCTTGATGAGGGTAAGGGTAAAAAGATCGACATCTATTTATATCCTCAATCCGCTTCTCTGGACTTGAAGAAATCCGCGTTGGAATTCTACAATGAGCTCTTGAATTATGCCCATTATTTTACCCGTGCCAAAAATAACGCAGAGGCTATAAAGCTTATTTTGCAGAGAGCGCTCTTTTCCGTGACCCCGCAAATCAGGGAAGAGGTAGAGGAACGTGAGATAAGCGAGCTCCTCAAGGAGCTGGAAAAAGAGGACAAGCAAAAGAGGGCTAATGAGAGAAGTAAGGCTTCGGTCGCCGTTGGAAAGAAAAAAAGATAGCTATTCCCTGCGGTTCTCCAAGGCTCTCTATAGCAGGGAATCGGTTGAAAAAGGATCTTTAGAAAACAAAGTATTGAGCCGGGTTCTCTCGCGAGATAAGAACTACCGCGTAGTTAAGATTAAGTCTAAAGAAAAAATTCGGGCCCTGGAATTAGCGAACTGCGTCTTTGCTTTTAACCGCACCTTGAGGCGCAAAGATGAAAACTGATTCAGAATTCGCCATCCTACCATTTAATACCGCTAGAATAAACGACAAATTTCTTGTTTCTACCCAATTGGGAAATTGGTCGCTTCTTAATCGTGACGACTTTTTTAGGTTAAACAGCTTCAATTTTTCTCCGGGCACAAGTTTATATAACCGTCTAAAGAAAGACGGGGTTTTGGTTACTAAAAGCAACCTTGAGAATATTATCAGGGATTTCCGCTCACTTCACCGCAACTGGTTTCTTGATCCGGGGTTGCATATAATTGTATTAACCAGCGATTGTAATTTCAAATGTGCCTATTGCCAGGCAAAGAAGACTTTGCCTGGAAGGATGAGTAAGGAGGTGGCGATAAAAATACTGGAATTCATCTTTTCCTGCAGGAATCCAGGTATAATGATAGAATTTCAAGGAGGTGAGCCTCTCTTGGATAAGGAGAACCTTAAATATATAATAGAAAATGCTCGCAGGAAGAATAAGATTGAGAAAAAGAGCCTGGAGATATCCGTTGTCACTAATCTCTCGCTAATGGATGACGAGACTGCGGACCTCCTTATTAGAAACGATGTTTTGATATGCACCTCTCTTGACGGTCCGGAATTCCTGCATGACAAAAGCAGGGTCTTTAAATCAGGCGTAGGCACATATAAATCTGTAATAGCGCAGATAAAAAAGCTGCAAAAGCGTTACAGAGAACTTAATTCTACCCGGCGCGTCGGTGCGCTCCCTACTATCACAAAATTCAGCCTTCCTTACCATAAAGAAATTGTGGATGAGTATTTAAGCTTAGGGATAAACGGAATACATCTTAGGCCGCTAAATCGCATCGGGAGCGCAGACAGCCAATGGGATAAGGTAGGATTGACTCCCGAAGAGTTTAATGATTTTTGGGCAAGGTCTATGGACTATATTATCGAATTGAATAAGAGAGGGGTGCGCGTATCCGAGGCCCTCTCCGTGATAGCGTTAAACAAGATACTAAAAAAACGTGACCTCTGTTATACTGACCTGGAGAGCCCGTGTGGGGGAGGAAGGACACAGATCGATTATCTGTTTAACGGTGATGTCTATACCTGCGATGAGGCGCGGATGCTGGGGGATAAGACATTCAAAATGGGAAACCTTCTTAAAGATAATTTCCGCAAGATTATGAGCAGTGAAAATCTATTTTATTCATGCCAATCTTCCCTGTTGGAGCTTTGGGATTATAATTCTGCTTTTTCTCCTTGGACCGGGACCTGTCCGGTATTTAATTATTTCGAGCAGAAGAATCCGGTTGCAAAGATTGCGCAGACCGCAAAACATAAAATCCATAACTTCCAATTTAAGTATTTGTTTGCTAAAATAGATAGAGATAGGGAAGCGCTGAAGATTTTCAGGAATTGGGTAAACGATTAATTTTGAGAGGAGGGCGGAGTGGCAAAAAAACGCGTGAATAAAGCAAAAAAGAGGCTTAGCAGGGAGCTCGCGGTATTTCTGAAGGATGAAAGCGGGGCTATTTCCCGCGAGAGCATCCTTAAAGTAGGAATCGGGACGATTTCCGCCTTGGGTATATTTGCTCCAACCGTGCATGCGGCAGACGTATCGGGGTATCAGGATTCCGGCGAGGTGCCTGCGCCTGCAGGAGCCGTCCATATAAATGCGGATGTGGTTAAGTGGCGTCCTCTTGCGGATGGGTCAAAGGAGATGTATCCGAGCCATGTACACGGTCTTGTGCCTCCTCCTCCTGCTCCTCCTGCGCCCCCTTGGGCCAATGGTTATTAACTTCTTTTTTAAAGCGAAAGGATAAATAATGAGATTACTCCGGTTGTGTTTTATGGCAGTAGCTGTATTATTGTTTTTAAGCGCTTTCTTTGCGGTTGTGCTTGCGCAAGATAGGAGCGCCACTGCTAAAGAAAATGACACTAGTGGAGTTAAGCCTTATTTTAAAAATAGAATTGAAAGTACTATGCCTTGGTGGGCAGCCTTTGTGGCGGTCAGGTCCGGAGATACCGCTGTTATTAATAAACTTAAAAGTCCAGGGGAACGAATATTAGCGAATGAACACGTGGCGCTTTTGGTTTTAATTAAAAGTTTAGCCCGGGGGGAGCCTGGAGACATCCCGCAGCCGTATTCTAATCTTGAAGACCTCTGTGTTGCCCTTAAGAAGAATGATCCTGCGGGGGTATCCGGATACAAATTAAACCTTTATAAAGGATTGACAGAAAATAATAAGATCTTGATATATAAGGCTTTCAATGATGATACATTCCCCTTTTCTATACCTGAAGATAGGAAGCTGGAGATAGCAGAATTATTTCTTAACGTTTACAACGGATACAAAACAGGTGCTGTCGGGAGCTTTGGTTCGGGTACTAGCCTAGTCATCCGGTTGTCGACTGAAGTATTGTTCTCTAAACAGTCGCCTCAAAATATTTTAGATAGCGTGGCGGCAGACGCGGCAGTATTTTCTCAAGCTAGAGAGCAGAAATCTTATTCTAGCTGTTCTTTAATTAGTAATAGTGTGATTCGCGGACTTTGTCAGGACCCTTCAGTTAAAGACTTAGATGACCTGTTAGCCAGAATTAACAACACCCATAAAAAGTGATTTCAGATATATTATACCTGCTTTTATCCTGCCTTAATGAAGAAACTTATTTTTTATTATACCCACAGAGAAAGCTTGGGTCATGTTACCCGCTCCATAAGTCTTATCAGTGCATTAGATAAGCTTTACGGAAACAAGCTTAAGATCTACGTATTTCAGGCCGGTAAGCCGCAAAAATTCTGCAAATTCCCCGAACGGGTAAAGGTATTTGATCTTCCCGATCCATTCTACAGCAAGCTTGACTTCTGGCTTTACAAATCGCCACCGCCGTCTTCTTCTACTTCCCGCCGCAGGGCTATGTTTATGCTGGATAAGATCAAAGAAATAAACCCGGATATTTTCGTTACGGAATTCTTTCCGCTTGGAAGGGGTGAGTCTCGTTTGGAATTGTTGCCGGTTTTAACCCAGCTTAAGAAAAAAGGCAAAGAGATTATTTCTAGTATTGGGTATCACTACATCGCAACGGATAATTACAAAATGCTTAGTTATTTCTCCAATTTCTTTGACCGCATATTTATTCATGTTCCTGACAATGAAGAATATGGTTATTATATGAATAATTTTGAAAACAAAGTTTCTAAGAATTTGTTCCGCAGATTCTTCAAGCTTTATCATAATAGGATTAGGTACACCGGTTATGTGCTTCCGTATACCCTCAATAATCTAAAAAACAAGGAAGAGATCCGTAGGAAGTTTGACGCCCAGGGCAAGAAACTTGTTTTAGTTAGCCGGGGAGGGGGGGTCCGTTACCCTAAGATTATAGCTCTTTCCATATTGAGCCGCAAATATCTGAATGATAAGTATAAGTTTGTAGTAATCCCCGGGCCGGCTTCATCGAAGAACGAAATGGACTTATTTAACCGATTAATAAGAAAATCCGGAAGCGGTATATCTTTAGTTAGATATTCTCCAGATCTGTCTTCCATCTTGAATGCCTGCGATGTTTCTGTGAATATGGCCGGGTATAATACTTCAGTGCAGCTTCTCTACCTTAGAAAAAGGTCAGTAGTTATACCAGCGCACTTCGCTGAATTAGGGATACAATACTGTAATGAACAGGTAATTAGGGGTAAAATGCTTAAAAATTACCTGGATGCCAGTATATTGGATTACAGTAATCTTTCAGCAAAGGATATCGCGCATAATATTGAGGCTATAGACAAAAAGGATATCAGGATTAAGCGTATATCAAGCGCCAAATTTAATGGAGCAGAGAATACCGCCCATTTGATTATGGGCAAAAAAACTTTGTGATAATTTCTGCTATATAAGCAACCTCGCCTGATTTCATAAAAGGGAATGCCGGCAACAAAAGAGCTTCTCTAAAATACTTTTCCGCTACCGGAAAATCTTTCTTGCAATCTCTTTTCGTGCCAAACATATAATATAACGGTTTGTAAGCAGATGCGCAGAATACACCTTTTGCCGCAAGCCTCTTATTCAATAAGTCCTTTTTCTTGGTTAATACGGGGTAGAGCATCAGTATTGGGCGGGTACCGGTTTGGGCCTTAGGGATAGTTACTCCGTTAGTTATTTTCAGGAGTTCAGTGTAATCATTCCTAATATTAATCTTAGATTCTTCTATTTTTGATATGAACTTTATTTTTTTAAGTAGTATCATTATATCCAGGAAAGATGGATGTTTAAATTCAACAGAATTAACGTATTTTTGTGCAATTATTTTTTCGGTATTTAATTTGTACGCCGCATTTTTTGAGACAAGGCATCCGCCACTTCCTTTAATTGAAGAAAGGGTCTTGAAATAGGCAAAGCTGAATATGCCGCAATCGCCTAAAGTACCCGTGAGCTTGCTTTCGAATACGCTTCCTAAGGAATGGCATGCGTCTTCAATTACTTTAAGCCGGTACCGTTTCGCTATTTTGTTAATTGCCGTCATATCGCAGACCATGCCGTATAAGTGGACAGGTATTATGGCTTTAACTCCTTTTTGCATAACACTTTCTATTTTATCCGGGTCTATGGTAAGGTCACTCTTTCTAATATCCGCGAAGATAACTTTTGCCCCTAAACTTTGTACTGCCCAGGCGGTAGCAGGATGGCTAATCGCCGGTACTATTACCGAATCGTTTCTTTTTATTCCTGAAACTAAGAGGGCTAATTGGAGAGAAGAGGTCCCGGAATCAAGTAGTACGCAAAATTTAGCTCGGAGATAACGCAAAAACTCTTTTTCAAATTCGCCGTAGAATTTATTCAAGTCATTCAAACCCATGCAATCTTCTAAGGTTTCTCTGATGAAACGGAAATATTCCTCTTTTAGTATCCTGTCTAACTTTATACTGTCAAAACGAATAGTCGGCATCTTAATTCTCCAATTTTAAATTATTTTTTAGGTAGCGCCCGCAACCCGACCCTTCTTTCGTAGGCGTATTTAATTATATTTTTTAACTCCGGGTTTAAGAATATTTCTCCTCTCCAGGATAATTCTACCTCGTTTATTTGAGGATTTTGATTAATAAGTTTCTTAAAATTACTGAAACGTAGGAACCGGCAGCCAAAGCCAGAAGGGTCAAATTTAAGCCTTCTACTAGGGGCATCGCATAAAACGCAATTCAGCTGGCATACGGTGGAAGCACTTATTCTAACTCTGGAAGGTGGTTTTACAATAGTCATTGTTTTTATATTTTATCTTTCAGCGCCTAATGGTGAATTCACTTTAGTCAGCCTGGTCAGTTCATAATCAAATCCAATATTAGAGCAGTATACGCATTCTTTCCACTTCTTCTTATTGATATCTATATTTTCTTTCATATCCGACCTTACTTTACTCGCTTCCGCTGAATTCCAAATCTCTTTAAGACGTTTCTCATAAATATTCCCTATCGGTGCAGATAATCTAGTGCAACAGCTGAAGACATCGCCAGTTATTGCAATTTGTAAGAAAAACCAACCATAGTAACAATTAAAACCTTTTTTTATACGCCGGTTAAAATAAAAATCACGGGTGTACATTCCGTTGTAATCGATCTTTTCGAAATTTCCCTTAAATTCAGCTTCTAGGAGAAATTGACAGAGTTCTTTTATATTAGTTCTAATTGTTTTATGCTCTCCCCTGTGGATAATTTTTCTTATCTCATTCTTTAAGGATTCTATGTGATTCGGAGTTAGCGCCAATTCCTTCGTATTATTATTAGAACGCATTATTTCAAACACAACTCCGTCACCTCCTATGCTCTTAGTAAAGCCCAGTATCTTATTAAAATCCTTGTAATTATATTTGTTCATGACAAAAACAATGTTTATAAATGGATTTCGGTGGGTTTTATTCTTTAACTTATGCGCACTCTGGATATTATTCAGGACTTTATTAAATAGATTCCTATTTCCTTGTAGCTTTTGATAACCTGCGGGAGTAGTTGAAGACAGATTGAAATTAACCACAGATACTTTCTTAAGATTTGCGATCAATTTACTTTCAAAAGTTCCATTCGTGTTGATTACAAGGTTAAGCCCGGCATAATAAACGTAATCTATGAATTTGGATATTTCCGGATGGAGGAAGGGTTCTCCTCCGCTAAGTGTGATTTGTTCTGCTCCTAGCATCCGGCAGCCTTCTATAATTTTTTTGAAATCACTAAAATTAATATCCGTAGTACCCCTTTTGCCTCGTTTACGGATAATATCCCAGAACGGGGCGGTTAGGCAATAGCTGCAATTGATATTACACCTTTTTGTTATTCCTATGCTTACCCACTTTGGTCCAGTAAGAAGTTTATTCTGGCGTGCGCCTTTTATCCGTAAGATATCTTTTGGATTGGTAAGGTCGAGTTCCATAGTTACAGGTTTATATCCTTTAAATACCCGTGGTAAGCCTTGCAACCCGGACAATCGCCAAGGAGAGCTTCATTAATTATCCGGATATGCCTCTTACCGAAAATTTCTGTTCTTTGAGTATTGGAACTAATGTTTGTAATCGGCTCTTTATAGAGACACGGGTGTATATCCCCGGAACTAGTGATAAATAAGTTAGAGGAAGGGTTGAGACAGCGTTTCGGTTTTGTATAAGCATTACTTAATAAATTGGCCATGGCCTTTATAATCTTTAAGTCAACAATTCCGGTATTATTTTTTTCTTCAGTAATAAAGATCCAGCGCAGAGTTTTTAAGAGTTCTCTCTTTTGTCTAAAAGTAAATTGTGTGGAAGCTTTTGAATTATTTTTTACCCTGTTGTAATAGAAATAAGCGCGGCTTTCTGCAAATTTAGGTTCGAAAATAAAACCCCGTTTTTTACAAAATAAATATAACTGTTTTAGTTGTTTATAATTGACTGGTGAAATAGTGGATTTAATCTGTAATTTTATTCGGGGGAATAGTGAATTAATCATGTTTATGCTTGCGATTGCGTTTTTATAGGCGTAGTTTCTTCCCCGTAGATAGCTATGGGTTCTGCCAATACCATCCACACTAATCCCTAAAATCAGTCCGTCAACCGAGTTCTTATTACGATTCAAGAAATCAATTATTCTGTTTGTATCGTACCCGTTGGAATAAATACCGATTTTACTCAGCCTCCGCTTATTTCTCATCGCGACCAGGGCCTTATATATTCGATCAAACTGAGGATGTAGAAAAGGCTCTCCTCCGGTTAGCGATATAAAACTTAAGTTGAATTTTTTGTTTAACGAATCAAATAAAGTTAAGAGTTTGTCCGGAGGGAGGTCATTTTTAGTCTTTTCGTTCCAGATAGAGCAGTAGTGACACTTTAAGTTGCACCTATTGGTGATTTCAAGGGTTAGGGATAAATTCGGGAATTTAGTTTTTTTTGCTCGGAGAATATCTGAGAAAAGAGCAAATCTTATTTTACCGGATTTTCTTGCAATAATTAATGCCGCGACGATCTTCTTTAGTTCGTCCCAGTTCTTCTTATTATGTTCCTTGTGATGGAAGAGAATAGCTTGTGGCCCAGGATGTCTTAAGTGCGACAAGAAAACCGGCTTAAATTCATCGTATGTAAGTGTTTTTTTATTTTTTCCATAAGCAGTCAGACTTATTCGTGCGGGTATGCTAATAAGGTTCTCTGGGTGTATACGCATACTCGAACCGGCGGAGAAGAAAATGAAGCCCAATTTGCTTAGTATGTCGATTGTATTTTGATTGTAACCGTGATAGGGAGGAACGAATGTAGGAGTAAAAGCGTCGCCCAGTTTTGCATGAAGTGCCGATAATCCTGCGACAATATCTTTTTCTTGTCGAGCGTAACTCACATTGTCGCCAAATTCGTACTTATCATTTTCGGAAGCGGCAAGATTGCAATGTTTCCAGCCGTGCTGGACAATATCTAAAAGTTTTGGGTTATCTATTTTCTGTTTCCTTAAGAAATTCAGTAGTTTTCCAGAGGCCTTCCCAGGGATTACCGCATAGATAACCGGGAGCTTCGCTTTAAGAAATAAATTGAAAAAATCTAGAAATGACTTGTTTAGTCTATAAACATCATCATCGCGCAAGAATAAATAATGTTTAATCATTTCTATACATTAGGGGGTCGGGGGAAAATAATGATCTGTGCTGCATTTTTGCCGCTAATCTGCTGCCGCCTAAGCACCACTTTAAATAACGGCAGGATTGACATTTAATCGGCAGGTAGTCTAGCGAGTTAATCCTTCTGATAAAGGGATGTTTCCATGCCCGTTTTATGCTTCGGCCAAGATTTTTGTCTAAAAAGTAGCTTGGTTTAAAATATCCCTTTGGGTCCAGGACGAGGCGCGTATGTCCGTCATCGATCATCGAGCCTGTCGGCGATAATGCTGCTGCAGCGCCTTTAGAAATGCAGAACGGGATGGCATTAGCCAGGTAAGCATTCATTCCGGTTTTCTTTAGTTTTTTTATATTGTTCAAAGTTATCAGGAAGTCAGCGGTATTTAAATCATAATAATTCCGAGCTTCCGTAGAAGGGGATGACAGGAAGGGTCGGTAAAGCTCCCAGTTCATTACTCCTAGCTTCCTTATTAGGTTAGTGTAATTGTCGAAATTATCAATGAGCATTTTCGATACCACCGTACCTATTCTTAAATAAGGTATCTTTGAGTTTCTTGCGCGTATGATGTTGGCAAGTTTTTCTTCAAGTCCGGTGGTTCTTCCAGTTAGAAGAGTTTCGGAATCACGTTCCCATCCACATAAGGAGAACAGGATATTATCTACGTTTTTTTCTATTTTCCTAAGAATATCTTTATTTAACAAGAATCCGTTTGTATTTAAGCAGATGTTAAAACCCATGCTTCTGGCATACGCAAGAATTTTTTCCAAGTCCTTTCTTAAGAGTGGTTCTCCTCCGGTAAATCTTAGGTAACGTATCCCTAATAGCTTTGCTTCAATCAAGGCTTTTTTAATATTCTTAAACGGCAGCTTTACTGGAGCCGATTTATTTTTAGAGCAACATTTACAATTAAGATTACAGGTGTTATTAAGTTCGATGGCTATATCAAGCGGGATATCGGGTATTGCGCATGCTCTGATCCCTGACGAGCGCAACTTAACAGGTAATCCGGGGCAATTAGTTTTGAATTTACAAGGCAGGCAGTTTTTAGAGTATGCATATTTTTCGCCTTTGGTAGGTTTAAAATCGATATAGATTTGCAGTTTAGGCATCAGGCAGTAAGGGATGCCGAGAATGCGTATAAAGTATTTTTTTCCGAAAAATACCGGTAAATGGTAGACCAGATTAGATAATTTTTTTATCTCTCCGTAGCCTAAACCCGATAAATCGAGGGTAAGGATGCCTTCCTTTATTTTTAATCCGGCTCTGGCTCGCGTAAAGGCTTCTTTTATTTTTGAGGTAAGTATCGGCATTATTATTTACTTCCTGAAGGCGAATAGGCTGATGATAGATGCTATTAAATCGCTGTTTACGAGTATCGTGCCTAAAAACATAAGCAACGCGTAAGGAATTTTATTAGAAGTGGCCCCGGGCTTATCTTTGACGTTATTTAGAAATACACCTCGTAGTATTACAAATAGCAGGGAGTACTTTGCACTTAGAGAAAACTGATTATATAAATCCGCAGGGGAATTAAAAAGTCCGGGTTGACAGAAGTACCTTGCGCTAATGCCCAGGGCCAGTATTAAAATTATCAATAACCTATATTTCGAGAATTTATTAATAAAGTAATAAATTAGAAAATAACTTATATACAAAATGATTAATTCGATGAGCGGACTTAAAAGGAAGTTCCTTGATAAAAAAAGGGGGATTGCCCATGTCAAGGAGAAAATTATGGCCAGCGACTTTAAAAATACGAGAAGGTTGGTTTTAGAAAAGATATTTTTTAATCCGATCAACGGCTTGGAGATAATATGCAGCGTCTCCATGGCTAGTATTGCAATGGTTCCGACAATCGCGATGTTTACAAAAATAGCCAGACAGGGAAAGAAAAATAGCCTGCCGTATCTGTTAACAGGCAAAAGCAATGAGAGTGCTATGAAGAGTTTGGCGTCACCCGCGCTCCATAGGCGGCTTGCATAAAGCGCAAAGGCAATTATTATGGAGATGAGTATGTTGGCTAAGAATCTATCGGATTGCAGAGGGAGCGCATTCAGGAAGGAGAGCGATGTGAAGAGTATGATGCCGTACAAAAAGGCGTAAGCCAGGTGTTTATTCCTGATTGTGTTGAATTTGAGGTCAGTATAGGAGGTGACGGCGCCTAGGATGAGTATCGCAGGATAATATGATAGAAAGTATCGCAGCATTTTACCAATGAAGGCTTTTGTATTCTAATTGTCGGGACCGTTTATCTAAGAAATTAATATATTTTCCCGAGGCGTTCTTAAATAAGCTTTTTTCAAAGGATACCACCGATACTGCAATGCCGGTATTTTTTTTGAGTGAATTTTCAATATCTTGGCGTAGATGCTCGTCTCTTTTAGATATTATAACTGTTACTTTATCCCTAAGAGAGTCGGGGTTGTTTTCCACCAGAATATTAAACCGATTATGGCCCAAAGATTGCATAACAGTGTCGGTTAGTAAATTCACGGAAGTGACCTTGTAGTTAATATTGGTATGTTTATCTTCCCTGCCAAAAATACGTATATATTTGATCCAGCCTCTTTTTATAATCTCAACATAATCTCCCACAACATATCTAATGACCGGAAAGGAGGAGTTATTGAAATCAGTAACTAATACCTTACCGATGCCGCATTCCTGCGCTTCACCGTTATCTGTTAATACCTCGACGTAGAGCCCATCATCGATAAGCCGCATCCATTTCTTTTCTTTGGGCGTATCCTGGATGGCCATGATCGAAACTTCATTGCAGCCGTAGACATTGTAGAGCCGGCCGCCGGTCTTTTTCTCCATATTTCTTCTAAATTGGTCAGTCAATACGCTCCCCGTGCTAAGGATTAATCTTATGAATTTACATTTCTTTTTTGCCGCTGAAAGCAGATCATAAATACTGCTATGTGTGCCGATTATGACTGAGGGTTTTAGTGTCTTTATAAGATGCAAAACAGGTTCGATATTATTGTCCTGGATGCCTCCTATGCTTACAGCGGTGGCGCCGATCCTGTTTATTAATCTATGAACGAATACGCCGGAATTAACAAATCCGTATCGCAATAGATTCAATACTATGTCATTCTTATTCATTCCGGACAAAGCTCCGGCCTTAAACAATCTTTCATCGATGCCCTGCAGCGATTCTTTGGAATAATATAAAGCAAATGACCCTTTAGTTGTTCCGGAAGTAAAATAAATTTCCGCGGGTTTTTTGGGGCACATTGAAAGCCGCCAATCGCTCAATTCGTCCCTGGTAGTAGATGGGATATTTTTGATATCCCCGCACCTATCGATCCGGATATCCTTAAATTTATCGAATTTTGAGAGTAACCTATTAAAATTAGAAACTGTGTCTTTCTTGGCCACTAAGCCGCCTTTTTAAGTTTATCCGTTTTGCTTACTCGTATTATTGTATCACACGGTGGCTATCCCCGGTGTTTTTATTTTAAGGTAAGCAGCGTATTTCTCCGTATTTTTATTATTGCGTGAGGCAGGGAATAGAAGTAGAATAATAAAGACATGGACAAGCAAGAAGCCCTATCCGAGTTCCTTAACGGCTTACGCATCGCTTTAAGCAGCGCCTATGCCTACCCAAAGGAACACCCCCAGTTTTCACAATCAGCCCAAGACCTTAAATTAAAAATAGAGGCCCTCCTGCCGTTTTTAAACCCCATCAAAGTCAATATAGGCCCTGATTTTCTTATCATCGATAAGCAGAAGCTGGAAAAATTGGCCTTATACTCCGAATTAGCGCAGACATTTCATTTACGTAAAATCAAGAGCCTTGAGTTTAAATCCGGATTGACCACGGAGGAGGTTGCCGGGTTCCTGGACGCTATTGCCCGTCCGGTCAAGGACGCTGTCAGCGAGGGGAGCGCCGTATCTGCTTTTAAAAAATCACTTTATCCGCATATTAGCGCTCAAGAGTTGGATTATTCGTCTTTCTTGGGCGAAGAGGGTTTTGAATCTAAGGATATCTGGCAGGATATTTTTTCGGGGACCTTAAGCCATGAGGATGAAAAGAAGTTAAGCGAATTTGCGCAAAACTTCGATAAGATCATTGCCCGGTTTTCGGCGGCGGATATACTTAAAAATGACCGTTTGAGGGAGAGCCTCGGTTATATCCTTGCCTATATAAAAGAAAAGAAAAAGGAGAGGTATACCATTTGCGCCGGCCAGCTCCTTAGGCTGATATTGCGTAATAAAGATGTCGTTGACAGTAGCGACCTGGCTAAAGTGAAATCGATGTTTGAGGGCATTGATAAAGAATACTTTGCTCAACTCCTAGTCGATGAGATCTCGGAGAACGAGGAATTTAATTCCGGCAACTTTGCTTCCTTCCTGGAATTGGTGGATGAAGAAACCCATAAGGATATCGCTGCCCTTATAGAGAAGAAGATCGGAGAGTCGAGGCTTGCCGATACCGGGCCCTTTGCGGCTAAGCGTATTAAAGAAATATTTACTTCCTCGGAAGATTCCCTCATACTGCCTTTTTATCGTTATGCGCTACGTTCTATAATCGAAGAGGCGCCTGCCGATTCCGTTTTGGTATTTGAGCGCGAACGCGTAGATTACAATTACCAGTATATACTTCTGAACCTGGCCGAGAATATAAGCGATTCCGATAAGCTCGACCTGTTATCGGTGCGCCTGGCTAAAACCTGCGAGGCTGCCGCAGCAAAAAAAGATACCGAGTACTTAGAGCGCGCCCTTAAAGTCATACGGTCGAGAGTAACGGAATCCGAGGAGATAAAAAAGACTTTTTCCGGGGTAGAGAGCGTGATTGCGCGCGCAGGCGAGATCATGATATTCGAGCCGGAGCTGCCGCAAGGGGCGGCGGAACTGGCCGATAACTTTGAAAGAAGCACCTTGGGTTTGAGCTATTACATGAAACAGATATTTGAGGCAGGGAATGCCAGGCCGGAAATATTGAAATACCTCTTTAAGTTTTTTCCTGATGAAGTGGCTTATTTCTGCAAAGCCCTTAAGCAGAAACAGGCAGATATGGATTTTCTTTTTGCCATGGTCAAAAACCTGGAGGGAGTTGATTCCCCTCATACAATAAAAGTGCTTGCCACTATCTTCTCATTCTCCAATAACTTGGTAAGGGCAGAGGTACTTAAGGCGCTTAAAGGGGTGCCGGAAAAGAAGAGGGGCTTTGTGCTGATAAACGCGCTCAAGGACCTCTTTTCCGTACCCAGCCCGTTAGGGTTAAGAAACCACATCTTAATCCAGAATTTGGCCCTGGTCGGGGAATTGCATTTAGTCGAGGCCAAAGGCCTGGTGGAGGAGTTAAGCAGGCGGCCTTATTTTTGGAATTATAATTTAAGAAAGAGGGCTTCGGAGGTACTCAAAAACTTATAATGTCTGAAAACGTCCAGCACGCATTTAAGGAGTTGATTTTCTGCCTGCAGACTTCCCGGCTCTACCCGAGCTGGCATCCGGAGTTCAAGAAGGCCGTAGACAAAGCGTATGCCGCGCTTGCCGGGGCCTTGAAAGACAAAGGGGAACTGGTCATCGGTATAGTGGGGGGAGAGCTGGCTTTTGAAAAAGAGATATTCTTTGATTTGAGCCTTAGGGTCAAACCGATGATAGAACAGCTTAAAGAGAAAGGGATTGAGAGGATATCTATTTTTGCCGGGCTTACCTGCGAAGAGCTGAATAAATTCATCACTATAATCAATACGGAAGATGATCCTAGCCTGCTTACCCGGGAGTCCATGGCTCAGGCCGGGATTAAAAATATAAGCGTGGGTAAGATCAAGACAACGCTTGCTTCGTCTATTTCCCAAAAGGCGGCGAAGGCGATAGATTACTTAGGTATTTATGACGAGTCTCTGGATAAGGTGACGGGGTCTCTGGAGAATGTCTTAAACGCGCAGACGCTCGACCACCTTACCCTGCAGCTTACTATGAAGACCGTCATGGATAATCTTTTGGGAAGGCATCAGGATTTCTTGAATGTGACCGCGGTAAAAAGGTATGACCTGACTACCTTCGCGCACCTATTTAATACCTCGATCCTTTCGATGTATTTCTCTACACGCATGGGTTTTAATCAGGAGGCTGTCCGCGAAATTGGTGTTGCCGCGCTATTTCATGATATCGGTAAACTCTATATTTCGAGGAAGATTATCCGTAAACCGGATAAGCTTACGGCCGATGAGTTTGACAAGGTCAAGAACCACGTTATCCTCGGGGCAGAGCTTCTCCTTAAGTATGTCGACGGCTTGGGCGAGCTTCCGCTAGTGGTCTGCTTTGAGCATCATCTGAAATACGACCTTTCGGGTTATCCTAAAATATCATTCTATGACAGGCCGCACATCGCAAGCATGATCGTAGCTATCTGCGACGTGTATGACGCGCTCTCATCCCGCAGGTCTTATAAGAATGATTACCCGCCGCTACTTATCTATGAGATTATGAATAAAGACCGGGGGAAGGGTTTTCACCCGGGGCTCTTGGATAAGTTTTTTCAAACCATCGGCGTCTGGCCGCAGGGTACATTTGTCGGTTTAAGCGATTCGCGGATAGCCGTAGTCACAGAGGAGAATGAGGATGATATCTTCTCCCCTAAGGTAAAGATCATTTCCGGGGAAGAGCCGGGGAAGGTGATTGATTTGAAAGATACGAAGCCTACCTTGAAGATCGAACGCTACCTTAATCCTCTTACCGAAGGCAAGGAATACCTGGGAAAAGTTTGACATTTGGAGAACGCATGCTATAATTAAACATGCACCTAAGGTTTAAAAGCAGCGTTGCTTTAAAACAACGGCGTTTAGGGACCGGATTATCGGCACTAAGCGCTTTTTTATGATCAGATGAAAGCCATATTAGCTTTAGAAGACGGGAGAATATTCAAGGGAGAGTCATTTGGCGCTCCGGGAGAGTCCTTCGGCGAAGTAGTCTTTAATACCAGTATGGCCGGATATCAGGAGATCCTCACCGACCCTTCCTACAAGGGCCAGATTGTCTGCATGACTTATCCCTTAATCGGTAATTACGGGGTTAATTCCGAAGATGTTGAGTCCTCTAAACCCTTTGCCGAAGGCCTTGTGGTCAAGGAGTATTCAAAGATCGCCAGTAACTGGCGTTCGGAGGGGACCCTCGGCGAATACTTGAAAAGAAATAATATCTCCGGCATCGAAGGCGTAGATACCCGCGCGCTTACCTTGCATATCAGGAAGGCCGGAGCGATGAAGGCAGTGATTTCTACCGTTGACCTTGATGAGAAGGGCCTGGTTAATAAGGCCAGGGCGAGTGCGGGCCTGGTCGGCATAGACCTGGTCAGGGAAGTGACATGCAAGAAGCCATACGAATGGGAGAAAAAAGGAAAATATAAGGTAGTGGTCCTGGACTGCGGGATAAAATATAATACTTTAAGGGTCTTGGCGAAGAATAATTGTAAAGTTCTGGTGGTCCCGGCAAGGACCAAGGCCGGAGAGATCCTTGATTTAAAAGCGGACGGCGTATTGCTTTCTAACGGTCCCGGTGACCCCGCAGCAGTCCCTTATGTCGTTGAGACGGTAAGGGGATTGATCGGAAAAATCCCTATTTTTGGTATATGCCTGGGCCAGCAGATGCTCGGCCAGGCGATAGGGGGGAAGACCTTTAAACTCAAATTCGGCCACCACGGCGGGAATCATCCGGTCAAAGACCTGAAGACCGGGAGGGTGGCAATCACGGTACAGAATCACGGTTTTTGCGTAGACATGGATACGCTTAATAAAAAAGAATTAGAGATTACGCACATCAATTTGAATGATAAGACCCTTGAAGGCATACGGCATAAGAGGTATCCGTTGTTCTCGGTGCAATTCCATCCGGAATCTGCTCCGGGGCCGCATGATTCGGAGTATTTGTTTAAAGAATTTATAAACTTAATGAAAAAATCAAAATCCAAAAATTTTTAATTTTACATTTTCATTTTGATATTTGATTTTTAATATTTGAATTTCTAAAATGCCCAAGCGAACAGACATAAAGAAAATACTTATCATCGGCTCCGGGCCTATCGTCATCGGCCAGGCGTGCGAATTTGATTATTCCGGGACCCAGGCGTGCAAAGTCCTGCGCCAGGAAGGCTATGAAGTTATTTTGGTTAATTCCAATCCCGCGACGATTATGACTGACCCGGAGACGGCAAATAAGACATACATTGAACCGATCACCGTAGAGTCAGTGGAGAGGATTATTGCTAAAGAAAGGCCCGACGCCCTGTTGCCTACTTTAGGCGGGCAGACTGCGCTTAATACCGCAGTCGGGCTTGATGAGGCGGGCGTTTTAAAAAAATATAAAGTTGAGACTATCGGCGCAAATATCAAATCCATAAAAAAGGGAGAGGACCGTCAGCTTTTTAAGGAGGCAATGGAGAAGGCAGGGTTGGACCTGCCTAAGAGCGGTAGGGCCTATACCCTGGCAGAAGCGATAAAGGTGGCTGATAAAGTAGGATTCCCTCTGATAATCCGTCCGAGTTTCACTCTGGGAGGGACGGGCGGGAGCGTGGCTTATAACAAAGATGAATTCATGGTGCTTGCTAAACGGGGCTTAGAAGCGAGCATGATCAGCGAGATACTTATCGAGGAGTCAGTGGCAGGCTGGAAAGAATTCGAGCTTGAGGTTATGCGCGATAAACTCGATAACGTAGTGATAATCTGTTCTATCGAAAACTTCGATCCGATGGGTATACATACGGGGGACAGCATTACCGTGGCACCCGTCCAGACTCTCACCGACAGGGAGTTTCAGCTGATGCGCGATGCATCCATTGCCTGTATTAGGGCAATCGGTGTTGAAACAGGCGGCTCCAATATTCAGTTCGGCGTAAACCCCAAAGACGGCAGGATGGTGATTATCGAAATGAACCCCAGGGTTTCCAGAAGTTCTGCCCTTGCGTCAAAGGCAACGGGTTTTCCGATTGCAAAAATTGCGGCAAAGCTGGCTGTTGGCTACACACTTGATGAAATACCCAATGATATCACCAAAGAGACGCCCGCATGTTTTGAGCCGGCGATAGATTACTGTGTGGTAAAAATTCCGCGTTTTACCTTTGAGAAATTCCCTTCGGCTGACTCTACTCTTACCGTATCCATGAAATCCGTCGGAGAAGCGATGTCCATCGGCAGGACATTCAAGGAGGCGCTCCAAAAGGGTTTGCGTTCCCTTGAGATAAGGAAATTCGGATTGGAGAGCCTGTTGTTTAGCGACCCGGCAGAAGTTTCTGCGGATAAAGCTATAATGGATAAGATACGTTCCAAATTGAAAGTGCCTAATGCCGAAAGAATATTTTATATAGGCGATGCCCTCCGGGCCGGAATGAGCATAGAGGAAATACATTCAATTACCCTGATAGACCTTTGGTTCCTGCACAACTTGAATGAAATCATTGTTTTGGAGTCAGAGATTGCAACCAAGAAGGGCCTTGATAAAGAAACGCTCTCCAGGGCTAAGGAGTATGGTTTCAGTGACAAGCAACTGGCTAAGTTGTCGGGCAGGGAGGAAGAAGATATCCGCGCATTGCGCAAGTCCTTTGGCCTTACCCCGGACTTCAAGCTTGTAGATACCTGCGCCGCCGAATTCCGCGCCTTCACCCCTTATTATTATTCTACTTACGATAAATAGCAGCTTGGGTTTACCCCCGCACCTTTGTATGTGTAAAGGTGCGGGGGTTTACAAATACGCTAACTTGTATTATAATGTGCCTAATAATTAAGCAGAGCCATGGCCAAGAAGATCGGGTTCGATAACGAAAAATACCTTAAAGAGCAGACCGCCGCTATACTGGATAGGGTAAAAAAGTTTGACAATAAACTTTATCTGGAATTCGGAGGCAAACTCTGTTTTGATTATCACGCCGCCCGGGTCCTCCCCGGGTATGACCCCAACGTTAAAATCCGCCTGCTGCAGTGCTTAAAGGATAAAATAGACATCGTGCTGGCGATTTACGCCGGGGATATAGAGAAGGGGAGGGTGCGCGGAGACTTCGGCATTACTTATGACGCCGCCACACTTAAGCTTATCGATGATTTGAGAAAATGGGGGCTGGATATACTGGCGGTGGTAATCACCCGTTTCAATAATCAATCTTCGGCGGTGATGTTTAAGAATAAGTTAGAGCGCAGAGGGGTCAAGGTTTACCTGCATTATCCGATTAACGGGTATCCTACCGATATAGATACTATTGCCAGCGAGAAGGGGTTTGGAAAGAATGAATATATCGAAAGTAAAAAGCCTATTGTGGTCGTCACTGCCCCGGGTCCGAATAGCGGGAAGCTATCCACCTGCCTGTCACAGCTGTACCAAGAACATAAGCGCGGGGTAAACGCCGGGTACGCCAAATTCGAGACCTTCCCTATCTGGAATCTTCCCCTTAAGCATCCGGTCAACGTCGCTTACGAGGCAGCTACCGCGGATATCCTTGATTTTAATCTGGTCGATCCCTTCCATCTTAATAAATACAATAAGACCTCCATTAATTATAACCGCGACGTAGAGAGTTTTCCTATATTAAAGCTTATCTTAAGCAAGATTTACGATAAGGCCATAAGTTTTCCCACCTATAATTCACCTACGGATATGGGAGTCAACCGCGCGGGTTTCGGTATTGTCGATGATAAGGTCGTCCAGGATGCGGCTAAGCAGGAATTGATCCGCAGGTATTTCAGGTATAACGGAGAGTATGTTTTAGGCATAGAAAAGAAAGAGACCGTGGATAGGGTCGCGGTATTGATGGAGGAGTTAGGGGTCAAGGTAACTGATAGGGTAGTGGTGGAAGTCGCCAGAAAATCCGCAGATGAAGCGGAGGCAAAAGGAAAAGGCAACGAGGGCATATATTGCGGCGCGGCGATTCAGTTCTCTGACGGCAGGGTGATCACCGGAAAGAACTCCCGGCTCTTGCACGCGGCGTCAAGCCTTGTGCTGAATGCGGTAAAGGTATTGGCTAATATCCCGGATGAAATCCTCCTTTTGTCGCCTCACATCATTAACCAGATTGCCAAATTGAAGGAAGGGATTCTCGACGCCGAGTCCGAAAGCCTGGACCTTGAAGAGACGCTTATTGCTTTAGCGATAAGCGCGACTACGAATCACACCGCGGAACTTGCAATGAATAAGCTTGTGGATCTTAAGGGGTGCGAGGTGCACATGACGCATATACCGACCCCCGGAGACGATGTCGGTTTAAAAAGACTGGGCGTAAACCTTACCACTGACGGCAAATTCTCTTCGCGTAACCTCTTTGTGGCCTGACCTAAATTAATGCCCGAAAGAATAAATTATAAAATAAAGTTCCTGGCCTTTGCGGCTATAATCATCCTGCTCTGGAGCCTCGCAAGATTCATTGATTTTGCCAAATATACCGGAGCAATCGAAAGTTTCCTAAAATCCTTCCCGCTTTTTTACGCAAGCATAATCTATATAGCGCTCTATGTTATAGTAACCTTTTTTGTATTTTTCTCTAAGGACGTATTTTGGCTGGCCGGGGCGTTCATATTCGGAGTGGGCTTAAGCACGCTATTGATCTCGATCTCGGAAATAATCAACGCCTGTATACTTTTTTATTTAGCCCGCGGGCTGGGCCGTTCCTTTGTCGAGAAAAAGACCCCGGAGAAATACAGGTATCTGGATGAAAATTTAGGATGCCTTAATTTCGCATGGCTTTTTGTTTTTCGCGCAGCCCCCCTAATCCCTTACCGGTTTATGGACCTGGCAGCGGGTTTAACCAAGATTGACTTCAGAAGGTATATTCTGGCGGCGGTATTGGGGACTCCGGTGAAGATGTTTTGGATCCAATTTGTCCTGCGGGGTGTCGGCAAGAATATCCTGGTTGATCCGAATTTGCTGGTAGAATATTTCCTGCGTGATAAAATTATGTTATTGATAGGTTTGGTCTATTTATTTCTGGTTATTTTGGTAATAATAAAAATGAAGTCCAAGGACAAACCTTATGTCAGTAAGCATTAGGTTCTTAGGCGGGGTCAGGACAGTGACCGGTTCAAGCCATCTGGTTTCGACCGACAGGTCAGAGGTGCTTTTGGATGCCGGGTTATTTCAGGGGCATCGTGACGCATCCTATCAGGTGAACACCACCCTTAAGTATAACCCGCGCACTATCGACGCTTTGATCATTTCGCATGCCCACATCGACCACTGCGGTAATCTTCCCACCTTGATGAAAAACGGGCTGCGCTGCAAGATCTATGCGACAAGCGCTACGAAGGATCTGTGCCGGCTTATGCTCGAAGACTCCGGAAAGATCCAGGAAGAAGATGTAAGGTATGTGAATAAGATCAATCGCAGGCTGGGCTTGCCTGCGAGAAAACCTCTCTACACTATGAAAGAGGCGAGTAAGGCGGTAAAAAAGATAAGGCCCGTAACTTACCACCAGAGGTTGAGCGTGACCAGCGATATTAACGCTCAATTATCTGACGCCGGGCACATTCTTGGTTCGGCTTCGGTGGTCATGGACATAAAGGGAGATAAAAAGAATATCCGTTTAGGATACGCCGTGGACCTGGGGAGAAAAGGGCTACCGATGTTAAATGACCCGGCGCGCCTTAAGAACCTCGATTACCTTATTATTGAAAGCACTTATGGCGGGAGGCTTCATGCCCCGATAGAAGAGGCCAAGACTAAATTACAGGACGCCATTAACCGTACTATAGCGCGCAAGGGAAAGATCTTAATCCCTTCATTCACCCTTGAGCGTACGCAGGAGGTCGTTTATTTCCTGAATCAGCTTATAAAGGAAAAAGCGATTTCATCCGTGCCCGTGTATGTGGATAGCCCGCTTGCAACCGATATAACTTACGCTTTCCAGTGCCATATGGATTATATGGATAAAGAGACTTGTCAGGATATCAAGAACGGGAACAGCCCGTTTGAGTTCCTGAATCTAAAATTTATCCGCGACCAGAGAGAGTCCAAGGCCTTAAACGACGACCATCGGCCGATGATCATCATCGCCGGGAGCGGGATGTGCGAAAGCGGCAGGATTTTGCATCATTTGAAGAATAATATCGAAGACTCCCGTAATATGGTTTTAGTCGTCGGCTACATGGCGGAAGATACCCTGGGCCGGCGTATCGTCGAGCGAACGCCTTTTGTGCGCATATTTGGTGTCGAGCATCAGCTTAACGCGGAAGTCGTCATCATCAACGCCTTTTCGGGGCACGCAGACAGGAACGAATTGCTGGATTTCGTGCAGGAGTGCCTGCCGCTTAAGAAAATATTCTTAGTCCACGGAGATTATTCTCAGTCGCAAGCGTTATTTGATGCGCTTACCCAGAAGGGCCTGAATGTATATTTGCCTGCCAAAGATGAAGAAGTCTTGCTAGATTGAGGATTGTGTGGTAATTTAAGTGAGGCCATAAGTTATGGAGCGATAGCGACATAACTTATTTGGCCGAACTTATCCGCCACAATTCGTGGCGGATTAAATTCGCCCGATATACTTTATAGAGGGCTCATTTAAGGAGGTTTAAAATGGTCGGTGGTTTTTCTACTCCCAAAAAAGATAAAGGCATAAAGGCTTCAGCAGGCGAGACTGTTAAGACCGGGCAGATTCTGATCCGCGCCCTTAATTCTTATAAGGCCGGGGTCAACGTAAAAGGAGAGGGTACCCTCTTTGCCCTGTGTCCCGGAACGGTCTATTTCACCAAAAAGAAGACCAGCCACGGCCGCGTACGCACCTTTATCAATGTCAAGCCCGCTAAAGGCGCAAAGTAGGTCCAAGGCCTATTCTAATTTCAAATACGCGCTGGCGGTCATCGATATTATTTATCTGGTCGTCCTGCTTATCGCGTTTCTAGGCACAGGCTTGTCGGCCAGGCTGGCCGCATGGATAAACAGCTTATCCGGCAGTAAGTACTTAACGGTCCCGCTTTATATTCTTCTCGCATCCACCTTCTACTATATATTGAGTTTTCCCCTGAATTACTGCCGCAGCTATCAGCTTGAGCATAAATTCGCGTTATCTACGCAAAAATTAAGCGACTGGCTAATTGACCAGCTAAAAGGAGGATTGATATCTTATGTGATCAGCCTGGTCCTTGCCGCTGCTTTTTACTTTATATTAAGCAGGTTCGCTATCCTCTGGTGGCTGGTCATTTCGATATTCTGGATAATCTTTAGCCTGGTCCTGGCTAAGCTTACGCCAGTTCTGATAATCCCGCTATTCTTTAAATATAAAAAGCTGGATGACGAAGTATTGCGCGGACGTATCCTTAAACTGGCAGAGAATATGAAAGTCAAGATCCTGGATGTCTTTGAGATAGATTTCAGCAAGAAGACCCTGAAAGCAAATGCGGCGTTTGTGGGAGTCGGTAAGACCCGGCGGGTATTATTAGCGGATACCTTGAAAAATAAGTACACACATGACGAGATAGAAGTGATATTGGCGCATGAGTTCAGCCACTATAAATTAAAACACCTGATAAAACTTTTACTGGTAAATTC
>Ga0172375_10001357_pt1 | contig 39472 bp, 30 predicted proteins | sample LakKiv1m_FD_114537 | JGI IMG/M metagenome (GOLD analysis project Ga0172375, IMG submission 114537) | Freshwater microbial communities from Kabuno Bay, South-Kivu, Congo - kab_092012_11.1m | ecosystem: Environmental > Aquatic > Freshwater > Lake | place: Democratic Republic of the Congo... | reverse complement strand
TCGGGATTTTCTAAAAAAGATTGGTTCGAACTTCCGCATTGCCGACCGCACTTTGTTTTTGGATTTCAAAAATGCCTTCAAAATTGCGGAAAAATATCATGCCGAGGCGCTTTGCGCCGAGGCAATTCCTTACGATTTCACAAAAAGTGAAAATTGGCGGAGAGGGAGGGATTCGAACCCTCGAGCCCTTGCGGGCCACTCGCTTTCCAAGCGAGCGCACTCGGCCTCTATGCGACCTCTCCAAAATTCATTTTCATCATACTATATTTTCCTTCATTGGCAAATAAAAAAGCCCGAGGAGGCGGTTTTCCGTGCCCCCTCGAGCCTTTGATCTTGGATCGCGGTCAGACAAGGGAGATTAAGCTCCCACGGCCGTTTGCCTATACCGCAAACCACGCCGGCCTGGATGCAGAGGCGCCAGCCGCCAGCGTCGGAGCCGTCTTCGTGTCACGCGAATTGACTTTCAGGCCCTTCCGGCCTACAACAACAATAACGTGTTTCATCCTGACCTCCTTCCGCGGCTAGCCGCATAGAGGTTCCTGATCTTTTCAGCCGATATCGACATTGTCCGCGCGAGTTGACCTTTGATCGCTCTCGCGAAAAGAACAATTTTCCTCCTTTCTCTTATGAAAGAAAATGGATTCCTTTTTAAAAAGGTATTCTAATTATAATCATTGATATTCCCATGTCAATAAAATTAATAACCGCGTACGGCGCGACGTCTAAACAAAAAACACCCGGTTTGCGCCGGGTGTTTTTTAATTGTTCGCTGCGCCTAGTACCCCATATCCATTCCGCCCATACCCGGCATTCCGCCGGGCATTCCGGCCTGCCCATGGTCACAGGTTTTCTTTTCCGGCAAATCGGTAACCACGGCTTCGGTGGTTAGTAACATCGAGGCTGCCGAAACCGCGTTTTGCAAAGCGGAACGGACAACCTTAGTCGGATCAATAATGCCGGCCTTAAACATATCAACATATTCGTCGGCTGCGGCATTGTAACCAAAACCGCCGCTGCCCTTTTTGACCTCCGCCGCCACGACCGAACCATCCTTGCCGGCGTTCTGTGCAATCTGGCGCAAAGGCTCTTCCAGGGCTCGCTTTAAAATATTAAAGCCGATTTTTTCATCTTCTTTTAATTTTACATCATCCAGTGCGTTTAACGCCCGAATTAAAGCGACACCGCCGCCGGCGACAATTCCCTCTTCCACGGCCGCGCGGGTAGCGTTTAAGGCATCTTCGATTTTATCTTTTTTGGCTTTCATTTCCACTTCCGTCGCGGCTCCAACTTTAATCACCGCCACGCCGCCGGATAGTTTTGCCAAGCGCTCCTGCAATTTCTCCTTATCAAATTCCGAGTCTGACTGTTCAATCTGTTTTTTAATTTGGGAAATGCGATTATCAATATCAGATTTCTTGCCTTTGCCTTCAACAATCGTCGTGTTCTCTTTGGTGGAGACAACCTTGCGGGCCTGACCTAGCATTTTAAGTTCCACATTTTCGAATTTTAAACCGACTTCTTCAGAAATAACCTGGCCGCCAGTCAGCATGGCAATGTCCTGCAACATTTCTTTTCGTCGATCGCCAAAACCCGGCGCCTTAATTGCCAGAGCGTTAAAATTACCGCGCAATTTGTTAATTACCAGCGTTGTTAAAGCGTCTCCTTCAACTTCGTCAGCAATAATAACCAAATCTTTTTTCCCTGATTTAGCCACTTTTTCCAGCGCCGGTAGCAATTCCTGCAGAGAAGAGATTTTTTTATCGGTAATTAAAATCAGGGCATCTTCATAAACGGCTTCCATCCGTTCGGTATTGGTGACCATATACGGAGAAATATACCCTTTGTCAAACTGCATTCCCTCGACAACTTCTTTCGACAAGCCGAAAGTTTGGGATTCCTCAACCGTGATGACCGAATCTTTGCCAAGCTCATTCATAACGTCGGCCAGCATCGAGCCGATTTCTTCGTCCTGGGCGGAAATAGTGGCCACCTGTTCGATTTCGGATTTATTATTTATCGATTTGGAATTTTTCTTCAGCGCCGCGACAATCGCGTCCCGGCCTTTTTCCAATCCTTTTTTAATTTCCAGAGGATTAGCGCCGGCCGTTACGTTCTTTAAGCCCTCGGCGATAATCGCCTGCGCCAGAATCGTCGCCGTTGTCGTGCCGTCGCCGGCATTGTCGTTGGTCTTGGTCGCCACTTCTTTAATAATAGCCGCGCCAATATTTTCAAATTTGTCTTCCAGCTCTATTTCTTTGGCGATAGAAACGCCGTCATTGGTAATATGCGGCGCACCATAGCCCTTGTCCAAAACCACGTTGCGGCCCTTGGGACCCAGGGTTACCTTGACGGTATTGGCTAATTTATCAACGCCGTTTTTTAAAAGCCGCCTGGCCTTTTCATCAAATAATATTTGCTTTGCCATTTTTGTCTTGGCCATTCTGAGATTGCAGATCGAAGAATTTTTTAGATTCTTCGCTTCGCCCAGAATGACGCTTTTTTATTTTGAAATTAACGATTATCTATCCGCCAAAATTTTATCGGAGGCGGAATAATTTAAAATTTATTTTGGAACTTACTCCAAAATGGCCAGAATGTCTTCTTCTTTCGCGATCAAATATTCTTGTCCATCGATTTTGATTTCGTTCGGACCGTATTTTGTGAATAAAACCATATCGCCTTTTTTCACGTTCATCGGAATAATTTTGCCGTCCTTATCTGCTTTCCCGGCACCGACCGCGATAATTTTACCCTGCTCCGGCCGCTCTTTGTCCAAGGTTTGCGGCATAACGATGCTAATTTTGCCGATCTTTTTTACCTCTTCGGCTGAAACCGGCTCAATCAAAACTCGATCCGCTAATGGCTTAATTTTCATAGTTGTTTGGGCATTTAAACATCCGAACATATAAACAAAACCTAAAATGTTTGTATGCTGAGACGCTAAAATGTTTACAAGTTATTTAGCACTCTTTATCTTAGACTGCTAATTTAATCTTACTAATGTATTTTATCCGTATTAACTTTGTTGTCAAGAGTTGGTTGCTTTTATTATCTTAAATTAAAAAAATGGCCACTCCGCGGCTGCGCAGAGTGGCTGTTTTTCGGCAAGAACGTCAATAGGAACGATAGAGATCGACGCTTTCCAACCGATGAAGTTCGGTCAAAGAATCGCCCAGAATTGTCCGGGCGATCGCTTCGGCCAGAAAAGGAGCAATCGACAAAATGGAAAACTTGGTCATCTCCGGACTGATCTTGTGATGCACCGGGATGGAATCGGTAAAAATGAATTTCTCGATCCGTGAAGCCTCCAGGCTTTTTACCAGCTCCGCCGGCGGAACACAGACGCCGCCGTTGATTCTTTTTTCCAGAACCGCGTGAATGGTGGCGGCGATTACTTTTTTAGCGCCCGCCGCGAACAGGTATTCACTGTCGTTGACCAGAGTGCCGCCCGTCAGCGATTCGTCGTCAATCAAAAGACAATTCTTGTCTTTGACGTCGCCAACAACCCGTTCCACTTTGGCCTTTTCGCTGTCGTCGGGCCGGTCTTTGTCGATGTAAGCGGTCGGAAGCCTCAAGAGGTGAGCAATTTTCCGATAATTCTTCAAGGCGCCTGTATCGGCAAAGACGACCACCCAGTCATTCGTTGATCCCTCTTCGCTGAAAAAAGTCTTCAGCAGATAATCGACGAGCATAAACATCGCCGAGATTTCGTTGGCAGCCTTCCCTGCCTTGCCGGAAAAGTAGTGCTTAATGTGGCCATCGTGCGGATCCAGAAGCAACACCCGGTCAATGCCGAACTCGTTTCCAATCATATGGGCAAAACGATGTCCCATAGTCGAAATTCGCGGCCGATTCTTTTTGTCAGACCGGGAAAAGGTCATATACGGAAACACCAGCAAGATGTCCGCCGCGTCGGCGTTGATAAGCGCGTCCAGCAACAACTGGAGGATAACGAAATTTTCCATTACCGGCGGAACCTGAGTGTTGACCACGACCGCGAAAAGATCGCGAACATTTTCCACTTCGACCTGGGGATTTCCATTGGAGAACATCTCCAATTTCATCTCCCCCAGCCTCAGCTTTCCGTCTTCATACGGAATCAGTTTTTTGGGTAAACGCGATTGCAACGACCGGCAAATATCCTGCGCCAATCTTTCCGAACCGGGCGTAGCAAAAACCTTTATCTGCGATTCAAACGCTAAACCACCCATGACTTGTGCTCCTTTCCCCATTGTTTTTATTCCCCCATTTCCTTACGGCCCAGTTCCATAAATCCCTTGGGCCGACCGACTTTCTGCTGCGCCAAAATGGCGTCAACATTAAGTCCGTGCTTGATCGGCTTCTTCGCCCTAGCCGGACGCACCCTGGATTGGCAGGATTTCCGGCGAAGAGCGCACAGCCGATTGGCTAAATGCGCCAGCCGGCTCAACTCTTTTTCTGAGGGGAGAAGACGGATAGCCGAACCGGGGGAAAGTCTTTCCCGAATGTCAGCTTTGTCCAAAAGAGCTTCCAGTAACTGATTAGCGCGCGATAATTTCATAGTTTCTCCTTTCCTCTCCGGAACAAATCCGCCGGAATCCAAGCATTGGTTTTTTGGAATCTCGCGGCCGACCAAAGCGCCCGCAACCATTTTTGAAAACGATAGAATTTCAAACCGAAATACTCCGTCCAGGTTTCTTCTTTCGTGGGCCGCCGCTTGTCTTTCATAATGTCTGCCTCCTTCAAAGTTCTTGTAAAATTGTTAAACAACTATGAATTATTATCTTTTCAAGTATTTTCCCGTATAACTCTTTTGATTTTTTATAATATCACTAATTCCCCCTTGTGCAACAATGAATCCGCCTTTTTCTCCGCCTTCCGGCCCAAGGTCAATTATCCAATCAGCGTTCCTGATTACGTCCAAGCTGTGTTCAATAATCAAAACCGAATTGCCGCGCGCCACCAATTGCGCCAAAACATTTAATAATTTTTTGATGTCGTCAAAATGAAGTCCGGTTGTCGGTTCGTCTAAAATATACAAAGTTCTTCCGGTGTCGCGCCGAGCCAGCTCTGTCGCCAATTTTATCCGCTGCGCTTCGCCGCCCGAAAGCGTTGTTGATGGCTGGCCTAATTTCATATAGCTTAATCCGACTTCTTTTAAAGTAACCACTTTTTGCTGCAAGGCCGGAATGTTTTTAAAAAAATCCTGCGCCTCGTCCACCGACATCGCCAAAACTTCGGCGATATTTTTTCCCTTATATTGTATTTCCAGCACGTCTTTATTGTAGCGCTGGCCATGGCACTCTTCGCATTCGATATAAATATCCGGCAAAAAATACATCTCTATTTTTTTCAAACCATCACCCTGGCAGGCTTCGCACCGCCCGCCTTTGACGTTAAAACTAAAACGGCCAATATCAAAACCGCGGATTTTTGCTTCTTGAGTCGCCGCGAATAAATCTCGAACCGGCGTAAAAATACCTGTATAAGTAGCCGGATTGGACCGCGGCGTCCGGCCAATCGGCGATTGGTCGATAATAATAACTTTATCCAAATTTTCGGTACCCAAAATTTTCTTGTGCTCCCCCGGCTGAGTTTGTGCTCCGTGAAAATCACGCGCCAGCGCCAAACCGAGAATATCATTGACCAACGAACTCTTGCCCGAACCCGACACGCCCGTAACGGCTACCAGCTTCCCCAGCGGAATTTCAACATCGATATTTTTCAGATTGTGCTCCTTGGCGCCGATAATCTGTAAAAAGCCTGCCGGTTTTTTTGCACCAGGCTTTGTCCTGGAACCGGACTCCCGCCACAAATGCACCGAGTTTTTTGATTCTCGTTTTTCAATCACCACTTTTTTCTTTCCCGACAGATATTGCGCCGTTAAGGTGTCTGCTTTTTTCAGTTGCGCTTGGGTTCCTTCGAAAATAACTCGTCCCCCGTGCGCGCCCGCCCCCGGACCGATATCGATAACCCAATCAGCCGCTAAAATCGTCTGTTCGTCATGCTCAACCACGATAACGGTATTGCCCAGATCTCGCAGTTGTTTCAGGGTTTCAATCAGCTTATTAAGATCCCGCTGGTGCAGGCCGATAGAAGGTTCATCTAAAATATAGACGACGCCAGAAAGACCCGAGCCGATTTGCGTGGCCAGCCGGATTCGCTGTGCTTCGCCACCCGACAAGGTTGTCGATTCCCGGCCAATCGTTAAATAATCAAGCCCCACGTCCGCTAAAAATTTTAACCGCTTTAAAATTTCTTTTAGAATTAATTTGGAAATTTCCGTTTCGGTCGCGTCAAGCTTTAAGTTGCCCAGAAAATTTTCCAGTTCCGTTATGGACATGCCGTTTAATTGGCTAATATCCTTGTTACCAATTTTAACCGCCAGCGCTTCCGGTTTAAGTTTCCGGCCCGCGCAGCCCGGGCACTGCCTGATTAACATGTATTTTTCTATTTCGGCCCGCGAAAATTCCGATTCCGTTTCTTTCCAGCGGCGTTCAAGATTAGGGATAACGCCTTCAAAATCATGCTTGGCGTCACCATAAATAATTTTTCCGATAATTTCTTTTGATAATTTCCCAATCGGTTCATTCAAAGAGAAGCCGATTTCTTCCGCCAGTTTGCTCAAAATCCAATAATAATAGCCCTGCCTCCCCACCCGGTGCGAAGCGTTCGCCCAAGGACGAATCGCGCCCTCGGCAATAGTCAAGCGGTCATTGGGCATTACTAATTTAGGATCAATTTCCAATTTGGTCCCAAGCCCCTGGCAGTCCGGACAGGCGCCAAAAGGACTGTTAAAAGAAAACAATCTCGGCTCGATTTCCGGCAACGACAGACCGCATTCGTCGCAGGCGAATTGCTCGGAAAAAAGAAAGTTTTTTTGAGATGAGCTGATCATTATCAATCCCTGGCCGCTTTTTAGCGCCGTTTCCACCGAATCAAGCAACCGCGCCCGATCGTCTTTAAAAGATTCCGATTCCGCTTTCGGAATTTCAACCTGGTCAACGACAATTTCTATATTATGTTTTTTTTGTTTGTCTAAATTCAAATCCAGCGCTTCCTGGGAACGGTGGACAATGCCATCAACCCTAACCCGCACAAACCCGGCTTTTTGAATTTGCTCCAAGATTCCCCGATGTTCGCCTTTTTTGCCTCGAATCACCGGTCCTAAAATTAAAACCTGCTCGCGACTCGGCATTTTTAAAATCTGGTCGACAATCTGGCTGGCGCTCTGTCGGGAAATTATCCGATGGCATTTCGGACAATAAGGTTTGCCGATGCGCGCGAATAATAAACGCAAATAATCATAAATCTCGGTAATCGTGCCGACGGTCGAACGCGGATTTTTGGAAACACTTTTTTGATCAATCGCGATAGCTGGCGATAATCCGTCAATCCGGTCAACATCCGGTTTGTCCATCACGCCCAAAAACTGCCGGGCATAAGCCGATAAACTTTCAACGTAACGCCGCTGCCCTTCGGCGTAAATGGTATCAAAGGCCAGCGAACTCTTTCCCGAACCGGAAAGACCCGTGATGACCACGAGCTTGTTCTTGGGAACGTCCAAAGAAATGTTTTTTAAATTATGGACGCGGGCTCCTCTGATTTTTATAAATTCCTGCGATTTCATAACCAAAATATTATATAGTAAAAAAAGCCTTTCATCAAGACTGGCCAGTTTTCGTCCTTATTAAAAAGCAAAAGGTAAAAAATATCCTCAATCGCGATCTTTTTTAAAGCTCCGTTAAATTAAATAATAAAAAAGCCGGAACCCTTTTCGCTTTTTTGGCGAAAGGGTTCCGGCTTAGAAAACTTACTGACGATATTGCGGCATAACGCCTCCCCTCAAGAAGCTGATGTCCATGCCGATGGCGGCCAGCAACGCGGATTGCCGCTCCAGCTTGGTCCCCATCTTGGAAATATGGCGCTGCCATAATTCCGGGGAACCGATTGGATCGGGTATCTGATACTGCTGGACGCCTTCACCGCTTGGCAAAATCGGCGCGATGCACGGACCGAACGTTTCGGTCAGGCGCGCCAGCGGAATAACTTCCTCAACGCCGGCCAGATGATAAAAAACCGGTTCCTTCTTTTCCTGGCTCCATCCCTTCATGTAGTGGGTAGAAAATTCGTTCGCCGGTTTGGCTGCCCGGAGATCGAATCCGCCAACCGTCATCAGGGATTCGTTGTGCCACATCGCGAAGGTGTTGGCAATGCGGCCGTCTTTAATGCTTTGGGTCAGTTCGTTGATGGCGACACCGACAGCGCGGGCACCCGAGCAAGCCGCGTTAACCATCGCGTCCATCGTCTCGGGCGTCATATAAGAAAACGCCTCGGCGGAGATGACCAGCGAATAGTCGCAACCGTGGCGAAGCTGATGAACCACGCCGTAGTTCAAAAGCCCGCAGAATAGGTCGCCGTGCTTCACTTCGGAAAGGTGGAACCCTGAATGAAGGGGATAATCCGGATCGGTAAAAAACGATTCAAATAAAGCCCCTCTGGTCAAGCCGCAGTCTGCATCGGCGTAATTCTCATCTGACCAGACCAGCACGTCTATCCGCTTGATTAGCTGATGACCATCAACGGTGGCCTTGTAGGCTGCGGCCACGGCTTCGTGAATCATGCTTACGCGATTTGACACATCTTCCGCCTTGGTCGCGTAAACCCGTAAAATCATCCCCACCTTTTTCCGCGCCAAAAAATCTTTCTTCCTTTTCTGCTTCTCCTTTTCAATTTCGACCTCGATTTCGTCGGCGAGATAAGACACGATCGACAACTTTACGACTTCTTCTTCGCTCATCTCTTTCGCGGCCGCCTGGACTCGTTCGTCCTGGTACTGCATCTGATCGCCGAAAACTTCTCGGCCAGCCCAGTAGGAGCTCGCCAGATACTCTTCAATGATCACGATGTCCGCTGCCATCTTGAACTCCTCCTTGCAGAGGAGGGCGCAGGCCTTAAAGAAAATCGGCTGCGCCAGCATTATTGCCTTTAACCTGTCTTTTATGACCGATCCGATCTCTTCCGCTTTTTGCCGGTACTCTTCCTTAACCATTTTCATCACGTACCTCCCTAAATTTGGTAGACCCGCCGGCGGCTGAGAGTAGCCGACGGGTATTGTTTAGTGCCGCCTCTTCTCAAGAGCAGCGATCTGGTCGCTAAGATATTTCGACCAAATCGCCGCCCTTGAGATATATTTTTATTGTTAAAATTCTAGCCGATAATTAATACTATACTTTATAACATTTTCATCATTATGTCAATAACGGCTCCCCCTCCCACCCGGGCTTGAAAATCGAATAAAAAAATGCCAGAGTGATAACAATGAATAAAAAAATTTCTGCTAAAATAAAAAAGCTTCCCGCTAAATCCGGCGTTTATTTATTCAAAGACGCCCCCGGACGAATTTTGTACGTGGGCAAGGCCGCTAATCTAAAAAATCGGGTCAGTTCGCATTTTAAAAACAATAATTCGCTAATCGGACAATTCCGGCAGAAAATTGCCGCTATCGATTACATCGAAACCGAGAACGAAACCCAGGCTTTAATTTTGGAAGATCAGCTGATAAAGAAATATCAGCCTAAGTTTAATATTCAACAGAAAGACGACAAAAGCTATTTTTGGGTAGCGATTTCCGATGACGAGTGGCCGCGCCTGCAAATTATTCACCACCTGAAAAAAAATGGACACAAATTAAAATCCGATCTTATCGGCCCATTTACCAACGGAACCGAATTAAAAAAAACCTTGCGTGCCTTGCGAAAAATCCTGCCTTACCGCACCTGTAAAAATTCCTATGAAAAGCCTTGTTTGCAATGGCATCTTGGTTTGTGTCCGGCCCACAAACCGGATCTAGGGCTTAAAATTCAAACCTCAAAGCTAAAAAATGATTATTTAATTTCCTTGAATGCCCTGAAACAGCTTCTCAGACTGTACGCCGGCGAGCCCATAAGAACCGAGGCTTATGATATTTCTAATATTCAGGGAACCGACGCCACCGGCTCGATGATTGTTTTTGCCGGCGGTAAAACAAAAAAGTCCGATTATCGAAAATTTAAAATTAAAACCGTTCGCGGTGCCAATGATGTGGCTATGATAAAAGAAGTTCTCCGCCGCCGGCTCAATCACCCCGAATGGCCCCAGCCGGATTTAATTTTAATTGATGGCGGCCGGCCACAACTTAACGCGGCCGTCGCGGTCACGGCAAACCGCTTTCACCAGAGCGCCCTTATCGCCCTGGCGAAAAAAGACGAAGAAATATATACTAAATATAGCGGTAAAACACTGCGTCTTAATGCGTTGCCTCTTTATTTACGGCTGACTTTTCAAGCCATCCGCAATGAAGCCCACCGCTTTGCCATAAAATATTATCGGCATCTTCATGGAAAAAAATTTAGAACAGATTCAAAGGAGAACCGAAGAAAAAATTAAGCGCCGCCAGAATAAAAAGCAGACAAAAATGGTGGTTTCCGGTAAAAGCGTTTTAAATTTACAGCGGATAATGATAAAAAAGAAATCTCCGCGGGATTGACCATTCATTTCTTTTATAGTAGCCTTATACTAATTGAGCTTGTTTGTTTTGCGAATAAACAAGTTAATCATTATGATAAGATTTTTAGTCAGAATTTTAGCCAACGCGCTGGCTATCTATTTAGCTGCTTACTTTGTTCTTAATTTCACTTTTCCCATTCGCCTGCCCCAAGATTGGAAATTACTAATTCTAGCCGGTTTTATTCTGGCAGTCTTGAATACCATTATAAGGCCGATCCTCAAGTTAATTTCCGCTCCGCTGATGATTTTGACTCTCGGGCTCTTCAGCGTTGTTATTAATATGGTTACTCTCTGGCTTTTAACCCAGTTCATACCCGAAATAACGATTAACGGAATTTGGGCCTATTTCTGGGCAACAATTATTATCAGCTTAACTAATTGGATCGTCGGATTTTTTATCAAGAAAAACCCCACACCTAAAAAAATATGATCGCCAATTTACCAAAGATTGTTTCTATCATCCAGATTGTCATTTCAGCTTTTTTAATTTTAACTATTCTCTTGCAGCAGCGAGGCGCTGGCGGTTCGGCTATTATGGGCGGTGGCGGCACCTCTTACTATACTAAGCGCGGTTTTGAAAAGATCTTATCTACGACCATTATTGTTCTATCGGTCCTCTTTATTATCGCCGCGATTGCCTCAATCTTTGTTGCAACCAGATACTAAAAGTGAAACTCATCAACTCTCTCTTAGAAAAATTTAATCAGTGGAAAAGCGATTTTCAATGGCCGAATTTTAAACAATGGCGGCAATTTTTTCATGTCTCTACCCGGCAAGAAAAATATCGATTCTTCTCTTTTATCGCTTTAACCCTCATTGGTTTGCTGCTTCTCGGCCTGGAGTCGTATCTTGTTGCCACCGTCGTTAAGCCAAGTACCGGCGGCCAAATAAGCTTAGCCGTCATCGGCTCTCCGCGCTTTTTGAATCCGGTCTTGAGTCCGGCCAATGAAACCGACAAAGATCTTGTGGCTGTAATTTTTTCCGGCTTATTCAAATATGACAATCAAGGAAAATTAATTCCGGATCTAGTTCAAAAATACAGCGTTGGCGACAACGGAAAAACTTACGACCTGACCATTAAAGGGAACGTCCTCTGGCACGACAAAAAACCCCTAACCGCCAATGATGTTATTTTCACCATCCAAACCATTCAGAACGCGGATTATCGCAGCCCGCTAAGAACTTTTTGGCAAGGAATTGAAATCGAGAAAATAGACGATCTGTCTTTCCGCCTGAAATTAAAAAATCCTTATTCGCCTTTTCTCAACAATTTAACTTTCGGCATTCTGCCGAAACATCTTTGGGAAAATATTCCGCCCGCTCAATTTGCGCTTAACGAAATGAACCTAAAACCAATCGGTTCGGGAGCTTACGTTTTTAATAAATTCCAAAAAGACGCCAAGGGAAACGTAAAGACCATTGAGCTTAAATCTTTTAAAAATTATTTTGAAGGCGAGGCCTTCATCTCAACTTTGGTTTTTAATTTCTATCAAGCCGAAAACGATATTTATACGGCCTATAAAAAAGATAACCTCGATGTCTTTAATCTCGCCTCCGCCAAAAACTTCACGGATTTAAAAAATAAAAAAGACAGCAACGTTTCTGTTTGTCAATTAACCCTGCCTCGCTACTTTGCCATTTTTTTCAATCAAACCCAAAATAAATTTCTAGCGGACAAAACGATCCGCCAGGCGTTGGCTTGGAGCATCAACAAAAAAGAGATAATCGACCAGGTTTTTGGCGGTTACGGAGACGAAGTAAACTCCCCCCTGCTCAAAGATATGGTCGGCTATTCCGATCAGGTAAAAGTTTACGACTTTTCTTTAGAACAAGCTAAAAATACCCTGGCCGCCGCCGGTTGGAAAGACGCGGACAACGACACCTTTCTGGAGAAAGACGGCCAGAAACTGGAGATTGCGCTTACTTCAATTGACTGGCCGGAACTGGCTCAAAGCGCTGAGCTTATTAAAAAACAATGGGAAGCACTCGGCGTGAAAGTAAACCTGGAAATAAAAGAAACCGGAAAGATTCAAAACGAAACCATTAAACCCAGACAATATCAAGCTCTGCTTTTTGGCGAAGTGCTGGGCTTTGAACCGGATCTTTTCCATTTTTGGCATTCCACTCAAAAGAAAGAATCCGGCTTGAATTTAGCCTTATACGAAAATCCCGAAGTCGACAAACTGCTTTCCGCCTCAATAGAAAATATGGATCCGGCTTCCCGCGCCAATCAGAATCAGCAAGTAGCGAAAATCATCACCGAAGACCTGCCGGCCATTTTTCTTTTCAGCCCCGACTACCTTTTTGTCGCTAAAAAAGACATCAAAGGCATCACCCTTAAAAACATTGACGTTCAATCTTCCCGCTTCTCTCAAATCAATCAGTGGTACCTAAAAACCAGCCGCAGCTGGAAGTAACTCAATCGAAAGGCCCGGCAGCGATTTAGCTAACAGACCCTATCCCGTAATTAGCTCCGCTCCGCCAACGCCCCTCTTTAGGGCGAATGATAAAATTAGTAAATCAAAAAATATGGAAGAGGATAAATCTAATTTAAGATCTATTATCTTAAAATTAAATACCCAGCTTGCCAGCGAGCCTGATTTTTTTAATCAGCTCTGCCTGACTCGCCGCTCGTTTGATAAAATCATTCTTTGCGGCATGGGCGGCTCGGCTCTAGCCGGAGATCTTTTTGATTACCTAAAAGAGAAAAAATATCTTCCCCTCTCACTATCTATCCCTTTGCTAACCCATCGCTCCTATGACTTGCCCCTTAACGCCAATCAGCATTCACTAATAATCTGTGTCTCTTATTCCGGCCAGACGGAAGAAGCGATTTCTGCTTATCAGGCAGCGAAAAAACATGATTTAGAAGTTGCCGCGATAACTTATGGCGGAAAATTGGCCGAGCTCTGCGAACAGGACAGCACCCCCTGGATAAAGATCCCCCAGGATAAAATGCCGCCTCGCTTTTCTTTAGGCTATCAGTTTGTGGCCCTCATAAAGCTTTTTATGGCCTACGGCCTCCTAGCCTCTTCGGCTAAAGACGAAGTTGTCTCGCTAGCCGGCAGTATTGATCCTTCGCTTATCGAAAACGAAGCCAAGACTCTTTGCCCAAAGCTAGCCAATAAAATCCCTGTCATTTACGCCTCCAAAGACAATGAACTAATTGCCCGCCTCTGGAAAATTCAATTTAACGAAAACGCTAAGATTCCCGCTTTCTATAATTCTTTCCCCGAGTTAAATCACAATGAAATGGTTGGCTGGACAAAAAGTTTAGGCCCGTTTTCCTTTTTATTTTTGCAAGACGATAACGATTTACCGGAAATAAAAAAGCGGATGAAATTGACCGCCGAACTGATGCGCGCTAAGAATTTGCCCATCGAGTTTATCAGCGTCAACGGTTTAACTTATTTAGAAAAATTTTTTCGAACCATGATTTTCGGCAACTGGCTTTCTTATCATCTGGCCCTTTTTTACGGCATTGACCCCTATCCGGTAGAGATGGTCGAAGAGTTTAAAAAACTCCTAAAAAGTTGATGCCTCTTTTGATTTCGCGCCCCTGGCTATTGACTTTTATTTTATTGTGTGATATACTCTAAATAGTTAAAACTCTCTCGGCGTAAGGCCATTAAATTTCGCAAGTTTTAAAACCCGGTCTCGGGTCTAATTATTGTCTTGTGCATTACGACTTTATCCTGAGCCACGAGATTTCCTGCTCCACTCTCGCGTCTCAAGACAGAATCAATTTCTGTTTAAAACGAGTTTTGAATTATGCTTTCTTCGTCTCTGTATATCAAAAAGGCCTGTCAGATAATTAATTTATCCGGGCGAAACCATAAGATTAAACTAAAAGACCAAAAAGCATAATTCAGAGCTTGTCCCCGGGGATGTGGCGGAACTGGCAGACGCGTACGCTTCAGGAGCGTATGGAGAAATCCGTGAGAGTTCAACTCTCTCCATCCCCACAAATTTAGCTGCTCAAGCAGATAACCATATAATTTTAAAAAACGAAACAACTTATAAAAGAAAACAATCTATGATCACCTATACGAATCGCCGTCGCCACCTTCCGTCCCAAACAGGACAGAATGCCAGGCCAGACGGCTACAAGAAAATCGAAAAAACAGAAGCCCCTAATTTGGCGCTTCAACAAAAACAAAAAACTGCCCGCAAAAAAGACCTGACTCTGCGGATTATTCCGCTGGGCGGAATGGAAGAAGTCGGCCGGAATATGACCATTTTTGAATATGGCGACGATATTATTATTTTGGACATGGGCATTCAGTTTCCCGAGGAAGACATGCCGGGCATCGACTATATCATTCCTAATGTTAGCTATCTAAAAGGTAAAGAAAAAAATATTCAAGCGGTAATTTTCAGCCACGGACATCTGGACCACATCGGCGCTGCTCCCCTGCTGCTTGAAAAATTAAACTATCCGCCAATCATCGGCCGGGATATGACGATAGCGATGATTAAAAGACGGTTGGAAGATTACGCTCCGGATTCTTCTCGGCACCTGGAAATTAACCGCATAAAATCGATCGACGAACGATTCACCCTGGGCCACTTCCGGGTGGGATTCTTTAATGTCGAACATTCTATTATGGATGCCGTCGGCGTAATTATTAATACGCCTCAAGGCACTGTCATTCATCCGGGCGATTGGACAATGGACGCCGATCCGGAAAATCGCGCTCCCGTCACCTACCATCACCTGGCTAATTTGCCAGGGCCGAAAATCTTAATGCTGGAAAGCCTGGGCTCAACCGATACCTCGAACGAACTTGTCTCGGAAAAAGATATGTACGCTAACCTGGAAAGATTAATTGCTGAAGCTACCGGAAAAGTAATCATCGGCACTTTTTCTTCCCAAATCAGACGTATCGGGCACTTGCTGGAATATGCTAAAAAAATCGGCAAAAAAGTCGCCCTGGACGGCTACAGCATGAAAATGAACATCGAGATTGCCAAAGAACTGGGCTACATCAAAGTCGACAAGGAAACCCTAATTCCGATCAATAACATCAACAAATATCCCGACAATAAAATTGTCATTATCTGCACCGGCGCTCAGGGAGAAGGGAATTCCGTCTTAGCGCGAATTATTAGCGGCGAACATAAATTTATCCGGGTTAAAAAAAATGACACCATCATTTTTTCCTCTTCGGTCATTCCCGGCAACGAAAGGACCATTCAAAGACTGAAAGATAATCTTTACCGCAAATGTGATAATGTTATCCATAATGACATTATGGACGTGCACACCAGCGGACATTGCAACGCCGCCAGCATTAAAGAAATTATCAGACAAATAAAACCAGATTTTTTTCTGCCCGTCTATGCTAATCATTACTTCTTGAAAGAAGCAGCCAAACTGGCCGTGCAAGCCGGCGTACCAAAAGAAAAAATCTTTGTTTTGGACAACGGTTCAGTATTAGAGTTCCAAAACAATACTGCCAAGCTTCACAGCAAAAAAATTGATACTAATTATGTGTTTGTGGATGGACTCGGTGTCGGCGATATCGGCCAAGTAGATTTGCGCGACCGTCAGGCGATGGCCAAAGACGGCATGTTCGTTGTCATTGTCACCATCGACGGCAAAACCGGTAAGGTTCGTTCCAGCCCGGATATAATCTCTCGCGGATTTATTTATATGCGGGAATCGAAAGAGCTGCTGTATCAGGTGCGCGAGAAGGTAAAAGATATCGTCAATCATTCAACCAGCAACAATCAGGGGCCAATCAATGAAAATTACGTCAAAGAGAATATTCGTGACAAAATAGGACAATTCTTATACACTAAAACCGAAAGAAGGCCGATGGTCCTTCCGGTGCTTATAGAGGTCTAATTTAAAGCTGAATTCCAGCTTCGTATTCAAAAGATACGGGGCTGGGGTACGGATTTAATCTGTTCTTATTAGTTTATTCATAAATTACGAGGGGAGGCAATCTTTATGTTAGGATTAATTTTTCTCACCCTGATTGTTATTTTCGCTTTAATTTTTTTACTGTCACGGACTAAGGAAGAAACCCGACCCGATTCCCCGAAAGAAAGGAGGCGTTGATATGAGAATTCTTATTTCGCTGGCAATCGTTGGCGTTATCTTGGGGCTAGCCGCGTACCTTCGAAAACGCGCGCTCCGAGATAGAGTTTTCCCCTCTCAAACATCTGAAGAAGCAAAAGACAGCGTCGTTTAAGCTGCTCCCCCCAACGAAAAACCCCCGCAAAACAGCGAGGGGCTTTTTATTTTATTGTTTTAAATTTTTGGCTAGACTACTAAGCTGCTTATTTCTTTCTTTTTTTCTTCCAACAACTCGGCGCTGTCGGCTTCCAAGTTCAGTCGAATCAACGGCTCGGTATTGGATTTGCGCAGATTAAACCACCAGTCGGGATAGATAACGGTTAGACCGTCTATTTTTTTAATTTGCGCCCCCGAGTGTTTCTGCTCGGCCAGAGAAAGAATCTCGTCCGGATTATTGACTTCAAAATTAATTTCACCGGAAGCAAAATATTTTTTAAACGGCGCTATTATTTTAGAGAAAGGCTTTTGCTCCGAATTTAAAATCTGCAAAATCTTAAGCAGCGTAAAAAGCGTGTCCTCAACATAACCAGAATTCCTATAAAAATAGTGTCCGGAAAGCTCGCCCCCGAATAAGATGTTTTCCTGCCGCATCTGTTCTTTAATTAACGCGTGTCCCGGCCGACCAAGAATCGGAAAGCCGCCGGTCGCTTCGACGATTTCCGGCACGATTTTACTGGAACGGACTTCGTAAAAAATCTTCTGGCCCGGATTTTGTTTTAGCAAGTCCCGCGCAATCAAAGCCGAGATGAAATCGCCCCGCACTGATTTTCCGGTTTCATCAATAAAGGCTATCCGATCGCCGTCGCCGTCAAGCGCTACGCCCAAATTAGCCTTGCCCGACAAGACTCGCGATTTTAAAACGGTTAAAGTTTCTTCTTTTGAAGGATTGGCCTCATGATTTGGAAAACGGCCATCCGGCTCAGCATATAAGAGATCAACCTGGTCTGGCATTTTTTTCAAAAGTTCTTCGAGTTCCGGCCCGGCTATGCCGTTGCCGCAATCAATGACCATTTTTATAGATTTGAATTTTTCTATGGCGAATTTCTTTGCCACGGAATCCACGTATTCGGCTAGAAAGTTCTTTTTAATTATTTTTCCGGGATTAGCTGAAATGCCCATATTCCCGTTGATAGCTAAATCCCGAATTTCAAATAAACCGTTTATTTCGCAAATTGAGCGGCTATATTTAGTGCAAATTTTAAAACCGTTGTATTGGCTGGGATTATGAGAAGCAGTAATCATGATGCCACCAGCCGCCTGCTCTTTTATAATGGACCAATAAAAAAGCATCGTGGAAACCGCGCCAATATCGATAACGTCAACTCCTTGCCCCAAGAGACCCTGTATTAAGGCTTCAAACAGATATGGAGAAGATTCCCTGGCGTCGTAACCAACAATAATTTGCCGGTTATCCGCCTGACCGTGGCCCTCTAAAAATTTAACAAAGGCCTGGCCGATTTTATAAGCCACGTCTTCGTTAATTTCATCGGGATAGACGCCCCGGACGTCGTAGGCTTTAAAAATTTTGGGGTTAATATTAGACATAAAGTTATATTTATTATAGCATAAAATATAAATAATAATCCAAAAGACAAGATTCAAGATTATGCTATCCGTTGGAATCGTCGGCTTGCCAAACGTCGGCAAATCGACTCTTTTTAAGGCGCTGACCAAGCGGCAAGTCGATATTCAGAATTATCCTTTTTGCACAATTGAACCGAACGTCGGAATTGTTGAGGTACCCGACGAACGGATAATCAAGCTCGCAAAATTTTCTAATTCAGCCAAAATAGTTCCGACGGCTATTCAGTTTACTGATATCGCCGGCCTGGTCAAGGGCGCCAGCCAAGGAGAAGGACTGGGCAACCAATTTCTAGCCAATATCCGGGAAGCTGATGCGATTGTTCAGGTCGTACGCGCTTTTGAAGATAAAAATATTATTCACGTTAGCGACTCGCCGCGTCCGTCCGACGATATTGAGATTATAAATCTAGAACTTATTTTAAAAGATATTGATACCCTAAAGAAACATCTGCCCAAGGTAGAAAAAAATATGAAAGGCGGCGACAAAGAAGCAACCGCCGAACACGCTTTTTTAACCCAGCTTTTGCTCTGGCTGGAAAAAGGCAAACCGGCCAAAGATTTGGAAGCTAAAGACAAAGACGTGGTTTTCTTAAAAAATCTGAACCTACTCAGTGCCAAACCGGTTTTATACGTTATTAATTGCTCCTCGGATAAAAAAATTATTGATTATCCGGCTAGCGCTTCGCCGGCCCTGGAACTTGACGTTAAACTCGAAAATGAGCTCTCCGAGCTTGATTTTGAGGCCGCCAAAGAGTTGCGCGAGGCTCTTCCCCACCCCAAAAACAGCATTGACGAATTGATTTCAACCTGCTATGATTTATTAGGTCTTGATACGTTCCTGACGACGGGCGAAGATGAAACCCGCGCCTGGACTATCGCTAAGGGCTCCCGAGCCCCCCAAGCCGCCGGCAAAATCCACTCTGATTTTGAAAAGGGATTTATCCGAGCGGATATAATTTTTTGGGAAAAATTGCTGGCCGCCGGCTCCTGGAATCAAGCGAAAGAAAACGGCCTGATTCGAACCGAAGGCAAAGAATACGTAGTGAAAGATGGCGATGTCGTCGTTTTTAAATTCAACAATTAAAAAATTAATTCATTAAAAATTTTAAAAGTCCGTGAACCCCGAGAGCCCGGATATTTCTAGTCCAGCCTAACGGGGTGCTTCAACTGACGGTTTTAAATGGCCGCCCTTTGAGCTCCGCTCATGGTTTTTAAAACAAAAGAATGTACGAACTGACCTATATTATCAATCTTTTGTCTGCCGATATTAATACTTCTTCGGTAGCCGAAAAAGTTCGCGCCAAGATTAAAGAACTGGGCGGCGAAGCAAGGAAAGAGTACGTCAGCGAAAAGAAAAAATTAGCCTTTCAAATAAACAAACAAAGCTTTGGCTTTTACGCCACCGTTGTTTTTGAAATGGAACCGGAGAAGATAGACGAGCTAAACACTTTTCTGCGCTCAAACAGCGATATCCTGCGGCACATGATTATTAATCAAGCCGAATTGAGAACAGAAAAAATCAGCAAAAAACCGGCCCGGACCAAATTAACCGATAAAGAAATTGTCGCTGATGAAGTCGCGGCCAAGACGGGCAAGGTAAAGATCGAGGAGCTTGATAAAAAATTAGAAGAGTTATTAAAAGATTAACCCGATACCCATACGCTAGCTTCACGAACTATAAAAGTAATTCGTGCACTATTTGCGTATCAGTATCGCGCATTGTATGAATTTTAATAAAGTTATCATTTTGGGCAACCTAACAAGAGACCCCGAAACCAAAACGCTCCCATCTGGACAGAACGTTGTCAATTTTTCTGTTGCGACCAACCGAGTTTATACCGATAAAAGCGGACAGAAACAGCAAACCGCCGAGTTCCATAATATCGTTGCTTTTGGCAAGCTGGCCGATATTTGCGGCCGATTTTTGAATAAAGGGAAAATGGTCTTGGTAGAAGGCCGACTACAAACTCGATCCTGGCAAGCGCAAGACGGCTCCAAACGCTATCGCACCGAAATTGTTATGGAGAATATGCAACTTGGTCCGCGCGGCGCGGCCGGCGATAATATGGGCGGGAACGCCAGCGTTAATCGCGGTTCGGCAGCTCCGGTTTCAGCCGAAGAAGAAATTCCCGTTATCGATGCCGAAGAAAGCATGAATTTTGGCAACGAAGAAGAAGGCAGCGGAGTCAATGTTAAAGATATACCCTTTTAAATAAATCTAAACCCCAAACAAATATATGGAAAAAAGTTGTTACTTCTGTAAAGAGAATATCAGCAATATCGATTATAAAAACACCGAACTGTTGCATAATTTTCTTTCCGGTCAAGCAAAAATCTTAGCGCCTCGCCGAACCGGCACTTGCACTAAGCATCAACGTTTATTGGCCACCGCCATTAAACGCGCCCGCTTTATGGCTCTCCTGCCATTCACGACCAAATAAATTTTCCGGATAAAATAAAAAGCCCCCAAGACGCAAGTCTCGGCGGGCTTTTATAATCCTTCAAAAAAGTGAATCTCCCGCTCACTTTATACTTTCTCCCGCGACTTTGAGAACAAGTTTTCCCTCCACCGGATCATTAAGATCCACCAGCTCCCTCCGAAAAATAAAATTTCTTTCGTAACCGCAATTCTGGCATTTGAAATGCGGCGTTATTTGCGGACAAATTCCTCCCTTTGTTCCGCATTGTTCGCAAATATGCTCCTCCACCCGGACAACAAGGTTAACCTCCCACTTCTTTATGCCGGCAATCTGCTCCGCGTTTAATGTTATTTTCCCCGCCATGGCATCAAGCGTGCAACCGCCGCAAATGTTTCCATCGTCTCCCCAGACGCTTCGCGGCAAATGACAAACCGTGCATTCCCTGAGACGATTCTGGCCGCACTTCTTACAATTGTAATCCTTGCGGCCGTCGCTTTCGCCGACAACCACAAGATCACCAAGACACCCAGCACAAACATAATTCGGGTCTCTGCCGCCCAGATCTATTTCCATATCCCCTCCTTTGTTTTAGGAACTACGCGTAAATATTTTCCTTTACCGCCTCTTCTTTTATTTTTTTAACAATCTCTGCCGTTATCTTAGGATTTTCAACCAGATAGGCTTTAGACGCCTCCAGACCCTGGCCAAGCTTAATGTCGCCGTAGTTAAACCAGGCGCCGCCCTTATTAACCACGCCATATTTTACGCCGGTGTTAATGACGTCACCTTCATAAGAAATTCCCTTATTGTACATAATGTCGAATTCCGCGATTCTGAAAGGCGCGGCAACTTTATTCTTTACCACCTTTACTTTGACTCGGTTACCAATAATATTTTCACCCTGTTTGATTTGGGCCGTGCGCCGGACATCCAGACGAACTGATGAATAAAACTTTAAAGCCTTGCCGCCCGGCGTTTCTTCCGGATTGCCAAAGACGATGCCGATTTTCATTCTAATCTGATTAATAAAAATTACCGCCGTGCCGGACTTGGCCACAATCGCCGTTAGTTTGCGCAAGGCTTGGCTCATCAAACGCGCCTGCAAGCCCATATGCTGCTGTCCCATCTCGCCCTCAATTTCGGCTCGCGGAGTCAGAGCCGCTACCGAATCGACTATGATCAAATCAATCGCCGCCGAGCGAACCAGGCTTTCCACAATGTCCAAAGCCTGCTCGCCGGTATCCGGTTGAGAAATTAACAGGTTATCAATTTTCACGCCAATCCGCTTAGCGTATTCCGGATCCAGGGCATGCTCGGCATCCACAAAAGCGCAAAGACCGCCCTTCTTTTGGGCTTGGGCAACCGCGTGCAGGGCCAGAGTGGTTTTACCGCTTGATTCGGGACCATAAACCTCTATAATCCTGCCCTGAGGCATTCCCCCCACTCCTAGCGCCAAATCTAAAGAAATAGAGCCGGTTGGAATCGAGTCAACGTTAACTCGCTTAGCCTCGCCCAGCTTCATAATTGAGCCTTCGCCAAATTTCTCTTTTATCTCGTCAATCGCTGTCTCCAGCGCTTTTGATTTTTCGTTCTTTTCCTCCGTTTCTTGTTGTTTTGTCATAGTGATTATTTATGACTGTTAGTCGCCTGCTTATTTAAATATTTAATTTAATCAAAATCATTATTTCAACATCACTTGCCTGACCACCGAACTTATTTTACCAAACCGGTTAGCCGCTTCTATTTTAATAATATTCAACCCCTGGTTAAGAGTTATCTCTTGTTTGAAGCCGCCGTCCTTATCAAGATAAACCACCTGGCCGTTTATCGTCAACTTGGCCGAGATCTCGGCTTCTCCTTTTACTGTTAAGGCGGAATTTTCCACTACCGAATCGGATGCCGGCTCAAAAACCGCGAGACTCGGCGGACTGATTAAAAAATGAAGCTGATAAGCCAAGTAACCGGCGACTAATAAAAAAATAATTATCCCGGCGCCCAGTCCCAAAGTCTTGGGTGTGATTATCCAGCGGCTGGAGCGCAAACTTGGCAATGATAAATGTTCGCGGAATCCCTTGTCCAGGTGTCGAATAATTTTTATCTCTTTTTCAAATTCCAAAACTAAAAGATCCGAATCAATGTCTAGAATTTTAGCATACTTTCTCAAAAAGCCTTTGCTGTAAACGTCCGCCGGCAATTTGTCTAGCTCTCCTTTCTCCAAGCCATCAAAATATTTTACCGGAAAATTTAATAATTCTGCCGCTTTTTCTTTAGAGAGACCCGCCCCTTCTCTAGCCTTTCTCAGTTTTTCACCAAAACTCTGTATTCCTTCTACTTTTTTTGCTGTAAAAACCATAATAAAAATTTAAAATTAAAAAATCAAAATGTAAAGTTAATGCGTGAGTTTCGCGCGCCTACTGAATAAGTCGCGAAGCAACACAAAAATTTTTAACTTTGACTTTTACATTTTAAACTTTTCTCATTCCTAATAGTCTCCTAAAACGTCGTCATTTTCACCAACTTTTGGCGTACCGGGAATATTGCGCGCTTCGCCCACCAAAACATCGCGCGGTTTCGCGCCGTCACCCGGGCCGATGATGCCATTCTCTTCTAACATATCCAGCAGTCTCGCCGCCCGGGCATACCCAACTCGCAAGCGCCGCTGAAGTAGCGAAGCCGAAGCCTTACCGCTTTGAATAACCAATTCCTTGGCCTGATTATATAAATCATCATCCGGTCCGGCCGTTTCGCCTCCGCTATTCCAATTAGCTATTTGTCCGCTGCTTGATCTGGCTTGAGTTATATCTTCGCTAAATTGCGCGATATTCTGTTTGCTTAAAAATTCCACCACTCTTTTGACTTCCTTGTCCGAAACGAAAGTTCCCTGCACGCGGCGAGGCTTAGCGACGTCTCCTGATAAAAACAGCAAATCGCCATTACCGAGCAACTTATCTGCTCCGGCTCCGTCCAAAATTGTCCGAGAATCAATCTGCGAAGCCACTTGAAAAGCGATGCGCGAAGTGATGTTGGCTTTAATTAAACCGGTAATGACTTCTACTGACGGCCGCTGGGTAGCCAAGATCAAATGGATACCAACCGCTCGCGACATCTGCGCCAACCTCACGATTGTGGCCTCAACGTCCCGCCCGTGAGACGCCATTAAGTCAGCCAGCTCGTCAACGACAATAACGATATAGGGCAAAGGCTCTTCCAAATCTCCGTCGATAAATTTTTTATTATAGGCGATAATATCGCGCGTCTGCTGGCCGGATAAAATATCAAACCGCCTTTCCATTTCAGCTACGGCCCAGCGCAGCGCGTTAACCATTTTGTCTTGATCAACAATCACCGGCGTTAAAAGGTGCGGCAATCCGTTATAGACCGGAAACTCTACGCGCTTGGGATCGATTAAAATAAGTTTTAAAAAATTAGGCGCTTGGCGGTAAAGCAAGCTGGTAATAATAGAATTCAGACAAATCGTTTTACCAGTTCCGGTCGCGCCGGCCACTAAAAGATGCGGCATTTTTTCCAGTCCGGCGTAAACCGGCATGCCGGCGACGTCCCGGCCTAGTGCGATCGTCAACATTTTGTGATCCTGGCTGAAATCAGGCTGTTCAACCAAATTTTTCAACCGAACCTTCATCGTTGATTTATTGGGCAATTCAATACCGACTAGCGACCGGCCGGGAATCGGCGCTTCTATTCGAATGGGATGAGCCGCTAAAGCCAAAGATAAGTCGTTGCTCAAGGTGGTAATTTTCGACAATTTTATACCCTGGGCCGGCCGGAAAGTATATTGCGTCACGGTCGGGCCGATATTAACCTCCGACATTTCCACTTCAATGCCAAAGTGCTGGAAAGTGCGCTTGATGATATTGGCGTTGGTCTTGATGTCGCCGCTGGTCGGCTCGCCCGAATCGGGCTCCAACAGGTCTGCCGATGGAAATTTATAATCCTCCATAATCATCTTGCTTTGCAACAACAAGAAATCATCTTTTTTTTGTGTTTTTTCTTTTTCCTTTTCTTTTTCTTTGGCCTCCGGTTTCGTTTTATTGTCAGTTTCCACCACTCCCAAATTTTTTACTTTAAAACTGGGCGTCGGCATAATTTTTTTCATAAAAAAATCCAACGTCGAGGGTTCGGCTTCCTCCCCCTTGCCGGCTTCCGCATTCTTGGCAAATTCAACACCCTTGTTTTTCTTATCCCCACGGCTGAAAATAAAATCCGCCAGCTTTTTAAGCGAGATGTTAAAAGTAATAAGCAGAGAAACAAAAATCAGGGCCACCAGAATAATGTAACTGGCATAAATACCTAAAAATTTTAAAAAGGGATAAGCAATAGCTACGCCTAAATATCCTCCCCCGCGGCCATCTTCAATAGTGCCCCCCAAAAACATTTGCAATACTCCCAAAAAGCTGACCAGAAACAAGGCGACGCCCCAAAATGGCGTGCCATAGAGCTCCTCGTGCAATGACTTCAAAATCGCGATGCCGCCAAAAACTAAGGACAACGGCACCAAAAAATAACCCCAGCCAAAAAGCAGACCCAGATATTTATACAAAAGATTACCAGCTTCTCCGGCCGCGCCAAAAGCGCTCAAAATTGTTATCAAGGCGCCGACAAAAAGCAAAATCGCGATGATGCCTTTTTTTGTTTCATCTTTCAAATCTAATTTGGGAGCCTTAAAACCGGAAACTCCCTTGAACTTTTTCGCCATAGTTTTTATTCTCTTGTCTTTATATTATGGATTTTGCCGCCCAAAAAGCGGCAAATGATCTGTACTCATTATATTAAATCCCTACTAATGACGCAACTGGCCAATAAAAAAAGGCAGACCGGCTGGCCTGCCTCATAAAACCTTTTGCAATTTGATAGCTTCAAGAAGGAAGATCCGAGTTATCCGTCAACCCAAGCCTGACCAACATGGCCAGACAATCAGGATCCACCCGCTTGAATTCTTCGCGCATGATCATCTTTGTGCCGTACCCGAGACAGCGGTTGAGAAAGGTTACATACCATCTCACTTCTTCTTCTCTGCCTTCGCTCAGGCGCTGATTAACGAAACGGGCAATGTCCTTAACTCCCTGCGCCCGACTTCCCTTGAATGAGAAAACCTTGTTGAGCCACGCCGCCGCCTCCATCGCACCCTCTTCTCCCTTGGCGATATTCTTCATAGAGAAAATGGCTTGTCCTATATCGCCTCCGAATGACAATTGCTCTTTGCTCTTCTTTTCTTTCCTTTCCATGATCGCTTCTCCTTTCTCGTCCTAGCCGGCTTCTTGCCGTCTAGTCTGTTTTCAGTAGTCAAAGGACCGCCGCAAGTTTCGCAGGAAGCAAACAGGTTAATATGATTTACCAAATACGTAATACCACATTTGTTACAAAACAATAAGCCGCCTTCTTCCTCCGCAACCGGCTTGGGCAGGCGCAAATTCCAACGAAACGCCGCCCTTAGAACGCTAAGTAATGGCATAAAAGGCCTCCCTCTCTTTTTTAAGAACTATTTTTATGTCTCTCTTGCCTCTATTTATGGCATATTTATCACCGAAAAGTCAATTAAACCAAAATCCCCCGCAAAATGCGAGGGATTTATATTCAATCGGCTACTTTTATTTTTCTTCTTCAACTTCCTGATTTCCTTCTTGCCGATAACCCGTACCAGCCGGAATCAATCGGCCGATAATAACATTCTCTTTAAGGCCGCGAAGTTTGTCTTCTTTGGCCTGGGTCGCCGCGTTAATCAAAATCTTGGTTGTCTCTTGGAAGGAGGCCGCTGACAACCAGCTTTCCGTGCTTAAAGCGACTTTAGAGATGCCCAGCAACAACTGCGTCGCGGTTGCTGTTTTTCCACCCGCTGCTCGCTGTTTATCATTCTCGATTAAGAAGCGCTGTTTTTCAACCACGTCTCCAATCAAGAGATTTGTGTCGCCCGCGTCTTTAACGCGCACCCGGGAAAACATTTTCTTGATAATAATTTCAATGTGCTTATCGTTAATGCCTTCTCCTTGAGAGGTGTAAATATTTTGAACTTCTTTGATGACATAACGCTCAACCGCTTCTCGAGCCGCTAATTTAAATAATTCTTTCAGGTCAATGTGTCCTTCGTTTAGCTGCTGGCCCCGAGTCACCAAATCGCCTTCCTTGACCCAAAGGCCGGAACGCAAAGAAACAGCGTATTCTTTTTCGCATTCCTCGCCTGGCGCCGGCATCGATTTTTTGCTGCTTTTTTTCTTAGCCGCTTCGTCTTTCTTTTTAGCAGTTTTCGTGCCGCCCATAATACCGCGAATTCTAATCACTCGAGAAGAACCGACTTCTTTTATTTCCACTATTTTACCGTCCAATTCAGAGATGACCGCCTTGCCTTTTGGCGGCTGACACTCAAAAATTTCTTGCACACGCGGCAAACCCTGAGTAATGTCGCCGCCCGCTGCTACTCCGCCGGTATGGAAAGTTCTCATTGTTAACTGCGTGCCTGGCTCGCCAATGGCCTGAGCCGTAACAATTCCTACCGCCTCGCCTAATTTTACCAATTGATTGCGACCCAAGTCATAACCGTAGCACATCTGACAAATTCCCTGGCGCGACTGACAGGTGATAACCGATCGGACGCGTAATTTATCCAGCCCCAAATCATCAATCTTCTTAGCCGCATACTTGTCGATCAGAGTATTCTTTTTGACAATCACTTCATCACCGGAACGAACTTCTTCCAGGGCCACCCGACCGACAATCCGCGAAGCCAAAGACCGGCCTAAATCCTTTCCGTCTTCTCGGTAAACGAACACTCCCTGTTTATCGCCGCAATCGACTTCCATAACCACGACATCCTGCGAGACGTCCACCAGGCGGCGAGTTAAATAACCGGCCGTTGCCGTGCGAAGCGCCGTATCCGAAGAACCTTTTCGGGCACCGTGAGTAGAAATAAAATATTCAAGCACATTCAATCCTTCTTTCAGACAGCTCTTCACCGGCAACTCGATAATTTCACCCGCCGGGTTTACCATGAGCCCCCTCATACCCATCAGCTGTGCGGTTTGCCCCCAGGAACCGCGTGCGCCCGAATCCACCATTAAGTTTACCGGACCGTGAGGATCAAGTTCGTCGCGCACTAATTTTCCAATTCGATCAATAGCGGAAAACCAAGTTTCAACAATTCTTGCCCGCCGCTCTTCGCGCGACAGTAAACCATCTAAATATTGACGGTGAATATTTTCAACCCCCTCTTCCGTTTCGGCCAATAATTGTTTTTTCTCAATCGGCACCCGTAAATCATCAAGGCCCCAAGAGACACCCGAACGAGTGGCATATTCAAAACCAATTTCTTTAATTTTATCCAAAATCTCCGCTGCTTTTTTTATGCCGCATTTATCGATTATCTCCGCAACTAAAGTGTTTAGAGCTTTTTTCTTTAACTCCAAATTGACAAAAGTAATTTCCGGCGGCAGCAACTGATTAAAAAGAAGGCGGCCGACACAAGTTTCAATAAAATTATCCTTGCTTTCAATGTCGTAATTAACCGGTTTTTTTATTTTTATTTTTGCCTTTAAATCAACCTCTTCAAATTGATATCTTAAAATCGCTTCGCTTGCGTTAGCGAAATATTTGCCTTCCCCTTTCGCCCCATCAACAATTTTGGTCATCCAGTAGCAACCTAAAATTATATCTTGAGTCGGAATGGCGATTGGTTCGCCGGTAGCCGGCTTTAGCAGGTTATTCGCCGACAACATAATCTTAGCTGCCTCATTCTGCGCCTCTTTAGTCAGCGGCAAATGAACGGCCATCTGGTCGCCGTCAAAGTCAGCGTTAAAGGCCCGGCAAACTAACGGATGGATCTGAATCGCTGAGCCTTCGATCAGAATCGGATGAAAAGCCTGAATACCCAAGCGATGCAAGGTCGGAGCGCGATTCAATAAAACACACTTGTCTTTAATAATATCTTCCAAGATTGCCCAGACTTCATTAGTCTCCATTTCAATCAAATGTCCCGCGCCGCGAATATTATAAGCCAGACCAGCTTCGACTAATTTTTGAATCACGAATGGTTTAAAAAGTTCCAAGGCCATGTGCTTGGGCAGTCCGCATTGATGAATTTTTAAACTCGGACCGACGACAATAACCGAACGGCCAGAATAGTCAACCCGCTTGCCGAGCAAATTTTGCCGGAAACGGCCGGTTTTTCCTTTTAACATATCCGCCAACGAACGCAACTGCCGCTTTTGGCCGGTTGAAGCCATAACCGGACCTTGTCCGCGCCGCGCGGAATTGTCGATTAAAGCGTCCACTGCTTCCTGCAACATTCGGCGCTCATTTCGGCAAATAACTTCCGGCGCGTTCAATTCCAATAATTTTTTCAAACGATTATTGCGATTAATCACGCGGCGATACAAGTCGTTTAGATCCGAAGTAGCATACCGTCCGCCGTCCAACGCAACCATCGGGCGCAAATCCGGCGGAAGAACCGGCAAAACAGTCATAATCATCCATTCGGGCCGTAAATTTGCCTTGATCATCGCCGAAACCACCCGTAAACGCTTAACGGCTTTTTTATGCGCTAAATCAGAAGTTTTTTCTTTTTCAATCAACAATTCTTCGTACAGAACGTTAAGGTCAACCCGCATCAAAGCTTTCCGCACCGCTTCACCGCCGATACCGGCTTCAAAAACTTGAGCGTATTTCAAACTCAATTCATAATAATCATTTTCCGATAAAGTTTGCAGCGGCCTCAAGCTTTTAAGTTCGGCTAAGCTTTTATCGCGCTGCTCCTTTAACTCTTGTTTTTCCTGAACCTTAGTGTCGGCAGGCAGAGATTTAAATTTCTGCTTGTATTCTTTGTCTATTTCCTGAATGGCTTTTTCTCGAGCAGCTTCGTCGACGTTGATTACTAGATAGCTAGCAAAATAAATAACCCGCTCCAACTCCATTACCGAAGTGTCTAAAATCAAGCCGATTTTTGACGGTACGCCCCGCAAAAACCAAATATGCGAAACCGGCGAAGCCAGCACAATATGGCCCAACCGTTCGCGCCGGACAATTGAACGGGTTATTTCAACACCGCATTTATCGCAGACGATTCCCTTATACCTTATCCGACGATATTTACCGCAATAGCATTCCCAGTCTTTCTCGGGACCGAAAATCTTTTCGCAAAACAGACCGTCTTTTTCCGGTTTTTGTGTCCGATAATTAATCGTCTCGGGCTTGGTAACTTCACCGTGGGACCAGGAGATAATGTCCTCCGGCGAGGCCAGTGTTAATTTTATAGCTTTAAAATCGCTAACTTTATAATTTGACATACAACGATTTTTTTATTTTGACTGATTGAAAAATTCCCTAAATTAATGTTCCTTGCTCTTTTCTTTGTCCGATCCGAAAAAATCCCTATCGTCTTTTTTATTATTATAATCTTCGTCGTTTTCAACAACCTCTTTAACTCCGACAAGGTCAACGCCCAGGGCTAAGGCCTTAAGCTCGGAAACCAAAACGTTAAAAGAGGCGGGAACATGCGGTGCCTTAATGGGCAAGCCGCGAATAATCGCGTCGTACGCGTTAGCCCGGCCCAAAACATCATCCGATTTTATGGTTAGCATCTCTTGCAAAGTATGCGCCGCGCCGTAGCCTTCCAACGCCCAGACTTCCATTTCACCAAACCGCTGACCGCCGAATTGGGCTTTTCCGCCAAGCGGCTGCTGGGTAATCAAAGAATACGGACCGATTGAACGCATATGAATCTTGTCTTCCACTAAATGATGAAGCTTCATCATATAGATATAGCCAACCGTTACCTTTTGGCCAAATGGCTGGCCGGTCTGGCCGTCGTGCAAAACAACTTTACCGTCTTCCGAGAATCCGGCTTTTTTAAGTTCGGCTTGAATTTCTGTTTCCGTCGCGCCATCCAGCGATGGCGTCACGGCCAAATAATCTAAAACATGAGCGGCCAATCCTAAATGCGTTTCCAGAATCTGACCGATATTCATACGCGAAGCGACACCCATCGGATTTAGAATAATATCGACTGGCGTGCCATCTTCTAGATACGGCATTTCTTCCAGCGGCAAAACCTTAGCGATGACACCCTTGTTGCCGTGGCGACCGGCTAATTTATCACCGACCATCACCTTCCGCAACTGAGCAACTTCAACTTGAATAGTTTTAATAACACCGGCCGATAATTTATCGCCTTTTTCACGAGAAAAAACTTTAATTCCGATAACCCGGCCACGCTTACCGTGGGGCATCCGAAGCGAAGTATCTTTCACGTCCCGCGCCTTTTCACCAAAAATTGCCCTTAATAATCTTTCCTCGGCCGTTAAATCAGATTCGCCTTTAGGTGAAATTTTACCAACCAAAATATCGTTAGGACCAACCTCGGCGCCAATTCGGACAACACCTTCTTCGTCCAGATCCTTTAACCTTTCTTCGCCAACATTCGGGATGTCTGGCGTTGTGACTTCTGGCCCCAGCTTAGTCTCTCGGACGTCGCAAGAAAAATCTTCAATATGAATCGAGGTAAAACGATCGTCCACCACGACTCTTTCGGAAAGAATGATTGCGTCCTCAAAATTATTACCTCGCCAAGATAAAAAGGCGACCAATAAATTTTGACCGAGAGCTAACCGGTTTTTATCAATCGCTGCACCGTTGGCAATTGCATCGCCCTTTTTAACCTTCTCTCCTCTTTTAACAATCGGATGCTGGCTGATGGAGGTGAATTGATTAGTTCTGGCAAAAGTCTGCAAATGATAATCAACCCGTTTGTCACTTTTCGTTTTTATAACAATATGACTGGCGTCCACTTCGACTATTTCGCCGTCTTCTCGAGCCACGATTAACTGGCCGGAGTCCAAAGCCGCTTTTTTTTCAACTCCCGTGCCGACTAGCGGCGCGTCCGGCTTGATGCAGGAAACCGATTGGCGCTGCATGTTAGAGCCCATCAACGCGCGAGTCGCATCATCGTGTTCTAGAAACGGAATCAATGAAGTGGCAATCGAAATAAATTGCTGCGGCGAAACATCCATAAAATCAATTTTTTCACGTTTAGTGATGGAAGCCTGTCCGTGAACTCTCGCCTGTACCCGCTCTTCCACGAAGCTGCCATCCTTCTCCAACGGAACAACCGCGTGGGCAATATCATACTTTTGCTCTTCGTAAGCGTTCATAAAAACTAATTCCTCGCTAACTTTTCCGTTTTTAACTTTGCGGTACGGTGTTTCTAAAAAACCAAATTCGTTTACCTTGGCAAAAGAAGCCAATGTTCCGATTAGACCGATGTTCGGACCTTCCGGTGTCTGAATTGGACAAATCCGGCCGTAATAAGTCGTATGGACATCGCGAACTTCAAAACCGGCCCGCTCTCGAGTTAAGCCACCCGGGCCCATCGCTGAAATTCGACGCTTATGCTCAAGTTCCGCCAAAGGATTAACCTGGTCCATAAACTGCGATAATTGAGAAGTGGTAAAAAACTCCTTAACCGCCGCCATAAAAGGCCTGATATTGACTAGTTGCGCCGGCGTAATTGTTTCCACGTCTAAAGTAGTCATTCGATCCTTAACGATTCTTTCCATCCGCGCCATGCCAACCCGTAATTTATTTTGCAATAGTTCGCCCAATGCTCTGACGCGCCGATTAGCCAAATGGTCGATATCGTCACCCTGAGCACCTGGCGTATTATTCAAACGAATAATCTCTTTAACCACGGTAACTAAATCCTCCAATCGAAAAATCCGGAATTCTTTAGTCAGCGGGAGGTTTTGATTCAATCTTAGATTAAATTTCCAGCGGCCGACTTTAGCCAAATCATATCTTTCAAAATCAAAAAACATCGCCTCAATCATTTGTTGAGCGTTGTCAGCCGTAGCCAAATCGCCCGGGCGCAAACGCTTATAAACCTCGATGAAACCGTCGCCCTGATTTTTCGCCACGTCTTTCTTGAGAGTGGCCTCAATATATTTAATATCCGGGTTAACATCAACGTCGGCAAAAGCGGCTAGAAGCGCCTCGTCTGTTTCCAGACCGAAAGCCCGCATCAGAGAAGTTACCGGCACTTTTCTTTTCCGATCAATTTTAACAAAAATGACACCGTCAAAATCGGTTTCTAATTCCAACCAAGCCCCTCGGTTAGGGATAATTTTAGCGCCAAAAAGTTTTTTACCGCGATTGTTTTCCGTTGTAAAAAATACGCCGGAAGAACGAATCAGCTGCGAAACCACCACGCGCTCAACACCATTAACGATAAAAGTTCCCTGCTCGGTCATCAGCGGGAACTCACCAAGATAAATTTCCTGTTCTTTTATTTCGCCGCTTTTTTTGTTAGCCAGTCTTAATTTGGCCCGTAACGGCGCCTCGTAAGAAACGTTCTGATTTTTGGCTTCGTTTTCGGTGTATTTCGGTTCGTCAAAATAATAGTCAGCAAAATATAGCTCTAAATCTTTGCCGCTCCAATCGCGAATTGGCGAAACTTCTTCAAATAATTCTTTTAGGCCTTTTTCTCGGAACCATTTATAAGATTCCAGCTGCAGCTCGATTAGGTGAGGCAGCTCGGTGACGTTCGGATGCTTTCCAAAAAATTTATCCTTCATTTTATTTAAATAGGCAAGGTTAAAAAATAAAGAATTGCGAATCCGCATTTGCCCGTTCGCCGGCGCCGCCAAAGCGAGGCTTGCTCACGCTGCAAATAAAGAAGAAAACGAGTAATAAGTTTTCGGTTATTAAATTCGGGCCAGTTTCTCTAGAGAGAAATTTAAAAAGCAAAACAAAAGCTACCCTTCAGCCTTAAAATCGGGCGCTTACATATAGGCCTTAATTAACATCCATATAAAGGTAGAGATATACCTTAATTTTTAGTCTATCTGTATTGTATCTAATATAAAAAAAATGTCAACCCCCCTGCTAGTATTCTTCGGTAATTGCCCGGTATTTTTGCTCGCTGTCCTTAACGGACTGCTCCGAAACCTCATTTTTAACCGACATATCGGTACGAAAATCATCAAAATTAAAACGCGTAAAGAAGATCTTTTCTGCTCCGGCGGCTATCGCGCCGGCTACGCTCTGCTTGGTCAGCGCATAATTTTCTTGCGCCGTGTCCCCATTAAAGGCTTCCGCCTCGGTCACCCAGACGGGTTTTTCCAGATTAAAATTTTTAAGTATTTTTTTATAAGCCGCAACGTTAAAATCATGCGTCCCTCGCTCATTGGAAATGCAGTGGATATTACCAATATCAAAAGCGGCGGCCGCTTCAGGGTCGGCAAAGACTGTTTTATAAAAATTCAGAAATCGGTCATCTGCTCCGGCCGCGCCGGCAATTAATATTTTGGCGTCCGGATCGATTGCCCGAATAGCTTTAGCCGTTTTTATTAGAAGCTCGGCATAAGCACTGGCATCTTGTTTATAAAAACTCAATCGACTGCCTTCAAGGCCGCCGGCTAAGTCCGGTTCGTTCATTACTTCCCAATACTTAATTGGAATTTTTAATCCCGGCATATCATTTTGCCCGTCGCCGTCGTAGCGCTCGACTATCGCCGCTACCCATTTTTCATAACTTGCCCAGTCAATCGGGTTGCAGCGATGCCACGGCAAATAATCCCCTCTTTCTTTTTTGTCGTTCTGCGGCAAAAATTCATCTTGCCGGGAGACCTGACATTTAGCTGCGTTAACACCGCTTATTTGATCCCATTCGGCAAACGGCCAAAGAGTGGCCAGTGTGCCGTAATTCTGGTTTTGTTGATTTCTTACTGTTTCGTCGGTTTTGTCAAAAGAGATTGCCGAGCCTTGACCGCTCTGCATGCTATCCCATAAAAACGGTCCCGGATGCGGTCTTACCCAGGCAGCGCCCGCGTCCCCGACAAAAGGATTCTCCGGCTCTCCGCCGCTCAAAAAACCGAATCGGTTAGCCATAACTTTTTCCGGTATTGCTACCGCCGCTGCGCCATCATCTCGGTTCTTCTCACCTCCCTTAAAAAATCCAGCCGCAAAAACCAAACCGGAAACAACAACTAAAAAAACGCTAAACAAAATAATATATTTTTTCATAAATTAATTAAAGGATTTTTAATTAAATCCTCTTAATAAATTCTTTTCCAAACTTTCAACTCTTATTTGAAAAATCCTTTTTCTCATCTTGTTCGCTGTTGCCTGGTTTTTTTCAAAAATATTATCAAGCTCTTTGGGATCTTTTAAAAGATCGTACAATTCAAAGGGGCTATTTTTATTTACTATTAATTTGTAATTGTCATCGATTAATGCCCCGCCGCCGATAGACGAACCCTCTATATATTGCACCCTGTCTTTTTCCGCATCTTCCCCGCCCGCCAACAAAGACTTAAAGCTCTTTCCCTGGCTGGAAGAAAAAGCGTCAATTCCCATCACGTCACCGAGCGTCGGCATTATGTCTATCTGCGATACCGCTCTTTTTATCGTCAGCCCCTCTTTAATTCCCGGGCCAGCGACAATCAACGGGATGTGTATTACTTCGTTGTAATAGCTGTGTCCGTGAGAAAATTCGCCGTGCTCTCCAAATCCTTCCCCGTGATCCGCGGTAAAAACAATAATAGTTTTGTCCCGCAAACCTTTTTGCTCCAGCGCTTTTAAAATATAACCTATTCGCTCGTCAACAGATTCAACTTCTTTTAAATACAATTGCCTTAAATAATCTTTTTCATAAGGCCCCAAGGAAGCTAATTTTGCTTTGTCTGAAATACGGGTATAACTTGAATAGAAATCCGGGCTTTTTAAAAGTTTGGACTGGTCAATGTTTATTTCTTTAACAAATTTTTCCGGCGGAGAGTAGGGTTCGTGCGGATCGTTAATCCAGTTTAAAATATAAAAATTTTTACCTTTGGCATTCAGTAAATAGCTTAAAATATTATAGGTTTTCTCATGCCCTTCCCCCAGGTTCTTGATCCCGATATTATTTTCCACACCAGAAATGTCCTGAGGAGGTAGAGAAGCATATCCGGACATTTTTTCAAGCCCCCTGAATAAATTCAAATCCCCGGGATTAAGACTTTCGGGAAGAGAGCACGTCGTTTCCTCCTTCAAATCATAGCCCCATTTTTTCAGCGCGTCTCCGAGCAGAATCTCCTTTTCGCCAACTTTATTAAAAAATTGGCCCGAGGCAATCAGAACGTTTGTGTCGAAAAAATTTTCATCATTTTTCTTCGCTGCTTCTTCAATTTTTTTCCGAACGGACAAAGCTTTAGGAATCTCAACGTAAACGCTTGGGTAGTTGCCAGTAAAAAGAGAAATGGCGGAAGGCAGTGTCCACGAAGAATTGCTGTAGGCATTTTCAAAAAACACGCCCTTCTGGGCCAATCCGCAAATATTAGGGGTCTTGGCTTCGCCCCCATAACAGCTTAGGGCATCAGCCCGAAGTGAATCCGAGACAATGAAAATCAAATTATAATCTGATTTTTTTTGCTTTTCGGTTTTATTTAAATTGAGTTTCAGTAAACCATAAAAAGGATATGTAAAAAACCCCAAAACGATAATAACGTAGACTAGGATAAGAATTTTTGAAACCGGAGTCTTTAAACTTTTTCTGATAATAAATAGGCCAATAAGGTGCAATGGAAAAATAATGGCCAGATTAAGAAAAAGTAAAAGCAAACTTTTATCGCTGGCAAGATCGCTATTCCAGAGAGCCCAAAAACATAATCCCGATAAGAAAGTAACCGTGACCATAATCACCCCAGCCTTGAACGACCAAGTACTTTCGATGAAATCGCTAAAATATTTCTTCATATTGATTAATTGTACAAAATAATTGCCTGCCTAGCAATTCTGTTATTGTCTGCACCTACCCTACTAGTCTCTGGTAAATCTGCTGTTTTTCGCCGGGCGCCAATTTGGCCTTATTTACGTACTCTTTCATATACTCAATTGTCTGGTCGTAGGTCGGGCGGTCGACCGGATAGGGCGTGGAGTCTTTGCCCCCGTGAGCAAATGAATAGCGGGCGGGGTCTTCGTAAGACGGCTTCGCTCCATAAATCACTTCCGCTACCAGCGCCAAGGCGCGAATCGTTTTTGGCCCGACGCCCTCGGTGGCCAAAAGCTTTTCGTAATTCTCCGGCTTTCGATCGCATAATATCCAAAATATTTTTTCCAGATATTTGCTTTTGAAAAAATTTTCTTTAACCACCGGATGCCAAGAAAATTCTTTCGTCTCCAAATTCATAAACTTAAACTGCTGCTGGCCGGCCTGAATCAGCGCTACTTGAGACAAGTCCGAAGCATGAGCGGAAATAAGCCTTAAATCTTTTACCAGGGCACCAAAATTTTGTGAGACAAGTTCCGTGCTAATTTGCCGATTTTTATTGCTAGTCAGCGCCGTCATGTTCAAAACACTTTTGTTTTTAGTCTGACTAGCGATACCCGTATGCGGTTCGTTTATTAAATCCTTGATATCGCCAGAATGCCAGTGATAGCGCCTCGCGCTTTGCGCGGCAGTATTCATTCCTTGCTGAACCACGGTCCAGGCACCGCTCCTGGAAAACAAAAAACAATGATGATAAATCTGGAATTCGTCTTGGACCAGCGCGCTGTCCACCTTGGCCGCCATGCGGGAATTATAAACCAAAGAACGCGTACCAGCTTCAGCCAAATTCAATCGCTCGCCCCACGATAAAATTTCTTCCGGTGTTTTACGCGAAGTCTTGCCTTTGCCGCCACAAATAAAAATTCCGAGGTCTTTTTCTTGTCCGCGAATGGCTTCTTTCAAAGCCGCAGTTAAAATCGTGGTTAGCCCCGAAGCGTTCCAATCAAACGCTAGTACCGTACCCAGCGACTGAAACCAAACCGGATCGGCCATTCTTTTTATAAATTCGTCTGCCCCTTCTTCAGCAATAATCGCCGCAATCATCTCCCGCCCAAGTTTAACCATCCGCTCAAACAGCCACCGCGGACAGGTACCATAATCCAAACCAAATGTGGCAACGCCTCGCTGAATCATATATTTAAACAAACGTTCACCTCCAGTATATCATATTCGTATAAAATAAAAAATCCGGAAACTTCGCATTGCCGGATTAAAAACATATTATTTACGCCCGTTCCGCTTCGCGTAATTTTTTAGTGGATTTTCAGAAATCAAGCGAAAGATCGCCAATATTCCCTCTCGACTGGCTGGCAATATTTTGCACGATGCCCAAGGCCATAAAATTAATCAAAAGATTGCTGCCGCCATAACTTAAAAACGGCAAAGCGATACCGGTAATCGGCATAATGCCCAGGCTCATGCCCACGTTAATAAAAATTTGCGAAAAAATCATCACGGCAAAACCGGCCACGAATAAGCGAAAAAAATTATTGCTACAAATAAAAATTATTCTAATCAATCGATAAAAAAATAAAAGATAGACCGCAAATAAAAACAGTACGCCGGTAAAACCCCACTCTTCAGCAAAAACAGAAAAAATAAAATCCGTATGTTTTTCCGGCAGAAAATTAAGTTGTCCTTGCGACCCCTGGCCGAGCCCCTTGCCCCAAAGTCCGCCCGAACCAACCGCAATTTTTGATTGAATTAAATTATAACTGTAACCCAGCGGGTCTGCCGAGGGATTTAAAAAAGTTAACATCCGCTCTTTTTGGTAAGGTTTTAAAACAAAAAACCAGGCCAGCGAAGCAACTAAAAAGCCGAGAAATAAAACGATTAACAAATGGCGCTGTTTCATTCCGCTCAATAGAACAATTCCCAGCCAGATCGAAACCAGGATTAAAACCGAGCCCAAGTCCGGTTGACACAAGACCAAGACAGCCGGCAAAGCCATGTAGAGTCCCGAAACAATAATATGGCGCGCTCGATAAACCTCAACGTGTCGCGCCGAAAAATATTTAGCTAAAATTAAAATTAAAATCAACTTGGCCAGTTCAACCGGCGCAAAACCCAACTCGCCAAATCGGAACCAGCCCGTCATGCCCCGAATATTCGACCCTAATAATAAAACAGCGACCAAGGCCGCCAGCGAAAAAAAATAAATAACTATCAATAGCAAAGAATTATTTTTGTAGATTCGAGCATCCGCCAACCACAAAACAAACATGGCGGCCATCCCCACGCCGACAAAAATAAGCTGTTTAACAAAAAAATTGCTGCCTTCCTTGCTAGCGTTCAGGCTCAGCCCCCAAAGCTCCATCGAGCCAATCGCGCACAAGATTAGAACCGTTACTGTTAAAATCCAATCGCTTTTTTTTATTAGTTGCCACACGGCTATTTAGCCAATAGCAAATAACCAATAACCAATAGAAAAACTATCGGCTAAAACTATTGGCTAGTGGTCGGACTATATTCTTGAAATTTTTCCGGCACTCCAAAACGGAGCATAAAATTATCGTTAGAAAACAGATTCGTATCAACCTGCATATCGGCTGATTTAATCTGGCCGAGAAGAGGCGAAAACCAGAGAGCCGAAAAATATCGGTCTTCACCGGCCAAGACCGTTCTGGCCTCTGTTTTATTGACACCGATTATTTTGCCCTTCTCATTAAAAAGAATAACCGCCACGAAGATTCTGTCAAAATCATAATCGCTATTATTTTTTATAATCCCCGAAGCTTGAGCTCCTTCCTGGCTATTTTTCAGTGGCTGAACCAATTTATCGTGAATATAAATTTCTGGCGTTCGATAGTCTTGGTTAATTTTTAGCCAGTCTTCTTTCTTGGCCTTATCAATCGTCATTTCAACCTTAGCTGGAGCCGTCGTCAAAACGACATTACTCTCAATCAAATATTTTGATTGATCGGGCAGAATAAAATCTTTTCCTTTTTGCTCAAGGAGAGAAGCGCCTGCTTCATCAAAAGCTCTAAAAGTATATCTGATTAATGATAAACCGTAGTTCGGATTGGGATTTATAATTCTAGCGGCCAAGTC
>Ga0172375_10001355_pt1 | contig 39482 bp, 34 predicted proteins | sample LakKiv1m_FD_114537 | JGI IMG/M metagenome (GOLD analysis project Ga0172375, IMG submission 114537) | Freshwater microbial communities from Kabuno Bay, South-Kivu, Congo - kab_092012_11.1m | ecosystem: Environmental > Aquatic > Freshwater > Lake | place: Democratic Republic of the Congo... | reverse complement strand
CGTCATGCAGGCGTTCTTTGAGTCGAAATCGCCGGCGGGCGCCTGATCGCCGCGGAACCAGGAGGCGCGTGAAGGTCAAGATCCTCAATCCGAAACACGTGCTCTTTGTCGGCGAAGCGCAGAGCGTTTTTCTGCCAGGCGATATGGCGGAGTTTGAATTGCTGGATTTTCACGCGCCGATCGTGAGTCTGCTGCGGCCGGGCAGCGTGGTGGTGGACTGGAAGACCCGGATCCCGATCAAGAGAGGGATGGTCAAGTTCGACCGGAACGAATGCATGATTCTGGTCGAGGAATAGCGAGTTCCCGGCGCGGAAGGAAATGGAACCGTGGAAAAATTTGTCATATTTCTGGTGATGTTTGTGACGATCATCGGGCCGTCGGCGGTTATTGCCGCCATCGGCTACGCGAGTATCCGCGCCTTGGGCAGGAACCCGTCGGCCGCAGGCAAGATCCTGCAGGCCATGATAATTGCCTTGATTTTTGCCGAGTCAATAGCGGTAATCGCTTTGTTGATATTGTTCCAGTTGTTCGGCAGGGGGTAGCCGGGAGGCGGGTCGGCGCCAGGATGCCGTGGGGTGTGATCTGAACATCGACTACAGGTGAGGGAAGCATGCAGGAGATAATCAGGATACTGATACCGATTGCCGTGACCTACGTGTGCGTCCTTGTCGCCACCGTATTCGTCATCAGGAGACTTCTCCTGAGCGATACCGCGCAGGCCGTCAACAAGATCAAGCAGGTCGAGACGGAAGTCAGGAAGAAGGAAGAGGCCATCCGGCGCGAGATTGAGGAACACGAGAAGGAATTTACGCGCAAGAAGGCAGAAGCCGAGGAAGACCTGCAACGCCGGAAAGAGGAATCGGAGAAGGAAGTAAGCCGGATGCGAGACCAGGTGCTGGCCGACGCCCGGAAAGAGGCCGACCGGCTGATCGATCAGGCGAAGAAGAACGAAGAGAAGCTGCGGAAGCAAATCGCGCAGGATATGGAAGAGAAGGCCGTGGACTACGGCATCAAGGTGTTCAAGCTCGTGTTCAGCGAGAAGATGAACGAACACCTGAACAAGACGTTCATCGATGAACTGCTGGATGCTTTGAGCGAGGTGGATTCGTCGAGCATCACGGTGGATGCCGGCGATGCGCAGTTCACGTCGAGCCATCCGCTGCTGGCGGAGCAGAAGGAGCGGCTCGAGAAACTGCTGCAGGAGAAGTTCAACGTCACCCTGAAGGTCAACGAGAAGATCCAGAAGGATCTCATTGCCGGGCTGGTGTTCAAGCTGGGAAGCCTGGAAATCGACGGCAGCCTGACGAACCGGTTGCAGGAAGCGGCGGCGGAGATGAAGAAGGAAATCACAACCTAGCCCCGGCTCGCCGTTGGGGCTGAACGTGAGATTATGCAACTCAATGAGATACGGAAAGAGCTGAAGTTCAATACGGAGCTGGTGCAGCTCATTGAGACGCTCAAGAATATCGCGGCGGCGCAGTACCACGTGTTGGAGAAAGAGAAGGAACGTTTTGACGATTTCATGAACGCCTTCTCGGAGTTCTTCCGGGCGGTGAACTTGGTGGAAGTGCAGAACCCGCTGGTCCGGGTGACCACGGATGTGATGGGGATTGTCGTGGTGACATCGGACGCCGGCTTCATGGGGGGGTTGAACCAGGGGGTTATGCGGGCGGGGCTGGCGGCCCAGGGCGACCGGCCGGACGATCAGGTTGAGTGGGTGGTCGTCGGGGAAAAAGGGGCGTCGGCGTTTTCCGATCAGGATCGGAAGTTCAAGTTCTTCAAGGGGATCAACCAGGAAACCATTTACGAGCAGTCCGTGGAGGTCAAGGACTACATCGTCTCCGAAGTGCTGGCCAACCGGATGGGCAAGGTCGTGCTGGCCTATCCGAAATCGCTGTCCTTCAGTTCTCAGACCATTGAGGTCATCAACATCTTGCCGTGCGCGGAGCTCTTCGACGCCTCTGCGGACAGCGAGGTGTCTCACCGGTTCAAGGGAGACGGCATCCTGGCACGGGCGTCCAAGATCATTGTCGAATCGTCTTTCTCCGATATGGTGGAGTACCTGGCCAGCGTGTGGGTGACCTCCCGGCTCTACGAAGTGTTCGAAGACAGCAAGCTGGCCGAGTTCTCGGCGCGTGCGCTTCACCTGGAGGGGAGTTTTCAGAAGCTGGAGAAGGAGCACAAGAAGATCAAGCATCTGTGCTTCAAGGCGGTGCACGAGAAGATCGACAAAGGCATGCGGGAGAGCTTCTCCGCCAAGGGCAGCAGCAAGAAACGGAAGAAGCGCTCAGACAACGCGGCCGCGGCAACGGCGGCGACAGCGGCAGCCGCCACGGCGGGGGCGGCGGCCTAAAGTCCTGAAAGGAAGGATCCATGACCGAACAAGCGATGGAAGCGATATTGAAGAAGGGCAAAATCGTGTCCGTACAAGGGCCGGTCGTGGATGTCAAGTTCGAGCATGTGGAGGACATGCCCGACCTTCATGAGACCATCATGACCAAGACGTTCGACAAGAGGGAGATCGCCCTCCTCGTGGCCGAGCATCTGGAGGGCAATATTGCCCGCTGCGTGGCCCTGGCTTCGACCCTGAATCTGCAGAGAAATGCGGTGGCGACGTCCAGTGGGCATCCGCTGATGGTCCCCGTGGGCAAGGAGCTTTTCGGACGCATCATCAATGTCATGGGGCGGCCGATCGACGGCAAGGGGCCCATCGACACCCAGGGTAATATGGCGCCGATCCACAAGGATATCTCCAAGGTGGCCATGAATATGGGCGGGCTGGGCGGTAACAAGACGGAAATCGTGGAGACCGGCATCAAGATGGTGGATCTTCTGTTCCCGGTGGTTCGGGGGAGCAAAACGGGGGTTATCGGCGGTGCCGGTTGCGGGAAGACCGTGCTGATCATGGAGCTGATTCACAACATCGTGGAAGAGCACGAAGGCGCGTGCGTGTTTACGGGCATCGGCGAGCGTATTCGCGAGGGTAACGAGCTCTACTACGAATTCGAGCAGGTGGGGATTCTCGACAAGATCATGATGGCGTTCGGTCAGATGGATGAGCCCCCCGGGGCGCGCTTCAACGTGATTCTGACCGGGATCACCCTGGCGGAGTACCTGCAGGGGCAGGGCAAGGAAGTGCTGCTCTTCATGGACAACGTATTCCGTTTCGTCCAGGCGGGCGCCGAGATTTCAACCCTGCTGGGACGTACGCCGTCGGAAACCGGATATCAGCCTACGCTCAGCTCGGAAGTCGGCGATGTACATGAAAGAATCAAGGGATCGATCTCCGCTTTCGAGGCCGTGTATGTCCCCGCCGACGATCTGACGGATCCCGCCGTCGTGGCGATCTTCAGCTATCTCGATGCCGTGATGGTGCTGTCGCGCGAGCGCACCCAGCTCGGGTTGTATCCCGCCATTGACCCGCTGACGTCGTCGTGCTCCAACCTGGATGCGGCCGTGGTGGGGCAGCGCCATTTCGATTTGGCGCAGGAGCTGCTCAGGATTCTGACGAAGGCGGAGGAACTGAGGCGTATCGTCGCGGTTATCGGTATCGACGAACTATCCAAGGCAGACCGGACGCTCTATGAGCGGGCCAGGAAACTGACGAACTTCATGACCCAGCCCATGTTTGTCGCGGAGTCCTATGTCGGCAAGAAGGGCGAATATGTGAAGACCGGCGAGACGCTCGACGGTGTCGAGAAGATCATCGACGGCAGAATGGACGACAGGCCTGAAGAAGAGTTCTACATGATCGGCAAACTCGATTGACGGCCTGGAGTCTCGACGCGGCGGTCTGAAGGGCGGTGGGCATCATGCAGACATTCGAAGAGAGGCTTGCCGGAAAAGGATTGCTGTCCGACGGCGACATTTCCCGCGCGCAGGAAATCTCCCGTGATACCGGAAAGCCCCTGCCCACCATCCTTGTTGAGAACAACTTTCTTCCCGAGACGGCGGTGCTGGAACTGCAGGCGGCGCATTACGGCTTTGAGTTGGTCAGCCTGCCGGTGACGACCATCAGTGAGGCCGCCGTGAAGAGCGTGCCGGCCAAGCTGGCTTCCCACTACGTCATCATGCCGGTCCGGGTGGAGGCCCGGGTTCTTACGATCGCCGTATCGAATCCGTTGGATACGGCGGCGGCCGAGGACATCGAAACGAACCTGGGCTATCACGTCGAGCGGGTGCTGGCCTGTCGGACCGATATCCTGAACGCCCTGCGGAAATACTATGGCGTGGGCGCCGACACGGTGGAGAGGATCCTGGCCGGCGAGCACGATCACGAGGGCGAGGCGGCTTCCGCGGAAGTGCCGCACGACCTGGAGAAGATGGCGGAAGACGCGTCGGTGGTGAAGCTCGTCAACCAGCTTCTCCATGAAGCGATCACCGACCGTGCCACGGATATTCACTTTGAGGCGCATAGCGACGGGGTGATCGTTCGGCGGCGCATTGACGGTGTCCTCTATGACACCAACGTTCCCAGGAATATCCGCCTGCTGTATCCGGCCATCCTGTCGCGAATCAAGCTCATGTCGGGCCTCGATATTGTGGAAAGGCGCCTGCCGCAGGACGGCCGGGCCAAGGTCAAGATCGGCCGCAAGGAATACGATCTGCGCATCTCCGTCATCCCGGCCATTCACGGCGAAGATGTGGTGATCCGCATCCTGCCGACGGCGATGCTGTTCGACCTGGGCCAGCTCGGTTTCTCCGAACCTCACGTGACCGTGCTGAAGGGCCTGATCGGCAAGCCGCACGGGATTCTTTTTGTTACCGGGCCGACGGGGAGCGGGAAGAGCACCACGCTCTATGCCTGCTTGAGCCGCCTGAACCAGCGGGGCCAGAAGATCATCACCATTGAAGACCCCGTGGAATATGAACTGCACGGCATCACCCAGACCCAGATCAACCCGAAGATCGGCCTGACTTTCTCGCGGGCGCTCCGCAGCATGCTCCGGCACGATCCCGACATCATGATGGTCGGCGAGGTGCGCGACCCGGAGACGGCCGAGGTGGCCATCCAGACGGCCATGACCGGCCACCTGGTCCTGAGCACGCTTCACACGAACGATGCGGCGGGCGGCGCCGTTCGCCTGATCGATATGGGGATCGAGCCGTATCTGATCACGACCACCGTTCTGGCTTTCGTCGCCCAGCGGCTGGTCAGGGTCATCTGCCAGGATTGCCGTGAGAGTTACCCGGCGCATGGCCGGACGCTCTACCGGGGTCGCGGCTGCCGCACCTGTAATAACAGCGGGTATCGGGGCCGGCAGGCCATCTGCGAAATTCTTCCCCTGCAACCGGAGATCCAGGAGCTGATCCTGCGCAAGGCGTCGGCCAAAGTGGTCCGGGAGAAGGCCGATGCCCTGGGGATGGCCACGCTCTTGCGGGACGGCGAGGACAAGGTGGCCCGAGGGGTCACGACCGAGGAAGAGCTGCTCAGGGTGACGAGCCTCTAGTCCGCCGACGGGACAAGATCGCGGCCGCTGCGGGACTGACCATATGCCGACATTCATCTATAAGGCGAAGAGCGGACCCGGTAAAACCGTGGAAGGGGAGCTGGCCGCCGACTCCAAGCCCGCTGCCGTCGCCGCGCTCGAAGCCATGGGTTGCAGCCCGATCTGGGTGGCGGAGCAGCCGCAGAAGGCCGGAGCGGGTCGTGCGTCCCGGCGGCATGACCGAAGGATCTCCTCGCGGGACGTGACCCTGTTCACGCGCCAGCTGGCCAGTTTGACGAAGTCGGGAGTGCCCATACTCAAGGCCTTGTCGACCATTGCGGAACAGGCGGAAAACGGGCGGTTCCAGGCATTGGTCCACGACGTGGAGCATACCATCCGAGATGGAACCATGCTGTCCGGCGCCCTGTCGAAATATCCGGCCGTGTTCTCTTCTCTGTACGTGAACATGGTGCGTGCCGGAGAGTCCGCCGGCGTGCTGGATACGACGCTGAACCGGCTGGCCGACGCACGGGAGCGGGACGACGAAGTCCGTCGGAAAGTGCAGGCCGCCATTGCGTACCCGCTCCTGATCGTGACCGTGGGACTGATCACGGTGTTTGTCCTCCTCGCGTTCTTCCTTCCCAAGATCATCGGCCTGTTCAAGGACTACAAGGACCTTCCCTGGCCGACGCGGGCGTTGATGGGGATCAGCGGCTTCTGCTCCGAGAACTGGTACTGGATTCTCATCGCCGCCGTTCTGCTGTTGGCCGTGATCAAACGCCTGACCTCGGTGGAGAAGGGCAGGGCGTGGCTCGACGAGACGAGGCTGCGCTTGCCACTGATCGGCCGGTTTGTCCTGGAATCGGAAATGGCGCGCTTTGCCAGGACCCTGTCGTTGTTGATCCAGGCCGGGATCCCCATCGACAAGGCCCTGTCGTTGAGCGGCGACACCCTGCGCAATGTCATCCTGAGGGCGGAAGTTGAGGAGATGCGGAAGAATACGGTGCTTCAGGGCGTTCCCATTTCGGTGGGCATGAAGAAGTCCGGACGCTTCCCTCCTTTCATTGCCAATATGACCGCCGTGGGCGAGGAAGCCGGACGACTTGACGAATCGCTGGACGAAGTGGCGTCCTATTACGAGAAGGATGTGGAGCAGCAGACCCGGCTGGCGACCTCGCTTCTCGAGCCGATCCTGGTTCTGGTCGTAGGCGCCATCGTCGGGTTTATCGTGGCGGCCATGCTCTTGCCTATATTCCGGCTCAGCACGACTATCTGATGTTCATGAAGCTCCGCCGCATCTCTTCGTTGATCGTGACGACCCTCCTGGCCGCGTACGGGTTTCGGGGGCAGCCCGCATTTGCCGGGACGGCGGAGCATCGCTGGCAGGAAGTCAAAGGCGAGCACTTCATCGTCTATCACACCAACAGCCAGGCCCTTGCCGAAGGCGTGTGCCGCAAGGCCGAGGACTGGTACGCCAAGATCACGTCCGATATGGGATTTACCAAGCGGGACGACTTCTGGACGTGGGACAAGCGAGTCAAGGTCTACCTCTATTCCTCGAAGGAAGAGTTTGCCGCTGACACGGGAGCGCCGGCATGGGCGGGCGGCAAGGCCTCGACCCGGAAGAAGGAGATCGCCACGTTCGCGGGGCATGAGGACTTCATGGAGTCGGTGCTGCCGCACGAACTGACACATCTGGTTCTGCGCGATTTTGTGGGATTCGAAGGCGAGATCCCCTTGTGGCTGAGCGAGGGGCTGGCCCAGTGGGAGGAGAAGGCGAAACGTGAGACGGCGGACAAACGGGTGGCAGCGCTGCGGAGCCAGAATCGGCTGGCATCGATCGATCAGCTGACCCGCATGGACGTCAAGACCCTGGAGAAGAGCAATAGCGTGGCGGAGTTCTACGCCCAAGCGGTCAGTCTTGTCGGGTACCTGATCCGGCAGCAGGGCGCGGAAGGGTTCAGGAAGTTGTGCGGCCAGATTCGCGACGGGAAGAACATGGATGAAGCTTTAAAGTTTGCTTATCCTGACACAATCCGTAATATGAAAGAAATGGAGCAGGCGTGGAAGAAGTCCCTTGCTGAAACGCCGGAGGTCACCGCAAAATGAATACGAACAACCAGAAACGAGGTTTCACCCTGATCGAGTTGATGGTGGTGGTTATCATTATCGCCGCCCTGGCCGGCATGGTGCTGCCTCATCTGATGCCGGCAACCGAAAGTGCCAAGAGCAAGATCGCGGCGGCCGACATTGCGAACATCACGACGGCCCTCAAGCTGTACCGACTCCACGTGGGCCGCTATCCGACAACGGAAGAAGGGCTTGCCGTCCTGTTGAATCCGGCGAAGGAGTACAACAACGAGCCTTTTCTGGACAAGCCTGCCAACGATCCGTGGCTCCGGAAGTACGAGTACCGCTATCCGGGAGCCCACAACACCACCGGTTTTGACCTTTCCTCGCAGGGGCCGGATCCTCAGAAGGCCGACGATGACATCACCAACTGGGACACGACAGGAAAGTAGACCGGGTTTCCAGGTTGGGGAGGAGCGTCACGCCGTCGTTTCCTCTCGTCGCCGTCTGTCGTCCTCACGCCGCGGCTTTACCCTCATCGAAGTCCTGATCACACTCGTCATCCTTTCTGTCGGCATTGTCGTCGTGCTCAGGAGCCTGGGGGCGGAGGCGGCCGCATTGGGCGCGGTGCGCGACAGTTTGTGGTCGAGTCTGTTGGCCAGGGAAGAACTGACGGCGGCTGCCGTCGCGGCGGAAGAGAACGGCGGCGCCGGATTCACGACGTCCAGCGGGCGCATTCCGGCCGCCGGAATGGAGTACGGCTGGACGCTGCGCGTGCAAGCGGTCGAGCGCCTGCCGGCCGACCCGGCGGCGGGGCGGCCCGACCCGGTTGTCCTGAACGAAGCCGAGGTCACCCTGTGGCGGAACGGCAGCACTCGCGAACGAACGGTGACGACCTACGTGATCAGCGGCCGATCGCGTGACGAGAAGGAACTGAAATGAGGGGACGACATCCGCGGGAGAATCCAGGGTTCACGCTCATCGAACTCCTGGTGGTCTCGGCCATCGTCGGGGTGGTGATGGCGGTCATTGCCGCCTGCCTCGTGGGCGGCATTCGGGTGTGGGACCGGGCCCAGACGTTTGCCGTAATCGAAGCGGACGCCACGATCGGGCTTCGCATCCTGGAAAAGGATGTCATGAACACGTTTCCCTTCTATGGAACCCGTTTCGCAGGCGAGATCACCGGCCTTTCGTTCCCCGCGCTGGTGACGGCCGCGCCCGTAGACTCGGGAGACAATCGGGAACGGGTCACCGAGACGCGGATCGGCAGCGTGAGGTACTGGTTTGATCCGCGGCAGAAGGCTTTGTTCAGGCAGGCGCGGGCCTATCCTGAAGACAATACGGAAGCGGGTGTCAGCGAGCAGCTGCTGTCGCATGTGGAGGAGGTCGGCATACGGTACTATGCGCCGGCGAGGCGGGGGGAAGGCGGGGAGTGGAGGGACAACTGGACGGATGAAACGAATTTCCCGAGCCGTGTCAGAATCCAGTTGGCCTTTGCGCGCGGCCGCGAGACGGCCACCATCACGCGGACGATCCTGGTGCCGATGGAGCGAACCCAGAACTCGAGGAAGAAGTGAAGATCCTGCCGACAATCCGATCGAGCGCCGCGACGGGTTCCCGCGCGGGCAGCGTGCTGATCCTGGCGCTGTGGACGTTGTTCTTCCTCTCGGCGCTGGCCATCGCGGTCGGCGTGAGGGTGTCGTCTGGCGTCGACTTGGCGCGGCGCGTGCAGGACGACACCACGGCCTTCTACCTGGCCCGGGCGGCCGTCGAAGCCGTGATCCTGTCGGCCGCCGCGGATACAAACGCCTGGGACGGCCTGGACACGCCGTGGCACCATGACGAGAAGGCCTACCGGGACGTACCCCTGGGCGGCGGCAGTTATTCGATCAGCTACGAGATGGACGGGCTTCAGGGAAAGAAGAACGTCTATTACGGCGTGACCGGCGAGGAGAGCAAGATCAACCTCAATAAGGCGAGCCGTGAGCTGTTGAAGTCTTTTCTGGAGACGGCAGGGGGGCTGGATTCGATAGCGGCCACGGAGCTGGCCGCCGCCCTGTGCGACTGGCGCGACGTCGATGATGACCCGTTGACAGGCGGAGCCGAGAACAGCTACTATAAATCTTTGGACCCGCCGTATCCATGCCACAACGGCGACTTCGAGTCGGTGCGCGAAGCGCTACTGGTCAAGGGTATGGGGTATGAGCTGTTTCTGCGGCTCGAGCCCTATATGACCGTCTACGGCACGGGAAAGGTGAACATCAACACGGCCAATGCCGCTGTGTTGAAGAGCGTTGCCTACGCCTGCGGCGGTCAGGATCCCGTGACCTGCGAATCGTTGGTGGCGAAGATGATGGCGTTCAGAAGCGCCGGGGGCGTGTTTCGGGAACCTGTTTCGGCGACGATGGCGCATCAGTTGAGCGCCGGGGCGGGCCTCCGCAGCGAAGAAGGGGTGCTGTTTGCGGCGATGATGAGCGTGATGACGCTTCGGTCCACCTGTTTTGGTGGAACGGCATATGGAAAAGCGAAGGACCATGAGACGGCGCAGAGCCGAATCGACTTTGTGTTTGATCACGAACGGATGAGCAAGCTGTATTGGCATGAGCGCTAGCATCCAGAGATTACGTTCCGGCAGGCCTCTGATCATCGTGGAGATGGGGAACGACTGGCTGAAAATGGCCCAGGTCGAGCCATCCCGCGGCGGCGTCTCGATCTCCCGGCTGCATCTCGAAAGATTCGACCCGGCTTCGGGTGTTTCCCCCCAGTCTGTCCTCTCTGCGTTCAAGAGCATGAGAGCCGGCAAGACTCCCGTCGTCGCCTATCTCCCCCGTCAGATGGTCAACATCCGCATGCTGGAGCTGCCCTCCACGAATCCGGAAGAAATCGCGGATATGGTGGATCTTCAGGCGGGAAAGCAGACGCCCTATTCCAAGGACGAGATTCTGTCCGATTACCGGATCGTGGGGACGGGGCGCGAAGGATACACCCATGTCATGCTGGCGATCGTTCAGCGCAGCGTGGTCAGGCAGCGCTTCCACATCCTGGAGGAGGCCGGTGTCGAAGTGGACCGGATGTCGGTCAGTTCGGAAGGTATTCTGAACTGGTGCCTTCAGGGCGTTCCCGGATCCCGGGGCGCCACGGCGATTCTGGATGTGGATTCCTACTACTCCGATTTCTCTGTGGTCAGCGGCGGCCGGATGGTCTTCACGCGGAGCATTCTGTTCGGCGCCAACCAGCTTCTCGAAGAGTACGAAAAGTGGAAAGAGAAGTTCGCGCTCGAAGTCCAGCGATCGCTCGAAATGAGCCGGGCGGAGCAAGCGGGGACAACCCTTTCTGGCCTCTTTCTGACGGGGGCCGGTCCGAATATCAAGGATCTGGCGTCCTACCTCGGGACGAAGTTGAACCTGTCGGTGGAAGTCAAAGACAGTCTCCAGAATGCCAGGAAGCTGCCCTCCAAGCCCTCGCTCAAAGATCCCCAGTACCAGGCCGTCTCCTTGACGGCCATCATTGGCATGGGGCTGGCCCCGGAGAACCTGGAATTCAATCTGACGCCGGATTCCGTGAGGCTGCGAAAAGGCCTGATGCAGCGGGCCCGCACGTTGACATGGTTTGGAATTCTTCTTCTCACCGTGCTGGCCACATTGTCCATGTACGCCATGCAGAAGCTCTACCTCAAGAAGGACCGCCGCGACCAGTTGCGGAGGGAATACGAAGTGGTGAAGCCGGCGGCGCAGCATATCAGGAAGATGCAAAGCATCATCAGCGTCGTGAGACAGCGCGGAGATGCGAAATGGGCGACCTTGAACCTGTTGTCCGAAGTCCATCGCCAGGTGCCCAAGGACGTGGTGGTTCTCGACTCCATCGACTTGGATCTGCAGACGAAGGAGGAGAAGGTCCAGCTGGAGGGAACGGCCGACTCGATGCAGGATGTTCGCACGCTGGTGGGAAACCTCGAACAGTCGCCTCTTTTCGCGGGCGTGAAGGAGGAAGGATCCACGAGCCAGGATTCCAAGACACGCAAGTACCGGTTCAAGGTCGTGATGGGTCTGGAGAGAGGGTCATGATCGGGGAGAAACTGGACAAACTGGGCATCAGGGAAAAGATCGGCCTCGGTCTGGCCGTCTTCTGTGTCTTTGCGTTGGTCGTGGAGAAACTCGTTGTTCAATCCATGATCGCGAAATACAGGGGGTGGGATGCCGAGATCAAATCCTTGAGTGTGGACGTGGCGCAGGATCAAAAGGACCTGCAGTCGCGGGACGCCGTAACGCGAGAGTACGACGGACTGGGTGATGTTCTGGGGACCGTGACATCACAGGATGAAGCCATTACCGGCATGAAGGGGGAGATCGACGATCTGGCGAGGCGAACCAGCGTATCGCTTCAGTCCATGGAACACAGGGAACCGGTCAAGATGGGGTGGGGTGAGGAATACTCGGTGGTGGTCGGGAGCTTTGAGGCGGATATCAAGAACCTGCTGGCCTTCCTCTATGAGCTGCAGAAGTCACCCGGCATGCTCCGGGTGAATAAACTGACGGTGAGCCCCGGCAAGAACAAGGGCGTTGTCAAAGGCGCCATGTCGATAACCAAAGTCATGGTACCGGCAGGGGGCTGAGCGCCACCGCCGGGTAGCGAGTTCTGACCATGGAGACTCCAAGAGACAATTCGAAAGCCACGGGTAGCCGGGCCGAAGAGGCCGTTCTGACCACGCCGGAAGGGCATGCGTTGCCGCGGGTGCTGGACCCTGTGGTCACGATGGACCTGGTGCAGCGGTTTGTGGAGACCGAACGGACCCGGAGCCGTCGGCTCCTGGCCCTGGCGGGAACGATCTTCCTTCTCGTGGTGCTCGTGCTTCTTGTTGTCTTTGTCTCCATCGGCATCTACGTGCTACAGAACTCCCGCCGGGCCGCCCAAATCGCCACCGACGCGAAGGTCCAGGCGATTGGCTACACGGTGGAGATGGTCAACATATCTAACAAGGTGGATCACATTGTCAACGGCCAGAAGGAGATCAAGAGCGAGGTCCAAAAAGTCGAAGCCAGTCGCACCAAGGAAAGCCGGGTGCTGAAGTCCGATCTCGTCAGGTTCAGCGACTATGTGGCCAAGAACGACCAAAAAGGCGAGCGATCGATCGCCGAGTTGGAGACGCGCGTCAAGGAAATGCAGGAAGAGTCCGCCGCGCGGGTGAAGGAACTGGCCGCGCTGAAGGAGCAGTATGCCGTTCTTCTCGCGCGTCTCGCGGGGGTCTCGTCCCCCGGAGCGGAAAACGATTCGTCGTCCGAAGAGCATCGTCCGTCGAAGGGCGTGGATGAGCCGGACAAGGGGCTGGGCAGCGCCAACACCGACCTGCCGCCCGGCAGGGAAGAAGCCGGTATGGAAGAGCCTGTGATCGAGCCGCGCGGCGAGCCCCAGGGGGAGATTTCCGTGGTCACCTTCCCGAGCGGCGACCGTTATGAAGGCGAGTTCAAGGACGGCCTGATGAGCGGATGGGGCACCTACGTCTATCGCAATGGCGACAAGTACGAAGGGGAATTCCGTAACGATATGAAGAATGGGAAGGGGACCTTTACCTACCGCAGCGGCGATAAGTTCCTGGGCGAGTTCAAGGACGACATGAAGCAGGGGCGGGGGTCTTACCAATTCCACAATGGCGATAAGTACGTGGGGGAGTTCAAGGGCGATATGATCGGTGGCAAGGGCACCCTCGTGTACCAGAATGGAAACAAGTATGCCGGGGATTTTCGGAACGGGTTGAAGAGCGGCAACGGAGTGTTCCGTTTCGCCAACGGAGACGTCTACGAGGGCGAGTTCAAGGATGACACGCGGGACGGCCGCGGGACATACGTCTTCAGCGATGGGACCAAGTACATCGGCGACTTCAAGGGCGGACAGCGGCATGGCAAAGGCCGCTATATCTACGCCAGCGGGGAGGAGTATATCGGGGATTTCAGGAACGGCAAGAAAGACGGCTCGGGAGTGTGTATTTACCCCAACGGAAAACGGCTGAACGGATTGTGGAAGGAAGATAAATTGGTTAAGGGGCAGGAGGGATAGACAGGCCGGGACCCGTTCGGCAGGCGTACCCCTCGCGTGCCACGGCGTGGCCACCGGGCGAAGCCGGGTGCGCCGCGACACAATGGCTGTCGAAAGGATAACTATGCGAACGCTGGCGTTGAGACTCTACGGAAAGAAAGATCTGCGGCTGGAGGCATTCGACCTTCCGGAAATCAAGGACGACGAGATCCTGGTCGATATCGTGTCCAACAGCATCTGCATGTCGTGCCACAAGGCGGCCATGCAGGGGGCGGACCACAAACGCGTGCCGAAGGACGTGGCGAAGAACCCCATTATCATCGGGCACGAGTTCTGCGGCAAGATTCTGCAGGTCGGAAAGAAGTACAAGAACAAGTTCAAGCCGGGTCAGAAGTACGGCATCCAGCCGGCCATCGTCTACCCGGGGCGTGAACTCGAGGCGCCGGGCTACTCGTTTCGCTACCTCGGCGGCAATGCCACCAAGGTCATCATCCCCCGCGAAGTGCTGGAGCGCGATTGCCTGCTTCTCTACCATGGCGAAGGCTACTTCAAGGCGTCCCTGTCCGAACCCGTGTCGTGCATCATCGGCGGTTTCAACACCTGCTATCACTACACCGTCGGCGAGTATGTCCACCGCATGGGTATCGTGGCGGGCGGGACCGTGGCGATCCTCGCCGGGGCGGGCCCGATGGGGCTCGGCGCCGTCGATTACGCGATCCACGGTCCCCGCAAGCCGCGCCTCCTCGTGGTGACGGATATCGACCAGGCGCGGCTCGACCGCGCGGCATCGATCCTGACGCCGGCCGAGGGCAAGAAGCAGGGCGTCGATCTGCGCTACGTCAACACGGGCTCCGACAATGCCATCGAAACCCTGAAGGCCCTCACCGACGGCAAGGGGTATGACGATGTCTTTGTCTATGCGCCGGTGGCCCCGTTGATCGAGCAGGCGTCGAAACTGATGGCGTTTGGCGGCTGCCTGAACTTCTTTGCCGGGCCGTCCAAGCCGGATTTCTCTGCTGCCGTCAATTTCTACGATATCCACTACAGCTGCCATCACATCGTCGGCTCCTCGGGTGGCAATACGGACGACATGCGCGAGGCGCTCGACCTCATGAGCAAGGGCCTGATCAATCCGGCGGCCATGATCACGCATGTGGGCGGCATCGACAGCGCGGCCCAGACGATCCTCGATCTACCGTCCATCCCCGGCGGCAAGCGGCTGGTCTACACCGGTGTCTCCATGCCCATGACGGCGCTGAACGATTTCGCGAAGCTGGGCGCCTCGGACAAGTTCTTTGCAGAACTGGCCCGCTTCACGGAGCAAAACAACGGTCTCTGGTCCCTGGAAGCCGAGAATTATCTGCTGAAGCACGCCAAGCCGTATGCGATTGGGTGACGTCCGCCCAACAGCGGTCTTTTCTCGCGGCTGATCAACCTTGACCAGGAGCGACCATGGCTGAAGACAACGGGTTTCTGACCAATGTGGCGGGGGAATTCCCTGACTGCCTGCGCGACGAATCGCGCCGTACAGGCCGGGCTGACTCCGTTTCATTCCCGAAGACCGAAGAGGACGTGCGGCGTCACTTGGCCAGGGCCTCTTCCGGCAGGATGAAGGTCACCATCCAGGGCGCTCGCACCGGCATTACCGCCGGGGCTGTTCCCGAGGGCGGACACATTATCAATCTCAGCCGCATGAACCGGATCATTGGTCTGCGCCACGGCGAAGGAGGAGGTTTCTTTGTCACGGTTCAGCCCGGCGTTCTGCTTGCCGATCTCCGGAAGTACTTGAGGGAAGAGGCCGAGCCCCGCTTCCGCGAGGGCGGCACGCCGTACTTCTTTCCACCCGACCCGACCGAGAGCTCGGCTTCACTGGGCGGCATGGTGGCCTGCAACGCCTCGGGCGCCCGTTCGTTCTTCTATGGCCCCACGCGCGATTATGTGGAGCGGCTTCGTGCCGTGCTCGCGGATGGATCGGTGGCGGAGGTGAAACGCGGGGTTCACAAGGCGTACGCGCGGTCGTTCTCCCTGAAGGCCGACTCCGGGCGAACGATTGAGGGCCGAGTGCCCTCGTATGCCATGCCGGATGTGAAGAACGCGGCAGGTTTCTTTGCGGATGAGGACATGGATCTGGTGGACCTTTTCGTGGGATCGGAGGGAACTCTGGGCGTCGTTACCGAGATCGAATTGCGCCTGGTCCCGCTGCCGAAAGCCATGTGGAGCGTGATGGCGTTCTTTCCGGACGAGACGGCGGCCGTGAAGTTTGTGCAGCGCGTGCGCGACGTCCAGCCTCGGCCCGTGGCCTTGGAGTTCTTCGACCACGGCGCGCTGGACTTGCTGCGGCGACAGAGGGAGGCAAACCCGGCATTCAAAGAGATCCCCGAGATGCCCACGGCGTGGCACACGGCCGTGTACGTCGAGTATCACGGCGACAGCGACGACGGAGTGGAGAATGCCGTGATGCAGATGTCGGAAGCGATGGTCGACTGCGGTGGTGACGCGGAGGCCACCTGGATCTCCTCCGATGAGCGGGAAATGGAGCGGCTCAAGAGCTTCCGGCACGCCGTGCCTGAGGCAGTGAACCTCCTGATCGATGAAAAGAGAAAGCGGGAACCGCACCTGACGAAACTGGGAACCGATCTGGCCGTTCCGGATGACGAGCTGGACGCCGTGATCGCCCTCTATCACAAGGGGTTGTCGGAAGAAAAGCTGGACTACGTGATGTTCGGACATATTGGCAACAATCACCTGCACGTGAATATCATTCCCGACACGATGGCGGAGTACGAACGCGGCAAGAAGCTGTACCTGAGCTGGGCGCACGAAGTGGTCGCCATGGGCGGGACGGTGTCGGCGGAGCACGGAATCGGTAAGATGAAGACGGCCCTGCTCAAGGAAATGTACGGCGCCGATGGCATCCGCCAGATGCAGGATGTGAAACGCGCTTTTGATCCGGACGGTATGCTGAATCCGGGTAATCTGTTCTGAGTTCCATTCCTATGGCTAACACGATGCCGCGGATCCTCCTCGTCAATCCCCCAATCTACGATTTTGCGGCGCACGACTTCTGGCTCAAGCCTTACGGTCTGCTGGAGGTGGGCGGATTTCTTCGCGGTCGCGCCGATCTGCAGCTATTTGACTACTTGGATCGCTTGCATCCCCAGGCGCCGGCCGCCCGGGAGTACAAGTCGGATCCGTGGGGAAGGGGGAAGTACCGTTCCGAGGTCATAGACAAGCCGCCGCTGTTCGCCGACATTCCGCTCCATTTCAAACGGTGCGGCCTGGCCCGGGATGGGTTCCGGAGGTTTATCGCCGAACGGGGCCCCTTCGACTTTGCGCTGGTCCAGACCGTGATGACGTACTGGTATCCCGGTGTCAAGGAAGTCGTGGCCGACTTGCGGGATCTGTCGCCGAACACGGCCGTTGTCCTCGGGGGAGTCTATGCGACGTTGTGTCCGGACCATGCCGCCTCACTCGGGCCCGATCTCGTGGTGAAGGGCTCCAATCTGGCTCCGTTGTGGACTCTGCTTGGCGTGGAGCCCGATAGGAGTCAACCCCCTCTCTGGGAAGCCTATCCGCATCTTGCCGCCGGCGTGATTCGGCTGTCGGATGGGTGCCCCTTTCGCTGTACCTACTGCTCCGTGCCGCAGGTCTACGGCCAGTTCTCGCCTCGCGGGCTCGTCCGATGCCGGAGTGAACTGGAATCCTTGCGCACCTGCGGAGCTCAGGATGTGGCATTCTATGACGACGCCCTTCTGTGCGAGCCGGAGACAACGCTTATCCCTTTTCTCGAGGCGGCGGTCGGGAAGGACGGTCCGCGCTTTCATACGCCGAACGCCCTGAACGCCCGGCTGATGACGCCGTCGTTGGCTTCGCTTATGGTGCAGGCGGGCGTGAAGACGTTCTACCTGGGGCTGGAAAGCATTTCCGACGAGTGGCAGAAACAGGCTGGCGGCAAGGTGGCCGCCGACGAGTTCGCGAAGGCGGTCCGTTGCCTGACAGCGGCCGGCGCCGATCCGGCCAACGTGACGGCCTACTCCATCGTCGGCCATCCGGCCGCCAGCATCCAGCAGTTGGAGGAAACCATCCGATTTGTTCATGAACTGGGCATTCGGGTCATGCTGTCGGAGTTCTCCCCCGTGCCGGGCACGCCGGACGGCAGGTCCGGCCGCGCCGGGGTGAATGCCGATGAACCATTGACACACAACAAGACAGCCTTCACAATCCGCGCTTTCGGTTGGGAACGGATCCAGGAGCTCAAGGCGTTCTGCCGCCAACTGAATCAGCGGGTGCTGGAGAAGGAGGCCAGATGAAATCGGTGGTTCTGACGGGAATTCGGAAGATGGAAGTGCGGGAGGTCCCGACCCCGCGAATCGAGAACGATACGGATGTTCTGCTCAAGGTCGGTAGCATCGGGGTGTGCGGCTCGGACGTGCACTACTACACGACGGGCCGGATCGGCAGCCAGGTGGTGAAGTATCCCTTCCCGGTTGGTCACGAGTTCGCCGCCACGGTCCAGGAAGTGGGGCGGAGTGTCAAGCGGGTCAGACCCGGCGCCCGGGTGGCCGTGGAGCCGGCCATGTCGTGCGGCCAGTGCGATCAGTGCCGGGCGGGTCGGCGTCACACGTGCCGCAAGCTGCGGTTTCTGGGATGTCCGGGGCAGGTTGAGGGTTGTCTCTCCGAATACATCGTCATGCCGGCCGAGTGCTGTTATCCCATCAAACGTAAGACCACGCTGGAGCAGGCGGCCATCGCGGAGCCGCTGTCCATCGGCGTCTACTCCGTGAAGCAATCGGTCCCCATGCGGGGCGCGCGAATCGGCATCCTGGGCGCCGGCCCGATCGGGCTCAGTGTCCTCCTGGCCGCCATCGCCCAAAAGACGGGCAGAATCTACGTGACGGACAAGATCGAGGCGCGTATGGCGGCGGCGCTTCGCTCCGGCGCCGACTGGACCGGGAACCCGACCAAGCAAGATGTCGTGGCCGAGATCACGGCCAAAGAGCCGCTTCTGCTCGATGCTGTCTTCGAATGCTGCGGTCAGCAGGAAGCGCTGGATCAGGCCGTGAACCTGCTGAAGCCCGGGGGCAAGTTGATGCTGATTGGAATCCCGGAAGTGGACCGGCTATCGTTTGCCATCGATACCCTGCGCCGGCGCGAGATCTGCATCCAGAATGTCCGGCGGCAGAACGAATGCATGCAGCCAGCCCTGGATCTGATCGAGAAGGGCAAGGTCGCCGTGGACTTCATGGTCACCCATCGCTTTCCGCTGGAGAAGACGCAGGAAGCGTTTGACCTGGTTGCCGACTACAAAGACGGCGTTATCAAGGCCGTGATCAACGTCGGCTGAGTCGGAACGATTCAGTCTGCTGCCCCCTCACCCTGACCCTCTCCCTCCAGGGGAGAGGGAATCCGCTGTCTATTCAATGGCGGAGGAAGCTCACTTTTTGGTGAACGCCGCTTTTATTGCCTCTCCCCCTGAGGGAGAGGCCGGGGCCGCCTTCGCGGCACCGGGTGAGGGGCATTCAGCTGCATGGTTACGGTTAAGACATGGTCGCGTGGACGGCAACCGCTCCGTCGCGCTCTCTCAAAGTCCATTCGAATGGACTTTGCTGCAATCCCCTTATGATCAGCGGGTTTACCCCTGTGAAAAACCGCACCAAAACCGCGGCCTGAAACCGGTTTCTGCCTGTCACTCGCTTCGGCCAAGGAACAGACCTTGAAACACTGCCCGATAGTCACTCGACGCGGTGGCGTCCACAGCTCCTTCTTCTGGTACTGTAGCCACTGGTATTGTGGCAGGTCGCTTCTCATCATTTGCGCTTCTTGTGCCTTTTTGCGGCCAATTCGTCTGCGAGCCACCGCCTTTTCGCTGAACCCAGACTGGACAGAAGGGCCGGTTATGCCATAATGCCGCCCATGAAAAATCAGCAAGATTGGGAAGAGTTGCTGAGCGAATTCGATGCCGGCGACCGAAGCAAGGCATTGGGCAAACTGGCCTCCAAGTACCTGCCGAAGGATGTCCGGGCAACGAACAACGTGAACATGCACTTCCATTCCTTCTTCTCCTACAATGCGGAGGGATGGTCGCCGTCGCGCATCGCCTGGGAGGCCAGGAAAGCCGGACTCTATGCGGCGGGGTTGTGCGATTTCGACGTGCTGGACGGGCTGGAAGAGTTTCTGCAGGCGGGACTTACGCTTCAACTCCGGGCCACGGTCAATCTCGAGACGCGCGCTTTTCTCAAGGAGTACGCCACGGCCGAAATCAGCTCGCCGGGCGAACCCGGCGTGACCTATATCATGGGCGCCGGCTTCGTGCGGATGCCTGAGGCGGGTTCGGTCCAGGCAAAAGGCTTGGCCGGCTATCGCGAGCGGGCGCAAACGCGGAATCTCGCGTTGATCAAACGGATCAATGCGCACCTGACCCGTATCGCCATCGACTACGAGAAAGACGTCATCCCCCTGACGCCGGCGGGCGTCGCCACGGAACGCCACATCATGTCGGCCTATGTCAGCAAGTCCAAGACCGTCTTCGAGCATCCCCAGGCCGCGGGCGAATTCTGGATGACCGTCATGGGAAAGAAGTCGCTCGAAGACATGCTCCTCCTGATGGCGGATGCGCCGGCATTTGAAGAGCTGGTGCGCTCGAAACTCGCGAAGCGCGGCGGCGTTGGCTACGAACAGCCGTCGGTTGGAACCTTCCCGCTCGTGGATGAATTTGTCGCCTGGGTCCTGTCGTGCGACGCGATTCCCATGATCACCTGGCTCGACGGTACGAGCGGCGGCGAGAAGGACGGGCGCGCCATGCTGGAATGCATGATGGCCAAGGGCGCGGCGGCGTTGAATATCATTCCAGACCGGAATTGGAATATCCCCAATCCAGAAATGCGGGCCGTCAAGATTGCCAACCTGAGGACCATCGTCGAGGCGGCGGACAGCCTGCACCTGCCCATCAATATCGGCACCGAGATGAACAAGCGGGGGCTGCCGTTCGTGGACGACCTGAGGTCGCTGGCCCTGAAACCCTTCGAGAAGAGTTTCGTGCGAGGGGCGCGGATCATGGTGGGCCATACGCTGCTGTCCCGTTACGCGGGAATGTCGTACGTGGGCAAGAAGGCAGAGGCCGAATTCAAGGACAGGGCCGTCCGGAACGTCTTTTTCGAGGCCGTGGGGGCGCTGCCGCCGCTGGATGAGCGCGGGGCCGGTCAGCTTGCCGACATGGGGCCGGACAAAGCGCTGGGTTGGTTTACGAAGGCCGTGAACAGTTGAGAGACTGAGGACGCAGAGAAGACAGAGCTTTCTCCGTGTTTCTCCGTGACCTTCAGTCCCGACCTCGAAGAGCGTCGGGACGGGGGGTAGGGCGTCTAGAGGAAAGGCTGGATCATGAATTGGCTTGGACTGGAAGGCAAAGTGGCGATTGTGACGGGCGGCGCCTCGGGCATCGGCAAGGCATGCTGCGAAGCGATGGCCGAGGCCGGTGCGAAGATCGTTGTGGCGGATGTAAACGAAGAGACCGGCCACAAGACCATCGAGCGGCTCAAGCATCACTTTCGCGCCGAGGCGGTTTTCGTTCGTGTGGATGTGGCCAATAAGGCCAGCGTCGACGGCATGATCAAAGCGGCGCTCGACAAGTTCGGGCGGGTCGATATCCTAGTGAACAACGCCGGCATATTGATCCCGCGGCTCCTGGTGGACCCCGCCGGCAAGGAAGAGCTGACCGAGGCGATCCTCGACAAGATGATCGACATCAACATGAAGGGCTACTTCCTCTGCGCCCAGGCGGCGGCCCGCGATATGATGAAGAGCGGCAAGGGCGGCGTCATCATCAACATGGCGTCGGAGTCGGGCCTCGAGGGGTCAGAGGGCCAGAGCGTCTACGCGGCCACGAAAGGAGCCATCTTTTCCATGACCCGGTCGTGGGCCAAGGAGCTGGGGAAGTGCAATATCCGCGTGGTCGGCGTGGCGCCGGGCATCTTGGAGGTCACGGCCCTTCGCACCGAGGAATACGAGCGCGCGCTGGCCTACACGCGCGGCATCACGGTGGAGCAGCTGCGGACAGGGTACGCGAAGGTGTCCATTCCGCTGGGGAGAACCGGCAAACTGGAAGAAGTGGCAAACACCGTCTGCTTCCTGGCGTCGGATCGTGCCGGCTATATTCACGGCACGTCGGTGAACGTTTCGGGCGGCAAGTCGCGGGGATGAGGAGAAGATGATGAAACCAGCCAAGATCGAACAAGCTTACAAACTGGCCCGGGAACACTACGCGGAGTGGGGAGTCAACGCCGACGCCGCGGTCCGGAAGCTAGGCAGGATCCCCGTGTCCATGCACTGCTGGCAGGGCGACGACGTCGGCGGTTTCGAGAACGTCGGCAGTCTCGCCGACGGCGGCCTGATGGCGACGGGCAACTATCCCGGGAAGGCCCGCACGGCCGACGAGCTCCGGGCGGATCTCGAGAAGGCGCTAAGCCTAGTGCCCGGCAAACACCGGCTGAACCTGCACTCCATCTATGCCGAGACCGGCGGCAAGCGCGTGGGCCGGAACGAACTCGACTACTCGCATTTCGAGAACTGGGTCGCCTGGGCCAGGCGGCAGGGGATCGGGATCGACTTCAATCCCAGTTTCTTTGCGCATCCCAATGCGGCCTCCGGGTTCACCCTGGCCAGCAGCGACGAAAGTATCCGCCGCTTCTGGGTCCAGCACGGGATTGCCTGCCGGAAGATCGCCGAGAAGATCGGCAAGGAGCTGGGAAAGGCCTGCGTCACGAACGTATGGATCCCGGACGGGTACAAGGACATTCCTGTGGATCGCCTGGGGCCCCGCCGCCGGCTCGAGAAGTCGCTGGACGAGATCTTCGCGCGGGAGATCAATCCCAAGTACAACCTGGATGCCGTGGAGAGCAAGCTGTTCGGCATCGGCTCCGAGAGCTACGTGGTCGGCTCGCACGAGTTCTACATGGGGTACGCCGTCAAGAACAGCAAGCTGCTGTGTCTGGATACAGGGCACTTCCACCCGACGGAGACGGTGGCCGACAAACTGTCCTCCGTCCTGACGTTCCTGGACGAGGTGTTGCTCCATGTCAGCCGCGGGGTGCGGTGGGACAGCGATCACGTGGTTATCCTGTCCGACGACCTGAAGAGCATCGCGGAGGAAGTTGTCCGCGGCGGCTATGTGGACCGGGTCCACATCGGGTTGGACTACTTCGATGCCAGTATCAATCGGGTGGCGGCCTGGGTGGTGGGTATGCGCTGCATGGTGAAAGCCCTGCTGATCGCCCTGCTGGAGCCGACCGAGAAAATGCGCCAGGCCGAAGCGGCGGGTGACTTCACATCACGCCTGGGGATGCTGGAGGAGGTCAAGACTCTGCCCTTCGCGGCGGTGTGGGACTACTACTGCCTCAAGCAGGACGTGCCGATTGGCGCGAAGTGGATTGACGATGTGAAACACTACGAGAAGGCCGTGTTGGCCAGGAGACACTAAGAGACGGAGAGGGGAGCATTCATGGCTTCGGTGAGACAAGAGTTGGTTCGGTATGGAAAGAAAATAGCACAGGCTGGATTGGTGGCGGGGGCCGGCGGCAACATCAGCGCGCGGGAAGGCGACATCGTGTGGATGAAACCGAGCGGTTTCGCCATGGACGATATGGCGCCGGCGGACCTCTGCGGCATGGACCTCAAGACCGGCAAGCAGGTGAAGGGAAAGAACCGGCCGACCTCCGAGGTGAATATGCATCTCGGCATCTACCGTGTACGGCCCGATGTGCAGGCCATCTTTCATACCCACTCCGCGTGGGCGTCCGGCGTCATCACGGCCGGCGTCGAGTTGAGGCCGATGTTCGCCGAGTTCGTCAACGATCTCGGACGGACGGGGACGGTGCCGTACGTGACGCCGACCACGCAGCGGCTGGCCGACGCGATGTCCGATAAAGCAAAGACGTGCGACACCATTTTCATGGTCAACCATGGCGTATTGGGGACGGGGGCCAATGTGAAACAAGCGTACTACCGCGTGGCCGTGGTGGAAGATGCCGCGAAGTCGTTCGTGGCCGCCGCGGTCGTGGGGACCCCGCGGTTCTTTTCGCAGGCGGAGATCGACGAGATCCTGTCGCTCGATGCCGTGAAGTATCGCTCGAAGATGATGGAAAAGGGCATGTAGCCCTTCGACGCGGGCCTTAGGGCCCTTGCTCAGGGCCTGCCCGGTTGGCCCTGAACGAGGCGCGAGGCGTTGCGTCGAGAGTCGTAAGGTTCGTGAATGAAGACCGGGCAGGGAGGCGCGAGCATGCCGGACACAGACGGGGTGAAGGAAGAGAAGCAGTTCCACGAAGATACTCCCATGAAGACGCCGGGCTTCTTTCTGAAAGGCTCCGGCCAGTTGGACTGGGGCATCAAGAACCGTCTGGCGCGGGTATTCAATCCGAAGACGGGCCGCGCCGTGATGCTGGCCATCGACCACGGGTACTTCCAGGGGCCGACCACAGGCCTTGAGCGAATTGACCTCAATATCGTGCCGCTTCTTCCGTATTGCGACGCGCTCTTCTGCACCCGCGGCATCTTGCGGACGACGATCCCGGCGGACAGCACGCTGCCGGTGGTGCTGCGCGCCAGCGGGGGCCCCAGTATCCTCAAGGAGCTGTCTAACGAGGAAATTTGCATGGATATCGAGGACGCCATCCGCCTGAACGCGGCCGGCGTCGGCATCCAGGTGTTCGTCGGCGGCGAGTTCGAGACCCGATCCGTGCACAACATGACGAGGCTCGTCGATCTCGGCAACCGGTACGGCATCCCCGTCATGGGCGTGACGGCGGTCGGCAAGGACATGGTCCGTGACGCGAAGTACTTCCGCCTGGCGTGCCGTATGTGCGCTGAGCTGGGGGCGCACTACATGAAGACCTACTATGTGCCCGAAGGATTCGGCACCATCACATCGTCCTGCCCTGTGCCGATCGTCATGGCCGGCGGCAAGAAGCTGCCGGAGCTGGAGGCCCTGACCATGGCCTACCGCGCGGTACAGGAAGGCGCGGCCGGCGTGGACATGGGCCGCAACATCTTCCAGAGCGACGCGCCGATCGCCATGATCCAGGCCATTCGCGAGGTCGTGCACAACAACCTGGAACCGAAGAAAGCTCACGAACTCTTCCTCTCCCTTCGGAACGATATGTCGAAGAAGGGGAAGAAGGCAAAGTAGGGGCGCCACCATGTCCACCAACGAGGCTCAGCCGGTCCGCATGGTCGATCGTTTGCGCGCGGTCGCGCCGACGATCAGCGTTGGCATCCTGACCGCCGACCTCACGGCGCTGGGGCGCGACGTCCGCCTGATCGAGGAGGCCGGGATCCAGATCGTGCATTTCGATGTCATGGATGGGTGTTTCTGTCCCATGCTGACATTCGGGGCCCCGTTGATCAAAGCGGTCCGAACGCCGCTTATCAAGGACGTACACCTGATCATCGAGGACCCCCTGCCGAAGCTGCCGGCCTACGCCGCCGCGGGGGCGGACATGATCGTGATCCATGTGGAGGCGTGCCGTCATCCGCACCGGGTCCTGCAGGCCATTGGCGAACTGACGAACGCCAACGACCCGGCGCGCGGGATTGCGCGCGGCATCGCGCTGAACCCCGGGACGCCGCTGGAAGCGGCGGAGCCGCTCTTGGACGAGGCCGATCTTGTGTTCTTGGTGGCGGTGAACCCCGGCTGGGGCGGCCAGAAGTTCATTCGCGCGACGGGCCGCCGCGTGGCGCGGCTGCTCGAGATGATCCGCCACAGCAAGCGCGACATCCTGGTCGGCGTGGACGGGGGCATAACGAGGGACAATGTCGGCGATGTACTGCGGATGGGTGCGGACATCGTGGTCACCGGCAGTGCGGTGTTCGATGGCAAGGATGTTGCCGGGAACGCGACATTCATGCTGGAAGAGGTGAAACGCCATGTCAAGTGAGACAGCTTCTCTGCCCGTGTTGCAGGGCAAAGTCGCGCTGGTGACCGGCGCGGCGGGCGCCATTGGCTACGGTGTCTGCCAGGTGCTCCTGGAGAACGGCTGCCAACTGACGGTCTCGGACCTGGCGGGCCAGAAACTCGACGACTTTACGAAAGAGATGGAGACGGCGGGGCCGGGCCGCGTGCGTAGCCTGGTCATGGACGTGACGGACAAGGCCTCGGTGGCGGCGGGATTCCAGGCGGTGATGAAACAGTGGGGCCGCCTGGACATCGTGGTGCACAATGCCGGGATTGCGTTGGTATCCAAGCTGACGGACATGGACCTGGAGGCTTTTCGACGGCTCGAACGGGTGAACATCGACGGCACCTTGCTCGTGCTGGCGGAAGCCGGTCGGGTGTTGGCGAAGCAGGGGCAGGGCGGTGACATTGTGATCATGTCCACCAAGAACGTCCCGTCCCCGAGCGCGGGGTTCGGCGCGTACAGCGCGACCAAAGCGGCGTGTCATCAACTGGGCCGTATCGCGAGCCTGGAGTTTGCGCCGAACGACATTCGCGTCAATATGGTGGCGCCGGATGCCGTCTTTGCCGAGGGTAAGTTCAGGTCCGGCCTGTGGGACGAGGTCGGCGCGGACCGCATGAAGGCGCGCGGGCTGGACGAGAAGGGATTGCATGACTACTACCGCAGCCGCAACCTGCTCAAGGCGACGGTGACGGGGCGGCACGTGGGCAACGCGGTGCTGTTCTTCGTGACGCGGCAGACCCCGACCACCGGCGCTACGATTCCGGTGGACGGGGGGCTTCCGGACGCGACCCCGAGATGAAGAGAAAAGGAAGGTTTTCCGCCAGAGGCGGATCCGCCTCCGGCGGACAGTGTTCAGGAAAAGGAGGAGAAAAAGACCAAGCGCAGGTCTTTCATCTCCTGACACCTGAAACCTGAAACCAAAGCAGAAAGGATGTTCATGAAGAAGAGTCCAAGAAGGCTACTGGCCGTTGACCTGGGGGCATCGGGAGGAAAGTGCTTTGTCGGGACCTTCGCCAAGAAGGGGTTCTCGCTCCAGGAAATTCACCGGTTTGCGCATGAAGGCGTCTCGTTCTATGCCGCCGAGCGGGGCGGCAAGGTGACGGAACGGACGTACTGGGACGACATCTTCCTGCACCGCAATATCGTGGCCGGTCTCCACGCCTACCGGCGGGACATCTCCGACGTCCTCGATGGCATCGGAATCGACACTTGGGGTGCCGACGGCCAGTTCGTGACCCCCGACGGTGACATGCTGGGCAAGATCTACTGTTACCGGGATCATCGCCTGGATCCCATGATCGAAGCGGTGAAGGCCAGAGTTGGGGCCGAACGTATGTACAGCATCACCGGCATTCATTTTCAGCCTTTTAACCTCAGCAACCAGCTCCTCTGGTTCGTGCGGAACCGGCGGCATATGCTGACGCCGGGCTGCGTCTTTCTCCCGATCCCTGCCGTCTTCTACTACTACCTCGGTGGCGTCAAGAAGGTGGACTCCACGTGGGCGAGCGTGACGCAGTTGATGGAGGCACGGAAGAAAGTCTGGAGCAAGGATCTCTTGAAGAAGCTCGGCATTCCGGCGGCCATCATGCCGGCCATCGTGGAGCCCGGCACGGTTCTCGGCAAGCTGTATAGGCCCCTCGCGGAGTCGACTCGGCTGAACGAGGTCCCGCTGGTGGCGGTCGGGTCGCACGACACGGCCTGCGCCTTTGCCGCCGCGCCGGTGGCCAACACCGACGAGGCGCTGATCATCAGTTCCGGCACATGGTCCCTGGTGGGCAAGCTGGTGCCGCAGCCGATCACCAACATGGCCGCCATGGCGGCGAATATCAGCAACGAAGGCGGCATCGGCAACATCCGCTTCCTCAAGAATTGCATGGGTTCATGGCTGGTTCAGGAGTTGCGCCGCGTCTGGCGGATCGCCGACGGGCAGGAGATGACATGGGCCGAGATGGACGCGCTCACCGAGGCCGCGCCGGGATTCACGGTTCTTATCGACCCGGACCATCCCGGCTTCTACAACCCGGCAAACATGGAGAAGGCCATTGCCGAGTTCTGCCGGAAGACCGGCCAGGCGGCGCCGAAAGACCGCGGCGTCTACCTGCGCGCCGTTTACGAGAGCCTCGCGCTCAAGTACCGGCTGGTTAACGAACAGATCTGCGCCGTCTGCGGCAACACGACCAAGGTCGTGAACATCGTGGGTGGCGGCAGCAAGAACAAGATGCTGAACCAGTTCACGGCGGACGCGCTGGGCCTCCCGGTGCAGGCGGGGCCCGACGAGGCGACCGCCGTCGGCAACCTGATGGTGCAGGCCTTGGGCCTCGGTATCATCAAGTCCATGCGGGACGCGCTGCCGCTGATCCGGCAGGCCTTCCCGATCCGGGAGTACAAGCCGCGCGACACGGTGTCGTGGAACAAGGCGTACGAGCGCTTCAGGAAGATTGTGAAGTAGAGCTCCAGCGAAAGGATGACATGGCATGAAACGATCGGAGATCAACGCGACTATACGACAAGCAACCCGGGCCTTCCGCAAGCACGGCTGGGCGCTTCCCCCGAAGCCCCGGTGGGATATCACGGACTTCGGGCTCGGGAATTTCAGAAAGTGCGGGCTGACGCTGGTGAACCTGGCCGAAGAGAAGGAATACTGCGAGAAACTCATGTTCGCCCTGAAGAACCAGGTCACGCCGATCCACTACCATGCCTGCAAGAAGGAAGACATCATCTGCCGGTGGGGAAGGCTGGCTATTCATCTGGTGTCGAAGAAGCCAACCGTTCGGGTCAAGGTGAACGGCGAGATGAGGGCCGTGTCCACCCAGCGGCCGCTGGTGCTCAAGTCCGGCGAGCGGATCACCCTCACCCAGCGCATCGCCCACGAATTCTGGGCGGCGACTCCGTACGCGGTCATCGGCGAGGTTTCCACCGCCAACGACGACACCTCTGACAATTATTTTGCGGACAGGAAGATCGGACGGTTCAGCAAGATCGTGGAAGACGAGAAACCGCTCGTGAAGCTTGTCAGTGAGTAGCGGCGGTCGTGGAATTGGGTTTTGCGTATTTTGTGTTGGTTTGTGGCCAATCAGAAATAGCCGCAAAGAAGCGCAAAAGGCGCAAACAAATGGAGAGTGGCGATGACCAGCAAGAATCAACGTATCGGTATTGCCTCCGGCGGGAACTGGATTGTGGATCGGGTCAAGACCGTGGACAAGCTGCCGGGCCGCGGGATGCTGGCCAACATACGGTCCGCCAAGTTGAGCACGGGTGGTGCTCCGGCGAATGTGCTGGCGGACTTGGCGCGCATGAAGGCGCCGTTCCCGCTCACGGGCGTGGGGATTGTGGGCGACGATGAAGACGGCCGGCTGATCCTGAACGCCTTCCGTAAGCTCAAGGTCAATGTCGACCATATTCGGGTGTCGGACACGGCGCCGACCTCCTACACCGACGTCATGAACGAGGAAGGCACGGGTGCGCGGACCTTCTTCCATGATCGCGGCGCCAATGCGCTGTTCGGCCCGGAGCACGTGCCGGTGAAGTCGCTTACCTGCCGCCTCTTTCATCTGGGCTACATTCTGCTCCTGGACCGGATGGACGAACCGGACAAGACCTGTGGGACCACGGCGGCCAAGGTCCTGAAGGCGCTTCAGGCGCAGGGCATCAAGACGAGCGTGGATGTCGTGAGCGAGGACAGCGACCGGTTCAAGCGCCTCGTCCCGCCCGCGCTGAAGTACGTGGATTACCTGATTCTGAACGAGGTCGAAACGGCCCGGGTGGTCGGGAAGACCGTGCGGAACAAGGCCGACAAGCTCGATGGTCCGGCCCTGGTTGGGGCGGTGGATGAGCTTTACGAATTCGGCGCCATGAGCCTGGTGGCCGTGCACATGCCGGAAGGCGTTTACATGCGCGACAAGGCCGGCCGGCGCTTCTCCGGCGGTTCCCTCCAACTGCCGGCCGGCTTCATCAAAGGGGCCGTCGGGGCAGGGGACGCCTTCTGCGCGGGCATGCTGTACGGTTTGCACGAGGGCTGGGACAACGAGAAATCGGCGCATCTGGGCTCCTGTTGCGCAGCGGCCAGCCTTTCGCATGAAGGCGCCACCGACGGCGTGGGGTCGTTGGAGGACGTGCTGAAGCTGGGCAAGAAGTACCGGGAACGGACGCCGCCGGTGAAAGTGTAGAGAGACGTCAGGTGTCGGGAGGCGAACGAGTCCAGGCTGAGAATTGGGTTCGTCCTGACACCTGAACACTGAAACCTGACACCTGTTTGGAGCGCTATGTCTGATCGCACATTCGTTGGCTTTGGCTTCGGCGCCATTCAAGCCGGACTCTTCCTCTTTGAGGCGTATGCCTCCCGCAATTTCAAGCGGCTGGTGGTGGCCGAGGTCATGGACGATGTGGTCGCGGCGATCCGGAAGAGCGGCGGAAAGTACCGCGTCAACGTGGCCACGCCCGGCGGTATCGAACAACATGAAATCACCGGCGTCGAGATCTTCAACCCCAAGGTGACGGAAGACCGTAAGGCGCTGATCCGGGCCATTGCCGAGGCGGCCGAAATCGCCACGGCGCTGCCCAGCGTCAAGTTCTACGGCTCGGGCCAGGAAGGCGATGTCGTGGACATCCTGGGCCGCGGCCTGAAGCGGAAACTGGACAACAAGGCGCTGCCGACGGCCGTCATCTACACGGGCGAGAACCACAATCACGCTGCCGAGATCATGGACGAGGCCTTGGCCAAGGGCCCGGGTATCAAGGGAGGCGACCGGTTCCAGTCCCTTAACACGGTCATCGGCAAGATGAGCGGCGTGGTCGTGGACCCGAAACAAATGCAGGAGCAGAAGCTGGCCTGCGTGGTGGACGGCATGAGCCGGGCTTTTCTCGTGGAGAAGTTCAACCGCATCCTCATCACGAAGATCGCCCTGCCGGGTTTCAAGCGCGGAATCACCGTGTTCGAGGAGAAGCCGGACCTGCTCCCGTTCGAGGAAGCCAAGCTCTATGGCCACAACGCCACGCACGCCTTGATCGGCTACCTCCTGCGGCTTAAGAAGGCCGAGTTCATGGCCGAGGCGCAGAAGGACAAGGCGCTGATGAAGCTGGCGCGGGAGGCCTTCCTACTCGAATCGGGCAAGGCGCTCTGCAAGAAGTACGCCGGGCTGGATCCGCTCTTCACCGACAGGGGCTATCAAGCCTACGTGGATGATCTTCTGGAGCGCATGATGAACCCGCACCTGCGGGACAGCGTGGAGCGGGTCACCCGTGATGCTCGCCGAAAACTGGGCTGGGACGACCGGCTCGTGGGAACCATGCGCCTGGCGCTCAGCAAGGACATTACCCCGGTTCGGTATGCTCAGGGCGCCGCTGCGGCGCTGCGCGTGCTGGAGGCGGAAGAGAAGAAGCCGCAGGATCAGCTCCTGGATGAGATTTGGGGCGATGCCCGCGCTGCCAAGGCCGATGTGGCCCTGGTCCGCAAACTCATCGTCGAGGCGGGCCCGACGGTCGTTCGATAAGGAGAAGCCATATGAAGCTGCAACACTATGATGAAAAACGACAGCGGCTGGTCTCTGCTTTCAAGAAAAAGCTGGCGGCAAAGCCAGAGTTGAAAGCGCAGGAGATCAAACTCTCATGGAGCAATTGGGGATTCGGGCGTGAATCCCTTGAGGACACGGCTCGCAGACTCAGCGCGAACAAGATCCGATGGATCGAATTGCATGGTAACCGCTATGGCGATGATCTCGGTTACCGGGCCAAGCGTGTCTTGAAGATCCTGGGACGATACCATATCGCAGTGGCCGGTATCTGCGGGATGTTCAGCGTGGAGAACGATCTCGCGAGCAGTTCCGGCATTGCCCGGCAGAACGCCATTGACTACATCCGGCGCCAGCTGGACCTGACGCACGCGGTAGGGGGTTCCTACATCCTGGTTGTGCCGGCCGCTGTGGGGCGGCCCCGCGCCTACGATGACAACGAATTCGCACGGTCGGTTGAGACGCTGCACGTGGTGGCCGATGATTTCCGCAAAGCCAAGGTGCGCGCCGCGATAGAGCCGATCCGTTCCGCCGAAGTGTCCATCGTTCACACGATTGCGGATGCCCGGAAGTATATTGCCGCCGTGGACCATCCCGGCATCCAGCATATCAATGGCGACGTCTATCACATGCAGTCCGAGGAGAGCAACATAGCCGAGGCGCTCCTGGAGGCCGGCGATCGGCTCGTCAATCTCCACCTGGCGGACTCCAACCGCTGTGCCCTGGGGGCCGGTTCACTCGATGTGGACGCCATTATCATGGCTCTCTACGTGCTCGATTACACGGAGGGCCGGCGATTCGCGACCCCCGAGCCCCTGGGGCCGGGCGGCGATCCCTATCCGGCGATGTTCGGCAAGCCGGACAGGCAGCTTCTGAACAAACTTGTCGCGGACACGGTCAGCTACTGGCGAGAACGGGAGCGTCAGGTTAAGTCGATGGCGTGATTGGCGCTGCCGCGTCTCTCAAGTGCCTGCGTAACACTCCGCTGGAGGAGCCCGTCATTCCGAGTCCCGACCCTCCGAGGTCGGGACGAGGAATCTCCCATTCGTCGGACGAGTCCGAGAGATCCTTCGCCCGCGACGGCGGGCTCAGGATGACAGACCTGGGAAACGGCGAACTAGTGCACCATCTGCCACGACTTGATCGCCTCGATCGGATACACCAGCATGAGAACGTTCAGCGTCAGGTTGTCGCGGACCCAGACGAGAAGAATCAATTCCGTCACCACAAAGAGAATTACGGAACGGCGCCAGCCGAGGTGCCGCGCCAGCGCGAATCCGATACCGCAACAGACGATATCCGCGATCGAGTTGATGATCGAATCTCCCTCATAGCCGAGCCCGATAGTGGCCTCGCGATAGCGCTGGATGATGAACCGGGAGTTCTCCATGATTTCCCAGAAGGCCTCCAGGAAGACGGTTGCCGTTAACCGCCAGACGAGCGGCAGACGCGGCCAGAGCCAGGCCAGTATGCCGCACAACAGCACGCCGTGAAGCACGTGCGTGAAACTGTAGGGGTCAAGGACGTGCTGGGAGTTGTGCAAACTCCAGATGTCACCGGCCCAGAGGTTCAACTGCCCGCAGGCGCACCAGACCGCGCGGCCCTGGCGGTGCAGTTGGATCGCGGTCAGCGCCACGATCGCGGCAATGGATAGTCCCGGCAGGAGTGCTTCGCGTCGAGCTCCGGGCAGGAGATCAGTATTCAAAGTTGGCCCAGGCGTTGTTGTTGGTAAAGCCGGAGAAGCCCATCGCGCCACCGGTGATGATGGCGCCGTAATAGTTGTTGGTGGAGAGGTCGAAGGCCGTGCCGGTGCTGCCGGCAGAGGTGTTGCGAACGACGAGGTTGCGGCCCTGCGGTCCGCCGATTGCCACGGCATTCAGATTGCTTACCAAGTTGTTATTCTCGATGCGGGATCCTGTTCCGATGACACTGATCCCCGCTCCACCGTTCCCGCCGCAGTGGTTGTCCATGACGGTACACTGGCTGGTGGCCTCAATCCCGTAATTTGTGTTCCAGGTCGAGGTGCAATTGCGGACATCGCAGTTGTTCTTGACCCAGATGCCATCCGAGTGGTTGTCCTTAGCCGTGCAGTTCTGGAGGCGCGAGGCCGAGAAACACATGATACCATGTCCCGCATTGTCGGCAGCCTTGCAGTCGGTCACCGCACTGCCTTCCTGTGCGAGGATGCCCATGAGCCCGTTATTGTAGCAGACACAGCGGGACACGAACGCTCCATAACCCGCTGAGATACCGTTCTGACCGTTGCCCGAGCAAAGGAGATCAACATATTGGCAATCCCGGGCATTGAGGCCGCCGTCTACTCCGTGCGAACTCCAATTCCTTACCACGCCGTTCCGTATGGCGATGTTACCCCGGATGGTCGGGATGGTAATTCCGGACAGCGTTCCCGCCTTGCCGACAAGCGCGAACCCGTTCAGGTCAAGCCGCACATTATCCGCATTAATCGTGATCCCGTTCGTGCCCACCACGCCGTCAAGATTTCGGATCAGGTAATAGGCTCCAGAATTCGTCACCGTGAAGGGGAGATTGGTGATGATGGTGCGCGGCTCCACCTCATTGAGCGACTTCATGCGGGTGGCGGCGGAACCGGGGGGGCCGGGCGGGTCCAGATCCTCCGCCCGTGCGGCCACGGCGAGGAACGTCAGAGCCGGCAACAAGGCAATAGTCCCGCGGGCGAATATGGATGACAAACCCTGCATACGTGCCTCACTTCAATAGCACACAGTATACACCTGCCGCGTACGATAGGTCAAGGTGCGGGTGCGGCCCCCGTCGAAGTTCTCGCTGTCTGCGGAATCAGTGAGTCTTAGAACACGGCATTGTGAGGAATGGACGTTACTTGATTATGATCACGGTTCCGCCGCCGGTCACCCCGCGCAGGTAGAGGTCGTTATCGCGGATGGCTATCTGGAACCGGCTGCCCGGCGGAGAGGTGATATGCGTAAACGCACCACGGCATGTCTTGCTGGCATCCGTGACATTGACAATCTTCCATTCGTCGTTCTTTCGCGGGGCATAGTCGTCGAGGAAGGTCACGTTGAGCGTGCCGCCGGTGATGTTGACGCTGCCGTTGCCGACCAGAACCTGATCCGCTGAATTCGGACTGGCGATACGGATGTTGACCGTGCCGCCCTTGACAAGGAGGTTGGTTGACTGGCCGTTGTTGATGCTGAACACACCGGGAAGATCCCAGCCCGCATCGCCGGGCGAGATGAATCCGTTGTCCTGCAGGCAGATCATTCCCGCTGCCGGCGCGTTGGCGGTTCCGCCGATGGCGATCCGACTGGTTGCGTCCTGCAGCGTCAGGGTGCCGGTGCCGGATGCGCCGGGGATGATCACCTGTCTGTTGCCCCCCGCCAACTCAGCGAAACTGGCGCCACTGCCGATGCGGACCTCGCTGTTCGTCGGTATGGCGCCTGCGCTTACCTCCATTGTCCCCTGCAGTATCACCGTCGGCCCCGTGTAGTCGTTCCCGTTCTTGGTGAGCCGCATCGTGGTGTTGCCGTGCTTGACAACCCCGTGTCCGCCGTCGTTGGTGATCCTGGAACTGATGCTGACCAGATTGTCCGCGCGTGAATAGAACAGGCCTTCACGCCCGTTCAGGTCGAGAGTGTCGACCGCTATGCTCATATCGTTTCCAGGGCCTTTCACGATCAGGCCACCGCTCGCCAGCGTAAGGGTGCAACTCCCGGTGAGGGCCCGGCTGGTCCCGTTCATGTTCAGGATCAGCGAGTTGATGGTGGTGTTGCCGCTAAGTGGGACCGTCCCGGCCATCAACAGTCGCACGTTCTCGTTGGCCGCCGCTGTGTTGATGTCCGCGGCATATTCCGTCGCCGTATTGAGTCCTCGAAGCCCGTTCGCGCTGTCGTAGGTACAGAACGTTCCGACGGAGTCGAAGCTCGTATCATCGGTCATCCAGGGGAGAATGCTGATCGTTGTCGTCCCCGCACCGCCGCCGCCGCCGATCAACTGCGCGGTGGGCTGCGTGGTGAATTTTAAAAGCGAGTTCGAGCCCATCCCCGGTATTCCTCCGATACCGTCGTAACTGTAAAGGCTGGCCACCGCGTTGTTCGTCCTCTGCAGGTTGCCGGCGGTGAGGATCGCGTTGTACCCGCTGGCCCAGCCGGGGCTCTGAAAGTATAGAGGCGTAAAACCCTGGTTGAAGGCCAGCGTTCCCACGGTTTCCGTGGCGTCGGCGGCTGGGGCGTTGGGTCCAAAATAATAGAAGCGGCCCCGATAGAACGCGATCGGTGTGCTGTTGCCGATACGGTCCGCGAGGTTCGCGGCTGGCGGGCTGCCGGCGCGACCCGGGCCGACGTCCTTATTGCTGAGTTCCAGGGTCGAGCCCTTCACGGCGATAGAGGGGGAGTTGAGAATGGTGCCATTGCACCATAGGCGAAGCCAACCGGATCCGGAAACGACCGTGGGGCCGGAGTAGTCCTGGGCACTCTCGATAAACAATTCGCCTTTGCCCGTATCCAAGCCGCGATTGCCCGTGAAGTAGTTGTCCTTGGCAATATCCAGCTTGGCACTACCTTCTCCCTGGTGCCCCATCATGGCGTACTTGTTGCCGTTGTTCGCGAAATCGAATGTGAGAGTGCCGCCCGTTATGCCGATCTTGGTGTAGGCCACTCCGAAACGAATGTCCCGGACGGCACTCAGGTCTACAGTCCTGTTCATGGTCCATTCATTGACGCTGTACCCGCAGCCGAACATGCCGGCCGACGTTGGGCTGATGTTGGAGATGGCGGCCGCCAAGTTCGCGTCACTGGGGGTGTAGCCCAGGACAACAGACGTGTTGTATCCGATGAAAACGCTTCCAGGACCTCCGCCACCCATCGAGTTGAACGAGGTGAACTCCACCTGACACTGGGATCCATTCGCCACAAACCCACCCGTCAGACCTGTGTTGTCACCGCTGAACCGCATCTGGCTGCTGTTCACGGTGACTGTCTTTCCTGCCCCCGTGATGTCGCCGGAGATCTTGAGGCAGTTCCCGCCACTGGCGGCCAAATTGTCGTTTAGCGTAACCGGCGCTTGGATATCATGGACATCTCCGTCCATGTTCTGTCCCCGCGTCCACGTTAGAGTGGCAGTCCCTGTGCCGGAGGCGTCGAACGTCAGGCAGTCTGCCCCGCCTCCTGCGATATACAGTCGGTTGTCGCCACTGGGATTCAGCGCAAGCGTTCCCACGACGGCATCCGTCACGTTAATGGTAAACGTCGTATTCGCTGCAAAGTTCTGCTGGAATGTGGCGGAATCGCCGGCCACGCTGGGGTAGGTTCCGCCGGTATTCCATCCGCTGGCGCTCGTGTCGTTCCAGTTGCCGCCGGAAGTCGAATTCCAGGTGTAGGAACCTGCCGAAGCCATGGAACCTGCCGCCAGAAGGAGCCCGATGGTAACCATCAGGATTCGAGGCGGGACAGACGTGCTGTGTTTACCTAGAGGAGTTCTCATGTGCTTAGCCCTCTCCTTTCATCAAAACCGACCACAGACGGCAATCTTCAGTTCCGGAATACGAGCTCGCCCCAATTCTTCGGCTCCATCATCAACTCAAAGACCGCGTCATCCACGATGCCGGTCTTCTGATTGTTCCAGTAAGTGCGCAGGCGGGTCCGCTGACCTGCCGGGTCCCCATGCGTCACGCCGAAATCGCCCCTGAGCACCAGGCCGTCGGCCGGCTTGACTCCGAGGACGGCAAGGGGAACCGCCATTTCGACGACGTACCACTGTTTGCCCTCGTCGAGCTGGATCTTGATGTTCGCCTCCGGGATCACATCGACGTAGTCCATGCGGTGCTCCTTGACCACGCCGGAGCTGAATGTCTTGGGCTTCTTGACGTCCGACACCTTGCGGTAGAGCACGGCGGTCGGCTTGCCCTGGAAGTTGCCGATGGAGATCCGCAGGTCGCCGATCGTGGGCTCACTGCGATCCTTGTTCGCCTTGGGGTCGGTTCCCAGCTGGAAGTCGACCGTGTCGCCGCTGAGGTAAAGCTGGGCCGGCTCGGTGGCGGCGTTGACCCATGGCGTGCTGTCGCGGACCATCCAGCCCAGGTACAGGTTCTGATCGTCCCACGTGGCGTAGGAATGAACCCAGGCGTCGTCCTGCTTCTTGTATTCCAGCATCTGCGCGCTGCGGAAATCGCTGTCCGCGTTGCCCGTCAGATTCGGTGTCATGCGCTTGACCTCAAGCCGGCTCGTACCCTTGTTCTCCTGCAGGTAGGCCTCCCGGAACACGCCCGCTTTGGCAACGTCCTTGGCGTTGATCGAGAGCTTGCCGGTATCCTTCAACGCTTTCACCGAGTCCAGGCCCACCACCTCAACGTTCCACAATCCCACCTTGCCGGCCTGGACGTAGACCTTGCCATCTTTCCCCTGTGTCAGTGAGCCGCCGAAATCCTCGCCGCCGCTGCCGCTGGGGACATCGTCGAGAATCACGCCAGGCACGGCCTTCTCCGGCCACTGCACCTTCATCTGGTCGCCCTGGAAGATGCGGGACAGGTAGAAACCGTCCTCTGTCAGCAGGTGCCATTCGCCGAAGTTCGAGCTGATGGCCCAGAGCGCGCCGACCGGCTTGGGCAGGACGGCGCTGCCCACGATCGACAGCGCGCCGCGGATGAGTCCCACTTCCACGCCCGGCGCCTGGTGGGAACCGTGAACGCCCGAGAAGGTGTTGGGATAGCTCCACGCGAGTTTCCCGGAGGTGGTGTCAAAGCATTCGAACATTTGCTTCCGGTCGTCGCCGCGCGACAAGACCAGCCGGTTGTCCGGAGACGGTACGGCTCCGGCAAGGGGAGGAAGCCGCTTGATGTCGGCCGCGTTGTACTTCGGCGCGCCGCAGGAGCTGAATCCCGCGACCTTGAGTTGAACTCCCTCCTGCCAGCCGGCCCGGCCTTCGGTGAAGTCATGGCGGGCCCCGTAGAGGGTGAAATCCGGAGCGGAACTGATGTACCATCCGCCGCCAAAGCCGATGTATTCCGGGAACAGCGCCGTTTCGGCCGGCTGTTCCTGGGAGTCTCCGTTTTCATCCACCCACAGCGACATCTTCCTGGCGTTCCAGTCGGCGATGAACCGCGTGCGCAAGGCGTAGCGGCCGTCGCCGAGCCGTTCAAAGATCTTGAGGCCCGAATCGCCGTAGCACATCAGGTAGGCTTTGCCGCCGTTGCCCTCGGCGAAACGGGCGCCGTGGGAAATCTGGCGGTCAAAGACCCCGAGACAGGTGCCCAGTCCGGTTTGCGGATCGAGCCGCCATTCGCAGCCCTCGCCGACCATCAGGTTGGGGTCGCGCGGATTCACCGCGCCGCCGCTTGCGCCATAGTGGGTGGGGCCGAACAGTTCCGTGACTAGCTTGCCGTCCTGCGTGTTCCACACGCTGATCCGCTTGGGGAACTGATCCCATTCGGTGACCCACAGTTTGTTCTCCTTGTCCACGGCGATACCGGCGATGAACGCCATGCCGTCGGCCTGCCACGGTCCCAGCAGCGACCGGCCGCCCTTGCGGCCGATCTCCATCGCCGGCTTGCCGTCTGGGGTGAACACCTTGACCTGGTTGTCGGGATCGCGCACGCCGACGTAGATCCGACCGGCGGCGTCCACCGCCACGCCCGTGGCGTTGGAGAGGTTCTGCACGAGGGATTTGACCTCGCCGGACTCGGGATTCAGCGCGGCCACGGAGTTACCCTTGGAGACGACATACACCAGCGTGTCGTTCACGGCCCGCAGCATGCCGGGTGCCTCGACGGGAATCGTCTTGATCATCTTGCCAGTCGCGGTGTCAAGGACACCGATGAAGTCGGTGGTGGCCTTGACCACCAGGTCGCCGAACGCCGCCTCCACGTCTTTGCGCGGCAGGGAAGTGAGGACGCGCGCCACCACGTCGCGGGAATCGTCATACTGGAAGTCCGCGCCCTTCAGCCAGTTCTCGTTCTTGTCCTTCAGGTACTTGGCGATGCGGTCCTGAAAGAACGGCTCCACCTTGGCCCAGATGGCTTTCCCGGGTTCCTTGCCGGCGTCGGCGTCGGCCTTGATCCGTTCCAGGAGCGCGCCCCAGTCGGGCGTATGCGAACGCAGGAAGACCGGCGTTCCGCAGCTCAGGTAGGCCTTGCCGTTGCGGACATCGAAACCGACCACACGGTCCGGCATGCCGGGCTTGTTCTCGTTCCATAGTTTCGAAATGGGGATTTCCGCCATCTCGGCGCCGGGCCAAGGCAGGAAGTTGCCATTGTTGGCGTTGAGCATGAAGACGGTGGTGCCGTCGCAGACGTTGTAGACCTTGTCGCCATCCGCGGCGACGAACAGCGTGCTGCCGAATCCGCCGCGCGCGTGCCGCCACTGCACCTCGCCTTTCAGGTTGCAGGCCACAAGCGACTTGCCGGACTCGGAGGCGTGCCAGCCCAGATACACGCGGTCGCCTTCGGCGGCGCAGGTGACAGGGAAACCCTGATCGCCGCCCCAGTTTGCCTTGGGTCCGCTGTCCCACGG
>Ga0172375_10001354_pt1 | contig 39482 bp, 48 predicted proteins | sample LakKiv1m_FD_114537 | JGI IMG/M metagenome (GOLD analysis project Ga0172375, IMG submission 114537) | Freshwater microbial communities from Kabuno Bay, South-Kivu, Congo - kab_092012_11.1m | ecosystem: Environmental > Aquatic > Freshwater > Lake | place: Democratic Republic of the Congo... | reverse complement strand
CGGCGGTACTATCTTTGGTCCTCGCCCAAGAGATTATAGACAGGATCTCCCAAAGAAAGTAAGAAGATTAGCTCGAAAATCTGCTTTTAGTTATAAGGTAAAAGATTCGCAGCTTTTAGTTGTGGAAGATTTTAATATAGAGCAGCCAAAGACAAAAGAGTTTTCAAAAATTCTTAGTGCTTTAAAAGTTAATGGCAAAAAAGTTCTACTGCTTACTGAAGCAAATAATCCAAATGTATATAAATCAGGAAGAAATATTCCAAAGGTAAAAGTCTTAGAGGCTTCAAAAGCATCCACTTATGATTTATTGAATAATCAAATATTGATTTTACAAAAAAGCGCTGTTAAGGAAATTGAAAAAACATTTGCTGCAAGTGCAGAGGTGGTAAGTTAATTATGAATAATATTTTAGTAAGACCATTAATAACAGAAAAAATGACTAACATAAGTGCGGCTGAAGCAGGTAAGTATGGTTTTTTAGTTAGTCCAAAAGCAAATAAAATTGAAATTAAAAATGCAATTGAAAAAAAGTTTGATGTTCATGTTGTGGAAGTTAGAACCATAAATCATCCGGGGAAAATTAAATCTCAGTTTAGAAAAAGCGGAAGATTTGAAGGTAGAACTGCAAGATATAAAAAAGCCATCATTACTCTTAAAGAAGGCGAAAAAATTGAACTTTTTGAGCAAGTATAGTATAGGAAACAGGATTATATAATGGGAATTAAAAAATTAAAACCAACTACTCCGGGTACTAGATTTAGATCTAACTCTACTTTTGAGGAGATTACTAAAACAACACCGGAAAAATCTCTTACCGGTGTGATTAAAAAATCAGGCGGAAGAAATAATCTTGGACATATAACAACAAGATTTATAGGTGGTGGACATAAAAGAAGATACAGAATCATAGATTTTAAGAGAAACAAGCCTGGTATTCCGGCAAAAGTATTCTCGATTGAATATGATCCCAACAGAACTTGCAGAATTGCATTGCTCCATTATGCTGATGGTGAAAAGAGATACATTTTAGCACCTGAAGGTTTAAAAGTTGGAAGTAAAATAGTTTCTGGTCCTGGTAGCGATATTATAATTGGTAATGCTCTTCCATTAAAGGAAATGCCTCTTGGAAGTTTTGTTCATAACGTTGAAATGAAACCAGGTAAAGGCGGACAGTTAGGAAGAAGTGCAGGAGCATCACTTCAGGTTATGGCTAAAGAAGGAGACTTTGCACAACTAAAGATGCCATCGGGTGAAGTGAGATTGATAAGATTAGAATGTATGGCTACGTATGGTGTTGTTGGAAACGCTGAACAGGAAAACTTAAGCCAGGGCAAAGCTGGTAGAAATAGATGGCGGGGAATCAGACCAAGTGTTAGAGGTGTTGCAATGAATCCTGTAGATCACCCAATGGGTGGTGGCGAGGGTAAAACTTCTGGCGGTGGTCATCCGGTTTCTCCTTGGGGACAAAAAGCTAAAGGTTTGAAAACTAGAAAAAATAAAAAAGAATCTAATAAACACATTATTAAAAGACGCAAATAGTAATTAGAGAGTAACTTATGCCAAGATCCGTAAAAAAAGGTCCTTTTCTAGATTATAAATTAGCTGAGAAAATTAAGAAGCTAAACGATACTAATCAGAAAAAAATTATAAAGACCTGGTCACGTTCATCTACAATTTTTCCAGATTTTGTTGGACATACAATTGCAGTTCATAATGGTAATAAAATGATTCCTGTCTATGTAACTGAAAATATGGTTGGTCATAAACTTGGTGAGTTTTCTCCTACAAGAATTTTCAGAGGTCATCCAGGTACAAAAGCAGAAAAAGCATCTAAAGCATAAACAATAGGATTTGAAATTAATGGAAGCTAAAGCAATAAATAGGTATATAGGTTCATCACCACGTAAGATGAGATTGGTTATTGATCTTATCAGAGGAATGCGAGTTGATAAAGCTTTGGAAGTTTTGCACTTTTCATCAAAGCATTCATCAAAGGACGCTGAAAAAACTTTAAGATCAGCAGTTGCAAATTTGCTGAATTTGGATGATGCCACACGAGTTGAACCACAGGACTTATTTGTGAAAGAAGTTTTTGTAGATCAGGGACCGACAATTAAAAGAATTTCACCTGCACCAATGGGACGTGCGTACAGGATCAGAAAAAGATCCTGTCATTTAACAGTAGTTGTTGCAAGTAAAGTATAATTAAGGAGATAGATTTTTGGGACAAAAAACACACCCCGTAGGATTTAGAGTTGGAGTCATTAGAGGTTGGGATTCTAACTGGTATGAAAATAAAAGTTATGCAGTCAAATTAAAAGAAGATGACAAACTTCGTACCTATGTTAGAAGCAGACTAAAGAAGGCGGGTATATCAAGAATTGTTATTGATAGAACTTCAAAGAATATCATTCTTACAATTCATACTTCAAGACCCGGAGTTGTAATAGGTAAAAGCGGTAAAGAAATTACACAGCTGGAAGAAGAATTAAAGAGAGTTACAAGTAAAGATGTAAAAGTTCAGATCTCAGAAATTAAAAGACCTGAATTAGATGCTTATTTAGTTGCAGAAAATATTGCAAGTCAACTTGCCGGAAGAGTTTCCTTCAGAAGAGCAATGAAAACCTCTATAACTGCTGCTATGAGAATGGGTGCAGAAGGTATCAGAATTATGTGTGCTGGAAGACTTGGCGGTGCTGAAATGGCAAGAACTGAACAGTATAAAGATGGAAGAATTCCATTACATACCATCAGAGCTGACATAGATTATGCAAATGGTAGAGCCGAAACAATTTATGGTTCTATTGGAATTAAAGTTTGGATTTGCCGCGGAGAAATTCTTGGCAAAAGAGTCACTGAATAAAATCGCTTAGGAGTTTTTTTCTTATGTTAATGCCAAAAAGAGTAAAGTATAGAAAATCGCAGCGCGGAAGAAGAGCAGGTAAAGCCTATAGAGGTAGTTCCGTGGCTTTTGGAGATTTTGGATTAAAAGCTATGGAACCAGCATGGATAACAAGCAGACAAATTGAAGCTTGTCGTGTTGCCCTCACCAGAAAAATGAAAAGAGATGGTAAAGTTTGGATTAGAATTTTTCCTGATAAACCAGTTTCTAAAAAACCTCTTGAAACCAGAATGGGAAAAGGAAAAGGTGGTCCTGAGTTTTGGGTTGCCGTTATTAAACCAGGAAGAGTAATGTTTGAAGTTGCGGGAATTACGAAGGAATTGGCGAGTGAGGCTTTAAAGTTATGTTCACATAAACTTCCTATTAAAACTAAAGTTGTAAGCAGACCGGATATTGAATAATAAAAGAATATAGAAAATGAAATTATACGAAATTAAAGAAATGACAAGTGATGAACTTGTAAAGAGAATTGAAGAAGAAGAAAAGAATTTAGTCGATCTTCGTTTCTCACATCAACTTAAACAGTTGAATAACACTTCTAAACTTGCACTTGCTAAAAAAGATATTGCCAGAATGAAAACTATTTTGACTGAGAGACTAAAAGCAGAGAAAGTAGCTCGAACAGATAACAAGGAAGGAGCTAAAGCTTAAAAGATGGAACCACGTACTTTAAGAAAAACTAGAATTGGTGTAGTTGTTAGCAATAAAATGGATAAGACTATTACAGTTGCAATCGAAAGAAAAGTTCCTCATCCTATCTACAAAAAGTATTTTAAGAAAACTACTAAGTTGATGGCTCATGATGAAAAGAAGGAATGCGGCTTAGGTGATAAAGTTAAAATTATGGAAACTCGCCCCCTTAGCAAGAATAAGAGATGGCGTCTTGTCGAAATTGTTGAAAAAGCCAAGTAAGGAGATTTTAAAAGATGATTCAAGAAGAAACTAATTTAATTGTTGCGGATAATTCCGGCGCAAAGAGAGTTAGATGCATCCGGGTACTTGGCGGTAGTGATAGAAAATATGCTACTGTTGGTGATACAATTGTTGTTTCTGTTAAAACTGCAATACCTAATGGAACAGTTAAAAAAGGCGAAGTATCACGTGCAGTGATAGTTAGAACAAAAAAAGAAGTTAGAAGAAAAGATGGTTCTTATATAAGATTTGATGAAAATGCTGCAGTATTAATTAATGCTCAAAATGAACCAAAGGGTACGCGTATTTTTGGACCTGTTGCAAGAGAATTAAGAGAGAGACAATTTATGAAAATAGTTTCTTTAGCACCAGAAGTTATATAAGGATTTTGGATAAATGAAAATAAGAAAAAATGATAGTGTAATGGTTATTGCCGGAAATGATAAGGGCAGAACCGGTAAAGTTTTAAAAGTATTTCCTAAAACTTCACGCCTTATTATTGAAGGAATTAATCTTAGGAAAAGGCATACCAAGCCTACTCAAAGAGCACCACAAGGTGGTATTCAGGAAAAAGAAGCTCCAATTCATTCATCTAACGTTATGATTCTTGATCCAAAATCTAACGAGCCTACAAAAATTGGTGCACGAATTATTTTAGATGAAAAATCAGGTAAAAAGAAAATAGCCAGAGTTAGTAAAATCTCTGGTGAAATGATTCCATAAGTAAATTAAATTTATTAGAGTTGTATAGAAATGGCTGAAAAGAAAACCAAAAGTTCAGATAAAGAACCGCAGAAAAAAGAAGCTCAAAAAAAAGGAACCGCCAAAGAATCTTCTGCTGCTCGTGAAAAAGAAATTAAGATTACACCAAGGCTTGGTGAAATCTATAAAAAAGAGATCATTCCTGCTTTAACAAAAACTTTTAGTTACAAAAGCGTAATGCAGGTTCCTAAACTTGATAAGATAGTTGTTAATATGGGTGTTGGAGCTGCTGTTGCTGATCAAAAAATAATGGATGAAGCGGTTAAAGAACTTGAAACTATTACGGGTCAGAAAGTAAGCGTAAGAAAATCTAAGAAAGATATTTCAAATTTTAAGTTGCGTGCAAATACAAATATCGGTGCCATGGTTACTTTGAGAAAAGAAAGAATGTACGAATTTCTTGATAGACTTATTAACGTAGCTTTACCACGCGTAAGAGATTTTAAAGGATTATCTGATAAATCATTTGATGGCAGAGGAAATTATACCTTAGGCGTTAAAGAGCAGATTATTTTTCCGGAAATTAATGTTGATAAAATTACAAGAGTTATGGGTATGGATGTTACTCTTGTTACTACAGCTAAAACTGATAACGAGGCTTTTGAGTTATTAAAAGCATTCGGAATTCCATTTAGAAAAAAAGAAGATAAATAAGGATTTAAAGGAGATTTAATGGCAAGACTTAGCATAATTGCCCGTGATGCAAAAAGAAGAAAGCTTAATGAAAAGTATAAAAAGCTTAGAGAAGAACTTAAAGAAAAAGGTGATTACGATGCATTGCAAAAGCTGCCCCGCAACTCATCTCCGGTAAGGTTAAAAAATCGTTGCATGTTTACTGGTAGAGGAAGATCTTACTACCGTAAATTTGGCGTATCTAGATTAGTCCTCAGAGAGATGGCTCTTAGAGGTGAGATTCCAGGATTAAAAAAATCAAGTTGGTAGGAGTTAATTATTATGTCCGTAACTGATCCGATTTCAGATTTTTTGCTACGAATTAGAAATGCTTCGAAGGCAAAGAAATTAAGAGTAGAAATTCCTGCTTCAAAAATGAAGGTAGGTTTAGCTGAAATATTGAAGAAAGAAAGTTTTATTCACGATTATTCTTTAGTTGAAGATAACAAACAAAATGTAATCAAGATACAATTAAAATATCGTGATGGTTCAAGTGCAATAACCGGAATGAAAAGAATTAGTAAACCCGGATTACGTATTTATAAAGATGCAACAGAACTGCCAAGAGTTCTTAATGGATTGGGAACTGCTGTTATCTCAACCTCTAAAGGATTGATGACAGACAAAGAAGCCAGAAGTCAATCTGCTGGTGGTGAAGTAATTTGTTATATCTGGTAATTTTTTTGATGGAGAATTAAAGTGTCAAGAATTGGAAAAAAAATAATTGAAATCCCTAAAGGCATTACTGTTACGGTTGATGGTAGCCTTGTAAAGGTTAAAGGTCCTAAGGGTGAGCTTCAACGAGCATGTCATCCAAGTATGAAAATCGAAATGAAAGATGCTCAGATTGAAGTAAAACGACCAGATGATTTGAAACATAACAGAGCATTGCACGGCTTAACACGTGCATTGATTCAGAATATGATTCTTGGCGTTACTGAAGAGTATAAAAAAGATTTAGATATTGTTGGAGTTGGTTATAAAGTTGAATTAAAAGGAGCAAACCTTTTATTAAATATGGGCTATTCTCATCCTATATATTTTATGCCTCCGACAGGAATTAAAATCGAAGCTCCAACACCAACACACATTGTGGTATCAGGAATTGATAAACAGTTAGTTGGTCAGGTTGCAGCTAAATTAAGATCGATAAGAAAACCAGAACCTTATAAAGGCAAAGGTATTAAATACTCTAACGAACAGATTGTTAGAAAAGCCGGCAAGACAGCAGGTAAATAATTCTAATGGAGTTTAGACTAAAATGATTAAGAGAAATACAGATTCAAGATTAAGATCAAAGACTAGAATAAGAAAGAAAATTTCTGGAACTACAGAAGTTCCAAGACTAACTATTTATAGAAGTCTTAATCAGGTTTATGCACAAATAATAGACGACTCAACTGGTAATACTTTGGTTTCTGCATCATCATTATCAAAAGAGCTTGCAGATGAAATTAAAAACTCAAAAGGCAAAATTTCTAAAAGCAAACTTGTAGGAAGTTTAGTAGCAAAGAAAGCCTTAGAGCAAAAAATATCTACAGTGGTTTTCGATCGTAATGGTTACAGATATCACGGACGTGTGCAAGCGATTGCTGAAGGCGCTCGTGAAGCCGGATTAAAATTTTGATAATTGCCGGATCGTCTAATGGTAGGACTACGCCCTTTGGAGGCGTCTGTAGAGGTTCGAATCCTCTTCCGGCAACCAAAGTGTTAAGAAAAAATTTATTTAATTAAAGATTGTTTGGAGATTTATTTGAAAGCTGTAAAATCAACTGATACTGAAGGACTTAAAGAAAAAGTTGTTCACATTAACAGAGTTGCTAAAGTTGTTAAAGGTGGTCGCCGATTCAGTTTTAATGCCATTGTAGTTGTTGGTAACGGAAATGGTACTGTGGGTGTTGGTCTCGGTAAAGCTAATGAAGTTACTGATGCAATTTCTAAAGGTATTGATGATGCTAAGAAAAACGTTGTTAAGGTTTCTCTTATAAAGGGAACAGTTGCTCACGAAATTATTGGAAAGTTTGGTGCGGGTAAAGTTTTATTAAAACCAGCTTCTCCTGGTACAGGTTTAATTGCAGGCGGCGGAGTTAGAGCTGTATTAGAAGCTGCCGGTATAACTGATATTCTAACAAAGTCACTCGGCTCAAGTAATCCACACAATCAGGTTAAGGCAACACTTGATGGTCTGCTAAAGCAGATCGATGCAAGAAAAATGGCTTCAAAGAGAGGCATTACTGTAAAAGATTTGTTTATTAGCTCCAACTGAGGATAAGAAAATGGCAAAAATTAAAATTACTCAAACAAGAAGTATTATCGATAGACCTAAAAATCAAAAAGCTACAATTGAAGCATTAGGTTTGGGCAGACCAAATTGGGTAAAGATTCACAACGATACTCCTCAGATCAGAGGGATGGTACAAAAAGTAATTCACTTGGTTAAAGTAGAAGAATTAAAAGATTAGTAGGGTTTTATAATGGATATATTAAGTAATCTTAAATACGCGGCAGGTTCAAGAAAAAATCGTAAAAGAGTTGGACGTGGTGAAGGCTCGGGACACGGTAACCAATCTACCAGAGGTATGAATGGTCAGATGTCAAGGTCCGGTGCAAAGCATAAAGCTTGGTTTGAAGGTGGTCAGATGCCGCTTCAAAGACGAGTTCCAAAATTTGGATTTACAAACATCTTTAAAGTTGAGTATCAGGTTGTCAATTTAATTTCTTTGCAAAAATTAGTTGATGCAAAAGTTATTAAAGATCAAACTTTAAATGCAGAAGAATTAAAGAAATTGGGATTAGTATCAAGCTCTAAAAAGCCTATTAAGGTTTTAGGAAAGGGCGATGTTAAGTCTAAATTAAACTTAGCGGTTAGTGATTTCAGCAAATCAGCTCAGCAAAAAATTGAAGCAGCTGGTGGAACTATTACCAAAGTATAGCATAATTAGATGGCAAAATTTACAGATACATTCAGAAATATTTTTAAGATTCACGAACTAAGACAGCGTATTATCTATACATTAGCCTTGCTGTTCATAGTTAGATTAGGATCACATTTAACAATTCCCGGCGTTGATGCTACTCTGCTTTCAGAAAGTATGAAGAATGCTTCTTCGGATAATCTTTTTGGATTATATGATCTTTTTGTTGGCGGTGCTTTTTCTAACGCAGCAATATTTGCATTAGGAATTATGCCATACATCTCGGCATCAATTATTCTTCAATTGATGGGAGCTGTTGTTCCTTATTTCCAGAAACTTCAACAAGAAGGTGAAGAAGGTAGAAAAAAGATAACACAGTTAACCAGATATGGTACTGTTCTTATTTCTGCTATGCAAGCCTGGGGTGTTACTATAAAATTATTGAATACTCAATTTCAGGGATTATCAATTGTTCCTCAGCCTGTGCAAGGTATTGGCTGGGTTATATCAACAATAGTTATTCTTACAGCCGGAACAATGTTTATGATGTGGATGGGAGAACAGATCACTGATAAAGGTATTGGTAACGGTATTTCTCTAATAATTTTTATTGGAATAGTAGCACGTTTCCCACACTCAATCTTTGATGAAATTAGATTAATTTCAGCAGGGCAAAGATCCATTATTATTGAGATAATTATTTTTGCATTTATGTTTTTTATTATTGCAGGTGTTGTGTTAGTAACACAAGGAACAAGAAAAATTCCTGTTCAATATGCAAAGAGGGTAGTTGGAAGAAAAGTTTACGGCGGTGTTACACAATACATCCCGCTAAGAGTTAATACTGCGGGAGTTATGCCGATTATATTTGCACAGTCAATCATGTTTATTCCGGCAACAGTATTGTCTTTTTTCCCTGATAATGAATTTTTGCAGATGGTAGGAGGATGGTTTCAGTATCAGTCACCAATTTATTCAACTATTTACGCATTGATGATTATTTTCTTTACTTACTTTTATACTGCAATAGCATTCAATCCTAAAGACGTTGCAGATAATATGAAAAAGCAAGGTGGATTTATTCCAGGAATCAGACCCGGAAAACAGACATCAGAATTTATTGATAATATACTAACCAAGATAACTCTGCCTGGCTCTATATTTTTAGCAATAGTTGCAATACTTCCTGCTTTTGTTTCTGCTTGGGGAGTTTCAGGTACTTTCGCACAATTTTTTGGCGGTACAAGTTTATTGATTATTGTTGGTGTTGCATTAGATACGCTTCAGCAAATTGAATCGCACTTGTTGATGAGACATTACGATGGCTTTATGAAATCAGGCAAGATAAAAGGTCGTAGATAATAATTAGTGATTTTAATAAAATCAAAAAAAGAAATTGATTATATAAGAGAAAGCTGCAGAATTGTTGCAGAAACGCTTCAGCTTCTTAAATCAAATATTAAACCGGGGATTACAACTTTAGAGTTGGATAAGATTGCTGAAGATTATATCAGAAGCAATAATTCAATACCAGCTTTTAAAGGTTATTCTCAGGGTGGTGCACCGGGTTTCCCCGGATCAATTTGTTCTTCGGTTGATGATGAAGTTGTTCACGGAATTCCGAATTCAAGAATATTAAAAGATGGCGAAATAGTTTCTGTGGATATCGGAGTGCTTAAGAATGGATTTTTTGGAGATGCAGCATTAACAGTTGCAGTTGGAAATATCTCTGATGAAAAGAAAAAACTGATGGATGTTACTGAGCGTTCTTTACAATTTGGAATTGAACAGGCAGTTGCTGGAAATAAAGTTCACGATATTTCAAACGCTGTGCAGGTTTATGTAGAAGCGAACGGATTTGCGATAGTAAGAGATCTTTGCGGGCACGGTGTTGGAAAATTTTTGCACGAAGATCCTTCAATACCAAACTTTGGTAGAAAAGGAACTGGACCCAAGTTAAAGAATGGAATGACAATCGCGATTGAACCGATGGTAAATGCTGGTAAGTATGATGTGATTACAGCAAACGATGGCTGGACGATTTTAACTGCTGATGGTTCTACTTCAGCGCATTTTGAACATACAATTTTGATAAATAATAATTCACCGGAAATTTTAACAATTTGTTAAATGGCTAAACAAGGTCCGATTAAAATAGATGGTATCATTACAGAGACATTACCTAATGCTACTTTTAGAGTGAAACTTGATAACGGACACGAAATACATGCTCATATATCCGGTAAAATGAGAATGCACTTTATAAAAATTTTAGTAGGAGATAAAGTATCAATTGAACTTTCTCCTTATGATCTGACTAAGGGCAGAATTACTTACAGGTATAAATAGGAATAATTAATATGAAAGTTAGAGCATCTGTTAAGAAGATTTGCGATAAATGTAAAGTTATTAAACGCAAGGGTGTTGTAAGAGTTATTTGCAAAAACCCGAAACACAAACAACGTCAAGGTTAAAAATAAAGGAGTATATCATTGGCTCGTATAGCTGGAGTTGATTTACCAAAAAATAAAAAAGTGTTGTTCGGTTTACAGTACATCTATGGTATAGGTGAACACACTGCTGCAACAATTTTAGAAAAAGCTAAAGTTAGTCCCGTTAAAAAAGTTTCCGATCTTACAGAAGAAGAAGTCGCTGAAATTAGATCGGTGATAACTGCTGAATACAGAGTTGAAGGAGCCTTGCGTTCAGAAGTTCAGCAGAATATTAAGAGATTAATGGATATTGGTTCTTATCGCGGTGTTAGACATCGCAAGAGTCTGCCTGCGCGTGGACAGAGAACAAGAACTAATTCCAGAACCAGAAAAGGTAAAAGAAGAACGGTTGCTGGTAAGAAAAAAGCACCATCTAAGAAATAATATTTGACAATACGGAGATTTAAGAATTGGCTAAAACTGTAAAAAAAGTTAAGAAAAAAACACACGTTGATTCTAACGGTGTTGCTCATATTAAAGCAACTTTCAATAACGTTCTTGTTACAATTACAGATATATATGGAAACACAGTTTCCTGGTCATCTGCAGGTAAGAACGGATTTAAAGGATCAAGAAAAAATACACCATTTGCTGCACAGGTTTCAGCGGAAGCAGCAGGCAAAGAAGCGTATGATTTGGGAATGAGAAAAATCGAAGTTTTTGTAAAAGGACCTGGTTCCGGAAGAGAAGCAGCGATAAGAGCTTTACACACTGCAGGGTTAACAATTTCATCTATAAAGGATGTTACTCCTATTCCTCACAACGGATGCAGACCACCTAAGAAAAGAAGAGTTTAATTTATTGGAGATTCACTAAATGGCAAGATATACTGATTCAGTTTGTAAATTATGTAGACGAGAGAAGCAGAAACTTTTCCTTAAAGGACAGAAATGTTTTACGGAAAAATGTCCTATCGAACAAAGAAACTATGCTCCAGGACAGCACGGATTATCAAGAAGAGCTAAGGTATCTGAGTATGGAGTTCAGTTACGGGAAAAGCAAAAAATAAAAAGATCATACGGTTTATTAGAGACTCAGTTTAGAAATTATTTTGAAAAAGCCACCAGTCAAAAAGGTAGAACCGGTGAAAACCTTATTAAACTGCTTGAGAGACGATTAGATAATGTTGTTTTCAGACTTGGATTTGCATCATCCAGAAAACAAGCAAGACAACTTATAACACATAGACATATAATTGTAAACAACGTTCCTGTTGATATTCCTGCTTATTTACTTAAAGCCGGTGATGTTATTCAGATAAAAGAAAAAAGCAAAAAATTAGATGCAATTCATAATTCACTTAAGAGAGTAAAAGATAATACTTACGGCTGGCTTACTGTAGATAAAGCCACACTTTCCGGTACCTTTGTACAAATTCCGGAAAGAGCAGATGTTCCATTGAATGCTAATGAACAATTAGTAGTTGAGCTTTACTCGAAATAAAATTTTTAATTAGAATAAGATAGAGGATAATAATGAGTGTATCATCTTTAAAGATGCCAGAAGCTGTTGTTCTTGATGAAGCCAATTACACAAACTCGTTTGGTAGATTTACATTGCAGCCTCTTGAAAGAGGTTACGGTGTTACATTAGGCAACTCACTTCGCAGGGTGCTTTTATCATCTCTGCAAGGAGCCGCAATTACTTCCGTTAAGTTTAGCGGAGTTTTGCACGAGTTTACTACAATTGAAGGAGTTGTTGAGGATGTTTCTGAGATTATTTTAAATCTCAAACAAGTTAGAATGAAGTTTCTTTCTAAGAAACCTAACAAGATTGATATTTCATTATCCGGTGCGTGCGAATGGACTGCTGCAGACATTCAGAAAGCAAGTAATGAAGTTGAAATATTAAATCCTGAATTACATATAGCAACACTAAACAAAAGTGCTAAACTTGATATTGAAATTCGCGTCGGCAAAGGTGTTGGTTATATTCCAGCTCAGGAAAATATCGTTCCGGATCAGACTATTGGAGTTATTCCAATCGATTCAATTTTCACTCCTATAAGGTTAGTTAAGTATGATGTAGAGAATGTTAGAATTGGTGATAAAAATGATTTTGAAAAATTGACATTAGAGATTAGCACCGATGGTTCAATTACACCTGATGATGCTCTTACTCAGGCAGCTAAAATTTTAAGAGAGCATGTTCAGTTGTTCATTAACTTTGATATCGAACAAGAAGAAGAAGCAAGTGTTAGCCAAAAAGATAGTGAGTCTGAGAGAATCAAAAAAATTCTTTTAACCCCGGTTGATGATCTTGAGTTAAGTGTAAGATCTCATAATTGTCTTAAAGCTGCTAACATTAAAAATTTAGCGGAGTTAGTTAGAAAAGATGAGCAGGAAATGCTCAAGTTCAGAAATTTCGGAAGAAAGTCCTTAGCAGAGTTAATGGAAATTGTTGAAACTCTTGGTCTTGATTTTGGAATGGATGTAGATAAATATATTAAAGAAGATTCTGAATCACATTAATTTAGATAGGTTGCTCAATGAGACACAGCGTTAAAGGAAGAAAATTAGGCAGAACAGCAAGTCATCGTTCAGCGTTGCTAAATGCATTAACTACTTCTCTTTTAAAACATAAAAGAATTAAAACTACTGAGGCAAAAGCTAAAGAAGCCAGAACCTTTATAGAAAAATTAATTACTAAAGCTAAGAAAAACGATCTGCACGTTCGTCGTCAGGTAATAGCGCTTATTAACGATAAAGATGTTGTTAAAGAGCTTTTTAGTGAAATCATTCCTAAGCTTGGTGAAAGACCTGGCGGATATACCAGAGTCGTTAAACTTGGTAATCGTAATGGCGATGCCGCACCAATGGCTATTTTGGAATTAGTTGATTACAATGATGTAGCTAATAAAAAAGCTGAAGAACACAAAGCTAAACGTGATCTGAAAGCCAAAGATAAGGCTGATAAAAAGAGCAGCGGAGAAATAGAAGAAGCCAAATTGGTTGAAGAAAAATCTGACGCAAAAAGTAAATAAGAAATAATCTATTTTATTATTGAAAGAGTAATCGGAATTCCGGTTACTCTTTTTTTATTATGTTTGAAAATCAAAAATTCATACTTTCTGCTTTTAGCAACTCTGAACTGCCAAAGGAAAAACTGCCTGAAATAGTGTTATGCGGCAGATCCAATGTTGGCAAATCTTCTTTTATCAACTCCATTTTTAATCGTAAAAATCTTGCAAAAACAAGTTCAACTCCAGGTAAAACCAGGTCTATTAATTATTATAGTATAGATTCAAAATTTTATATGGTTGATTTACCGGGATATGGTTATGCAAAAATAAGTCAGTCTGAAAGAAAAAAATGGGGCTTGCTGATAAATGATTTTTTTTCAATATCAAAGCATATACAACTAACTATTCACCTTATCGATAGCCGGCATAAACCAACAGAGTTAGATGTAAAATTAAATGATATGCTCAGATCATTAGATATTCCGTACATCGTTTTATTAAATAAATCTGATAAACTAAAACAATCTGAACTCTCTATTGCAAAGAAACAGATTATAGAAATATTTCCAGAACTTATTTTGAATGAAAATCTATTTTACTTCTCATCAGTCAAAGGCACCGGAAATAAAGAAATTAAAAAACTACTTACCGCATTATTTTATTAAATAGTTTATATCTTTGCTACACAGAGTTTGTAATTTTTTTAACATAGATATATATTAACCATATATTAATCATCTGTAAAACTACTTCTGATGGATAAAAGACAAAGAAAAAGAATACTTATATTTTTGATTGTACCTGTTCTTGCAATCCTGTTATTTATTACAGATGACTTATTGATACGCGTTATCACTATAGCGGTTATCATTATCTACGTTGCTTTTATTATCTTCTTGAGAGATTCTGTTAGATTTGATGGGCGATACTCAATAAACGAAAAAGATGATATAGATGATGATTATAACATACCGCCTGTTAGTGATCACGATGAATCATTTAAAATTATATCTAAAACTCCAAATGTAGAAGTAATTACGTCTGATAATTACAAACCTGAATTCAAAACCGCAAAGACAACCCTAATTCCGCCGGACTTACGTGAACGATTTGAAGAAATTGCAAACGAATCTTTACCGCCTGAAATTGGACACGATGGACAATTTAGTTTTGCTTTAGAAAAAATGCTAACCGTAATTAAGGATTCTTATTCAGCACACACCGCTGTTTTCTTCTGGTATAATAAGAAAAAAGAAAAACTTACAATTGAAAAGTTTGTATCTGCATCACCGAATGAAATAGCAAAAAGAAAATTTGATATAGAAGATGATATTCTAAGTAAGATCGTTCAGAAGGGTGAACCCGAATTATTGAGTGATATCTCACCTGCAGCAGAATCCGATGTTATCAGATATTATGATAAACCGCAAGGGATAAGAAGTTTTGTTGGTGTTCCATTGTTTTATGAAGGATCGCTGATTGCAATAATAGCAGTTGATGCTAAGGTAGGTGATTTGTTTGGAATCGAAACTATTTATTCCCTTGGAAGATTTGTTCGCGTAATTACAATGATAATACAGATATTTGAAGAAAAGCATTCGGATTCAATATCTCAGCAAAGATTAAAAGGGTTATTAAATCTTATTGGACCTGAAACAAATTTTGATACTGAAGCAGGTGTCCTGGATTCAATGCAAAATGCACTTAGTGATTTAGTTGAATGGGATGCATTTGTTTTCGTTTATTTCAAACCTGTTGAACAAAAATTTGAAGCTTTTAGAGTACATAATAAAACAACATTGAAGTACATTGGGCAGGGGCTACAAATTGATCTGTCAGGAACTTTAGTTGGCAAAGCAATTCTTTCCGGCATTCCTGTTAAGATTGATGACACAGCCGCTGATAGTTACAAAAGATTTTCAAAATCTGAAGATTTAACCTTTGATGGATCGTTTATGGCAATTCCGCTTATGTATGGAACACAGAATTTTGGCGTGCTTTGTTTTGATAGTTTGAAAAAGAATATTTACACAAATTCAGATGTAAAGTTTCTTAATAATTCTGTTCACATAATTTCTTACATAATATATTCACATTCATCTCAGACACTAATTAAAAGCTTGATCGCACTTGATCTTGAGACAAGAGCATTAAATCTGGAAACCTTCAAAGAAAGATTGAGTTCAGATCTTTATAAAGCTCATTCGCTTAATGTGCCAGGTGCATTAGCTTTGATAAAAATAGATGAATTTCTTGAGCAGGAATCTTTATTTGATGGTGATCCATTACCAAAAGTATTAAAGGTTGTAGCTGAAGCTATAGCCAAGGAAATGACTCCGCTTAATATTTTTGGCAGAGTTGATGATAAACTTTTTGCAGTTTACTTTTTTAATACTGATGCAAAAAATGTTTTTATCTGGGCAGAAAAACTTCGTGTAAAAATTGCACGAAAACCAATCGCGATTGTTTCTAAACAAAATACTTATACTGTTTCAATTGGCGTTGCCTCAACGCACGGAAAACTTGATACTGATGAAGTTTTTAATAATGCTGAGTTAGCATTGCAGAAAGCAGTTGAAAAAGGCGGAAACGCTGTAAGAAATATTAACTAATCCTTTCTCTCTCCTAATGTAAATCTATTATGAATAATTTTTTTATTATCGTACTTGATGGCGTTGGTGTTGGTGAATTACCGGATGCAAATTTGTATGGCGATACTGGAAGCAATACACTTGGTAATATTGCAAACTCAATTAATGGTTTAACCCTGCCTAATCTTCAAAAGCTTGGATTAGGCAATATTATACCGATTAAAGGATTAAGTGAAAATCATAACCCTTTGGCTTCATTCGGTAAGATGAATGAACTTTCAAAAGGTAAAGACAGCACAACAGGGCATTGGGAGTTAAGCGGATTGTTTGTCGATACTGATTTTGATTACTTCCCAAATGGCTTTTCTAAAAATATTATGGATAAATTTTTAGAGCTAACCGGCTGTAAAGGATTTCTCGGCAACAAAGCTGCTTCGGGTACGGAGATTATTAAAGAGCTTGGTGATGAACATGTTAAAACCGGTTTCCCAATCATTTATACTTCAGCAGATTCAGTTTTTCAAATCGCTGTGCATCAGGAAATCATTCCATTAGAAAAACTTTATGAGATTTGTTATAAGACAAGAAATGAAGTTTTAGTTAATCCATTAAAAGTGGGGAGAGTTATTGCGCGACCTTTTCTTGGTGAAAGCGGTAGTTATGAAAGAACAGTTTATAGAAAAGATTATTCATTAGATCCGCCGTCTCAAACGGTGCTTGATCTTTTGCGGAAAAATAAAATTAATACTGTTGCGATTGGAAAAATTAATGATCTTTTTAACTATCGCGGAATATCTGTTCAGGTAAAATCTAAATCCAACAGAGAAGGATTTGAGCAGCTAATTAGGGCTTCAAATGAATATCAAAACAGTTTGATATTTATAAATCTTGTTGATTTTGATGTCTATTTTGGGCATCGAAATGATGTTAATGGATTTGCAAAAGCTTTAAAAGAATTTGATGACTTCTTACCTGAGTTCCTTGAAAAACTTCATCCTACAGATAGAACCATTTTTACTGCTGATCATGGAAACGATCCCACCACGCCGAGCACCGATCACAGCAGAGAATATGTTCCGGTTTTATATTTTGGCAAAAACAAATCTGTTAAAAATTTAGGAATCAGGAATACTTTTTCTGATGTTGGGAAAACTGCTGCAGATTATTTTAAGATTAAAAATGATTTGAGAGGTACAAGTTTTTTAAATGAGTAATCCTGAAAATGTAAATAGTGATCTAAGTGATGAAAAGCTGGTTGATAGAGAATTATTAAACCGGATAATTGAAATTCAAGATTTACCGGAAGAAGTGATAATAAATTTTATTAAAGCTGCAGGGTCTCTTTCTTCAACAAACTTTGGCAACAGTAAAACAAATGCAGAAAAATAAGATTCCTAAGTATTTACTGGAAACCGATATCCTTATTGATTACTTAACTTTTAATAATATTGGTTGTGAACCTTTTCTGTTAAATCTAATGCAAAAGGGAATTTGTTTCACTTCCGTTCTAAATGCTTCGGAATTATTTATGGCAGCTAAAAATGATTTCGAAAGAGAAAAGATTAGAGATTTATTAAATGCAATTAATGTTCTTGGATTGCATGCACGCTACAGTTTAGCAGTTCCCGATTGTAAAAATAATTTTAATAATATACGCGATGTACTGTTTTATGTTTTAGCAGAACAAAATAAATTAACTATTTTGAGCTTCAATCCTGATAAGTATTCAGGATTAAAGGTAAATTCAATCCATCCTAAAATGATTGAATGATAAGTCAGAAAACCACAAACCAAGTTCGCTCTTTATTTTAAATCATTTCATCTCTATTTTTAATTAAAGCAAAGATAATTTAATAGTTATAGATCGATTGCTGTCTAAATTTATTTTGCCATCAACTCAGTAATACATTAGAGATGATGAAATGAGAATAGTTAAACAATTTACAAATCGGGAAAATCAGTCGTTAGATAAATACCTTCAAGAAATAGGTAAAGTGGAATTGCTGACAGCCGAGCAGGAAATTGAACTAGCAATTCGCATGAAGAATGGTGACGAATCTGCAATGGAAATGCTTACAAAAGCTAATCTGCGTTTTGTTGTTAGTGTTGCCAAACAATATCAAAATCAGGGGTTATCGCTTGGAGATTTGATTAATGAAGGTAATGTGGGATTGATTAAAGCGGCGAGACGATTTGATGAAACACGCGGATTCAAATTTATTTCTTATGCAGTATGGTGGATAAGGCAATCTATATTACAGGCTTTGGCTGAACAGTCTAGAATAGTAAGGCTTCCGTTAAATAGAATTGGTGCAATTAATAAAATTGGAAAAGCATACAGCAATTTAAAACAGGAATTTGAAAGAGAACCAAGTGCGGAAGAAATAGCTCAATCACTCGAAATGGATGTGAATGAAATTTCAGAAACAATGAAAATTTATGGAAAGCAGGTTTCTGTTGACGCGCCATTTTTTTTGGGAGATGAAAATAGTTTATTGGATGTTATTCAAAACGAAGAAATGCCGGCTCCTGATACTGAACTTATTTCTGAATCATTAAAAACTGAAATTAAAAGTGTTCTTGAAATTCTTCCGGATCGTGAGGCAGAAGTTATTAAATTATATTTTGGATTGGAGGGAGAAAATCCTATGACATTGGAAGAAATTGGTGATAAGTTTAATCTAACCAGAGAAAGAGTTAGACAGATTAAATAAAAAGCTATCAGAAGATTAAGACATAATTCTAGAAGTAAAATCTTAAAATCATATCTTGGATAATAAATGATTGTATTTAGAAGGTTATCTATCCATTTAATAGTAGTAATTGCTACTCTCACTTTAATTGGATGTTCGGGTTCATCAAGTTCACTTAGATATAATAATGATGATAAGACCGAAAAATCAGAAGAAAATACTGATACAAGATACGCTTCACAAAATAACCAGTCTATCGATGATACTTCAATAGTTTTTGATAATGAGATTCCTGAATATCAGGATCCAAGTGATTTGCCTGAAGATGAATCAAAAATTGATCTGACGGCATTGATGAAAAATCTTGATCAAAAATCTTCAGGTTCGGATGCTGACGCGCTTATTTCGACTAAGAGAGAAGTAATGTTGATGGAAATAATCAAATATATGGATACACCTTATAAATATGGTGGAAATTCTTTGAATGGAATTGATTGCAGTGCTTTTACGCAAAATGTTTATCAGAGTGCCTGGATGTTAACTTTAAACAGATCCGCTAGAGATCAGTATCAACAGGGAATTGTAATTGAGGATAGGAATGAATTGGAATTTGGTGATCTTGTATTTTTTAATACACGAAAAAGAGTTAAACCTGGACACGTTGGTATTTATATTGGCGATAATTTATTTGCACACGCTTCAAGCAAAAATGGAGTTACAATTTCTTCTCTGGATCATGATTATTATAATAAAAGATATATGGGTGCGCGCAGAATTGAAGAAGAGTAAAATCCACTGAAATATTTAAACAAAAAAAGCTGCCCAATTAGAGCAGCTTTTTTATTAACAAAACAATTTTAACTGAATCAACTACAACCGGTAGTAGAACCGCAAGTCATACACTTCAAGCAGGTTCCATTCCTAACCATTGTTATACTTTGGCATTCTGGGCATATATCACCGGTATATCCATTTTCAATTGCTTGTTTAACTTTTGTAGTCATACTATTAACTGTTTGAGTAACTCTTTCCTGAGTTGCAACGCCTTTTGAACCAGGAGTTATACTGTATTTTTCAGGATGATTTTTATCAAGTTCAACAAGTCGTTCGCTTATTATCTCTTCGCTTTCAAATTCAGGTTCACTCAATTTTTTAATGATACCTCTTGAAGCTTTAGTTTTTATCTCATCAGTATCTACATGTGAAAGATCATTTCTGCCAAGATATGTTACAGCAAGTTCTCTGAAAATATAATCAATTACAGAAGTAGCCATTTTAATTTTGTCATTGCCCGTTACTATTCCGCTTGGTTCAAATCTAGTAAACACAAAAGCATCAGTAAACTCTTCTAAAGGAACGCCGTGCTGTAATCCCAAAGAAATAGAGATTGCAAAACAGTTTATCAAACTTCTAAATGATGCACCCTCACGATGCATGTCGATAAATATTTCCCCTAACTGTCCGTTATCATACTCGCCGGTTCTGATGTATACAGATTGACCATTAATTTTAGCTTTTTGCGTATAACCTGATCTTCTATCCGGTAATCTTCTTCTTTTTGCAATGTATCTGTGGATAATTTTTTCAGCAACCTTTACTATATCGTTCTTCTCTTTATCTTCCATTATAGCTTCAATATCTTCATCGCTCATAGTATTTAGCGGCTGCGATAGTTTTGATCCATCGCGATAAAGAGCATTTGCCTTAACCCCAAGTTTCCAGCTTTGCATATAAGCATCCTTAACGTCTTCAACACCTGCATTGCCGGGAAGATTTATTGTTTTGGAAATTGCACCTGAAATAAATGGTTGTGCTGAAGCCATCATTTTAATATGTGCTAGAGGACGAATAAATCGGGTTCCTTTTTTCCCGCATTTATTAGCGCAATCAAAAATTGAATAGTGATCATGTTTAAGGAATGGTGCGCCTTCAATTGTCATAGTTCCGCAAACGTAATCGTTAGCGGATGAGATTTCTGTTTTTGAAAAACCAAGTTTACTTAAAACATCAAAATCAAACGAGTTTATTTCATCTTCGTTAAATCCCAAAGTCTTTACTAAGAAATCTGTACCGAGCGAAAACTTATTGAATGCAAAAGTTATATCAAAAACTGATGGAAGAGATTTATCAATCTTTGATATTATCTCATCAGTAAATCCCTTTGCCTTTAAAGATTGAGGATTGATATAAGGACAACCATCCAATGAACCCGAACCTTTTGCATATCTGATTATTTCACTTATCTGATCTTTATTATATCCTAACTTTTCTAATGCAGGTGGAATTGATTGATTTATAATTTTAAAGTATCCACCGCCGGCTAATTTCTTAAATTTTACCAATGCAAAATCTGGTTCAACACCGGTTGTGTCACAATCCATAACAAGTCCAATTGTTCCTGTAGGTGCGATTACGGTAACTTGTGCATTTCTGAAGCCATACAACTCACCAAGTTCAACAGCCTTGTCAGCGTCTTCTCTGGCTGCTTTAAGCAGATCAGAAGGGCAGTATTGAGGATTGATTCCAACAGGATAGATTGATAATCCTTCATATTCCTCATTCGGTACATTGTATGATGCTCTTCTATGATTTCTGAGAACTCGAAGCATATTGGTTTTGTTCTCTTCATATCTTGGAAATGGTCCGGCTTGTTTTGCAAGTTCTGCAGAAGTTGCATAAGAAGTCATGTGCATAATTGATGTCAATGCACCGCATATCGCAAATCCTTCACGACTGTCGTAAGCAATACCTTGAAGCATTAATAGTGTTCCGAGGTTTGCATAACCCAAACCAAGTGTTCTATATTCATAACTTAATTGGGCAATTTCTTTACTGGGAAATTGTGCCATCAAGACGCTGATCTCAAGAACCATTGTCCAGATTCTAGTTGCGTGTCTGTATGCCGGAATATTAAAAGCATGCTTTTCTGTATCATAAAACTTAACAAGATTTAATGATGCTAAATTACAAGCAGTATCATCCAAGAACATGTATTCGCTGCAGGGATTTGAGGCTTTTATCTCACCGCCTGCAGGACAGGTATGCCATTCGTTAATTGTTGTATGATATTGAATACCGGGATCAGCACAGGACCAGGCTGAGTAAGCAATTTGATCCCATAAATCTCTTGCCTTTAAAGTTTTGCAGGCTTTAGGATTTCTTTTTTCTTTTTTTGCTTTTCTTTTTTCTGTTCTCCAATAAAGATTCCAATTTCCTTCTGTAAGAACTGCTGTCATGAATTCATTAGTAACCCGCACAGAGTTATTAGAATTTTGTCCGGATACCGTTGCATAAGCTTCCGAGTTCCAATCAGTATCATAGATAGGAAACTCTATAGATTTAAATCCTAATTTTGCAAGATGTATAACGCGCTCAATATAATTATTAGAGATCTGAGCTTTTCTTGCTTCTAAAACTGCATAGCTCAATTTCTTGTTTAATTTTTTATTGAATCTATCGTTTTCAGGATGCTCATCATAACAAGCCTTCATAATATTATTAAGATGAAGATTACAAAGTTTTGAACCTGCAACAATAGCTGCGACTTTTTGTTCTTCGATAACTTTCCAGTTAATGTATTCTTCAATATCAGGATGATCGAGATCAAGGGTTACCATTTTTGCCGCACGTCTTGTTGTTCCGCCCGATTTAATTGCACCTGCAGATCTATCTCCGATTTTTAGGAAAGACATTAATCCTGAAGATTTTCCGCCACCGCTTAATGATTCGTTAGAACCTCTGAGTTCTGAAAAGTTTGATCCTGTGCCTGAACCATATTTGAACAATCTTGCTTCACGAACCCAAAGGTCCATTATACCGCCTTCATTAACCAGATCATCACTTACGGACTGGATGAAACATGCATGCGGCTGTGGATGAGTATATGCGTCTTCTGATTTTGTTAATTCTCCAGTTTGATAATCAACATAAAAATGTCCTTGAGATGGTCCTGTAATTCCATAAGCCCAATTTAATCCAGTGTTAAACCATTGAGGACTATTTGGTGCAGCCATCTGATTTGCAAACATGTACATTAATTCATCATAGAAAGTTTTTGCATCATCTTCAGAATCAAAATAATTGGCTTTCCATCCCCAGTAAGTCCATGTTCCTGCTAATCGATGGAACACTTGTTTGGAATCGGTTTCGGAAGTGAACCTATCATTTTCAGGAAGTTCCTGTAATCGTTCGGTATCCGCAACAGAGGGCTGAAGCCATTTGGGAATACCTTTTTCATTTACTTTTTTAAGAAGTTTTGGAATGCCTGCTTTTCTAAAATATTTTTGAGCAATAATATCTGTGGCAACCTGCGACCACTGTTTTGGCACTGATACATTTTCCATTCTAAAAACACTTGAACCATCAGGATTTTTAATCTCAGAAGTTCTTTTAGAAAATTCAAAAGATGATAGAGGATCCTTTCCCTGTGCGGTAAAAAATCTGTTAATCTGCATCCAACTCTCCAGAGGATAGACTAGTTAATAAAAAAACTATTTATGTTAATTAAGGTTAGAAGTGACCCGGGATTTTTGAATGGTGCTTCGTTAATATAAAATCTAATTATGTATTTAGCATCACTCATCAGCAATTCACATCAGAAACTATTAAAAAAAATATAAATAAAAAACAAAACGTGAAGTAAATTTATTTTTTATTTTCTCACTTAATTTTCAAATCGAAAATGAAAATAATTTTATAAAAAAACAAATTATATTTTATACAACTTACTCTTGACAATAAATTAATTTTAGCATTATTCGAAAATCACAACATCTTTATCAAAAATAATTACCGTTCAAAATAAATATATCTTTTAATTCTTTATAAGTTACTATCTTTAGAAAGATTTTAATCATTTTTTTTGAAAGATTTATATTGAACGGCGACAAGATAATTGAGATTAACTCATTAACCAAAGACTTCAAAGATTTGCGTGCAGTAAACGGTCTTAATCTTAACGTTTTTGAAGGTGATGTGTTTGGGTTTTTAGGCCCGAATGGTGCGGGTAAAAGCACTACAATACGAATGCTATTATCGCTGATAAAACCAACCGAAGGAAGCATAAAATTATTTGACAAAACTCTTCAAAAAAATAGAATCGAAATTCTTAAAAGAATCGGAGCGATTGTAGAAAAGCCCGATTTCTACGGCTACTTATCAGCATTTAAAAATCTTGAAATTCTCGGAAAAATTTCCGGTAAAGAAATAAGTAAAAGCAGAATTATGGAAGTGCTTGAACTTGTTGGTTTGAGTAAACGTTACAAAAGTAAAGTTAAAACTTTTTCACACGGAATGAAGCAGAGATTAGGTTTAGGACAAGCACTTCTTCACAATCCAGATTTAATAATTCTTGATGAGCCAACTACAGGTTTAGATCCTCAGGGGATGAAGGAAATTCGTGATCTTATTTTACATCTAAGCAAAGTTGAAAAGAAAACAATTTTTCTTTCATCGCATATACTTTATGAAGTTGAACTAGTGGCGAATAGAATGATTATTATAAATAAAGGAACAACAAAAGTTGAAGGTTATGTTAAAGATCTACTTAACGCTAAAAAACTAAAAGTCTCATTTGAAGTAAATGATGAAGAAAAAACTAATCGTCTTTTGGCTCAATCTGATTGGATAAAAAAACTTGAATCTCAGGCAAAGTCAATATTTATGTTTTCACTTGAGAATGATGAAATTGCTGGTCTTAATAGATATCTTGTCGAAAATGGAATTGCCGTTAGTGCGGTTATTCCAACAAGATCACTCGAGGATTATTTCTTAAAAATTACTGATGAGGTTGCCTGATGTTGACACTTATCCAAATAGAATTGTATAAAATTTTTAAGAAATGGAGAACTTATATCGGTTTTATAGCGATTGGAGTTTTGGTCCCCATCATTCATACTGCAATGGTCTTTGAAGGCACCAGCACTCTTAATTTTATGACCAGAAATATTCAAGAATCATTTTTCTTTGTGGGTAATTTATTGAACGGATATTTAGTTTCTTATTTTATCTTAACAAGCCTTGCTGTACATATTCCGTTTTTAATTGCACTAGTTGCTGGCGATTTACTTGCAGGTGAAGCAACTGCCGGAACCTACAGGATGTTAATAACCCGACCAATCTCCAGAACTCAGATAATCACTTCAAAATTTTTGGCAGGAATTATTTACACAAATCTCTTAATACTTTGGCTTGCTGTTATGAGCCTGATTGTTGGATTGATAATTTTTGGAACAGGTGAACTTCTAGTCATAAGTAATCAAACTGTAATCATTTTTGAAAAGAGTGATATCCTCTGGCGATTTCTTTTAGCTTATGGTTTTGCTTCACTTGGAATGTCCGTAGTTGCAAGTCTTGCTTTTTTATTCTCATCTTTAGTTGAAAATTCGATTGGACCAATTGTAAGTACGATGGCTGTAATAATTGTATTTATAATTTTATCCGCAATTAACATTGATTTTTTCCAAACGATGAAACCATACTTATTTACAAATTATATTCTTTCCTGGAGATTATTTTTTGATGATCCTGTGGATTTTGCTGAGGTATCAAAAGCCACTTTAATATTAGCCGGACATATTGCCATATTTTTTTCATTGGCACTGTATTTATTCAAACGAAAAGATATTCTAACATAATCTGAGGATATAATGAAATTATTGATCGCTTTATTGTTTATTACTATTCAAATGGGATTCTCGCAATCAAAAAATCCTGATGAGATTATTAATGGGGTAATTACAAATTTTAATAAAGTGAAAGATTACCAGGTTGATGTAAATATTAAAGTTGATGTTGAATTTATAAAAGTACCCGAAACAAAAGCCAAAATTTATTTTAAACAGCCGGATAAAGTCCACCTTAAGGCAGAGGGATTTGCCATGCTTCCTAAAAATGGGATGGAGTTCTCTCCTTCATCATTGATTAAAAAAGATTATACAGCAATTTATGAGCGGGATGTGGATTTGAATGGATATAAAACATCAATCGTTAAAGTTATTCCGCTTGGTGATCAGGGAGAAGTAATACTTTCAACTTATTGGATAGATCAAAAGAAGCAGATTATTAGAAAAGTTGAATCAACCACTAAAACAAACGGTGCTTTTACAATAGATTTTACTTTTGATGATAAAATAAAATATCCGCTTCCATCAAAAATTATTTTTTCTTTTAATATGGATAAGATGAATCTTCCTGCAACAATAACGGGTGAGACCAATAATGAAAAACCCGATAAGAAGAATAAGAATATGGGCTCTACTACAAAGGGACAGGTGATTGTTAAATACTCAAGCTATCTTGTTAATAAAGGTGTGCCGGATTCAATTTTTGAAGAGAAAAATAAGAAGGATAAATAAAGAGAGAATTTTGAGAAATTCATCGGCGGCATCGGTCTTAGTTTGAGGAAAACTAATCTATATTAAAAGACTATGGTTTCTTTTTACCGCCGCTAAGCTTAACTTTTTCGTTGACAAAGCATTATTTGTACAAAACAGAATAAAATCATTTAACAGTTGTATAAAAAAATGGGATGATTATTAATCTCTACTTGATTTCAATCTCAACCACCTTGCCATCATCTTTTAATAAAAATTTTGCATCCTGCCAGGAGGGCGGACCAAACAAACTGCGGGCATTATTTGAAAAACCATAATCTTCAACAGGAATTCCAAGTATGTTTGTATTCAAGTCATTATTTGCATCTGCATCGTGAAAAGCTTTAATAGCATATTCGCCAAATGGTAAATTTTCAAATTCAATTGTAGCAGTATTTCTATTTATTGAGATTGATTTTCCTATAAAAGGTGATTTATGGTCTTTATAGTTTGCATCAGAATTACATAATGCAATTATGACCTTACCATCATCCGAACTCATTCCATTAAATTTTACTACTAAAGTACCTCGTCTTTTAGCACCATCGGATGAAAAGATGGATATGGAAAAAGTAAATAATAAAATGAAAGAAAAATAAATAATGCGCTTCACTAATAATCCTAATAATTGTTATTCATATTTTTTAAAAATTACTGTCGTATTGTGTCCACCAAATCCAAAAGCATTACTAATTGCATAATTAACTTTTCTTTCCTGAGGCTTATTAAAAGTATAATTTAAATCACAATCAGGATCAGGATTTGCAAAGTTAATAGTTGGCGGTATCTTATCATTTACCACAGCAAGAATTGATGCTATTGCTTCAACGGCACCTGCTGCACCTAATAAATGTCCAGTCATACTTTTTGTTGACGAGACATTTAGTTTATATGCATAATCTCCAAACACTTTTTTTATCGCTTTAGTTTCACCAATATCACCAAGCGGAGTAGAAGTTCCGTGCATATTAACATAATCAATGTCTTCGGGTTTGATTCCAGCCTGTTCAATAGCCATTTTCATAGATAAAATAGCTCCGGTACCTTCAGGATGTGGAGCTGTAATGTGATATGCGTCAGCAGATAAGCCTGCACCGATAATTTCACAATAGATTTTAGCGTTACGTTTTAATGCATGTTCTAGTTCTTCAAGAATCAATGCACCGCCGCCTTCACCCATTACAAATCCATCACGTGTTGCATCAAAAGGACGACTTGCTGTTTCTGGCGAATCATTTCTTGTAGATAAAGCTCTGCTCGAATTAAATCCACCCATTCCAAGCTCTGAAATTGAAGCTTCACTTCCACCTGCGATCATTACATCAGCCATACCAAATTTTATTAGCAGAAAACTATCTATCATATTATTGTTTCCTGTAGCACAAGCAGAAACTGTGCAGTAATTTGGTCCTCGAAAACCATATTGCATAGAAATATGTCCGGCAGCAATATCAGGAATAAGCATTGGAATAAAGAATGGAGAAATTCTTCCAGGACCTTGCTCACGATTTATTACAGCCTGATCGTAAAAAGTTTGAATGCCGCCAATACCGCTTCCAAAGATTACACCGATTCGGTTTTTTTCTCCTTCAGTAAGTTTTTCGGGTTGTAAGTTTCCATCTTCAACTGCCTGACGTGCGGAGACCAAGGCATATTGTGCAAATGGATCTAATCTACGCGCAGTTTTTTTATCCAGAAAATTTAAAGGATCAAAGCCTTTTAACTCGCAGGCAAATTTTGTTTCAATTTTTGATGTATCAAATTGCTTTATCATTGCAGCACCGCTTTTGCAATCCATCATACCATTCCAGAATTCATTTACAGTTAATCCAATCGGAGTTAAAGCTCCCATTCCTGTTACAACTACTCTTCTGTTTTTGTCAGACATTTAGATCCTCTTTTAAGATGAAAAATTTTTAGTTCTATTGAATATTTTGAAGCGTAAAAATAATGAATTTTAGGTTAAAGCTTAAGTGAAAGTTGACACACTAAATTGATTGAATTGGCAAAGAATAAACTCAAAATTTATCAGCGGTAAGTCTGAAAATAGTCCAATCATCCAAAGTTTTTGCTCCAATTTTTTTATAAAAATCAATAGCTGGTTCATTCCAATCTAAAACTGACCATTCTACTCTTCCAAAATTTCGTTCTTTTGCTATTGAAATGATTTTATCGAGCAGTGCTTTCCCAATTCCTTTTCCACGCATATCGGGTTTTACATATAGGTCTTCCAGATAGATTCCGGGTTTACCTAGAAAAGTTGAAAAGTTTTTAAAGAATAGAGCTTGTCCAACTACTTTTTGCTCATACTCTGCAAGGAGAATTTCTACAAATCTATCTTCACCAAACAAAGTGTTTCGCAGTTCCTCTTCTGAGGTCTTTATTTGATCTGCGAGTTTTTCAAATTCTGCTAATTCTTTAATTAAAGCAAATATAACCGGGACATCATTCTCAGTCGCTGATCGAATAAAAATTTTTGTATTCATAATTTTAATTTGTTGGAAAAGGAAGATCTGGTTTCAAGATATCTTTTATCTTTTCAAATGAAATTTCTGTGGTTATTTCACCCATAGACCAAGGACCAATTTCATAAGGATCAAACTGAAGGACAAGCATTCCTGGTACAATATAAAAATCCTGATCTTCGGGAATGTTAATTTCGTCTTCAAATAATCCGGCTTCGATTATTGAATTAGCTTCAAATTTTTCTAAGATTGCCTGCTCACATTCATAAGCTAATAGATCAAAGGAATCTTCTTTAATAATATCTTTTAATGATAGAACTTTGCCATCTTTCATATCAATGTTATATCCGAGCGCAAAATAATTTCCGTGAGCTCCGCCTGTAAACTGATAATGGCTTAATACAATACTTATAAAATCTTTGGAATTGAACTCAGTCTGAAATCCTGTTTCAAAAGTGTATTGCATTTCATAAGGATAATCTTCAAAGAATGCGCTGTCTGATTTAACTTCCTCAAACCAGGTAATTGATTGCTTGAATTCTTCTTCCAAAAATAAATTAACTTTTGTATCAACAGAGTTATTATCAAACTCGGCAATTTGTGGATAATCGATATTGATAATCGCTGTGCTATCGGTTGTACTGTTTGAATAATTCATTGTCTTTATTATAAGTGTATCTGCTTTGTTGAGATTTTGGTCGGAAGTAACACAACCGTTAGCGGATAATGCGCTGCTGATAATAAGTGAATAAAAGAAGACAAATAATTTTTTCATAGTTATAAAACCTTTCAAAATGATTAAGGTTTAGTCTGTTTTATTTTTCTGTCAACTAAATACTTTTCCAAATACAAAACACCGGAAGCAAATACATATCCGAATGCTAATCCAATTACTGCTCCTCCTAAAATATCTGACGGATAATGTAAACCTAAATAAACTCTTGAAATTGAAATTAGCGAAGCTGTGGTAAAAAGGACCCATTTTAATTTTGGAAATAATCTGTAAAAAAAGATCGCTGCTGCAAAATTGTTCAAAGCATGATTTGATGGAAACGAATATGAACCAGTGCATCCAAGTGGAGTTAAAACATCTGTAAGAAAATTACACGGTCGTGATCTTGCAAAATATTCTTTCAACAATCTATAACCAGTCTGATCAGTAACAACTATTAATAAGATAACCCCAATTACAGCCAGCTTACCTTTAATACCGCCTTTTGTAAAACAAATTCCTAGTAAAACAATATAAGTTATGTACCAGTTATTTACGTTAGTAATTATGGAGAAAAATTTGTCCAAGAATCCGACTGAAAAGGTGTGATTGAAAAAGTAAAAGACTACCAGATCGATTGAGTACAAAAAATCTATCATAAAAATATTTTGGAAAATTGTTATTGTTAAGATAGAAATGATAAATCAATTTATCATAAAAATTATGTAAATTTATCCCGAACTTTAAGAGTAAAAAATGAATAAGAACAAATCTCTTATAGGTTTTATATATAATCCAACGAATTCTTTTGCGAAAGAGAGGTATGATCATATCAAAGAAGAATCAGGTAAATATTTAGTTACTCCTTTAAAGGTAATTGCATTAATGGTTGCTATTTCAGGCATCTTTGCAATGATTTTTGAAGTTCGTCATCACGCTGAATTTGCATATGAAATTTACTTTGTTAGACTGATTGCAACTCTTATTGCATTTATAATTTTAGTTTTTCTTAATTCTAAAAATGCGACACGTTATTCCATTCCTTTGGTGCACATTCTGCTTCTCACGATCATCGCTTCATCTGCGTTGATGATATTGTTAATGCCAAACTCTCTTATCGTTAACTCTCAGATAGTTGGATTGATGATTTTTACATCAGCGATGTTTCTTAATTGGGAAATAAAAAACCAGATTCTTGTTGCAATCTACTATAACGTTGTATTCGCAGTTGCAATTTTGTTTAATGATCAGAAAATATACTTTTTGCCAAATATGTTTGAATCTCTGATCTTCGTTTTATTTCTAAGCTTACTCTCTGTCGTTGGTAGTGCAATTAATTTTAGAATGCGTTTGCAGGTGGCAGAAAATGCTCTGCGTGTTGAGCAATCAGAAAAAAAATTCAGATCGATATTTAATAACTCTTCAGACGGAATATTTCAATCAACATTAGATGGAGATTTTCTTACGGCTAACCAGTCATTGGTAAAGATGTTTGGTTACGAACATTTGGACGATCTTATTATTACAAGAGTAACTGACTATTATAAAAACAAATCTGATAGAGATAAATTATTAGCTGAAGTAAAAAAGAATGGCGCTGTTGAAAATTATATTACAACTCTTGTTGATAAAAATAAAAAAGATATAACTGTTAAAATGAATGTCCGTTCTGTTAGTAATGATCTGTCCGATAAACATTATCTGGAAGGAACAATCCGTGATGTATCTGCTGAAATATCAGCACAGAAATTACGTGAACAAGCTGAACTGGAACTTAAGACCGAAAAAGAAAAATCTGATGCACTTGCTAAAGAAGCAATGAAATTAAGTACTGCAAAGAGCAGGTTTCTTGCTAATATGAGTCACGAAATTCGAACACCTATGAATGGCATTGTTGGATTTTTAGCATTGATTGAAAATGAATCTTATCAAAATCCTGAGGAATTAAAACAGTTTGTACGTAATGCAAAAATGTCTGCTGAATCATTACTTGATACAATTAATGCAGTTCTAGATTTATCAAAAATCGAAGCAGGAAAAATTGAACTTGAAAATCTTAACTTCAATCTTAAAAAAGTTGTAACGCAGGCTATCTCAATTGTAAGTCCTAAAGCAAAAGAAAAATCGTTAAACATTTCATACGAATTACCGGAAGATAAAAATCTTAACTTTATCGGGGATCCAACTCGAATTAGACAAATATTCCTTAACCTTTTAAGTAATGGGGTAAAGTTTACTCAAGAAGGAGAGATAAAAATTAATGTTAAAACCACTGAATTGGAAAATGGGAAAGTAAAAATAAGTACTTCTATTTTAGATTCAGGTATAGGAATTCCTGCAGATAAAATTAAGGAACTGTTTAAGCCTTTCTCACAGATTACAGGAAAAGAAGGAAGCAGTTTGGGCGGTACCGGATTAGGGTTAGTTATCTGTAAAGAGTTTACAAATCTTATGGAAGGCGATATATCTGTAACCAGTATTCATGGAGAGGGGAGCAGATTTGATTTTCAGATTGTTGTACAAAAACAAGAAGGGGATAAGTCTCAGATAGAATCTGAAGAGGATAAAAACGCATTGGCTGAAATTGAAGAGACTCAGTTTTCAGAATCAGATATAAAGCTCCATATTCCCAAAAGAAAAGCGTTTAAAATTCTTCTTGCTGAAGATAATCTTATAAATCAAAAAGTTGCAATTAGAACTCTTAACTCTGCAGGATATTATGTTGATGCTGTTATGAATGGTGAACAGGCAGTTCGTGCACATACTCAGCATCATTACGATTTAATTCTTATGGATGTTCAAATGCCGGATGTTGATGGTTTTGCAGCGACTAAAATGATAAGAGCATTGCAGGAACCAAAAAATAAAATTCCAATTATTGCAATTACCGCACACGCACTTATTGGTGATCGTGAACGTTGTATTGAAGCGGGTATGGATGAATATGTGCCCAAGCCAATGGTAGCGCGAGATATAATAAGATTGATAGATCACTTTTTAAAGATTGATTATACTGATACTAAAATATTGAAGGATGAAGTGCACGATTTACGATTATTTGATTTTGAAAGATTAAAACAAATTAGTCTTGGTGATGAAGTTTTTGAAAAAGATTTGCTTAGTGATTATTTAATTGATGCCGAACATAAGATGCAATCGCTTCGTGAATTACATGCCTCTGCTGAAGTGCAAAAAATAGTTGATATGGCGCATACGCTTAAAGGATCAAGTTATTCTGTTGGTGCAAAGTTAGTTGGTGATGAAGCACTTGGAATTGAGCTTTCCGCAAAGAATAATGATCTTGAAAATGTTGAGGAAAGACTAACCAAACTTGCTAAATCAATCAGAGAAACGCGCGAAGTTCTCAAAAATAAGATTTTATGATCGTCATTGCGATCACCACTTTTTGGGAGAAGCAATCTAAATACTCCATGATTTGTATATCACCTCGTCCTGATTTCTCGGGACGAAGTGATGACTTCCTTTTCTAATTAAAATCCTTCAAAACTTTTCTGATAATACTGATTGCAAAATCAATTTCATCTTTTGTTATAACAAGTGGCGGTGCAAATCTAATTATATCACCGTGAGTTGGTTTTGCAAGCATTCCATTTTCTTTTAATGCAACGCAAACATCCCACGCAGTTTTTCCGCTCTTCGCAGGTTTGATTACAATTGCATTCAACAATCCTTTACCGCGGACTAAAGTGAGATGTTCAAATTCATTTACCATTTTCTGAACTTCTGATCTGAAATACGCACCCATTGCAAAAGCATTTTCGGCGAGCTTTTCTTCAATCAAAACTTTTAGCGAAGCAATTGCAACCCGTGCTGCAAGTGGGTTTCCGCCAAATGTTGAACCATGCTGTCCGGGTTTTATTGTTAGCATAATATTATCATTAGCTAGTGCTGCAGAAACCGGCATAGTTCCACCGGATAATGCTTTGCCAAGAATTAAAATATCCGGCTTTACATCTTCATAATCAGATGCTAACATTTTACCGGTTCTTGCCAATCCTGTTTGAACTTCATCACAGATAAGTAAAACATTTTTTGCTTTGCAAAGTTCCTGTGCTTTCTTCAAGTAGCCGTCATCGGGAACAAAAACTCCTGCTTCGCCTTGTATTGGTTCAACCATAAAGGCTGCAACGTTTGGATCTTCCAAAGCTTTTTCCAGTGCTGGAATATTGTTGTAAGGAATTTTTTCAAATCCAGGTACATAAGGTCCAAAACCATCATAACAATCAGGATCAGTAGAAGCAGAAACAGCCATCATAGTTCTGCCGTGAAAGTTCTCATTGGCTACAATAATTTTTGCTTCGTATCTTTTTATTCCTTTTACTTCATAAGCCCATTTGCGTGCTAGCTTAACAGCAGTTTCTCCGCCTTCAACGCCGGTATTCATAGGTAAAACTTTATCGTACCCAAGAAGTTCTGTAATGAATTTTTCATACTCACCAAGAACATTATTATAAAAAGCACGTGAAGTAAGTGTAAGTATTTGAGCCTGTTCAACCATAGCTGCGGTTATTTTAGGATGACAATGTCCCTGATTAACTGCGGAGTAAGCAGAAAGAAAATCCAAATATTTTTTACCCTCAACATCCCAAACCCAAACACCTTTTCCTTTTGCAATTACAACTTCCAGCGGATGATAATTATGAGCACCATATTTGTGCTCTAAATCCATATAATATTTTGAGTTCATAAGCCTTCCAATTTTTTCAAATGATTAAAAATTTGTGTAGAAAAATTAGCCGTTATATGCTGAATAACCAAACAAGTTTTCTCTACATTTTGATTGACTTTAGCGGTTTTATTTCGTTCGTTTGGAGTGAGATTATTTCTTAATTTTTCCTTAAGGCAAAATTTATGAAAAAGATAGTACTGCTCTTAGTCATTCTACTTAGCATTTTAGGATATTCACAAAATAACCCTCAATGTATAATCTACGATACTACAAATTCCAATGTACCTTCTAATACCGTACATGATATTTTTGTTGATCAGTTAAACCGAAAATGGATTTCATTTTATGAAACTGGAATTCTTAAAATAGATAGTTCTTCCTGGACAGTTTACAATACAATCAATTCAAATATTCCCACTAATTCTTTTAGTACAATAAATATTGATAATGAGTTTAATTTTTGGGGCGGGTATGGAAGTCTCCTGACAAAGTTTGATGGTACTAACTGGTATATATATGGTATTCCTGATTCAACATTTCCAGGTCATAGTATTTCTTCGATTGCTTTCGATAGTTTAAATAATCTGTGGTTTCTAAAAAATATTAATTTTCCTATCTCATCAACTCATAATTTAATAGAATTTAGAGATGACAGCGTTTGGGTAACACATCTTACGTTACAATTGGCAAATGGTTATCGTCAGTTATTATTAAATAATCAATCAATCTGGATTGGCGATGGGGAAGGATTATACTTATTTGAAAATGATTCGTTACAATATTTTCCACCCCCAAATGGACCAATTGGCCTCTACTGTACTGATGTTAAAAGTGATTCCTTAAATAATATTTGGTTTGCAACAGGATTAGCAGGATGGGGCGGTCTATTTAAATTTGATGGAACAAATTATTTTGGTTTTAATTTTATTGCAATCGCAATTGAATTTGACAATGAAGGAAATCTTTGGGTTGGTACTGAATCCTTTACTGGCAATGCGGAATTGTTAAAATTCGATGGTACAAACTGGACATCATTTAATCCATCAAACTCAGAGTTTCCGCAAACTTTTAGTATTAGAGATCTTGCGATTGATAAATTTGGAAATCTTTGGATTGCAACTGAAAGTGCAGGTTTAGTTGTATTTAATGAAAATGGAATCGTTCCTGTTGAACTACTTTCTTTCACATCTTCTCTTATTGATAATGATGTAATTCTCAACTGGCAAACTGCAACAGAAACAAACGATCAGGGATTTGAAATTGAAAGATTAAAATATTCAAAGTTTGAAAAATTAAATGATTGGGAAACGATAGGATTTGTAAGTGGAAACGGAACAACAACTGAACCGCAATTATATTCTTTTGTTGATGAAAATCTTTCTGCTGGGAAATATCAATACAGATTAAAACAAATAGATTTTGATGGAACGTTTGAATATTCAAATTCAATTGAAGTTGAAATAAATTCGCCAACAATATTCTCTTTAGAACAAAACTACCCAAACCCGTTTAATCCAAGTACCAGTATTCAGTATGCAATAAGCAGTAGTCAATTCGTTACTCTAAAAGTTTATGATGTTCTCGGTAAAGAAATTACAACATTAGTTAGCGAAGAGAAAAGTGCTGGAAGTTATGAAGTAGAATTTAGTTCAGCAGAGACGTTGCATGCAACGTCTTTACCCAGTGGAGTTTATTTCTATCGATTAAAAGCCGGTGATTACATCGAGACAAAGAAAATGGTTTTGATGAAATAAATTGTTCGGATCGGACTCCTGTCCGATCCGAATAAAATCGAAAATTACACGGAATGGTCAGGAGACCATTCTCTACAAATGAATTCAAAATCTTTATTCCCTTGATTATCGAAAATCTGCAATCTATTTTTCCATCAAAACAAAAGATACTGCATAATAAGATTATGGATTTTACGATTGAAACATATACAATTGCGTTAAAAAGCAAAGGGGATTGCGATATAATTAATATCACAAATAAAGTTAATGAGATAATTAGAGAAAATAATTTTACCGAAGGAAGCGCCCTTTTATTTGTTCCCGGCTCCACTGCTGGTATCACAACTATTGAATATGAACCCGGGTTATTAAAAGATTATCCGAATTTCTTTGAAAAAATCATTCCAAAAAATCAAAATTATCATCATGATGATACCTGGCACGATGGAAACGGGCATTCTCACGTTCGGGCTTCTTTGCAGGGAGCATCTTTTACAGTACCGTTTAAAAATAAATCGTTAATTTTGGGAACCTGGCAGCAGATTATTTTTGTTGACTTTGATAACAGAGTGCGAAGCCGGGAAATAATTGTTCAACTAACAGGAATTAAAGAGTAGTATTATGAAAAATTTGCTATATGTATTTTTATTTGCAATAACGGTGTATTCAGTTTCATTTGCACAAATTGTAACATTGGATCCAGATTATCCGACACAGTACGATAGCATTGTTGTTTTCTTTGATGCAACACAGCCCGGTGGCACCGGACTTCTAAATTATGCGGGTACAGTTTATGCACACACAGGTGTCACTACAAATCTTGGGCAATGGCAGCATGTTATTGGTAGCTGGGGAAACAACACGACTCAGCCAGCTTTAACAAGAATTAGTGCAAATCTTTACAAACTAACTATTGGCGATCCAAGAACATTTTATTCGGTTACAAATCCAACAGAAAAAATATTGCAGCTCTCAATGGTTTTTAGAAGTGCAGATGGAACCAGGCAAACCAGCCCCGATATTTTTATTGATCTTTATGAACCGGGTTTAACAGTTGTTGTTCAGAATCCCGAAGTTTCTGTTTCCTATGGTGATCCTCAGCGTTCACCGGCATTTGTAAAGTATGGAGAAACAGTTCCGATTACCGTTTCAGCTGTTGAACTTGGTACAAGGGTTTCTTCACTAACTATTTCTGTTGATGGAAATGAGGTTGCACAGTCAAACACAAATAACTTAACGTATAATTTTATTCACAATAACTTTTCAGTTGGTGCACACACTGTAAAAGTTGTTGGCATAGATACTACGGGAAGTGTAGATTCAACTTCCTTTATGATGTTTTCAAATCCTGTAATAACAGATGCACCTTTGCCGAATGGATTGAAACACGGAATTAATTATACCGGTGCTACTACCGCTACATTGGCATTGTTTGCGCCGTATAAAGATTTTGTTTATCTGCTTGGTGATTTTAACGATTGGAAAGTTGAAACAAATTATATGTTGAACCGTCATTTTGTTAGTTCAGATAGCGTAATCTATTGGATTGATTTAACAGTAAGTCCGGGAACAGAATATGCATTTCAATATCTTGTTGATGGTACTATCAGAACAGGCGATCCATATTCAGAAAAAATTCTTGATCCATGGAATGACCAATATATACCTTCAACTAATTATCCGAACTTAAAGCCTTATCCTGCAGGTAAAACTTCCCAAGCTGTAAGCCTACTCCAAACAGCACAGAGTGAATATCAATGGCAGGTTACAGATTTTCAAAAACCGCCAAAAGAAAAATTAATTATTTACGAACTTCATGTTAGAGACTTTTCTACACAAAGAAATTATCAGTTTTTAATTGATACTTTATCATATTTAAAATCGCTCGGTGTAAATGCAATAGAGCTTATGCCTGTTAATGAATTTGAAGGAAACTCCAGCTGGGGCTACAATCCAAGTTTTCATACTGCTCTTGATAAATATTACGGTACACCAAATAAACTAAAAGAGTTTATAGATTTATGTCATCAAAACGGTATTGCAGTTATTATGGATATGGTTTTAAATCATGTTTACGGTCAATCACCTTTAGTAAGAATGTATTGGGATTCAGCTAATAACCATCCTGCAGCAAACAGCCCATGGTTTAATGTCGTTTCACCAAATCCGGTTTATTCTTGGGGCTTCGATTTTAATCATGAAAAATCAGCAACAAAATATTTTGTAGATAGGGTGAATCGGTATTGGATTGAAGAGTATAAGTTTGATGGTTTTAGATTTGATTTTACAAAGGGATTTACTAACACTCCTGGTGATGGCGGGGGATTTGATCAATCGAGAATTAATATTTTAAAAAGAATGGCGGATCAGATTTGGGCTTATGATTCAACTGCCTATGTAATACTTGAACATTTTGCACCGGATAACGAAGAGATTGCATTATCAAATTATGGAATGATGTTGTGGGGTAATTTAAATTATAATTATAATGAAGCAACAATGGGTTATCACGACTCTAATAAATCAAATTTTTCTCGAATTTCATATTTAAATCGCGGCTGGACTAAACCTTATTTAGTGGGATATATGGAAAGTCATGATGAAGAAAGACTAATGTATAAAAATTTAATATATGGAAATTCGTCAGGCAGTTATAATATTAAAAATCTTAATGTTGCGTTAAATAGAATGAAACTGGCTGGTGCATTCTTTTTTACTGTCCCGGGCCCAAAAATGATCTGGCAGTTTGGCGAACTTGGATATGATATAAGTATTGATTCGATGGGAAGAGTTGGTGAAAAACCTGTTAAATGGAATTATCTTAATGATGACAGAAGAACAAATTTGTATAAAGTTTATAGCGCATTAATAAAACTTAAAAATGATTACGAAGTTTTCAGCACGGATAACTTTACTCTTACTGTTTCTGCAAGTGTAAAAAAGATTAATCTTAATCATGCTACAATGGATGCTTACATTATTGGCAACTTTGGTGTAACGCAGCTTACAGCAAATCAAAGTTTTAGTCGCACCGGATGGTGGTATGATTATTTTAGTGGTGATAGTATTAACGTAACAAGCGTTACAGAAAATATAATATTAGAACCTGGTGATTTTAGAATTTATACAACAACAAAACTTCCAACACCCGAAGCAGGCATTCTTCTGGATGTTGACCAAATAGATGAGCAGGTGCCTGTTGAGTTTACACTTGAGCAGAATTACCCGAATCCATTTAATCCAAATACAGTAATAAGATATAGTATTGTTTCACCTTCGCTGGTGTCATTAAAAATATTTGATGTACTTGGAAGAGAAGTAAAAACTCTGGTCAATAAAGAACAAGTAAACGGAGTTTACGAGGTTAACTGGAATGGTGATGATGAACTCGGCAACAAAGTTAGCACCGGAGTTTATTTCTATCGCATTGATGCCGGTGATTTCTCCCAAGCAAAAAAGATGTTGATGATTAAGTAATCAACAACTGTCACACTGAATATTATGACATAGTCAAGCTGTTTTTAATAATGTTGGATTAATAGATTTAAAGTTTTCAGTATAAGCAGTTCCAGAATTAATTACAGCGCAGACTATTTTTAATAATTTAT
>Ga0172375_10001353_pt1 | contig 39498 bp, 34 predicted proteins | sample LakKiv1m_FD_114537 | JGI IMG/M metagenome (GOLD analysis project Ga0172375, IMG submission 114537) | Freshwater microbial communities from Kabuno Bay, South-Kivu, Congo - kab_092012_11.1m | ecosystem: Environmental > Aquatic > Freshwater > Lake | place: Democratic Republic of the Congo... | reverse complement strand
ATGCCTGTGAACCCAGAGAAATCAGCAATTAATGCGCCTAAATGAGCTTGATTAGATAATTGTGGCGCGAAAATATTTGCTACGATTAATGATTGTGGTTGTAATCCTTGCGCATCATTGATTGCCTGAGAAATGGCGCTATAAGCAAGTTCACGTAATGATAATTCCCAGTGTTCACCAACTGGCGTTTGACCTATACCCGCAATGACTACATCCGTCATAAATTAAATTCCCTTCGAAACATTAAATTATTCATTTTCATTTCATTACCAATTTTCCTCGCATCCTCGCATAGGTGGCATAATCTATTTCCGTTCTTCGGGTGATATAATCCTGTGTATGAGGGGCGAGATTCTGTCGAGCACTAATCGTATCTTTAACAGTCATTTGCATCGCATCTGACCCCGCGCCTGAGCCAAATGAAACGATTAAAATCTGATCTCCAGGTTTAGCAATATCTAGCACAGCAGATAAACCAACCAAAGCTGCACCGGCATATGCGTTTCCTATTTTGGATACTAGTAATCCAGGTTCTATTTGTTCTTTCGTAAATCCCAAAGATTTCGCTACTCGTTGAGGAAATTTCGAGTTGGGTTGATGGAAGATTGCATAAGTGTAATCATTTGGTTTTGTTTGCAATAAGTCCATGAGTGTAGTTGCCGCTTCCGTGATATGTTTAAAGTAGGCTGGCTCACCGGTGAATCGTTGACCATGTTCAGGATATTTTTGATAAGCTCTTCGCCAGAAATCAGGTGTATCAGTCACATAGGAATAAGTAGCCTCTATAGAGGCAAGAGATTCGTTTTCGGGGCCGATTATATACGCTGCGCCTCCTGCTCCTGCCGTATATTCTAGCGCGTCACCGGGTTTGCCTTGAGCAGTGTCCATGCCGATTGCCAATGCGTAGCGAGCCATATTTGAACCGACAAAACCAATTGCTGCAACCAAGGCTTCAGTGCCAGCTTTACAAGCAAATTCCCAGTCAGCGGCTTGAACATTTGGGACAGATCCAATGGCTTCAGCGACTAGTGTTGAAGATGGTTTTACAGCGTATGGATGTGATTCGGAACCAACCCAAACAGCTCGAATTTCACTTGGTGAAATTTGTGAACGGATTAATGCATTCCGGGCTGCTTCAATGGACATGGTTACCACATCTTCATCATACCCAGGGACTGATTTTTCTTTGATCGGTAAACCACCTTCTCCGTCTGTCCAAATCCTTGCTACTTCGCTGGCTGGTAAACGATAGCGTGGGATATAGGCGCCATAGCCAATAATCCCAACAGGATGATCTGGCTTTAATAGTAAATCATTTGATTCTTGTGATTTTTTATTATCATTCATAAATTTACCTCGTGAAAATCAGGATCAAATAAGCTTGATTTTCCAAGTTCGAGAAAGATCACTCCTTTTTAACCTTTTTTTGGTCTCTTAAGATCTCTTCAGCACGATCGATGCGGATTATACTTTCATCTACGAGTTGAGCAGCTACTCTTTCTATCTCTGCGCCTGTTGCTCCAGCGGCAATCGCTATTTGTCGGGCGTGCAAACTCATATGACCACGTTGGATTCCTTCGGTAGCTAGCGCTCGAAGAGCGGCCAAGTTCTGAGCTAAACCAACCGAGACAATGATCTCAGCTAATTGATTGGCTGTTTGTACACCCATCAACTTGATCGCTTGCTTGGCAGCGGGATGAACACGAGTAGCTCCACCGACAATACCGACAGCCATTGGCATTTCTAATGTGCCAATTAAATTGCCGTCTTTGTCTTTACCCCAAGTGCTCAGAGAAGTATATTGACCATTTCGGGCAGCATAGGCGTGTGCGCCAGCTTCAATGGCTCTCCAATCGTTTCCGGTGGCGATTACAACCGCATCCACGCCATTCATAATTCCTTTGTTATGTGTTGCGGCACGATAAGGGTCTACCGCGGCAAAAGCCCATGCGTTTATGATACCATCTCGGACATCTTTACCTCGAAAGTCGCTAAACCCCAATTTTTCTACGGGGATTGTGCAGCTTGCTGATGCAATACGCTTGTCGGAAAGATTAGATAAGATGCGAATATTAACTTTCCCCCCCGATATTTCTTCAATCATTGATGAAAGCGCTTCAACCGCGGAATTGATTGCATTTGCACCCATTGCATCTCGCACGTCATAAATCAGATGAATGATTACGAAAGGTCCAATTGGAGAATCATTAATGACTCGAACTTCAATATCTCTTGGGCCACCCCCTAATTTCTTCAATACTGGATCTATGTCATTTACTTTTTCTAGAAGAGAATCTTTTTTCTCTAATAATCTTTGACGAGCTTTTTCTACATCTGATATATCGATCACTTGAATTTGTCCAATCATCTCAGGGGGAGAAGATTTTGCAGTGAAACCTCCTGCTTCTCGAGCAAGCTTTGCCATAAAGGAAGCGCCTGCAATAACGGATGGCTCTTCAACAACCATTGGGATGAATACATCCTGATTGTTGATCAGAAAATTCATTGCTATACCGAGTGGTAAAGAATAGATCCCAATTACGTTTTCTACCATTCGGTCTGCTTGGTCAAGATTTAACCCGCGATAACCCGTTAAGATATTCATCTCTTGATCTGTAAATAGAATTTTTTCCTGAAGAGAGTCTTGTCTTCGGGAGTAATTTAGATTATAAAATCCAGGGATTCGGGAATCAATATGCTGGAAGTCCATCATTCCTCCATTATGATGATTATTGCATTAATAATAATTAATTTTCTAATCATAATCATAAGTGCGCTATACTAGCAAAAACTATCAAAATTAGACAAAATGAGGTAAAATTGGATTTGTGGTGAGGTTCTGGAATGGTATTATTAACGCGTGAACAACTTGAAGATAGGTTAGCGGCATTACATCGAGCTAGCTTGGAGTTGGTAAGTGATCTTTCACTAGAAACGGTTCTAGAACGTATTGTAAAATTAGCTCGTGAGCAAGCCGGTGCACGTTATGCAGCCTTAGGTATTATGAACTCTAGTGGGGAATTGGAGAAGTTTATTCCAATTGGAATGTCGGAAGATCAAGTGGAATCAATGGGATTTCTTCCTCAAGGACACGGTTTGTTAGGTATATTACGGTCTGACCGAAAAACGATCCGCATCCCTTATATTGAATCTGATTCTCGCAGTGTAGGGTTTCCGAGCAATCACCCTCATATGAAATCCTTTTTAGGAGTGCCGGTCTTGTTAGGTGATGAGTTATTGGGGCAAATTTATCTAACGGATAAATTGAATTATCACGAATTCACGGAACAGGATGAACGGGTTATTGAGACTTTAGCAGCCTATGCTGCTGTAGCTATTTCTAATGCACGTCTGTACGACCAATTGTTGAGACGTGATGATGAATTATCTCAGCGAAATGAAGATCTAAAGTTAATTAATGAAGTTGCTTCAGCTCTTACCGGTGCAATGGATGTCCAGGAAATTCTGAGCAAAACACTTGAGCAAGTGATGAAATACTTGGATGTTGAAATTGGGGAAATATTCTTGCGTGAGGATGGAGAACAGGAATTACGGCTTTCCCTCCATCAGGGAGAATTTGCGCAGACGCTAACCCAAAAAGACCGTTTCCGATTGGGTGAGGGGATCATTGGTAAAGTAGCCCAAACAGGAAAATTGACGATAAATTACAATATTGAAAATGGTGAATTTCAATGTGTTCATCCAAGAATAATTGAAGAAGGTTTTCATTGTATAGCTTGTATTCCTTTACTAGCGAGTGGGAAAGTCGTTGGGGTTATGATGGCTGCCTCACGTCGTGAACATCTATATGATGAACGCGAGCAAAATTTATTATCTGCAATTGGATCTTGGGCAGGGATCACGATTGAAAACGAACGTCTAAATCATCAAGCTAGAAGACTTGCGGTACTTGAAGAACGTGAACGAATTGGGATGGACTTGCATGATGGCGTCATTCAATCCATTTATGGTGTGGGCTTAGCGCTAGAATATATTCGTGTGGCAATGGAAGATGATCAGGAACTGGCCAAAGAAAAGATTAATGATTCGATTGCCTCATTAAATGAAACCATTCGAGATATTCGTGCCTATATCTTAGATTTGCGGCCAAGAGAATTCCATGGCGAAGGTCTATTACAAGGGCTAAAACGATTGATCGCTGAATTTCAAACCAACTGTGCTACACAGATCAACTTGGTAGCTCCCGATGATGGATTATTAGATATTCCAGCAGCAAATGCGACTGCCATTTTTCATATTTGTCAAGAATCACTTGCGAATATTGCCAAACATTCTCGAGCCAAACAAGCACAGGTACATTTATGGACTGCAAAAGAAAGACTGATCCTCGAAGTTTCAGATGATGGTTTGGGTTTTGATCTGCAAAAGATGAGTTTTACCTTAGGGCATGGTTTATCTAATATGCATGCTCGTGCTCGTAAAGTCGGGGGTGATGTGGAAATTACATCAGCTATATATAACGGTACAACTGTTTTAGCTTGGGTTCCAAGAAAAACAATCTGATATCTGATGGAAACGATCATTTCCAGTAAAAGTAATTCCAAGGTTAAATTTGTGCGCGCACTTAAAAATAATAAGGGGCATATTCCAGAAGATCTATTTCTGGTTGAAGGAATCCGCCATATAGGGGAAGCATTAGAATCGGGTTTTGAAATTGATTCCATATATTATGCACCAGATTTACTGAAGAGTGAATTTGCGTTGGGGATGATTAATGAGGCAGCGGAAGCTGGATTATCGATTGTCGAGACGACTGCACAGGTCTTTCAAACACTCTCAGAAAGAGAAAACCCCCAGGGAATATTGGCTGTTCTGCGTAAGAAAGAAAAGCTATTAACTGAACTGGATCCAAAAAATTTCCTGTGGGGGGTGGCTTTACTATCACCTCAAGATCCGGGGAATCTAGGGACAATCTTACGAACGATCGATGCTGTAGGCGCTTCTGGTGTAATTTTACTTGAAAGTGGCGTTGATGCGTTTCATCCAACTGCCATTAGAGCCAGCATGGGGGCGCATTTTTGGAAACCAATTGTTCAGTCCGATATTTATCAATTCTCTGGATGGGTCCAGCAATATGATTATCATATCTATGGGACATCTGCACATGCCGAAAGAAGTATTGAATCCATCAAGCGTTATGAAAGTCCAGCGATTCTATTGATGGGAAGCGAGAGAGAGGGACTATCTGATAAAGTTGCTGTTCTCTGTGAAATGATGGTGAAAATTCCGATGCATGGACGGGCAACGTCGTTAAATCTAGCTGTAGCAACCGGAATTCTGTTATATGATATGCTTGTAAAAGGCATAAATTAGTCATCTAATCATTCATAATTTTTATTTTCTCTACTGCAATCCCACAATATGGGATTCATTTCCAATTTGGTGGCTAATTGATGATTGGTAGGTAAGGTACCAGGGTACCAATCTCTTGTGGGAACCATATCACAATTATTTTGAACCCATTTTTGTGCTTCAAGGATATTCGTTTGCAGGGGATGTTTTTTCTGAGTTTGATTTTGAAAATTATTATTAAGCTCTCCTGGGAGTAGGAAGAAACGAATTTCTTTTTCTTCAACCTTTTGTTTGATTTCCTCTGCGGTAAGTATAGGATCATTTCCGGTAAACCCGCCCATTGCCATGATAGGGTCTCCAGTTGTTAGAATGAATGGTGATGCATTCTGAGCATTATCTGTGCCAAGGAGGTACTTTTCAGTAGTTCGATGTGTGGATAAGTAATCAGTTAATCGAGTCCAATCTGGAATCTCATTTACGCTAATTCCGGTTTGAAGATCAGGTCCAGCAAATGGAAGTCCTTTATCCCCACCATATATAATTGGTGTTAGTGACCAAATAGTGACAGGGATCAGCATTGCAAATAAACCTAGTGTTGAACAACAGAAAGCTAACTGTGTTGGTATTTTGGTTTGGGAAAAATTTTTCAAGTTTTGCTTTTGAGAGATTTTTGAAATAATCGCTACCAACCAAACAAGTGATAATCCTAACAAGGATATTCCAAAGGGACATAAGAGTATGGGAATTAGCCATGTCCTCCAATTGGGGAATGGTAATATGATAATTAATTCTACAAAAGCCGTGATCATGAATGTGAGTAGTAAAATGCGTCCTTGTATTGCTGATATTAGGTTTGCTTTTAAGCTAGTTTTTTTCTCATCATGGATGAATTCAATGAAACGTTGATACAGAAGTATAAAACCGATTCCAGTGAGGGCTGCGATAGCAGGCGCCATCATTCCAAGGTAATAACGGTGGAACATCCCAGCGATACTGAATAAAATTACTTGAGGCGCTAACCAAAATCCCCACATCAGAATCGCTTGATATTTAGGGCTGATTGGTTTGTTCCCTTTACATGTCCACCAAGCAACAATAAAGCCTAAAAACGAAAAAGGAAGAAACCAGGTAATTTGTCCAGCTAATTGTTTATTTAAAAGTCGGAAAATTCCTGGCACTCCGATTTCTTCGTTTCTTATGATATGCATTGGTGGATGATTTTGTGGGGAAAGTTGTCCTTTGATGGGCGCCGTATGTGTTGGAGTAATTGAGTGAGTGGGTGGTTCAGGATGTTTTGTAAAGAACTGGAACAATCCTCCTAAACGTTCTATCCCATTATACCCAATGATCAATTCCATAACTGAATTATGGTTGCTGCTCCCGATATATGGTCTTTGATCAGACGGTGTACGATCCACGACAATTGCCCAACTGAGAGCCACTATTATCAAAAGAAGGCTTGAGAAAAACAGATGAGATAATTTCTTCCACCAAGATAGCGATGCAGTAAAAAGATATAGTAAAAAGAATGCAGGTAAAACCAGAAATGCTTGCAGCATCTTAATATTGAAACCTATTCCAACGAAAAAGGCAGATAATAACAACCATTGGAGGCTTCCCTTTTCGACAGCTTTGCTAATAAAGAAAGCTGCTAGAAGGGATGTGAATACGAGGAGACTATCCATCGTGTTATTTCTATTTGCGGCAACGCTAATTGGGGTGAGGGTTAATACTAGGGCGGCGACCAATCCAGCAGTTGGTCCAAAAATGCGAGCTACGAGATAATATAATAGGGCTACTGATAAAACCCCTGCGGTTGCTTGAGGCATCAGCAAGCTCCAACCATCGAACCCCAAAATCATACTGCTGACTGTCTGAATCCATAGACCGAGAGGAGGTTTATCAATGGTAACAAATCCACCGGGATCGAATGAGACAAAGAAGAAGTTATGCCAACTGCTGAGCATCGATTTTACACCAGCTGCATAGTACAGGTTCGCATATCCTTCTGCCTCAAGACGATAAAAATTGAGGAAGATTGCTAGTAATAAGATCAATCCCAATAAAAAAAAATGAATTAAGCGAGTATTCTTAAATTGATAATTAGATATCTGAAGCATAATTATTAAGATAAGTTAGCCTAAAAAAACTCTATTCAGGACTACCAAAACCACCGCCTCCTGGGGTACGTATACTAAGAATATCGCCAGTCTTTACTTCGAAGGCGCCTTTTCCAGAAAGAAGAATCTCAGAATTATCACGCAGGATAGAATTTTTCCCACATTTTCCAGCTTCACCTCCCGATAGACCATACGGTGAAAAGATCCGCCTTTCTGTAAGGAGCGTAACCTGCGCGTCGACCAATACTTGGATATCGCGTCGAATCCCATCGCCACCATGGAATTTTCCTGCACCACCTGAACCTTGTCGAACTTCATAGCGAGTAACTCGTAATGGATATGCATATTCCAATGCTTCTGCTGGCGTATTGAGTGTATTTGTCATATGTGAATGGATTGCGGAAGGTCCATCAGCGTTAGGGCGGGCTCCCATGCCGCCACCAATTGTTTCATAATAAGTGAAAGGTCTATTCTGGAATACATCAAATCCTCCGATGGTTGTATTATTCATTGTCCCTTGGCTGGCTGCTGGTATCAATATTTTTATATCTGCATTTGCTAATGCACCTAACAATACATCTACAATCCGCTGAGAGGTCTCTACGTTACCACCAGCGACAGGCGAGGGTGAAAGTGCATTAACGACGGTTCCTTCAGGTGCAATCACTTTAATGGGTACTAAACACCCGCTATTATTGGGTATGTCCATGCCCAGTAAGCATCGAAAGACATAGTAAACCGCCGATAGGGTAATTGCATAAACGGCATTAATACTTCCCTTTTGTTGAGGAGCGCTACCACTGAAATCAACGATTGCAGTGTCACCACTGATCGTAATCTTAACCCGTATAGGGATAGGTTGATCGACTACACCATCATTGTCTAGATAATCCTCAAAGGAATATTCCCCATCAGGGATTTTTAGGAGCAGATTTCTTGTCATGCGCTCTGTGTAGTTTAACAAATGCTGCATATAATCGGAGACTTCTTTCTCGCCATAACGTGTTGTTAATTCATGAAGACGAGTTACACCGCGGTGATTAGCAGCGATTTGTGCCCATAGATCACCTGCACGCTCTTCAGGTGTACGGACGTTTGCTAGGATTAGGTCCAGTAGCCCTTGGTTGATCACTCCAGCATGCATAAGGTGTGATGGAGGAATAATTAATCCTTCTTGGAAGATCTCTCTAGCGACGGGCATTGATCCTGGTGTCATGCCGCCAACGTCAGCGTGATGGGCTCGACTGGCAACAAACCCAAAGGGTTTATCTTGATTTTCGAGAAACACTGGTGAAACTAGGGTGATGTCTGGCAAATGTGTACCGCCACGATAAGGATCGTTCAAGATGATGACGTCGCCAGGGAAAAGTCCTTTGATTTCTGTGGTCGCGGCGATGACGGAAAGTGGCATGGATCCAAGATGGACAGGTATATGTTCTGCTTGAGCAATCATATTTGCGCGGCTATCGAAGATAGCACATGAGAAATCGCGTCGTTCTTTGATATTAGGGGAGTAGCTGGCTTTTCGAAGTACAGCACCCATCTCTTCAGCGGTAGCGGCAAATAAATGCTTGTAGATTTCTAATTGGATTGGATCATAGGTTGACATTGGTCATTCCTTGTTGGTTTGGGTATTAATGAGCAAATTTTCATAAGGATCAACAGTGGCATGGTTATTTGGGGGAATTAATATCGTCGTATCTGAACGAATAATTAATGCAGGTCCTTTGATTTGATTCCCAGGTGTAAGCTTTTCACCTTGATAGATGGGAAGTGACATTTCTCCATTCGAGAAGATAGATATCCGTGTATCGATCAGAGCTGCAGTTGGATTGGATGTACTGATTTCCTTGGGAAATAATTGTGGGGATGGTACACTACCAGTAACCTTGACTCGTAAATTAACAATCTCAATAAATGCATTTGGCCGGTTATAACCATAGGTCGAAATGTGTGTTTTATGAAAAATGTTTTTAATATCAGGTTCAAAAGGGATTTCAAGTTCGTAAGATTGTCCTTGATAACGCATATCAAGGCTTAAAAAAATGTAAATATCTTTATCCTGTATTCCTTCATCATAAAGTTCTGTTTTCCCTCGAGAGATCAATGGTTCAAATCTCCTTTGAATTTCATCGATAGGAGTGTCACCTGGAAGCATTACAGTAAGGCTATAATCTTTAACCACATCTGCTGTCAACATACCAAAAGCAGATAATGTTGAGGCATAAGGTGGTATTAGTACTTGCGGGATGGCTAATTTGTGCGCTAGGTCAGCCGCGTGCAAACCGCCTGCACCTCCAAAGGATAATAAAATGAAACCACGTGGATCATAACCTCGTTCAACTGATATGACTCTCAAGGCGCGTTCCATATGCGCGTTGGCAACTCTAATGATTCCTAACGCAGTTTCCTCAGGGTTGAGACCGATTTGATCACCAATTTTTTGGATTGCATTTCTTGCTCCTTGATAATCTAAAGCCATTTTCCCACCGAGAAAATACTCGGGGGATAAACGCCCTAAAATTAGATTGGCATCTGTTACAGTGGGAGAGTCACCTTTTCCGTAACAAGCAGGTCCAGGGTCTGCTCCCGCGCTTTGAGGCCCAACCCGCAGCGCTCCACCTAGGTCAACATAAGCGATAGACCCTCCGCCAGCGCCGATAGTATGAATATCAAGGATTGGTACTCTGATAGGACAACCGCTAATTTCTGACTCGTTGGTTAAATGGGGGGTATCATCAATTAATGAGACATCAGTGGAGGTACCTCCCATATCAAATGTGATTAGCTGGAGAGAATTTCCTTGCTGTGATTTTTGATGATTGGTTAGAGCTAAAGCGCCGACACTTCTGGCTCCGACTACTCCACCGGCGGGACCAGATAGAATACACCGTACTCCTTCCCGCTGTGCTTTTTCCACATGAATAATGCCACCATTTGATTGCATGATTTGTAGCTTATTGGTTTCTCCTATGTTAATTTTCAATTCTTGAAGGTATTTATTAAGAATTGGAGTCACATATGCATTAACTGTGGTTGTGCTAGCACGTTCATATTCACGATATTCTGGGAGGATTTCTGAAGAAAGAGAAACGAAGAAACCTTTTGATTGTAGTTGTTCAGCGATTTGTTGTTCATGGTCGGGATTTGTGAATGAAAACAGAAGACAAATCGCGACAGATTCGACTGATTTTGTTTGGATTTCATCAATAAGTTTCTGAATATCCTTTTGTTCTAGAGCTTGTAAGACTTCTCCATTCTTATCGATGCGTTCTTCGACTTCAAACCTTAAAGAATGAGGAACTAATGGCGAAGGAGGATCTGAAAAGAAATCATATAATTCTGGTCGATTTTGACGTCCGATTTGCAAAATATCACGGAACCCTTGTGTGGTTACGAAAGCAGTGTTGGCTCCTTTTCGTTCTAGAAGCGCGTTAGTTGCTACCGTAGAACCATGGATGATTTGGTGGTATTTGTTATTCATCCCAAATTGATTATTAATTTGTTCTATTCCTTTCAAAACAACTCTTGCTGGATCGTCAGGTGTTGAAAGCAATTTGAAGCTCTCTAATTTTCCACCTTCTGGTTGATAAATCACAAAATCAGTGAATGTTCCACCAATATCTATGCCAATACGTAGTGAATTGATTATCTCTCTTTGGTTTGTGTGCATGATTACGCCTTGATATAAGTTTATTATTGAATTATACAGCACACGATTAGTTCAGGAAGAAAAAAGCGCCCCCATATTGGGGACGCCTTTTTTTCAATATTTTTTCTTATAGACTGTTTCCAGTTGAATTTGGGGATGTTTCTCCACCAAATCTGCCGGGTCTCGTAAAATCACCTGATTCGTTGAAAGGGTTTTCACCCATCCCATTAAAATTACCATGGGGTCGCCTATGACCACCGGGCATCATATGGGATTCATTTTCCATTAAGAGATCCGCCTGTTCCTGTGTGATTACACCATCGGTGAGTGCTTCTTGTATAGATTGTTCATTCGCAGATCGCATTGCTGCCTGAAGATCTTCAAATGTAATATTATACTTTTCTAAGAGTTCATCCATTCGTAAACCTTCCTTGCGAGCAGATTGTAGTTCTTCTATGGAAATTCCTAAAACTTGAGATAGAATTTCATCTTGATCTACCCTGTATTCACTCATGGCTTGACGTGCTTTCATGAGATTGGCTTGATCTTCAGGAATGAACCCTTGCTCGACTGCATTCTGAAAAGCTGCTTCTGCAGCAGTCTGTTGAGCTTCGTGTAATTCCTCTGCGGTGATTCCTAGTTCTTCCGCTAGAAGCGCTTCATGATCAATCTTTTCACTTTCTTTCATATTCTCATCGAACTTGTTATCAGACATCGGATGAAATCGATGAAAATTAAGCCCAAGTGTTTTCATAGCATCAGCTTGTTCTTGGGTGAGAAGACCCTCTAAGACTGCTAGGTCAATTGCTTTTTCATTGGCTGCCTGATACGCTGCCTCGAGTTCCTCAACAGAGATACCTAGCGCCTCGGCTAAGAAAGTGTGATCAGCTCCTCGTCCTGGTTTACCAGGAAAGCCTTTATGTACTTCACCTTTGGGTTGATCGCTTGAAATTTTTGGAAGTGTAAATGCAGATATTCCTAAAGCGAAAACCAATACTAAAACTCCTGTGAATATGAAAAAAATCTTCTTGTTTTTGAACATAATAATTATCTCCTTTTTTGAGAATTCTTGATTTGATTGGGTAATTAATCTGCTTTGAGTCTGAGCTTAATAATTACCATTTCGTTGAAGACAAGCATAGCAAAAGGTTTTTTAGAAATTGTAAAGAAGTGGTTTTGATTTGATGGATGTTTTATGATTTATAGATTAATAAATTGATAGATTGTTGAAAAAAAATTTTGATTTCGTTATAATATGGGTATCCATATTATTGTTATAATTTTTATAGGTGTTTGGGTTATAAGTTATCTATCGGTATATGATTAATTCGGTCAGATTATTGAATCTAAGGAAGAATCATGAAAGATGCTGATAATCAAAAACACAGAATCGGGTTGCTGCGTTGGGTTTTCCGTGAAACATTTGGTGTAATTTTAGTAGCAATATTGTTATTCTTTGCCGCGGGAACGTTGGATTGGATATGGGGATGGGTATTAGTAATATTGTATGCAGTTTGGACACTGGTGAATGGGTTGATTATTGGACGATTTAACCCCGAGTTGTTAGTTGAAAGAGCCACTAGACAAAAGGATGGGAAAAACAAGGACAATATTTTATTGAGTCTCATTGGTATATTAACTTTAGCGAAGTATTTATTGGCGGGATTTGATTTTCGATATGAATGGAGCGCTCCGATTTCATTGTGGATCCATTTTTTTGGATTTTTTGTTGCCTCATTTGGTTTTTTATTGGTTAGTTGGTCAATGTTTGTAAATGCCTATTTTTCTTTGGAGACAAGATTACAATCAGATCGAAATCAACAAGTCGTTACCAGCGGTCCATACCATTATGTTAGACATCCAGGTTATACGGGCACAATTCTTTTTGAAGTCTTCAACCCTTTATTGTTAGGTTCGTGGTGGGCATTTATTCCAACTTCCTTGATATTGATCTTGATCGTCATACGAACGATTCGCGAAGATAATTTGTTGATGGGAAGTTTAGATGGATATCATGAATATGCAAAGATAGTTAATTTCCGGTTGTTTCCTGGTATCTGGTAATAATAAAGGAGATCATTTCATGAGATGGGGAGCAAATAACCTTCGTATGCTTTTTGCTTTACTTTTTGTTTTGATTTGTTCAGGCAGCAATCTGACTGTTGGCATCTTGAGACCACTTGGATCAATCTGTTTTATTCAAGGAGATGGCTATAGCTCTCCGTATCGGGGAAGTTTTTTTCGAGTACGCGGTTATGTGATCCTTGATTACGATCAACATTGGCGTAAGGGTTTTTATATTCAGGATCCAGGCTGTGATGCAAGTGACCGAACTTCAGATGGTCTCTATGTTTATCTTGATGAAAAGATCGATATTGTGAGTGTGGGAGATTATGTCGAAGTGAGTGGAGAGGTGCATGAGTATTATGGCTTGACAGAAATATTAGCTGAACTGGATCGGATTATCGTTTTTTCAAGCGGAAATCAATTACCAGATTCAGTTGAGTTAAATCCACCCTTTGACAATGAAGCTGCGCGTGCCTATTTTGAAGCGCGTGAGAGTATGTTGGTTAAACTCGATCATGGCTCAGTTGTGGGTCCAACCGATCAAGATGGGCGTACGTGGATGGTGCGGAGTGATCTCAATATCGATCATGTATTTCATAGCGATCCTTCTGGGACAGGCGAGGTCATTTGTATAGAAGATGAAGCGAATTATGAGATTACACCCGGGGTTCGCATAATCGATAAAGTTGATAATTTGGTTGGCGTACTTGCACATCGAGCGGGATTGTATTGTGTTGAATTAACAGCAGAACCTCAAGTAATTCGGGTAAGCTCTGAGTTTAAGAGTGTATCACAATCTAACCTACGTCAACAACCAACACTATTAATTTCTTTCGTCACTTTAAATCTGTATAATTTGTTCGATAATATTGATGACCCTCTTACCGATGACAGCGTTGTTTCAGGGGTGGAGTATCAACGTAGGCTCAATAAACTTGGAATGGTGATTCACGATGAGCTCGAAGAACCTGCTGTGATCTCTTTACAAGAAGTGGAAAATTTTGAAGTCTTGGATGCTTTAGCGAATCAACCACAAATTCAAAGCAACTATATCCCAATACTAATTGAAGGTCCAGATCAGCGTGGAATTGATGTGGGTTTCCTTTTAAGAGAGGATTATGTTCGGATTGAAAGTTATCAAGTTCGCCAGGGGTGTACGTCGTTAGTTGATGGACTTGGTCCGGATGGAAATTTGGATATGGATACCCCACACAATGATCTCACATGTGATCTGGATGGTGATACGGTTCTGGATGGGAATCGCCTATTTTCACGTCCACCCCTCTTGGTGAAAACAAAGATCTGTCTATCTGGATATTCTGAGGATCTTACTGTTTGTAAGGATGCTGAAGAAGAACCGATGGTTTTAATATTGATTAATGTACATCTGAAATCAAAGCTTCAAGATAAATCAGATATAGAAATTACTCTACCAAGGCGCCTTGAACAAGCGCAATTCTTAAATAATTTGATTGACGAGATACGTCTCGACATGTCGTATTCCAATATCATGATACTCGGTGATTTTAATGACAATCCGAATTCACAGACAATTACCATGATCGAAAATAATAATATGAGTAGTCTTGCAAATCGTCTAACACCCTCGGAAAGCTATACCTATATTTATCATGGCGTATCTTTTTTCTTTGATCATATCTTTTCACAATTTGTACCAGGGTATTTGCCTTTGGAGTATTATACAGTTCATATTAATGCGGACTACCCTTATGAGATGATCAAAGATGCAGAAATCATTCATCGTAGTTCAGATCATGATATTTTTGGGGTAAGTGTTGGAATAGTAGATAATTTGATCTATATGCCAGTGATATCAAGGTGATAAGATGGAAAACCAGAGCAAAGGATTTCCTAATAACTTTGCTCTGATTGTTTTTCGTCCAAATTGCAGGTTAGGCAACTAACCCTTTCACCTTTCTTATCACCATGACGACTTTACCCTGAATTTCAACTGTACTAGGATCATCGATGATGATTGGTTTCATGGTTGGGTTAGCAGGTTGTAACCGGACTTGATTGTTTTCTTTGTAAAAATACTTTAGCGTAGTTTCATCTCGGTCATTTAACCATATGGCTACCATTTCACCATTGTGAACTTCTTTAACAGGTTTCATGATCACAATATCCCCATCATAAACCATGGCATCAATCATTGAGTCACCTTGAACCTCAAGGGCAAACAAGTTTTCACCTCGTTCGCGAGCTGGCAATGAGCTAATCGCTATCTCAACAGTGCTATCCGTATCATAATAATCGAAATCTGATGGAGGAACAGGAACTGGAGAACCAGCCACAATTCTTCCCGCGATAGGAACGCGCAAGAGTTCATCGAGAGCGTGGCTTATAGTCTGAACACCTTCCTTCGTTGTCTTTGCTGCTTTTACAAGAGTATCAATCACAGGGTCAACAGCTTGAGATAATGGTTTAAGCAACCGAATCCCTCGAGAGACGTGACCGTCTCGTTCGATATAATTCTCTTCTTCTAGTTGGTTGAGGTAATAATTGACGACTGATGTTGAGGAAATCGAAGTTTCATCACAGATTTCACGAATAGAAGGAGGGTACCCATTTTCCTTCTGAAATTTTTCTAACATGATTAATATTTTCTTTTTGCGTTCGCTAAGCCCTTCTTTTTTTCGCCTCGCCATCATAATATTTTCCTCCGATCGAATAGTCCGATAAACAAAACAAGCTGGATACAATCCGAATAACTTGTAAGTAGAATAATGATAATCGAATAAATCGATTATTTGTGCTATAAATATAACACGAACATACGTTCTGTGTCAAGGGTGAAAAATTGCTCTTTTCCCCTATTATTTCCTGTGGCATAATCTTCTGTATTATAAATCATGTAATTAGAAAAGATGAATGATGCAATTAAATTGGTAAACTATGGATAAAATTATTTTGTGAATAATCGTATATCTCGGAGGTTATAAAGCGTGGAATTTAATAAAATCTGTGTGCTTGGTCTGGGTTATATTGGATTACCGATAGCGAGTACATTTGCGACGCATGGGATCAATGTTGTCGGCGTTGATGTAAATAATAGAATTGTGAAAACATTGAAGAACGGTGATATTCATATCCATGAGCCAGGCTTAAGGACATTAGTGCAGGCAGCAATAGGTTCAAAAAAATTAACGGTTAGCACATTGCCAGAACCAAGTGATGCTTTCATTATTTCAGTACCCACCCCATTCATGGAGGATAAACGGGCTGATATGAGTTACGTCATCGCAGCAGCGCAGGCGATTGTCCCGTTCCTTAGATCGGGTAATTTAGTTGTATTGGAATCAACTTCTCCACCTCGTACCACGATTGATATCGTTGCACCTATTCTTGAGCGTTCGGGGTTAAAGGCTGGAGAGGATTTTTCCCTAGCCTATTCACCTGAACGTGTTCTACCTGGACAAATTTTAAGGGAGTTGATTGAAAATGCCAGGGTCATTGGAGGTATCGATTTAAAATCTTCTTATGCTGGTCGTGACCTATATCGGGTGTTTGTGCGCGGAGAAATTATTTTGACGGATGCTACGACAGCAGAGATGGTTAAGCTGATGGAAAATACTTATCGAGATGTTAATATCGCGATTGCAAATGAATTCTCTCGATTAGCAGATCGTTTTGGAGTGGATATTTGGCGAGCTATTAAAATCGCAAATTTACATCCGCGGGTCGATATATTGAAACCTGGTTCAGGAGTAGGTGGTCATTGTATAGGAGTTGATCCTTGGTTCCTTGTAGAAGCGGCGCCAGATATTACATCACTGATACGAATAGCTCGTCAAGTGAATGATTCGCAACCGGAATTTGTTGTCAAGACTGTGATGGATGCCTATAGAGTTGATACCGCGGTAGATCTATCCAGAAGACATATCGCTATATTGGGATTGACCTATAAACCAGATGTAGATGATATACGAGAAAGTCCTGCGATTTCAGTTGCTAAACTTCTCGTTGCTGCTGGGGCTCAAGTCTCAGCATATGATCCATATCAACCGCATGCGGAGATTGATGATGTTACTGTTCAACATGATATTGAAATAGCAATAAAGGAAGCAGATTTATTATTATTATTGGTTGGGCATACTTCTTTTCAGGGATTAAACCCTGAAGAGATTGCAGAAAAAACTAATGCACGTTTGATCGTTGATATTGTTAATGTATTAAATGCGGATGATTGGATAAATATGGGTTTCAATGTGTTTCGATTAGGCACACCGCACACTCGATCAAATCCTTGAGAAAGATATGAAACGCGATTTACCATCAACCTTAGCATATACAAGAAATCATCCTTTGTTTGGTCGGATGGCATACTATTTATTAAAAATAATTGGGATTGAAATTCCACGCTCTGTTCGAATTGGACATGATCTTGAATTGGCACATGGCGCAGTTGGGTTAGTTGTACATCCCCAAACTGTCATCGGAGACAGAGTCAAGATCTATCCAGGTGTTACGATTGGACGAGCTGATATCTATCGTCCTATTGAAGCATCGATATTTGAAGGAATTTGTATAGAGGATGATGTCATATTATCTCCGGGCGCAAAGGTATTATGCAAGGAAGGTACGCTTATTGTTGCTCGTCAAAGTATTGTGGGTGCAAATGCTGTATTACTTCAATCGACAGGTGTAGGTGAAATCTGGGCTGGCATTCCCGCAAAATGCATTGGAAGACGTGAAGATTTATTATGAAAATTGATCACCTACAAAAAATATGTCTAGTCCCTCATCAAAGCGGTGTAGGGGGGATGGTCTCCTTTCAAGGCAAATTTATGGCTGGCATGAACAAGCGTGGGATCTCTGTAACACAAGATATTTCTGAAACAAATTGTCAAGCCATTCTAGTGATCGGAGGGACGCGAAATCTAATTGGCTTGTGGAAAGCTCGAAAACGTGATATTCCAATTATCCAACGTTTGGATGGAATGAATTGGTTTCATCGTGTCCGATTATCGAATGGAAAACTACGCACTGGATGGCGACATTATATTCGAGCTGAATATGGAAATTGGATACTTTCTACTATCCGGACTAGAATTGCTACCACAATAGTTTATCAAAGTAAATTTACCAAGGATTGGTGGGATAGAAAATATGGGGCTTTATCAAAACCGAATTGGACGATCTATAATGGCGTCGATTTGGATCAATTCTCTCCATCGAAGCAATTAGAGACCCCAAAAGATCGCTATAGGATAATAATGGTCGAAGGAAGTCTTCTGGGCGGATATGAGCAGGGCTTGGAAGCTGCCTTTGAGATGATCCAACATCTTTCCCATCTCATGGTTGAAGATAAAAAAAAGATCGAATTGATGATTATTGGCAAGGTTAGTGAGGCAACCCGCTATTTCTATGAGCAATGGTTGAGACAGAAGGGGTTGGATTATTCATTGAATTGGGTTGGTGTTGTTCCTCATGAAAAAATTCCAGAGTTTGATCGCTCAGCACATTTTCTTTATTCATCTGATCTAAATGCAGCTTGCCCCAATTCAGTGATTGAAGCTTTAGCTTGTGGATTGCCGGTTGTGTCGTTTGATACGGGTGCACTTCCTGAGATTGTTACCAAAAATGCTGGCGTTATCACTCCTTATGGAGGAGATCCCTGGAAACTTGAAAAACCCGACACACACACCTTGGCTAAGAGTGCAATGGAGATACTTATTCAACAACCCAAATATCGCGAAGGCGCCCGAAGACGGGCTGAAGAATCGTTTGGATTAGAAACTATGATTGATGCCTATGTCAATGTGTTATTGGATGGAAAATGATATGTCAAATATGCTTATGAATACTGCTGCTTGGTTTGCAAAGAAGAGCCCTCGTTCCTTGAAGCGATTCATTTATTCTATCCAACCCCTTGCACATATCTTACGCTGGTCTTTGAATAAAGTAGCCCCCGTTGGATTATCCGAAGTGCAGATAGCGGGAGGAGACTTGGTTGGTGCACGGATGTTATTGGATATGCAAGCTGAAAAAGATTATTGGCTGGGGACATATGAAATGGAATTACAGGCTGCTATCAAAAAATATATTTCTACAGGAATGGTCGCTTATGACATAGGAGCAAATATTGGATATATTAGTTTGTTACTTGCGCGTGCAACCGGGGAAAACGGGATGGTTTATGCTTTTGATGCTCTGCCTGCAAATCTTAAGCGTTTGAATGATAATATCAAACTTAATTCAATGCAAAAACAGATAAAAGTGATTGCCAACGCTGTCATTGAAGAACAAAGACCAGTTGAATTTCTAGTCGGTCCTTCAGGAGGAATGGGAAAGGTGAAGGGTTCTGCAGGAAGGACAGAGTTTAACTATCCAGAGACGATCGTTGTCGAGGGAATTTCCTTGGATCATTTTGTCTATGTAGATGGAAATGAACCACCTGATGTGATCAAATTGGACATTGAAGGTGGAGAAATATTGGCATTACCAGGGATGCAAACGCTTCTTTCTAGGAAAAGACCAATTCTCTTGCTTGAGTTACATGGTGAAACCGCGACAGAGATATGTTGGAATATATTATCGAAAGAAAATTATGAAATCCACTCTATTCACCCACCATATAAAGTGATCTCTCAATTAGGATCGCTAGACTGGAAGTCTTATCTCTTGGCTTTTCCGAAGGTTAAATCATAATGACTACATATTCAATGCCATATTTTCAAGGACGACTAGGATTACAGCAGAGGGTTTTACCTGAATACAGAAAAGAATTCGTTGAATTATTAGCGACAGCTTGCAAAGATGGTTTAAGTGTTTTTGCTGGCAAGCCATCCGAGGATGAGCAGATTCATACTGTGGATTATCTCAATAATGCAGAATTATCACTTGCGAAGAATTTTGATCTATTTCGAATCAGTTCACCTTTTTACCAATGTTGGCAATTTGGGCTGATCGATTGGTTGGAGAGCTGGCAACCTGATATTCTTATTGTGGAAGCAAATCCTCGTTATCGAAGTACAAGACGAGCAGTTAATTGGATGCATAAACGTGATAGACCAGTCTTAGGTTGGGGACTAGGAGCCCCAGAAATTAAAGGGAAATTTTCAAGATGGCGCTATAAAGAGAGAGAACGTTTTTTAAACACCTTGGATGGTTTGATTGCCTATAGTCAACGAGGCGCCCAAGAATACCGATCGATTGGAATCCCAGAGGGGCGAATATTCATCTCTCCAAACGCTACTTCTCCAAAACCAATTTCAAATCCCCCTCAACGCCCATCGAAATTTAAGGATCAACCAATCGTTCTTTTTGTTGGACGATTACAAGAACGGAAGCGTATCGATCTCTTACTTTCTGCTTGTGAAAAACTTCCTCTTTATTTACAACCAAAACTCTGGGTCATAGGAGATGGACCAGAACGTCAAAAATTGGAGAAGCTAGCTCAAGAGATTTACCCAAAAACTGAATTTTTGGGAGCCCTTTTTGGCATAGAATTGGATACTCTATTTGATGCAGCGGATCTTTTTGTCTTACCTGGAACTGGTGGGTTAGCAGTGCAACAGGCGATGGCACATGCATTGCCTGTTGTTGTAGCGACAGGGGATGGGACCCAGGATGATTTAGTCCACTCAGAAATTTATGATGAAGCCCACCGAAATGGTTGGAGTATTCCCGCAAATGATTTAAATGTCCTAACCAATACCCTATTGAAAGCTCTCGAAGATCCACAATCACTTCGAAGGATGGGTGACAATTCTTTTCGAATCGTAAATGAGGAAATCAATACACAAGTGATGGTCTCGGTTTTCGTTCATGCGATTAATACAATTATGTCTGGGGTGAAGGGATAATTAGAATTGGTGATGAATAACGATGCGTTTGCTATATATTGTTGATGGTCGTTCCCCGATTGCTCTAAACTGGATTGATTATTTTTTGGGAAAAGGATTTGAAGTTCATATTGTTTCAACTTATCCCTGTGAATTTGACCCCCGCTTTGCTTCTTCCCATTTTGTTCCAGTCGCCTTCAGCGGTTATAAGAAGCAGACGATTAACACTGGAAAGCAAAGCCGAGAAAGAAAAGTTTTTCCGGTTATTTGGGGAGCGTCACTTCTAAGTGCACGTACACGTATCCGTCAGTGGTTAGGACCTGTAACATTATTTTATGCAGCTAGAAAATTAAGCCATATTATCGAAGAAATTAAACCAGATATTATTCATGCTATGCGGATTCCCTATGAAGGGATGTTATCCGCATTTGCTAAACATGATATCCCACTCATCATTTCTGTATGGGGCAATGATTTCACTCTTCATGCAAAATCGAGCTTTCTATTAAATTATTTGACACGATATACATTGAAAAGGGCTGATGCTTTACATACAGATTGTCATAGAGATATCCAATTGGCTTATGATCATGGGTTTTCGAAGCATAGACCATTCACTGTTTTACCTGGTGCAGGAGGAATTCATCCGCAGTTTTTCTATTCACGGGAAATTAACAATTCTTTCTTAAAAGATAATCAAACTGATCTTGTGCGCTCTAGGAAAAGATTTACTGTCATTAATCCACGTGGGTTTCGGGCATATGTACGTAATGATGTTTTCTTCCAAGCAATTCCCATGATACTATCTGAGAAACCTGACACTCAATTCGTATGTCCGAATATGTTAGGGGAAGCGAAAGCTAATGAATGGGTAGACAAGTTAGGAATTCTTGAAAATGTCAACCTACTTCCGAAACTTGACATGCAAGAGATGGCGAATTTATTTCGCAGCGCTCAAATAGCGGTTTCTCCAAGCACACATGATGGTACCCCTAACACATTATTAGAAGCGATGGCTTGTGGTTGTTTCCCGATAGCTGGAGATCTTGACTCGATCAGAGAATGGATTACCTCTGAAGAAAATGGGTTGTTGGTAGATCCTACAGATCCACAGTCTATCTCAAAAGCCATCATCAGGGTTATAAAGAATGAAAACTTGCGAAAAAAAGCGAGCATTATTAATCATAAGGTTATCCAAAAAAAGGCGCTCTATCCTGTTGTTATGAAAAAAGCGGAAGAATTCTATCTTTCGTTGTTGGATAATAGAATGCTTTAGGTTAATTTATTCAATACAATTCCCTTGTTACGATCCTTCTTCTTGGGCTACTTTTTCAAGTTGGGTGATTTTTTTCCTGCTTTTTTCGATTGTGTGAAGAATTTCTTTTGCAATAGGTTTGGATATCATTGCGGGTTGTAACATGAAAGGAGACCCACGATTTATGGAAGGGATTACGGTAGCTTTATCCATCGGTAATATTGCAGATATTTCTAAATTTAGTACTTTGCTCACTTTTTCTTCGGTGATCCCAATTCTTTTATCGTACTGATTCAATACTAATAGGATTTTTTCAAAATTGGATTCTATAGTATAGAAGAAATCAAGGAACCTTCTAGCACGTGCAATGGAGGGGATATCTTGAGTGGTAATAAGAATAAAAATATCACTCGTTTTTATCGCTGCTATAGTTGTTTCAGTCAGGTCATGAGTCGTATCAATTATGATATAAGAGAATTGTCCACGCAAGAAATCTAATATCTTCGAAAATTGTTCTTCCGTGACCATCTCCGCTTCTTCAGGACTAGGAGGGGGGAGTAATCGAATCCCTGAATTATGTTGAAAGAGAGTTTCTTCGACTAATTCTTCAGATAGTTCATCGATATGATTTGTTAGATCAAGCGTCGATTTATTGCTTTGAGCGTTAAAAAAGATGGGAACATCTCCGAATTGAAGGTTTCCATCGATTAATGCTACTGCAGAATCTTCACTGTATAAAGCAGCTGCCATATTCGAAGCTAACATGGTTGTGCCAGCGCCTCCTTTAGGGCTATACACAGCAATAATCTTACCTTTGGATGCAGCTTCCCCTGAGCTTAATGCTTCATCAATTGTGGTAGTCTTTTGTCTCTCTTGGAATGCAATCTCACCAGCTCTTTGAATGGCTGACACTAATTCATCAATGATTGGTGGTTTACTTAGATAATCTCTAGCTCCTGCCATCATGGCACGACGGATATAATCTACATCATCTCGAACGGTGAGAATAATGACTTGTGAGAATGGTACAATTTTCTTTACATTCTCGGTTGCTGTTATGCCATCCATATCAGGCATACTGATATCCATGATGATCACATCAGGTTGTAGCTCTCTTGCAATCTTAATTCCTTCAGCGCCACTCGAAGCTGAACCGATCACTTCTATGTTCTCTTGGAAACGTAGCGATCGGATGATATTTTCGCGAGTTTGGCTGCTATCGTCTACTACTATGATACTAATTTTATCTCCAGGTCTTTTTAGGATTGGCTTTACCGGAGTAAGCTTTAATGAAGAAGATTTGCGTAAACTTGGTTTAATAGCTGGTGATGAACTTTGTTCGTTTGTAACTGGAGATAGAGGGTTGGGTTTTGGAGGTGTAACAGAAGTACCATAAGAAGGTTTTTCGATTATTTTTTGAATGGATTCAGTAGAATTTTGAAGAGAACCTTCTATTAGGGATAATTTTCCGGGATAGAATCTTTTTGTGAAAGCTATCTGAAATTCATTGCGATTTTGTTTTTCCCCGAATAATCTATAGAGAAGATCCCAAACAGAAGGGTTTGTGAAATCTTGTTGTAAGATCTGATTGATAAGTTGGACGCCTTTGCGTTTATCTTTTTTCTTATAAGCTTTTTCTGCTTGTGACAGAAGAGAATCTATTTCTTGTTGGTTCACATAATTATCCAAATATTCTGCCTAATAGCACATCGTTATATCCCTAAAGGGTTAGTTGTTAGATATGGATAGCGTGTCCTTCAGCATCATGTGCAGCTTCCATGATCGCTTCGCTTAGTGTTGGATGTGCATGGACATTATGGGCGATCTCATAGGGGGTGATTTCCATCATCCTGGCAAGGGTTAATTCTGGTAACAGTTCGGTAACCTCTGGTCCTATCATATGAGCGCCTAAAATCTCACCATATTTCGTATCGACGATGATCTTTACCCATCCGGTTGATTCTCCAATACCAAGCGCTTTCCCATTCGCTTGAAAGGGAAATCTTCCTATTTTGAACTCAATACCTTGTTCTTTTGCTTGTGCTTCAGTTATCCCAAATGAAGCAATCTGAGGTTGGCAATAAGTGGCGCTGGGCATCATGCTGTAATTCAAGGGGATTGTTTTTATCCCTGCGATATTCTCCGCACATGCGATCCCTTGCGCTGAAGCAACGTGAGCTAACATTATCTTTGCTGTCACATCTCCAATAGCCCAAATGCCTTTAATATTCGTAGACATGGTATCATCGATCTCTATCGCACCACGTTTTGTTAGACTTACTCCAATCTCCTCTAATCCTAGATTGTGAGTATTCGGTGAAAAACCTATCGCAACAATGGTTTGTTTAGCTTCTAATGTTTTTTCTCCCTCTTCGCTAGATAGAGTTACTTTAACTCCTTTTTCATTCTTCTGGAGAGTTTCCACTTTATGATCCGTAAGGAAATTGATCTTTCTTTTCTTAAAACTCTTTTCAAGTTCTGTACTAATCTCTTCATCTTCGAGAGGAACCAAATGCTGTAGCATTTCAACTAAAGTCACATCTACGCCATATGAATTCCATACGGTTGCAAATTCAACGCCTATAGCGCCTGCTCCAATGATGATCACAGATTCAGGTAGCTCTTCCTGCAAAATAGCTTCAAGGTACGTAGTAATATATTTTCCGTCAACTTCCCAACCTTTCGGGATGACGACATTGGCTCCAGTAGCGATAATAATATTATTGGTTGAAATCTCTTTGATATTCCCATCATCTTCAGTAATGGCAACCTTATCGGGCGTTATGATTTTTGCTGATCCCATATGAACATCAATATTATTCTTTTTCATCAAGAAACCAACGCCTTTGGTCAATCGGTTGGATACTTGACGGCTACGTTTTACCGCTTTTGAATAATCTAGACTAAGGTTATCAAATGTAAATCCATAGTCATTTGCCTGATGACGAAGAATATGAGCGATTTCTGCATTTTTTAGTAATGCCTTGGATGGGATACATCCAACATTTAAGCACACTCCCCCTAGCCACTTTTTATCAATAATTGCAGTTTTTAAACCGAGTTGCGAAGCTCTAATTGCAGCTACATACCCTCCTGGTCCTGCTCCTATAACAACAACATCATAATCACTCATAACTTCTCCTATTATTATTCTTGTGTAAATACACGAAGGATGAATATTAATTCAATTATCGGGAAATTTGGTAAAAATCCAAAAAAACCATTTTGAGAGATTATAATGTCCGATAGATTTTGGGTCAAGTTGCGTCGGTCTTATGCGTATAAGGTTTGAGTTGACCTAATCCTAAGAGTCGTTTTTTGATCTATAGAAAAATTGGCAATGGGTCTTCTCTGGATATTCCAGGGATATAGTTGTATTCCTGCATAAGTTGTTCGCGAACGTGACTGAATATGATTCCCAATGGCAATTGTTTTTCACATACTTGTTCACAAATGCCACAACCCGAACAAGAGATCAACCACCGCATTATATCTTCGCGTTGATAACATCCATTCGTCTCTCTTTTAGGGTAATCAATAGAACAGATCGGACAAACATCCATACAGTTTTGACAAGAACCACAATTCTGATATTGAGAAATAATATCATTAATATTTTTTGGTAATAGCTCACCTAAATTTTGTACCAATCTGTCCATAGTAGATCTGTGCTGATTGATTGTTTTTGCTACTATTCTTTCATGTTGTTTGAGAAGAACTTCATCTGCCTGAGTGGCTTCGAGCTCTTGTGTTTTGATCGTTTCAGATAAAATTGGGTGGTTTGATTCTATGATGATTGTCTGACGAAGAGGTAATCCAAGCGTATATATATTGATATCTGCACCCTTTGCTTCTGGTGAGACACAAATTTGACATACAGAGCGATATCGATAGGTGAGGATGCCTTCAGTTTTTGAAAACCTGATCGTTTCCCCGGCTCCTTCTTGTGTTGAACCCTTGTTTTTTGCACGCGATATATATTCTTCTGGTGGAAAAGTGCCTAGACAATCAACGCTAATAGTAATAATATGATCAAGTTTTAAGAAGCCATGTTTCGTCATTTCAATCAAAGCCCGTATTTCACACGGACGTAACAAGGCTCCAATTTTCTTCTCTGGGTATTTTCGAACGATGTCAGGGATAAGTTGAGCAGCGTTTTCGACCATGATTGGTTTAAAGGGGTTAACCTGATCTAATTGATCAGGCTTGTCAATTAATTGTGGTCTTGGTGTGAATGAGTTGTTGCCGTTGATCGGAACCAACATATAATCAAATTGGGCGCTATCCCATAAAGTTTTAATTACTAAATTTACGGCACTTAAAGGATCGCCTTTGGTATTAATCGCCCAAGCGGTAGCAAACAAACCCATTTAATTCTCCTACTCAGTTGATAGAAAGCAATAAATGATTAATTCTAAAAGTCCTATTCGCTAAGCTGTCTCTCCAAAATTTCAGCAATATCATATACCTGTATTTCGTCACCTATTCCTTTTGAACGGATAGCGTCATCAAACATGATCAGACAATAAGGACAGGCGGTTGCGATATATTCACTGTTTTTTTCGAGAGCTTCGTCAAGTCTGCGGTGATTGATACGGGTTTCAGCATCTGTTTCAAGCCACATTTGACCACCTCCACCACCACAACAGAAACTATTTTCCTTATTCCGATCAAATTCTTGAATTTCGATGTGGGCTTGATTAAGTAAATTCCTGGGTTGGGAATAAATCTGGTTGTGGCGCCCTAAATAACAGGAATCGTGGAAAGTCACTTTCTCTGCAAGTTTGTTCCCATTCTCGGAGCTATTATTTAGTGGGATATTTAATTCATTTAGATATTCGGTGTAATGTTGAACTTTAAAATTTCCTCCAAATTGAGGGTATTCATTTTTTAATGTGTTGAAACAATGCGGACATTGCGTAACAATACGATCAAATTTGACACTATTAAAAGCCTCAATATTTTGTTTTGCAAAGACTTGGAACATATATTCATTTCCTAATCTTCGAGCTGTCTCTCCACAGCAGACTTCATTAGCCCCTAAGGTCGCAACGTCAATATTTAGTTTTTGTAGGATGTGGGTGAACGATTTTGCAACCTTTTTATTACGATCATCGTAGGTAAAAGCACAACCCAGGAATAAGAGTATATCGGTCTCTTCCCCTGGTGCGATTTCGCGTATGTTCAATTCCTTTGTCCATGCAGCGCGGTCTTCAGCAGGCATGCCCCAGGGATTGCCTTGTCTTTCCATATTTCTGAAGGTATCCGCAACTGATTTTGGAATTTCACCGGTTGTCAAGGATTCAAAACGGCGGATATCAACGACCTCATCTATAGGATTTATAAGAATTGGACAAACGGATAAACAAGCGCCACATGTTGTGCATGACCAAACCATCGGTTCTGGAAGGGTTTCAGAAATATCCTTTTCTTTATGATTTCCATTGCTAGAAACAAGGGAACCAACCATCTCATTTCGTAATGAAAAAATAAGTTCTCGTGGTGAATATGCCATACCGCTGATTGTTGCTGGACATACTTCTTCACATCGTCCACATTGAAGGCATGAGTCAAAGGCTAGCAATTGATCGGACCTGAATTCTTCAACTTTCCCAACCCCTAAGATATCTGTCTCTTCTATGTCATCAATTTTTTCGAGTTCGCCTCTTTTTCGAAGAGGATGGAATATGATATTTAGGGGTGCATTAACGAGATGACGGAATTTGGTAAAGGGAATACTGGCAAGTAATAATAGTCCTAAGGTAATATGCGTTACAACTGAAAAAGGATGTAAAGCAAGTGCTTGCTCGCTGGTTATACCCATCGATCTAAATAAGTTTGCAACCATGTTCCCGATTGGTGACCAGACAGCCCAAGGGGGATTTACTGCAACCATTCTCAAACCTTCTGTTAGGTATCCAACGAGAGGCAGCAACGCTAAGATAGTAATTGCGTAATAATCATCCCATTGAGTATTGAGCTCTTTTGGTTTAAGAACTAAACGCCGAAAAGCAGCCATGGTAACGCCAATTAGTATCATTATTCCGGCGATATCCATGATCAGTTCATAAGCTAGATAACCATTCCCTCTAGGAAAGGGTAATTCGACGAAAGGAATGAAAAGGGCCATTTGCATCAGATTAATGGCAGTGCCGATGACCTGTATAGTGACACCCCAAAAAATCATTAGATGCATAATTCCTGGATAAATTTTTGATACTATACGCTTTTGAAGAATGGCATAAGAAAATAAATCTTTTATGCGTAGCCAGATTAGAGGCATTGATTGAGATATTTTTTCCATACGTTCGCTTAACGATGTTGTTTTTGTGGGAATAGCTTCTGATGTCATCCCTCTCCTCCAATATAAATTTCACCATCAATGATATTTAATGATATTTTATCAAGGGCTCTTGGGGGTGGACCGGAAATTACACTTCCGTCCAAAGGATCGAAATAGCCATCATGACAGGGACATACAATCTCGCCAAGATCGGGGTCCCATTTTACAATGCATGCAAAATGCGTACAAACCGCAGAATATGCTTTAAGCCCTTCTTGGGTATTGATGACTAAAGCAGGATACCTCCCAAATTGAATGGTTTTACTTTCATTAGGTTTTAATTCATCCTCTGGACAAACTAGTATCGGGTCAGAAGGGGTTTCTTCTAATTTAGGTGGATAAAAATAAGCTAGGATTGGCGTTGTGATAAAGGCAATGCCGGTAAAAGTAAGTATGCGGTTTATGATCTTTAAAAAGGATTGTCGAGTAAATTTAGTCATTGCTAACTCACCTCTCCCCATATTGTAACTGCGATGAATACCACGGTTGCGATTAAAACCGTAATGAACCGTATCCGATATATTTTAGGGGATTTGTCTGGTTTACGATCAATGAATGGCCATATGATTAAGATGAACACAGCGATAACAGGCGCAACTGCACCGGTTGTTTTCGGAATAAATTTCAGGAGTTGGTAGAGAGCTAAGAAATACCACTCAGGTTTCACATGTTGAGGAGTGTTTAGAGGATCTGCTGGATCACCTAAACCAACTGGGTTGATTAGACCTGCAATCGCAATAATGAGTACGATTGCAAGGATTCCCAAAGTTACATAAAACTCAGTTTTTACGTGGTCTGGATAAAAGGGAATGGTGTCTCCCTCGTTCTTTTCAGCGGACATTTATTTCTCCTTCTAATTAAAGTGGCTTTGCAATGCCTTGTTGACGGATCATAAGGAAATGGGCTCCCATAAATGACACGGCCAAGAGAGGCAAGGCGATGATATGTAAGATGTAAAACCTGCTGAGCGTTTGCGCAGTAATATCCCATCCTACTCTTAGATACACTAATGCTAAATCTCCAATTACTGGAATGCTTCCTGCGATTTCGGAACCAACGGTAGTTGCCCAGAAAGCTCTTTGATCCCATGGTAAGAGATAGCCAGTAAAACCAAAAGCTAAGGTTAGAATGAGCAGGAAGGCGCCACTAACCCAATTCAATTCGCGAGGTTTCTTATAAGCGCCCATAATGAAGACCCGCAACATATGAGCGATAACCATGACGATCATACCGTTGGCGGACCAGTGGTGTATGGCGCGGATTGCAGCTCCAAACCTTACTTCGCTCTCGATATATTGAATGCTTGTAAATGCAGTTTCTGGAGTTGGTTGGTAGTAAAAAGCGAGAAGGATGCCAGTCAATCCTTGCACTACAAAAAGGAAAAAGGTGATACCACCTAAGCAATACCACCATTTGAGAGCATATCTTGGAACAGGCTTTTTTAATATTTTAGTTAATGGTTCAGAAACCTGGTAGCGCTCATCGACCCATTCCGCTGCTCTTTGGTGAAGTGGTTTCCAAGGAGCGCGGTTGACCCATACGCTTGCGCTGCGGTATACACCAAATACAAATACTAATCCCATAGTCCCAAATAAAGCCCATCGGCTTAGTGGTGTCCACATTCCTTTTTCTTCGCCAATAACATGGCAGTGTAAGCAGGGGTCTTTATCTGGGGGAGTGGGAGGGATTGCGCTAGTCATTGAATTTATTGCTTCAGCGTTCAAATTCCCCTTAGAACTCAATTCTGAAAGGATTTGCTTATTTTCAAGACTAGTTGCATGTGCATAGGTTGTCACCAAGAGCAGGACAATTATCGAGGTGATGGTTATGCCAGTAATTAAAGTAATCCATCGTCGAAAGAATCTCATCATAAAAAACCTCTCCAAGATAAACGTGTTGTGAGAATAATCGCATGAACAGAATACATTATCCAGTTATATTTGTAATCCATTGTATGCCTTATTTGTAGTAAGGTTTTAACCTTAAAATGCTCCGATCTAGACCCTATTTTTCCCCCGTCGGTTTTGGTTACTATTGATAGAATTGATGTGCGGTTAGATCTCGATAATTTTCTTGCGTATTGCATATTTGATCAATTCGCTTTTGTCATGCAAATCTAATTTTTCCATAAGATTAGATCGATGAGCTTGTACAGTTTTTATTGATATGCATAAAATATCTGCAATTTCTTTATTTGTGTAACCTTCTGCGATGAGTTGCAAGACTTCTCTTTCACGATGGCTAAGTCCATTGTCGACATTTCTGGGTCTCAAGTCTCCCCACCGCAAGTAATCCTCAATGACTAGCCGAGTGATCGCTGGTGATAAGACCGCTTCTCCTCGGTAAACTGATCGTATAGCGGACAATAATTCATTATAAGCAGCATCTTTTAGAATATAACCCATGGCGCCATTGGCAAGAACTTGCCGGATATATTCCTCATTATCATGCATGGATAGAACCAGAATCTGGGTATTAGGTAATTTTTTTCGAATTTGGCGAGTTGCTTCCAATCCATTCAACCTTGGCATGCCAATATCCATCAAGATTACGTCAGGCTCCAATTCGCAAGCCATAGAGACAGCCAAGTGTCCATCTTCTGCCTCACCAACAACCTCCATATCCGATTCGTTTTCTAATAAAGACCGGATTCCTTCGCGTAGAATTGAATGATCATCAGCAATTAATACTCGGATTTTATCCATGTGAGGTTCTTTCATTATTGATTAATCGGTTGGTGAATCATATATATAGCATTAGATATCATAGAGGGATTTTTAATCAGATGATTAATTATCCCCGAAGGTGCAGTCATTTTTTGAAATTATATCATATGTCATATATTGTTGAGAAAATAGTAGGCTTGGCTGGTTAGTATGATTATTTTGTGAATCATATAGATGGCATTATGGTTTTTTCAAACACTTCCTAGTCTATAGCTGGATTAGTTATCTAGATCAAATAAGATATAGGAAGAAAGGTATGGTATTATAAAGAAATAATGAATTGAGGTAATTTGTTTGATTCATCTCGTGAAAAGGACGATCTGATGGATAAAATAATTTCCAAACCCTACAATAAATTTTTAATTCTAATGATTGTACTCTTCGTAATACCAGGGAATCTGGGTTTTACGAGATTAGAGCCTTATCGGGGGGATCATTCAGTGTACTTGCCACACATCATTAATGGTAGTGTTTCACCAGCTTCGAATGCGATTGTTGCAGATCATCGTCATACCGATATCAGCCAAATACCGGATTATTGGATAGAACAAGCGAAAACCTTTGTTGTTCATTATGCGCACACATCACATGGTAGTCAAGTCTTGACTGGCTTGCGCTGGTTAGAAGAACAAGATGCAAAGTACAATGTAGATATTGAAGCCAGCGGGGATGTAATATTACCCGATGATGTGAATGCTTTGAGGATCTATGATGGAAATAATTATCCTGGGGATACCTATATTACTCCTGACATGTATTGGGAAGGGGAGTCTGGGATCGATCATACCGAAAGCACGCTAAATACTGGCTGGTTTGATATATCGCTATGGACTTGGTGTGGGCAAATGAGTTATTACTCAGATGAACAGATACAAGAATATATCGATGTATTAACCCAATTAGATAACGATTACGCTGAGGTAAGTTTTATATATTACACGGGGCATACAGATGGTACAACATCAGGAAGTGATCTATGGCGTCATAATAATATGGTTCGTGAGCATGTTGATGATCAAAACAAGATTCTCTTCGATTTTGCGGATATAGAGAGTTATGACCCGGATGGGAATTTATACGAAACAGCCAGTGACGCCTGTGAATGGTGTGATGATTGGTGTAATCAACATCCCACTAATTTTGAATGTAAAGATTTACCTAGCTATTGTGCTCATACCAATGGTCTGCAATGTACCTTAAAAGGGCAAGCGTTCTGGTGGTTAATGGCACGTTTAGCGGGCTGGGATGGTTCTGCAACTCAGTAATATAAATAATCGATGAAGGAATTTGAGTGAATAAAACAAAACTTATCTTTACAACTGCATTAGTAATTCTTATTCTCGGTTTGAGTTTAGCTGCCTGTCAAGCAGGAACCGGAACAAAGCAAGATGATGATTTGGTTCAATATGGAACGCTTGGTTCTCTTGTGACTGGCGTTTATGATGGTGAGATGACATTTGGAAAATTGAAAGAACTTGGCGACTTTGGTTTAGGGACGTTCAATGCATTGGATGGTGAAATGATCCAGGTTGACCATCAGATCTACCAAATTAAAGCTGATGGTGTAGCTTATCTTGTTGATGATAAGATGAAGACCCCTTTTTCTGTGGTTACCTATTTTGATGCTGATCAGTCGATGCAGGTTTATGAGGAAATAACCTGTGAGGAATTTAAAGACTATTTAGATGACCAATTACCCACAGAGAATATTCCATATGCGATCAAAGTCACTGGGACTTTTGAGTATATGAAGACCCGTAGTGTGCCCAAGCAAGAAAAACCATATCCTCTCTTATCCGAGGTGATAGAAAAACAACCGATCTTCGAATTTCAAAGTACTGAAGGGATTATGATTGGTTTTCGTCTTCCAATTTATATGGACATAGCCAATGCAACAGGTTATCATTTTCATTATCTGAATGATGATCGGGATGCAGGTGGACATGTCCTAGATTGTATAGTTCAAGAAGCGGCTATTGAGATAGATCAAATCAATGAGTGGCACACCATAATCCCTAGTCATGACGATTTCTATGAGGTTGATTTCTCGCAGGATGAATCTTTTTAGAAGCCACCTGATCCGTATAGTTTGGGATCTGTAGGTGTAAGTCCGGAAGGATCCCATACATGCACCCAATCGCCAATGTTTGCCCAATCGAAGAGCCAATGAGCATCGCCTGGGGTTAAGTTCACACAACCATGTGATTGCTCAAATCCCATTTTTGTTCTCCAATACGCGCCATGTAAGGCACGCGCCTGATCGAAATACATCGTCCATGGAACGTCTTCAAGGTAATAGGAGTCAGCGCCGTCAACACCAAGTGCGCCTGCCATATATGTCTTTTCATGTTTTTCATAGATCTGGAAAATACCAGGTTGTGTCCAGAGAGGTTCTACGCCAGTAGCAACAACAGTAGCAAATAACAGCTTGCGTTGATCATAGACTGCAAGAGTCTGGTCAAATAAATTGATATCAATCCATCGATCTTCACTAATTCCTTCTGGTGGGTTTGGATTGACTCTGACTCTGGCAACATATTTCTTGGGAACCCACTCATCAGGTGCGATCATATACCAAGTTTCCTCATCGATGATTTCTTCAGAGAAAATTTGAACTACTTCATAAAGATCGAATAAATTTCCTGAATAATCATCACCCTGGTAGCCAGGTGATCGTTTCGATTCAACTTGAGGACTAGGCGCAAAAAAAGTCAGTATCCAGCCAAAATCTGAACTTGGTGTTTCGTCAAATAATAACCCTTGAAAGAGTGGGATAACTCCAATCCGAGAAATATCTGCACCACGCATCCAAGCGCCTTGATCGATCATATATATTTTTTTCCCTTCAACTTGTTCTTGGACGATGTAGGAGATATAGACAGTTTCTCCGGATAATCTGCGGGCAGCACCTTGTTTATTCCCGGCAACGGCATCTGCCATTGAACCGTAAACGGGTGCGTTGGGTGTGATAACTTCAGCGTAATTCACATCGACTTCTGCTAAAGCTGGATCAGGAGACTTGGCTGAAAGCGGTATGAGTGGGAAGGATATCCCTAAAGAGGCTAGCTCTGTAAGATATTGGGATGGGCCTGATGGGCGACAATCTCCTGGATTATAAGGATAGTTACCTGGCAAACAAAGAACATCAGGCGTATATGATTCATTCGTAAAAAAGTATTCAGCTTCGACATTTCTGTATGTCAAGAATGAAGTGAAAGCGATTATCCCAATGATTACCCATAGAAATTTTTTCATTCAATTCTCCAATTTTGTCGGTAACAATATTCTCGCATTAACTAAGAATTTATGAACTGCAATTATAGCGCATTTTTAATTCTCATAATCAATGATTAAAAGTTGTCGAAGGTTATACTTATAGATTAGTTATAATCAAGAATTGGAGATGTTGAAAATAGAATTATAAGGAAAAATAATCCCATGGATGATAAACCATCGATAATTGAAACTTGGATATTGGCTTCCAGACCGAAAACATTACCCGCAGCCGCTTCTCCGGTTCTCGTTGGATCAGCGCTTGCATTTTACTTTGATGGATTTCAGTTCTACCCTGCAATGGCGGCTTTATTAGCTGCGTTGCTTCTTCAAATCGGAGCAAATCTTTCGAATGATCTGTTTGATTATTATCGGGGTGCGGATGAAGGGGAGAGGTTAGGACCAACACGAGTCACTCAAGCGGGATTATTATCACCAACGCAAGTAGCAATCGGAACATCGGTTGTCTTTTTATTAGCTGCAATGATTGGGATTTACTTGGTATGGGTGGCTGGATGGGTAGTCTTAGTGATCGGATTAACTTCGATAATAGCTGCTCTTGCCTATACGGGAGGACCTTTTCCATTTGGGTATCATGGATTAGGGGAATTTTTTGTGTTTATTTTTTTTGGGGTTGTGGCTGTGTGTGGAACCTTTTTTGTTCAGACAAGAATGATGGATTGGTTGGTAGTTTGGTCATCTTTTCCGATGGGTTTTTTAATAACAGCTATTTTGGTCGTAAATAATCTACGTGATATTGATACTGATCGAAAAGCTGGCAAGAAGACATTGGCTGTGCGATTTGGGTCGAATTTTTCAAAAATCGAGTTCTTATCTTGCCTTATAGCAGCTTGGATAGTTCCACTAGTATTCTGGTTAACTCGATCACTTTCTGTGTGGATATTTATCGCTTGGATTTCTATACCATTTGCTAGACCAATAATATATCAAGTGTTTCAATTGACGGGGAAACCATTGAATAGAACCCTAGCTGGTACTGGTAGATTAACTCTAATTTATGCGCTATTATTTTCAATAGGTGTTATGTTATCATAATAAGCCATATGGTAGTTTAATTTAATAAAACCTAGGCGGGAAGAAAGGAAAGATATTCGGTCCTATTCGTTATATTGCCAAGGAGTCAGGATATGCTCAAACCAGTCGGTTGCAAAATATAAACTCAATCCCATCAGGCTCAACATGATGATCCCTGCATACATAGCGGGGTAGTTAAAATAAGTGCTTCCGTTCAAGTAGATATAATAACCTAAGCCTTTTTGCGTCGCGAAAAGTTCGGCGATATAAAGCACTGCCACGGCTGTGCCAACTGATTGTCGGATTGCGGTCAATATGGCGGGGATGCTTGCTGGTAAATATACATAGCGAAATAAAGCTCTTCTTCCTGCGCCAAGGCTTTGCACACTTTGGATTAGCTCAGGGCGGATACCCGATGCTTGGTCGCGAACTAATACAAGGATTTGGAAAAACAAGATCATTGTAATGATAATGACCTTTGGCAAATTCCCAATGCCTAAGAAAAGCAAGATGATCGGTACGAATACCACTTTGGGGATGGGGTAAAGCAGATAGATATATGGGGAAAAGAACCGATTTAATGATTTTGATTGACCTAAAAATAAACCCGCTGGTACTGCAAATAAGATTGCTAGAAACGTACCAGCCATTACTCGCCACAAGCTAGCAAGCAAATGCCAAAAGAGTTCACCAGATAGTAATTCCTTTCCTAATTCCTGTATGACGGAGATGGGTGATGGCAGAATTGGCAATTGTAAAAGCCAAGCGAATAATTGCCAAACAATAAAGAGCATGAAAAGCGCCTGTAATATAGCACGCTTTTTCAATTTGACATCTCCATTTTTTGGCGCAGTTCTCGAATAAGGTGGAAATAGTCTGTGGAGTGTCGAAAATCATCTCTTGAGCTAGATGGGTTCTCAATGATCACTGCCTCTGAATGAGGGGGGTGGCTTAGTAGCAGAATTTTCCGACCAAGTATAGCTGCTTCTTCAATGGTATGAGTAACGATCAACATGGTTAATTCCTGCTCTGCCCAGAGTTCAAGAGTCAGTGTTTGTAAATCTTCACGCGTTGGGGCGTCTAATGAGGAAAAAGGTTCATCCATAAGTAGAATATCAGGTTCAAGGACTAAAGTTCGTGATATGGCGGTTCTCTGGCGCTGTCCGCCTGATAATTGTCCTGGATATTTTTGGGCTAAACCAGAAAGCCCCAATCGGATCAACCAATCTTCAACGCTTTTTTGGGGCTTGAATATTTCAGGTGCATGTTTTCCGTCTGGACCGTAAAAATTTCTGATTCGTATACCAAGTTCTGCATTCTGAAATACGCTTGCCCAAGGAAGAAGTCCATAATCTTGAAGGATAAGACCAGTATGTGGGCGAGGCGAGTCAGACTTGTCTTGTTAATGGAGAGATTTCCAGAAGTTGGAAAACGAAGACCAGCTAGCAAATATAATAATGTTGACTTTCCACATCCTGAAGGACCTAAGACAGCCCATGCTTCACCTTTCTTTATATGCCAGCTAAAATCCTCAAAAATCAGTGGGCTATTGGGATAACCAAAAGAAATATTTTCAAGATCAATCATAATTGCTGGTAATGTGAAAGGCTGACAATGCGATATTTCATGGTAAGAACTGATTGGTGACAGAACCTGAATAAGGGACTTCCGATTTTAATAATCCTTTTTCTATTCCCCATGAAATAACGTCATCCCATTGTGCTTGAGTGGGGATTCCAGCTGTTGTATAAGTTGGAACTTGAAATGTATCCACTAAGGGTTCTGGTATTAATTTGTTTTCTACCAGTAATCCCAACCATTGGTTTGGATCTTGATTAATTTTCACCACTGCTTCTTCGAAAGCAGCTAAAAAACCTTCGATCGCTTGGGGTTTTTCATCACATACTTGCTTACGAAATGAAATTACGCTAAAGCTATACTCAGGTTTTATCGTATCATCCAAGACCATTTTTGCTCCCTGGAGTTCTGCGAGAGATGAAAGTGGTTCGGGAAGCATAGCTGCTTTGAGTTCGCCTGTATTGAGTAATGCCAATCGATCTGGTATTTTAGGTACTGCTACCATTTGGATCTCTTCTGATGTAAAACCTTCTGCCTCTAATAAGCGATCTGTGAGATATTCAATGACTGTCCCTTCCGAAATACCGATTTCTACATTTTTTAGACCAGAACTATCTGTAATTCCACTTTTTGATGAAGTTAATATCCGAAAGAGGGCTTGATCTTTTGTCGCTTGTCGTGCAAATCGGACAATATGAACACGTGTCTCGTCCTGGTTGTAGAGAGCAGTGGAGAGCGCTTCGTTGATCATTCCGTCTGCTTGTCTGGCAGAGATCAATTGATCACGTTCTGCGCCTGATGCAACGGATATTAATTCTATTTGAACGCCATGTTTTTCAAATAAGCCTTCATGTTGAGCGACATATAGTGGCAGAGTCTCGAGAATGGGTAATACGGTAATTTTCAAGTTGGATATTTGTGGTTCCTCGCTTGAACATGCTCCTAGGAAAAAGCTTACTATTATGAATAATTGAAATACATTTGAAATAAAATTTTTTTTAATCATCTTTTCCTTATTCATCTCTTCCTTAACCATCTCTTCCTTAATGAGGTAGCTATTTTGTGATTATCTTTCGGTATATTGTTTTTTTTTCTAGAATAGTGAAATTGTTCTTGATGTAAATATTATACTAAAAAAATTATTTTTCGACATTAACTTAGATATTAGTGGTTTTAGATACTTTCACATCTTTACAAAATTGATAGGTTGATTTTGGTTATCATTCCGATTCATAGGAGATGTGGGTAAAATATAGAAATGAAATCCCGCCTATCATTCAGTTGAAAAGAAATTCTTGGAGGATTCTGATCTAATTAATAGATGGGTTATCACCGTGACACTTTAACCCCAACTCATCATAGTTAGTTTTGTGATATGTAATTCTAGGCATGTAATCTTAAAAACCTGAGAAGTTTTTAAGATATATACGAAAGCAGTTTTCCTTTATTGATTGTTACAGCCTTTAGGGATGAATAAAAATGCTTACTATGAAAGAAAGTCAGTATTTCAATACGAATAGATATGCCCTGGTAATTTTAAATGCATTAGAAGATGTGCTAGGGAAAAATGGGGTAAATACTATTCTAAATTTGTCGAATTTATCCCACCTAATTAATAATTATCCACCTGATAATACTGAAAAAGAATTTAATTTTTCCGATCTTGCCGCTATTATTCTCGCCATGGAGAATATTTATGGTCTTCGTGGAGCAAGGGGTTTGGCTCAGCGAGCAGGTAGAGCTCTTTTTCGGGATGCATATGATCGCTATTCCGCTTTAGCAGGGGTTGGTGATTTAGCATTAAAGGTCTTACCCATGAACGCGAAAGTACGAATAGGGCTGAATGCCTTAGCAAAATTGTACACAAACTATAGTGATCAATACACGACGGTTTCTGAAACAAAAGATTCTTTTTTGTATTCGATCCATCGCTGCCCAGTTTGCTGGGGAAGAAGTGGGGAAGACAAACCAATCTGTTTTTTATATGTTGGTTTACTTCAAGAAGGTCTAAAGTATATATCTAATGGGAAAGAATTTCGCGTTTATGAATCAAAGTGTTTTGCGCAAGGTGATCAAGTTTGTGAGTATGTTATAGAAAAGGATCCAATGAATTAATTTGCCAATTTTAGGTTTTCTTAGAGGTCTTTCAATAGGGTAATTTAATAATTCTTATGCTTCGCAAAATACTAATTCGGGTTGTGTTAAAATAGGTTTAATCTAAACTAAGAACTTGGATTATTTCCTTTCAGTTTTTTTACTTGCTTTTTATACTTGGATAAATTAGCGATTGATATCTTCACAGTCAGATGGTTCTTATTAGGAGAGTTT
>Ga0172375_10001350_pt1 | contig 39578 bp, 44 predicted proteins | sample LakKiv1m_FD_114537 | JGI IMG/M metagenome (GOLD analysis project Ga0172375, IMG submission 114537) | Freshwater microbial communities from Kabuno Bay, South-Kivu, Congo - kab_092012_11.1m | ecosystem: Environmental > Aquatic > Freshwater > Lake | place: Democratic Republic of the Congo... | reverse complement strand
GAAGATCACCAAGAAGGGCGAGGATCTGACCTTCGACATGACGGGCTCGAGCCCGCCCTGCCGCGGGCCGATGAACAGCGTCATCGCCACGACCCGGTCGGCGATCTACCTCGCGGTCAAGCATGTCTTCCCCGACGTGCCGATCAATGCCGGCACTTTCGAGCCGCTGCACATCGTCGATCCCGAGGGCACTTTCCTCTATGCGAAGTATCCGAGGCCGGTGTCAGGCTGCGCGGCCGAGGTGAGCCAGCGCATCGCCGAGGCGGTGTTCGCGGCACTCACCAAGGCGATCCCCGACCTGCTGTTCGCCGCACCCGCCGGGACCTCGGGCAATCTCGGCGTCGGCGGCTACGATCCCGAGCGCCAGCGCAGCTATATCATGTACCTCTTCACTGGCGGCGGCTACGGCGGCTTCCAGGGCGGCGACGGCCTCTCCAACGGCTGCTCGACCATCGGCATCTCCAAGATGCCGCCGGTCGAGGTGCTGGAGCAGTTCTATCCCGTGCTGTTCGAGGAATTCTCGCTGCGCGAAGGCTCGGGCGGCGCCGGCGAGTTCCGCGGCGGCTTCGGCATCAACTACGCAATCAGGCTGCGGCGCGGCGAGGCGCGGGTGTCGATGGTGATGGACCACGGCCGCACCGGCCCGCAGGGTGTGCTGGGCGGGGCGGACGGCGGCACCAACACGGTCGAGGTCACACAGAAGGGGCAGCGCTACCGCCCGCCGCATCTCTCCAAGGACCAGGACATCGAGATCGGCGTCGGTGATGTCGTGCGCGTCTCGACACCGGGCGGCGGCGGCTTCGGCGATCCGAGGAAGCGCAGGCCGGAGTCGATCGCCCGTGACGTGGCGCGCGGCTACTACACCGAAGCCGAAGCGCGCGAGAAGTTCGGCTGAATGACCTTGTTCAGGCGTTCCCTGATGGCTCTGCCGGCCATCGTAGCGGCGCGCGCAGTGGCAGCGCAGCCGGTCGCGTGGTTTCCCGTCGAGGGCGACAAGGCGTTCTTCGTCGAGATGCCCGGTGCACCGGTCTACAAGGTGCTCGACACCGTGTCGGCCGGCGGCACCCGCTTCGTCTATCACTCCTACAGTCTCGAGTACCGCAGGCTCTCGTTCGTGGCACAGACGGCGCTCTATCCGGCCGATGTCGACGTGCGCAACCCGAAGGCAAACCTGCAGTCCGTGCTCGACGACCGCGCACAACGATTGGCCGGCGGAAAGTGGAGCCAGGTCGACTGGAAGAATGTCCAGGGTGCGCCGGCCGTCGAGGCGACGGGACCGCTCGCCGGTGGTAATGCGCTGCGCCAGCTCGCGGTCCTGAAGGGCCGCCGCTTCGTCTCCTTGGGCTATCTCGCCCCGGCCGATGCGATGCGGGCGCCCGAAGCGCAGCGCTTCTTTTCCTCGCTGAGGCTGCTGTCGTGACGCTTTCCCGCATCCAGGTGCTGGCACTGGGCGGCACGATTGCCACGAAGCCCGATGCCTCGGGTGCCATGCAGATGGGGTTGGGCGCCGACGATCTTGTTGCAGCGGTTCCCCAGCTCGCCAAGATCGCCGACATCCGGGCCGAGACCGTCTCTCGGGTCGGCAGTCATTCGCTGTCGTTCGCCCAGATCCACGAGCTCGCCGCCAAGATCGCAGGCCTCGATGTCGACGGCGTGATCGTGACCCAGGGCACCGACACGCTCGAGGAGACAGGCTTCCTGCTCGACCTGCTGGTCGATCGCGACATCCCCGTGATCGTGACGGCGGCAATGCGCAATCCGGCGCTCACCTCGCCGGACGGACCGGGCAACCTGCTGGCAGCCGTCCGCGTCGCCTGCGATCCCTGGGTGCGGGCCAACGCACGCACGCTTGGCGTGCTCGCGGTGATGCTCGACGAGGTGTTCGCCGTCGCCGACGTGGTGAAGGCGCATCCGACGCGGCTCAATGCCTTCGCCTCGCCGCAGACGGGGCCAGTCGCGGCGCTCGTGGAGGATCGCGTGGTGCCGCTGTCGCTGCCCGTGCGCTCGGCGGTCGAGGCGGCGCGCCAGCGACTGGGCGCGGCACCCGGCGGCCGGGAATCGCCGGTCGCGTTGCTGTGGATGGCGCTCGACGAAGCCGGCTTTCTGTTCGAGGCGCTGGTCGACCACCGCGACCAGCTCGGCTATCGCGGCGTCGTCATCGGTGCGATGGGCGGCGGCCACGTTCCCGAAAGGATCGCGCCGCTCGTCGGGCAGCTCGCCGAGATCGTGCCGGTCGTCGTCGCGCCGCGCGCTGGCGGCGGACCGATGCTGCGACATACTTACGGTGGCCCGAGCTCGGAGATCGCGCTACGCAATGCCGGCCTGATCTGGGGCGGTCGCCTGCATCCCCTGAAGGCGCGCGTGCTGCTCGAGACCTGCCTGCGCGCCGGACTGGATCGTGCGGCGATCGGCGAGGTGTTCGACGCCTTCGGATGAGGTAGTGTGTAAGTTCATCGGCGGGAGGCGGCCGTCATGTTCGACGTCTTCGATGCGGTCTTGCTGGCGCGACTGCAGTTCGCCTTCACCGTCACCTTCCACTTCATCTTTCCGTCGTTTTCGATCGGGCTCGCGAGCTACCTCGCGGTGCTCGAGGGGATGTGGCTGTGGACCGGGCGGCCGGTCTATCTCGACCTCTTCAGGTACTGGCTGAAGATCTTCGCGCTCGTCTTCGGCATGGGCGTCGTGTCGGGCATCGTGATGGCCTATCAGTTCGGCACCAACTGGTCGGTGTTCGCCGACAAGGCGGGCCCGGTGATCGGCTCGCTGATGGCCTACGAGGTGCTGACGGCGTTCTTCCTCGAGGCCGGGTTCCTTGGCGTCATGCTGTTCGGCATGAACCGTGTCGGCAGGACGCTGCACTTCGTGGCGACGCTGGCGGTCGCCGGCGGGACCTGCTTCTCGGCGTTCTGGATTCTGGCAGTCAACAGCTGGATGCAGACGCCGGCCGGCTACGCGATGAACGCCAGCGGCCAGTTCGTGCCGGCCGACTGGTTCGCCATCATCTTCAACCCGTCGTTTCCCTATCGCCTCGTGCACACGGTCTTCGCCGCCTACCTCACCACGGCGCTGGTCGTGGGCGCCGTGGGGGCGTGGCACCTGCTGCGCGAGCGCGCCAACGAAGGCGCGCGGGTCATGTTCTCGATGGCGATGGGCCTGATCACCGTCGTGGCGCCGCTGCAGATATTCGCCGGCGACCAGCACGGCCTGAACACGCTCGAGCATCAGCCCGTCAAGGTCATGGCCATGGAAGGCCACTTCAAGAGCTATCCCGACGGTGCGCCGCTGGTGCTGTTCGGCTGGCCCGACGAGGCCGCCGACAAGACGCTCTTCGCCGTGGAGATACCCAAGGCCTCGTCGCTGATCCTGAAGCATTCCTGGGATGCGCCGCTCAAGGGCCTCGACTCGGTCGACCGCAAGGAATGGCCGCCCGTGGCGATCGTGTTCTGGGCGTTCCGGATCATGGTCGGCCTCGGAATGCTGATGCTGACGCTGGCCGCGTTCAGCCTGCTCGCGCGCATGCGCAAGCGTCTCTACGACTGGCCCCTGCTGCACAGGTTCGCCCTCGCGATGGGCCCTGCGGGCTTCATCGCGGTGGTCGCCGGCTGGGTGACGACCGAGGTTGGACGCCAGCCCTACACGGTGCACGGCCTGCTGCGCACGGCCGACTCAGTGTCGGCGCTCGATGCGCCGGCGGTGGGGGCGTCGTTGCTGGCCTTCATCGTCGTCTACTTCCTCGCCTTCGGTGCCGGCACCTACTATGTGCTGAAGCTCATGGGCCATCCGCCGCACCGCGGCGAGGAGGGACCGCCGCGCGATCGGCCGATGCGGGCGGCGGGTATCACGCCTGCTGCCGCGGTCGCCGACTCCCTGGCGATCGGCAAGGAAGCGTAGCCATGCCGTTCATATTCGATCTTCCGATGTTCTTCGCCTTCATCATCGCCTTTGCGATCCTCGCCTACGTGGTGATGGACGGCTTCGACCTCGGCGTCGGCATCCTGTTCCCCGTGCTGTCGGTCGGCCGCGAACGGGACAGCGCCATGAACTCGATTGCGCCGGTGTGGGACGGCAACGAGACCTGGCTGGTCATGGGCGGCGGCGGCCTGCTGGCGGCCTTCCCATTGGCCTACGGCATGATCCTGTCGGCGCTCTACGCGCCCATCATCGCCATGCTGCTGGCGCTGGTCTTCCGAGGCGTCGCCTTCGAGTTCCGCTGGCGCGATCCCGGGCATCGCGAGATCTGGGACACGGCCTTCGGCGCGGGTTCGCTGGTCGCGGCGCTCGCGCAGGGCATCACGCTGGGCGCACTGCTGCAGGGCATCGCGATGCGGGACCGCGCCTACGCCGGCGGCTGGTTCGACTGGCTGACGCCCTTCAGCGTTCTGGTGGGCGTGAGTCTGGTCTGCGGCTACGGCCTGCTGGGTGCCACCTGGCTGGTGATGAAGAGCGAAGGCTCGCTCCAGGAGCGCAGCTACCGGATCGCCTTCCGGTTGGGGATCGCGACGATCGTGGCGATGGCGGCCGTAAGCGCGGCAACGCCGTTCCTGCGCGAGGCCTATTGGATGCGCTGGTTCGCCTGGCCGCAGGTCCTGTTCACCGCGCAGGTCCCGTTGCTGGTCGCCATCGTGACCGGTGTCCTGTTCTGGGGCCTCCGTCGCCGCCATCACTACACGCCGTTCCTGATGGCGTTGGCATTGTTCGGCCTGGGACTCGCCGGCCTCGGGATCAGCATCTACCCCAACGTCGTGCCGCCGACGGTCTCGATCTGGGATGCGGCTGCTCCGAACGACAGCCTGAAGTTCATGCTGCCCGGGGTGCTGGTGATGGTGCCGATCATCCTCGCCTACACCGGCTACTCGTACTGGGTGTTCCGTGGCAAGACGGGGCGCGAGGGCTACCACTGATGCCCACGCCGCGGCAGTTTCTGTGGTTCGTCGGCTTGTGGGCCGCGGGCGTCGGCGCTCTCGCGGTGGTCGCCTACATCATCAGGCTTTGGCTGAGATAGGCCTCAGCTCATGCGCCGCATCGGCCGGCAGTTGAAGGCCAGCGGGCTGCCGCCGTTGGCGCGCAAGACCGCGAGGTCGTCGCGACCTGCCCATTCGTTGGTGCCGTCGGCGTAGCGAAAGCCCCTGTCGCCGGGCTGGTATTCCATCCGCCAGGTCCGGCCATCGAGCGTCACCGAGGCGCGGTTCTTGGCGTAGACCACGGAGACTTCCTTTCGGCCGTCGCAGAGATAGGCGATGCCGGCCGGCGTTGCCTCGTCCGGCGCCGGTCGCGCGATGCCGCTCGTCACCGGCTGCTGCTCGCCGCTGCATCCGGTCAACTGGCATCCGGCCAACAGGATGAATACCGCAATCGACAGGCGCTTCATCGTGCGCTTTCCTCCCTGCAGGAAACCATACGCAAATCGCCAAGGAGACGGAATGCCCCTGTACAGGCTGCGCGACGGCGCCGAACTCTACTACGAAACCCATGGCAGCGGCCCGCCGCTGTTCCTGGTTGCGGGCCTCGGCGGTGACGGCCGTTGGTGGGGCGGGAACGTCGCCGAACTGGCGCGGAAATTCACCGTGATCGTGCACGATCATCGCGGCACGGCCCGCAGCACCCTGTCCAGGATCGCCTACAGCGTCGACCAGATGGCCGGCGACGCGCTGCAGCTCATCGAGGGGCTGGGTTACGAAAAGGTCCATTGGTGCGGCCATTCGACCGGCGGCGCCATGGGCCAAGTGCTGGCGATCGACCATCCCGGACGCATCGACCGGCTGGTCCTGAGTTCCACCTGGCCGAAGACCGACGCTTTCTTCCGTCGACTGTTCGAGGTGCGCTCGCTCCTGTTGAGGGAGCTGGGACCGGCGGCGTACCTGAAATCCAGTGCCCTGGCGCTCAACTCGCCCGCCTGGGTGCGGGACCACGATGCCGATCTCGCCGCCGCCGAGGCCAGGGCGGACGAGACGATCCCGATGCCCGAGATCGTGCTGTCGCGCATCGCCGCGATCGTGGCGTACGACCGGCGGGAGCAGCTGCAGAAGGTGCGGGCCCCGACCCTTGCGATCTGCGCCCGCGACGACACGGTAACGCCGCTCTATTTCACCGAGGAGCTGGTGCGATTGATCCCCGGCGCTCGGACCTACGTGCTGCCGGACGGCGGCCATGCATATCCGAACGTGCATGGCGCGGAGTTTCGTCGTGTAATGACTTCTTTCCTCCTGGAGTTCTGACCTGATGAAGATCGAACCGCAGATTGCCGCCGCCGCGGCCGAACTGACCGCCATCCGCCGCGACATCCACGCCCATCCCGAGCTCGGCTTCGAGGAGGAAAGAACCAGCACCATCGTCGCGCAGAAATTGAAGGAATGGGGCTGCGAAGTGACGACCGGCATCGGCAAGACCGGTGTCGTCGGCACGATCCGTGTCGGCAACAATCCGCGCGCCATCGGACTGCGCGCCGACATGGACGCGCTGCCGATGGACGAGCTCAACACCTTCGACCATCGCAGCACGCACAAGGGCCGCATGCACGCCTGCGGCCACGACGGCCACACCACCATGCTGCTGGGCGCCGCCAAGTACCTTTCGGCGACGCGCAATTTCGACGGCACGGTTCACCTGATCTTCCAGCCGGCCGAGGAGGGTCGCGGCGGTGCCGAGGCCATGGTCAAGGACGGGCTGTTCCAGAAGTTTCCCTGCGAGATCATCTTCGGCATGCACAACCGGCCCAAGCTCGACGTCGGCAAGTTCGCGATCCGCTCCGGCCCGATGATGGCGGGCGGCGGCCTGTTCGACATCCACATCACCGGCAAGGGCGCCCACGGCGCGCGGCCGGAGAGCGGCATTGACCCGGTCGTCATCGCCACCCAGATCATATCGGCGCTGCAGAGCGTGGTTTCGCGCAACGTGGCGCCGCTCGATTCGGCGGTGATCTCGGTGACGCAGATGCATTCGGGCGACGCCTACAACGTCATCCCGCAGGAAGCGGTGCTGCGCGGCACTGTCCGTGCCTTCCGCAAGGAAACGATGGCGCTGATCAAGGAGCGCATCGAGACGATTGCCGCCGGCATCGCCAAGACGATGGGCGGCAGCGCCAAGGCCGACGTGCGCATCGCCTTCCCGCCGCTGGTCAACGACAGGGATGCGGCGAAGTTCATCGCCGACGTGGCGGCCGAGATCGTGGGCGAGGAGAACATGAACCGCGAGGGCCCGTTCGTGATGGCCTCGGAGGACTTCTCCTACATGCTGGAGCAGGTGCCCGGCGCCTTCGTCAATATCGGCAACGGTGGCGGCGAGGGTGGCTGCGAGGTCCACAATCCCAGTTACGATTTCAACGATGATGCGCTCGCCCTGGGATCGACCTTGTGGGCGCGCGTGGTCGAGAAGCGGCTGGCCAAGGACGCCCGCTAGGAACGCACGCCATGACCGCGAAGGTCATCGTGTGGAGCGACTATGTCAGCCCCTACGCCTTCGTCGCGAAGGCGTGGGCCTATCAACTCGAGGTCGACTACGAGATCGACCTCGAGTGGCGGCCCTACACGCTCGACATCGCTTCGTTCCAGGGGACGGTCGAGGCGCGCGATCCGCATCACTGGCGGCGGGTGCGCTACGCCTACATGGATGCGCGGCGCTTCGCCAGCAAGCAGGGCCTCACCCTCATGGGCCCGAAGAAGATCTTCGACGCCCGGCCGGTGAACGCCGGCATGCTCTACGCACAGAGGCACGGTACGTTCCGGGCCTACAACGACCTTGCCTTCGATCTGTTCTGGCGTCGCGAGCTCGACCCCGAAAGCGTCGAGGCGGTGGCGGCGCTGCTCGAGCGGGCGGGCGCCCCTGCGGGCTTCCCTGCGTTCTATGAAGGGGAAGGTGGCGCCGAGCACGACCGCCTCAGGGACGAGGCCGAAGCCTCCGGGATATTCGGCGTGCCGAGCTTTGTCTTCGGGGGTGAGCTGTTCTGGGGCGGTGACCGGATCTTCCTGCTGCGGGAAAGGCTCGACGAAAAGGGGGTCCGCCGCCGCGGTTGATGCAAATCAAGATGTCGGTCGCTGCTGCGGCGTATCAATTGTCAGGTTCCGGTTGTCCAATGAGGGGGTTCGCGATGGTCGCCCAAAAACGTCCGAAGATCTGGGTTGTCGTGGCCGACGGTGCCCGTGCCCGCTTCTTCACGCCCAGCGACGACAGCCGCAAGCTCGTGCCGGCGGCTGCGGCGGACATGGTCTCGCCCGACAGCCGGCGTCCAGCCCGCGCCCTCAAGAGCGACAAGCCGGGCCGCAGCTACAGCTCGTCGCGCAGCGGCGTCAGGCACGCGCTGGAGCCGCCCCACGACTATCACAAGCTCGAGAAACATCGCTTTTCCGCCGCTCTGGCCGAGGTGCTGGACGGTGCCTGCGACCGCAAGGCCTTCGATTCGCTCGTCCTGGTCGCGCCGCGGCGCAGCCTGGGCGAACTGCGTCTCCTGATGAGCGGGCGGGTTCGCCGGCAGGTCGTCAAGGAGGTCGCCAAGGATCTCACGAACGAGACGCCGGCTTCCCTCTGGCGCCATCTCGCGCCCACGGTGAGGACGGCGTTGCTCGGCTAGCCGTCGCCGGCCCCGAAGCCGGGCGAGGCAGCGCAAGGGAGCAGGAGGATCCGATGCCCTATGCGACGAATCGCGACCTGCCGCCGCCCGTGCGTCATCACCTGCCGCCGCATGCCCAGGACATCTATCGCGAGGCCTTCAACCACGCGTGGCAAACCTATCAGGCAGACCCGCGGCGCGAGGAGATCGCCCATCGCACGGCGTGGGCGGCGGTGAAGCGTCTCTTCGTCAAGGACGCAGACGGTATGTGGAGGCCGCGCTAGCCTTCCGGTCGGTCGAGCGTCCGGTCGGCCCGCTCATGCAGCGTCTTCACCTCGCCGCGTTGCCGGCGGGCGCTTTCCTTGAGCTGCCGCTTGGCGCGTCGGAAGGCATCGCTCACCGCGTACTGGGGATCGGCGAAGCGTTCGTCGCCTTGCGGCGTGTGGTCGACATTGACGTCGATGTTGCCCGGCAGGACGAGATGAATGTTCACACCGTAGAGGCCGCCGGTGCGGTGGCGCTTGTCGGGCACGCGCACGATGATCTGGCAGGCCGTGAGGCGGCCGTAGAGGTGTTCCAGGGCGGCCACCTGCTCGTTGATGAGGCTGGTCAGTGCCTCGCTGGGCGTGCTGCCCTGGAAGCTGATGCGCACGGGTGTTTCCATCGAGCCCTCCGCTGCTGGTCCGCTTCAATCCCAAGCGAAGCCTAGCATGTTGGCGGGCGATTGCGCGCGTCTATTGTCGGCGCGACGCAAGGCCGCGTTCGACGAGGACGGCACCCGGGCGGCCTGCCGCGCAAACCGTCGCGACGAGCAGACCGGCGAAACTGGAGAGCGAAGCTAGTCGCCCGCCGCGACGGCCGTGGCGCGGTCGGCCTTGCCGGGCCGCACTACACGGTGTGTCACCATGCGGTGATGCAGGGTGCGGATCGTGTCGCTTCCGCGGGTCAGGCATACCCAGGGAAAGAGACCGTGCACGAAACAGGCAAGCGAGCCCATCAGCATTCGGATGCCGAACCCGAAGGCCATGCCCATGTGCTGGAAGTAGGTCTCGTTGACCGAAGCGGGGTGGTCGGTGAAGCGCCGAAACATAGGTTAAATTCTATCGATTGCTGCGGGAAACGGCTTGCTACTTTTGCGCAAAGCCGGCCAAACTTGAGAAATTCATTCCTCATGAGAGCTCATGGCCGCGAAATTCTCACTGGATTTTTTCGACAAGAAGATTCTGGATTGCCTGCAGGACGACGCCGACATGCCGCTGGTCGAGGTCGCGCGCCGCGTCGGCCTGTCGACCACGCCGTGCTGGCGGCGCATCAACCGATTGCAGGAGGAGGGCATCATCCGTGCCCGGGTTGCCCTGCTCGACCGCAAGGCGGTAAACGCTGGGGTGACCGTGTTCGTGGCGGTGCGCACCGCGCAGCACAACGCCCAGTGGCTGGGCCGTTTCGCCAAGGCTGTGGCGTCGTTTCCCGAGGTCATGGACTGCTACCGCATGAGCGGCGAGATCGACTATCTGATCCGCCTGGCACTTCCCGACATCGACGCCTACGACGCGTTCTACAAGCGCCTGATCGCCAAGATCGAGCTCAGCGACGTCACCTCGATGTTCGCCATGGAGGAGATCAAGTCCACCACGCGGCTCCCGCTCGGCTACCTCCCCTAGCATCGTGTGGCGCCCGCCTTTAGGATCGCGGCGATTTCACTCGGCGATTTCACTCCAGGGGAAACGATGACCACGGGCCCGAACACCGGCAAGAACCGCAAGAAGGTACTGATCGTCGGCCGTATGCCGCAGGCCGGCATCGACGTCCTGACGAAGCGCGACGACGTCGACTACGAGATCCTGACCGACGACACGGTGCCGTCGCTGCATCCCAAGCTGAAGGATGCCAACGCCGTGACGCTCGGTGCCACGCCCTTTCGTCAGGCCGAGCTCGACGCCGCGCCCGGCATGATGGTGGTGGCCCGCCTCGGCGTCGGCTTCGACGCGGTCGAGATCCCGGCGCTCAACAAGCGCAAGATCCCGCTGATGACGACCGGCATCGCCAACTCGGTATCGGTCGCCGAGCACGCCATGTACATGCTGCTCGCCTCGGCGCGCCTGGTGAAGAAGTACGACCGCTTCGTGCGCGAGAAGGGTTGGGGCCAGCGCCTGTCCGACCTGCCGGCGGATCTTTCCGGCAAGTCGATCCTTGTGGTCGGCATGGGGCGCATCGGTTCGCGCACGGTGAAGCGCTGCGTGGCGTTCGAGATGGATGTCTACGTTCTCGACCCGAACATCTCCGAGGCCGAGATCAAGAAGGCCGGCGCCACCAAGGTCACCGACCTCAAGGCGATCCTGCCCAAGATCGACTTCGTGTCGGTGCATTGCCCGAAGTCGCCGGAGACGGTGAACATGTTCAACAAGGAGACGCTCGGCCTCATGAAGGCGGATGCCTTTCTGGTGAACACCGCGCGCGGCGGCATCGTCAACGAGGAGGCGCTCTACGACGCGCTCTCCAGCGGCAAGCTGCGCGGTGCCGGCCTCGACGTGCTCGACAAGGAGCCGCCGGAGCCGACGAACAAGCTGTTCGGCCTGGAGAACGTGATCTTCAGCCCGCACATGGCCGGCGTCACCAAGGAGGCGAGCGACCGCATGGCCGTCACCGCCGTCGAAAACATCCTGAGCGTGTTCGACGGCCGCCCGAACGCGGCCAACGTGGTCAACAAAGAGGTATTGTCATCCTGAGGCGAAGCCAAGGGATTCTTCGCTTCGCTCAGGATGACAACAAGCCCTCGATCTCGGCATCGGTTGGGAATCGACCGGTGCGGCTGCGGGTGTATTTCAGCGCGCCATCGACGGTGACGTCGAACTGGCCGGACTTGCCGGGGCGTAGCTCGATGTCGGCAGCGCCCAGCTTTTCGAGGCGTTCCCTCACACGGAGGGCCTGCGGCTTGTAGCCTCAAGCGCCGCAGTATTCGATCAGCACTTTCATGCGTTGAAGGTGGGGGCTTAAGCTGCCGCCAGCAAGGGGGATATCGCGATGAAGTACGGACCGCTCGGCCGCTCGGGCCTGATCGTCAGCAGGATCTGCCTGGGCGGCAATTCGTGGGGCGCCAAGGGCCGGCGCGGCTGGGGCAAGTTCGACGAGAGCGAGGCGCCGGCCTACTTCAGGCGCGCGCTCGATGTCGGGATCACCTTCTTCGACACGGCGGACACCTACAATTTCGGCCGCTCCGAGGAGATCATGGGTGCCACGCTCATGAAGATGGTGAAGCGGGAGGAGTTCGTGCTCTCCACCAAGGTCGGCATCCGCATGAGCGACGTCGCAAACGACGTCGGCACCGGCCGCAAGCACCTGATGGCCTCGGTCGATGCCCAGCTCAAGCGCCTGCAGACCGACTATATCGACGTCTACCAGGTGCACCGCCTCGACCCGCACACGCCGATCGAGGAGACGATGTATTCGCTCGACCAGATCGTGCGCTCTGGCAAGGTGCGCTACATCGGCGGCTCGACCATGCCCGCCTACAAATTCGCCCAGATGGTGATGGTCGCCGACTGGAAGGGCTATGCGCGGCCGATTGCCATGCAGAACCTCTACAACCTGATCCAGCGCGAGGAGGAGCGGGAGATGAACCGGCTCTGCCACGAGCAGGGTGTCGGTCTTATCCCGTACTCGCCGCTGGCCCGCGGGTTTCTGGCGGGCAACCGCAGCAAGGAAGGCGGCGGCGCCACCGAGCGCTCGAAGAACGACGTGCAGGTGAAGGCCGGCACCTATCGCGACTGCGACTGGGAGGTCGTGAAGCGGCTGAAGAAGATCGCCAAGGGCAAGGGCGCGACGCCGGCACAGGTGGCGCTCGCCTGGCTGCTGCACAAGCCCTACATGGGCGCGCCCATCATCGGCGCCACCGATCTCGATCAGCTCACGTCGGCCGCCAAATCGACGGAGATCGCGCTCACGCCGGAGGAGTGCAGGTCGCTCGAGGAGCCCTATCAGTTCCGCGTGTCGCCCGAGAACTGAGCGCGGCGGCCGATCGCGGCGGAAAACCAGAAGGCGAGCAGCGGCAGGAAAATCGCCGCGGCCCAGAAGAGGGGCGGCGCCCCCCAGCGGTCGACGATGGGGGCGGCGATCGGCACGCCGATCGCCTGACCGACGAACAGGCAGAGAGCGAACAGCGCCATGCCCGCGCCGCGCGCCTCGGGCGCCATCTGGGTGCCGTGGACCTGCAGCGTGTTGTGCAGCATGTAGAACGACACGCCGGCCAGCACGATGGCGGCGAACTCCACCTCGGCGCTGGGGGCGAGCGCCATGATGGCGAAGGCCAAGCCGAGCCCCGTGCCGCCCCAGATGCAGAGGCCGCGCTCGCCGAGCCGCCGCAGCAGCCGATGGGCGACCATGACGTAGAGGAAGCCGCCGGCGCCGAATGCCGCGACCGCCAGTCCGATGGCCGCGTAGCCCAGGCCGAAGCGCTGGTAGAGGTCGGCGCCGACGAAGGTGAAGGTGCCCCAGAACACGCCGCCTTCCAGCGCCACCACTGCGATCACCGTGAGCGCCCAGGGCCGGCGCAGCACGCGGACCATCTGGCCGATCATCGAGCCCGCGGCACGCTCGCCCGGCCGGGCGACATCGGGCCTGAGGCGCATCACGACGAAGAGAGCGGCACCCGCCGCGACATAGACGGCGGCCAGCACCCAGAACACGGAGCGCCAGCCCAGCCAGTCGCCGAGCGCACCGCCCAGCGCCGTGCCGGTCATCAGGCCGAGCGTCTGGCCGGTGAGAAAGCGCGCGAGCGTGGCCTGGCGCCTCTCGTAGCTCACGTTGTCGCCGACCCAGGCCATGGCGAGCGGAATGATGGCCGAGCTGGCGACGCCGGTCAGGAAACGCGCCAGGGTGAGCATGCCGAGCGAGCCCGCCAGCGCGCTGATCGCGCAACAGCCCGCGGCACCGATGCAGGCGATGGCCACCACCGGCATCTTGCCGTAGCGGTCGCCGAACGGGCCGTGCACCAGCACGAACACACCGTTGGCGAACAGGAACACGGTCGCGGCGATCGAGGCGTCGCCGACGGTGACGCCGAACGAGGCCGCGAGCTGCACCAGCAGCGGGTCGATGACCCGCATGTTCGCCGCCGAGGCGAAGGCGGCGACCGACAGCAGGGCGATCGCGAGGGTGGGTACGGTGGCGGGCGAGGGCCGCGGCGGGGCGGCGGGCGGAGACATCGCAGCGGGCTTAACGGCTCGCGCCGGCAAAGGAAAGGTCCCCCGGCGGGAAGCAGCAATGATCTGCAGTCGAGGGCGTCCGCGCTGACAGGGCGCGCCGGCGCGGGCTAAACTTGCGCCATGAAGCTCAAGGACAAGGTCGCCATCGTGACGGGCGGCGCATCGGGCATCGGTGCGGCTTCGGCCCGCCTGTTTGCGGCCGAGGGCGCGCGCGTCGCGGTCGTCGACCTCGACGAGAAGGGCGTGCGCGACGTCGCCGCCGAAATCCAGAGGGCGGGCGGCCATGCGCTCGCCATCGCGGCCGACGTGAGTCGGGGCGAGCAGGTGCGCGGCGGCGTGGCGCACGTGATGGAGCAATGGGGTCGCATCGATGTGCTGATGACGGCGGCCGGCATCTCGCTCGGCGGCACGGTCAACGAGATCGACGAGGCGACGTGGGACCGCACCTTCGAGGTCAACGTCAAGGGCACCTACCTCTGGATCCACCATGCCATCCAGCCGATGATCGCCGCCAGGTCGGGCGCCATCGTCACGGTGGGCTCGCAGCTCGCGCAGGCCAGTCTCGGCAGGAACGCGGCCTACGTCGCTTCCAAGGGGGCGATCGCCTCCTTCACCAAGACCATCGCGGTCGACCACGCGGCCCATGGCATCCGCGCAAATGCGCTGATGCCGGGCGTCATCGATACGCCGATGCCGGCGCGCTCGCTCCGGCGCCAGCCCGACCCCGAGGCGGCGCGGGCCTTCTGGAAGCAGCGCCATCCAATGGGCCGCATCGGCCGGCCGGAGGAGGTGGCGCGCGCCGCGCTCTTCCTCGCAAGCGACGATTCGTCCTTCGTCACGGGTACGCTGCTGTTCGTCGACGGCGGCTGGACGGCGCATTGATGCCGAAGAAGCTGACGCCGGCAGAGATCGAAGGCTACGAGCGCGACGGCTATGTCTGCCCGATCGACGCCTTCTCGACCGAGCGGGCGCGGAGCTGGCGCACCAGGCTCGAGGCCTTCGAGCGGGCGCAGGGCCAGAAGATGACGCGCGGCCACAATTTCAAGCCGCATCTTCTCTTTCCCTGGGTCGACGAGATCGTGCATGCGCCGGAGGTCCTGGACGCGGTCGAGGACCTGATCGGGCCGGATATCCGCCTGTTCCATCTCAGCGTCTGGCCGAAGGATCCGGGTTCGGGCGCCTATGTGAGCTGGCACCAGGATGCGACCTACTTTTCGCTCGATCCGATCTGTCACGTCACCGCCTGGGTGGCGCTGACCGATGCGCCGGTCGAGGCGGGCTGCATGGAGGTGGTGCCGGGCTCGCATCGGCTGGGGCAGCTCCGCCATGTCGAGATGCAGGATCCCGAGAACCTGCTGTCGCGTGGCCAGGCTCTCGCCGTCGACGTCGACCGGACAAAGACCGCGTTCATGCCGGTGAAGGCCGGGCAGTTCTCGCTGCATCACACTCACTTGGTGCACAATTCGCGGCCAAACCGTTCCCGTGATCGCCGCATCGGGCTCGGCATCAGCTACATCCCGACCCATGCCCGCTGCACGGCGAAGAACCGTGTCACGGCGATGCTGGTGCGAGGTGAGGACAGATACGGGCATTTCGACGACGAACGCCGGCCGACCGCCGAGGCCGGCCCCGAGGAGCGCGCCTTCCACGCCGACGCCGTGGCCCGCTTCCGCGCGATGAACGCCAGCCTCAACATTACGAGTGAATGATGCACACGATCCGCCTGCCATATCACGACCGCTACGCCTATTCGCCGATCACTCAGCGCAAGGACTATTCGTGGCCCGGTGGCAAGCGGCTCGCGGTCTATCTCGGCCTCAACATCGAGCATTTCGCCTTCGGCGCCGGCGAGGGCCACCTCCTCACGGTCGCCAATCCGCCACCCGACCCGCGCACCTTCGCCTGGCGCGACTACGGCAACCGGGTGGGCGTGTGGCGGTGCCTGGAGCTGTTCGACGAGCTCAACTTGCCGGCGGCGCACCTCATCAACACGACCGTGTTCGACTACGCGCCGCAGATCGTCGATGCATTGAAGGCGCGCGGTGACGAGTTCATTGGCCACGGTCGCACCAACGCCGAGCGCCACGGCCACATGTGGGAGGCCGACGAGAAGCGTTTCCTGGAAGAGGTGTGCGACGCCATCGAGAAGGCGTCGGGCAAGCGTCCCAGGGGGTGGATGGCCCCATGGATGGCATCTACGCGCTGGACCCCCGATCTCCTGAAGGAGGTCGGCTTCGACTTCCTGATGGACTGGCCGGCCGACGACCAGCCGCTATGGATGAAGACGCGATCGGGGCCGCTGATGAGCGTGCCCTATCCCATCGAGGTCAACGACAGTCCGCAGATCCTGGTGCGCCACCATTCACCCGAACAGTTCCGCGACTTCATCGTCGGCCAGTTCGAGGAGCTGTTGCGCCAGTCGGTTAGGCAGCCGCTCGTGTGCGGCATCGCGCTCCACACCATGATCGTGGGCCAGCCCTATCGCCTGCGACTGCTGCGCGAGGCGCTGCAGCACATCGTGAACCATCCGCAGAAGGACAAGGTTTGGTTCACGCGGCCCTCGGACATCTACGACCACTGCGCCGCGTTGCCAAAGGGCACGATGGTTGCGCCGCCGGCCTGATCCCTACCTGCCGTAGACCGCGCGCTCGAATTCGTAGAACAGCGGCAGCGACTTCACGTCGGCGAACGGCAGGATCTGGGTCATGTAGACGCCGCCCACACGCTTCTTGCGGTCGATCCAGTAGTAGGTGTTGGGCAGGCCCGCCCAGGAAAGCCCGCCGGGCGAGCGGCCGGTGGGCGCTTCCTGGTTGTTGATCATGAAGGTGAGGCCCCACTGCTTCTCGACACCGGGGAAGAACTCGGCATCGTTGGAGAGCGGCGGCATCACGGTCCTGAGAAGCGTCACCTTAGAGGCGCCCATGGCATTGGTCGCCATGGCGTCGACCGTCTCGGGCTTCATGACGACATCACCGCGCGCGGAGCGGCCGCCGTTCAGCACCATGTCGACGAACTTGAGGTAGTCGCGCGCCGTCGAGTAGAGGCCGCCGCCGCCGGCCTCGAACTCGGGATCCTGCGGGATCTCGCGTGCGAGGTCGGCGACCAGGCCGCCATCGGCCTGGCGATGATGAACGCGCGCCAGGCGGGCACGCATGTCGGGTGTGATGCGGAAGGCGGTGCTCGTCATGCCGAGCGGCGCGAACAGGTCGTCGTGCATCACCTGGCCGAGCTTCCTGCCGGTCACCGCCTCGACCATCTTGCCCGCCCAGTCGATGCCGATGCCGTACTGCCAGCGCTCGCCCGGGTCGAACAGCAGCGGCGTGGTCAGCGACTTGTCGAGCCCGGTGCCGATGGTCGGCACGTCCATGGCCTCGCGATACCGCAGGATCTCCGGGTTCCAGATGTCGTAGCCGAAGCCCGCGGTGTGGGTAAGCAGGTGCCGAAGCGTGATGTCGCGCCGGGGCTTGCGGACCCTGGGTTTGCCGGCGGCATCGAAGCCTTCGAGGACACCGACCTCTCCGAGATAGGGGATCACCGCCTTTGCTGGCGTATCGAGCTGCAGCCTGCCGCGCTCGATCTGCTGCATGGCGACAGCGCCCGTCACCGCTTTGGTCATGGAGGCAATCCACACGACGGTGTCGGACGTCATGTCGGATGGCTGGCCCTGGATCGCCTTGCCGAACGCGCCTTCGTAGGTCGTTGCCGTGCCGTCTGTCGCGACGGCGGCAACGCCCGGCACGTCACCTCTGCTCACCGCCTCGGCCAGGAGGCGGTCGATACGCGCCTTCATGTCCGTGACCTCAGGCATAGTTGCCGCGTGCCTTTTCGCTGGACTTGCCGTTGGCGCGGCCTTTGGCGGGGGCGACCTTGCCGGCTGGCGCCTTCTTCAATTTGGCGCGCAGCAGCTTGCGCATCTCGGCGCCCTTGGTGTCCCACCAGTCGGCCAGGATGCGGACGTCCCAGCCGATGCAGAAGTGCTTCACACCCATCTCAAGATAGCGGCCGGCCTGGCTGGGATCGCGCAGTTCGACCCTCGGATGCAGACCCTTCTTCAGTGCCGTCTGGATCGTCTTCGTCTCGGCGGCCTGCACGTCGGGATGGCCGTACTGCCCGGTCTTGCCGATGCTCATGGAGAAGTCCGAGGCGCCGAACTGCACCATGTCGATGCCGGGCACCGACAGGATGCGGTCGAGATCGTCGACGCAGGATTTCTTCTCGACCATGATGGCGATCACCACCTCGTTCAGCGCATCGACATAGGCCGGCGTGCCGCCCTGGCGCACCGTGCCGACGTCGCGCCGCATGCCGACCCCCAGCCGGCCGCGGCCGCGCACACCGCGGGCCATCGTGGTCTCGGCACGCACCGCGTCGACCGCGGCCTTGGCATCCTCGACGGTGCGGATGTCGGCGAACAGCACGCTCTGGAAGCCCGAACCGATCGCCCGCATGGCCCGGTGGGTGTACTGGGTCTGCTCGATCTTGATCATGCCCGACATGTTCATCAGCTCGAACGAGCGGCCGAGATTGTCGAGGTCGTGCATGGTGAAGGGCGCGTACTCGGCGGTGAACTCGACATAGTCGTACTGTTTGGAATGCCCGATCAGCTCCACGAGCGTCGGCCAGGCCGAGAGGATGTGCGTGCCGACAGTCGGCTTGCCGGCGTTGAGGCGTTCGCGAAGCAGGTTGCGGCGCATGATGTTTCCCCCGGAGCAGTCGTTTCCGGTAGTGTGGCACCTCGCGTAGGGGGAGTGCCATGTTTCCGTCGAAGGAAAATCTGACGATCTGTTTCGCACACGCAGCATACCGCATGAAGGACCGGTTCGAGTTGCGCAGGACCGGCATCGGGAATTTCGAGGTCCGCAGCTACGACGATCTGGTCAAGCGCATCGGCGAGGCCGACGTGGTGCTGGCGTCCGGCATGTGGAAGAACGACCTGATCCCGCATGCTGGCAAGCTGAAGTTCATCCAGTCCATCAGCTCGGGCATGGACCAGTATTCGAAGGAGCAGCTCGGCGCCAAGGGCATCCGTCTGGCGAGCGCCGCCGGCGTCAACGCCCGCGCCGTGGCCGAGCACGCCATCGCCCTGATCCTCGCCGTCGCCCGGCGCCTGCCCGAGGCGCGCGACAACCAGCACAAGAAGGTGTGGCGCGGCATGCTGGGCGATCTCACCCAGCGCGAGGACGAACTGGGCGGCAAGACCCTGCTGGTGGTCGGCATGGGCCGCATCGGCAGCCATCTCGCGATGCTCGCCAAGGCGTTCGGCATGAAGGTGATCGGCATCCGACGCGACCCGGCGCAGGGCGAGAACGGCGCCGATTCGATCTATGGCATGGGCGACCTGGTGAAGCTCGTGCCGCAGGCGGACATCGTGGCGCTCACCTGTGCGCTCACCCCCGAGACGACCGGCCTGATGAGTGCGGCCGCCTTCGCCGCCATGAAGCCGTCATCGATGTTCGTCAACGTCGCGCGCGGCAAGGTTGCCGACGAGGGGGCGCTGATCGGGACGATGCAGGCGGGCAAGATCTGGGCGGCGGCGATCGACGTCACCGCGGAGGAGCCGTTGCCGGCGTCCTCGCCGCTGTGGACCCTGCCCAACGTCTTCATCACGCCGCACACGGCGGGCGAGACGCGGGCCTACGAGGACAATGTCCTCGACATCCTGATGGAAAACCTCGACCGCCTGTGGCGCGGCGAGAAGACTTTGCGCAACCAGGTTCTCTAGGGGAGGCAGACATGGCCGTGGCAGATCCGCATCGGGTGATCCTGACGGGCGAGAACCCGTTCCTGCGTCTCAGCGAGAAGGACGGCGATCCCAACTCCACAGATGCGAGCTACTGGCGCATCCTGTTCTGCCCGGCGGGCCCGGGCCACGTGCTCTACCTCAAGAGCGAGCTGACGCACGGCCATTGGCGCATCTATTCCGACAACATCGCCATGGCGCGCTGGCTGCAGCAGACCGTGCAAGGCATGCTCAATCCCGAGCTCAAGGACACCTCGATCCCGGTGATCGACGCCGATTTCAGCAAGGCGGGCGACCCGCGCTACTTCTGGACCGAGTACGTCTCGGCCGCCGACGCCGAGATCGCCCTCACCTGGCACGATATCGGCGATCCGCTGCTGATCCACACCGAGCCCAACCAGGCGCCGAACCCAAGGCCCTACGGCGTCTGCACCGTGCTGGTGCCGGCGCTTTCGGGGCGGTTGACGCTGAACGGCCAGCAAGCCCGCGGCAAGCCGTGGCCGCGCGAGCGCGAGGGCCGGCCCTTCAGCACCTCGGCGCTGGCCTTTTCCGAAAGCTGGACGGAGCCGCGGTAGAAATCCCGCCGTCGTGGCCGGAGCTGAGGACGACTGCCGGGCGGGTTTCAGTCCCGGTCCGGCGCTCCCAGGGGGAAGAGGGGCCGGAACGGCCGCGCCTCCTCCACCGCCCGGGCAAAGGACGGGCGGGCTAGCAGGCGCGCGCGGTAGGCGCGCAACACGGGATAGGCGTCAGAAATCCGGTGCGTCCAGTCGGCATAGAACAGGAAAGGTGCGGCCGCGCAGTCCGCCAGCGTGAAGTCCGCACCGGCGGCCCAAGTCCTGCCGGCAAGCCGCCCTTCGAGCCAGGCGTAGGCGCGTCCCAGCCTTTCCCGAGCGAGGATCAGCCCTTCCTCGCTCTTCATCGGAATCCGCTTCAGCGCACTGTCCACCGCAACCTGCATCGCCTCCATCACGTACAGGTCGAAGAAGCGATCGAGGAAGCGCACGTCGAGCGCCGCCATCGGGTCCGCGGGCAGCAGGCGCACCGGTCCGGGATGCGCGAGCTGCAGGTATTCGATGATGATGCTGGTCTCGGCGACGTCGCGCTCGCCGTCCACCAGCAGCGGGAACTTGGCGAGCGGCCAGCGCTTCAGCCAGTCGGCCGCATGCTGCGGCGTATCTGGACCGATGCAGCGGAACTCGAAGGGCGTGCCGTTCTCGTACAGCGCGATGAGCGCTTTCTGCGTGTACGAGGAGAAGGGATGGCCGTAGAGCGCGAGCGACATCGCGGGGTCTCCTGATTCTACTAATTGCAAAATGCAAGTGGTTGAGATGTATCCTCGCTCCTTGCATATTGCAAGTGTTCCAGGAGAACGGCCATCCCGCACGCAGGACGATCCGGCTGCCCGATCAACCTCACGCTCGAACAGCTCGGCGACCGTTGGAGCCTGATCGTCGTCCGCGACGTCATGTTCGGGAACAGGCGCAGCTACGGCGAGCTGCTCGCCGGGAGCGAGGAAGGCATCGCCTCGAACATTCTCGCCGACCGGCTGAAGCGTCTGACCGCGGCCGGCCTGCTGACGCGGCGCGCCGATCCGAAACACCGGCAGAAGGGCATCTACAGCCTGACGGAAGCGGCCATCCAGCTCGTGCCGCTGCTCGCGCACATGGGCGCGTGGGGCCGCCGGCATACGCGGGTGACCAGGGAATTGTCGGTGCGCGCGGAGCTGCTGGAAAAGGGCGGCGCTCCGCTTTGGAATGCCTTCATGGACGAACTGCGCCACCTGCATCTCGGCGCGCCGCGTCCGGCGCGCTCGGTGTCTCGGGAACTTCAGGCGGCTTACGAGAAAGCGCTCGCGCGCCGCGCCCGCTAGGCTGGCGCGAAGCCGTAAGCTTGGGCGAGCAGGGTGTAGCTCCGCCGCCGGACTTCCTCGTCGTGGGTCCAGGTGACGACGACCATCTCGTCGACGCCGACCCGCTCCTTGAGCTCGGTGATGCGGGCGGCGACCTCGGGCCCGGTGCCGACGAAGGAGTCCTTGCGGAATTGCTCCATCTTCGCGAGTTCGTAAGGTGCCAGTGGTGCCCTGGCGGCCTCGTCGGGCGCCAGGAGCGGACCCAGGATGTTCTTGTCGCGGTTGATGCGGGAGAGGGCGCGCGAGGTGAAATGGTGCTGCGCCTCCTCCATCGTCGGCGCCGCCAGCGCCCAGACGCAGAGGCCGCATCGGGGCTCGGGGTGGCGTGCACTCGGGCGATAGTTCTTTTTATAGAGCTGGATGGCCCGCTCGCCGCCCGCACCGTCGCTGAAGAACCAGGCGTAGCAGTAGGGCAGGCCGAACAGCGCCGCGACCTGCGCGCCGTAGTCGGAGCTGCCCAGGATCCAGACCTCGGGGGCGGTCTCGCCCTGCGGGAAGGCCTGCACGGCGGCGAAGGGATGGCGATCGACCAGCGGCTCGTTGTGCACCCAGGCGATCAGGTCGCGCACGTCGGCGGGGAAGTGCTCGGGCCGTTCGTTGGCCGCCGGATTGAGCGCGAACGCCGTGCGGCCGTCGGAACCCGGCGCACGGCCGAGGCCCATGTCGATGCGGCCGGGCGCCAGCGCGTCGAGCACGCGGAACACCTCGGCCACTTTGAACGGAGAATAGTGCGGCAGCATGATGCCCGCACTGCCGATGCGGATGCGTTGTGTCCTGGCCGCGATCGCCGCCATCACGATCTCGGGCGCGGTGCCGACGATGGTCGGGTGGTTGTGGTGCTCCGAGACCCAGAACCGCTCGTAGCCCTGCGCCTCGCAATGCTCGGCAAGCGCCACGGTGTTGCGGATCGACTGGCCATGTGGCCGGCCGGAGACGGCCACCGACTGGTCGAGGACGGAAAGACGGAAAGGACGGGACATCGACGCCGGAGATAGGGCGTCGGCGCTATTCCGGCAAGGTCGCGATCATGTAGAGCGTCTGGAGCTGCGGCGTCGGACGCGCGTTCTTGCCGAACACGTTGCCGAAGATGGTGGCGATCTGGCCCGATTTGTAGATGTGGCTGAGGGCCCGGTCGACCGCGAGGCGGAAGTCGCTTTCGCCGAGCTTCATGGCGAGCGCGAAGGGCTCGATGCTGAGATAGGTGTTGGCCAGCATGATCCGTGCGGCATCCTTGTGGCCCTTGATCATGGCGGTGAGCATGGCGCCGCCGGCGAAATAGGCCGAGATCTCGCCCTTCTCGAGCGCGGCCATGGCGTCCTCAAACTTGGCGAAGGGCACGATCTGGGCATTCACGTGCACCGAGGCCAGTCCCTTCTTCAGTGCCTCCTCGGTCAGCGTGCCGGCGATCGCGCCGACCTTCTTGCCGGCGAGCTGCTGGATATCGCGCGGACCGTCGTTGCGGATGGCGAAGCTGGTCCCGTCGACGAAGGTCGTGATGGAGAAGTCGACCAGGGCGCGGCGCTCCAGCGTCTCGGTGAGCGAATCGCAGAGCAGGTCGATCTTGCCCTGGCGCACCATGTCGATGCGGTTCTCGGTCGTGACCGGGAAGAACTCGATCCTGAGGCCGGGCATCTTGAGCTGGCTGGCGATGTCTGCGGTCACTGTCGCGCACAGCTCGACCATGAAGCCCTCGGGCTGACCCTTGGCGTTCATGTAGGCGAAGGGCTGGGCGTCGACGCGCGCACCGGCGCGGATCACGCCGCTCTTGCGGATGTCGTCGAGTGTGCCGGCCGCCGCGCTGCCGGCCGCCAGGAGGCCCGCTGCCAATGCAAGACCGCTCAGGAACTTCTTCATTTCGTTCACCCTTGGAATGACGGCGAAACAATCCGACATTCGACCCGTTGTGACCACCGGAAATCGGGAGGAGGCACCATGGCTCGTTCCAGGACCCGTCAGGCCAGCACCCGTCAGGCATGCCGTGTCGTCGGCATCGATCACATCGCCATCAGGGTCAGCGACTACGGGAAATCGAAGGCCTTCTACGCAAGCCTCTTCGCCTTCCTGGGCTTCGAGCTGTCCGACGAATATGCCGACGCGATCGGCTGGACCAACGGGCGGACCCGCTTCTGGATCTCGCCGGCGGAAGGGCGCAAGACCCATCGCACCGGCGATGTCGGCTTCCATCACTATGCCTTCGAGCTGCGCAGCCGGAAGGATGTCGACGCCCTGCAGGCCTATCTCGAGGGGCAGGGCGTGCGCATCGTCGATCCGGCCGCCGAGTACTACGACGACTATTACGCCGTCTTCTTTCTCGATCCCGACGGGCTCAAGCTCGAAGGCATGAAGTATGGGGAGTTGACGGCGAAACGGACCAGTAAACGATTGAAAAGAAAGGGAAAATAACTACATTAAAATAGTTCTGCGAACCACTTGCAATTCATGGAGGGCATCGCCTATTTAGAAACGTTCCAATCTGTTGACGCAAATCAAGGAGCGTTTCATGCTGACCATCGGTGACAAGTTTCCCGCGTTCGACCTCAAGGCGGTGGTGAGCACCGACCCCAAGTCCGCCTTCACGCAGGTCACGGACAAGAGCGATCAGGGCAAGTGGAAGGTCGTGTTCTTCTGGCCGAAGGACTTCACCTTCGTCTGCCCGACCGAGATCGCCGCCTTCGGCAAGCTGAACCGGGAGTTCAACGACCGCGATGCGGTGATCTACGGCGTCTCGACCGACTCCGAGTTCGTCCATCTCGCCTGGCGCCAGAACCACGCCGACCTGAAGGCGCTGCCGTTCGCCATGCTGGCCGACATCAAGCGCGAGCTCTCGCAGTCGCTCGGCATCCTCGACAAGGCCGAAGGCGTCTGCCTGCGCGCCACCTTCATCGTCGATCCCGAGGGCGTCATCCGCTTCGTGTCGGTGAACGACCTCTCGGTCGGCCGCAATCCGCAGGAAGTGCTGCGCGTGCTCGACGCGCTGCAGACCGACGAACTCTGCCCCTGCAACTGGCAGAAGGGCGACGACGTCCTGAAGGCCGCGTAAGGAGCATGTCATGTCGATCGACACCCTGAAGGACCGGCTGCCCGACTACGCGCGCGACCTGAAGCTCAATCTCTCGAGCCTGGCCGCCGAGTCGTTGCTCAGCCCGCAGCAGAAGGCCGGCAGCTTCGTCGCTGCCGCGCTGGCGGCGAACCACGCCCCGACCACCCAGGCCGTGGTCGGCGCCTTCGCTGCCGAGCTGTCGCCGGAAGCGTTGAACGCCGCCAAGGTCGCGGCGGCGCTGATGGCGATGAACAACATCTACTACCGCTTCGTGCACCTCGTGCACGCGGCCGACTACAAGACCCTGCCGGCGAAGCTGCGCATGACGGCCATGGCCAAGCCGGGCGTCGACAAGGTCGATTTCGAGCTGTGGTCGCTCGTCGTCTCGGCGGTGAACGGCTGCGGCATGTGCCTGGAGGCGCACGAGAAGGTCTGCCGCGAGGCGGGTCTCTCGGCGGAGCAGATCCAGGCGGCCGTGCGGATCGCCGCAACGGTGCACGCCGTTGCCCGCACGCTCGGTGCGGAAGAGGCGCTCGCCGTTCCGCTGGCCCAGGCGGCTTAAGGCGGGCGCCCGGCCTTGTAGCGTCACGACATGCGGGCCAAACTCCGGGCCGTTTTTCAGGCTCCCGGAGGACCCGCATGTCGATTGCCGCCACGCCGCTGAAACCGCAGGCCCAGCCCGCCGGCACCTACCAGCCCAAGGGCATGCTGATCGGCGGCAAGTGGGTCGGCAGCGCCTCGGGCCAGCGCATCACCGTCGAGAATCCCGGCAAGCGTACCGCCGTGGCCGAGGTGCCGCGCGCGGCGGCGGCCGACATCGAGGCCGCGGTCGCGGCGGCGGACAAGGCCTTCCCGGCCTGGAAGAACATGGTGCCGCGCGAGCGCGGCAAGCTGCTGCTCAGGATCGCCGAGGCGATCGAGGCCCGCGTCGAGGAGCTGGCGCGCACCATCGCGCTCGAGACCGGCAACGCGCTGCGCACCCAGGCGCGCGGCGAGGCCAGGTTGACGGCCGACATCTTCCGCTATTTCGGCGGGCTCGCCTCCGAGCTGAAGGGCGAGACCGTGCCGCTCGGCGAGCATGTGCTCTCCTACACGCGCCGCGAGCCGATCGGCATCGTCGGCGCCATCATCCCGTGGAACGCGCCGGTCATGCTCGCCGCGCTCAAGATCGCACCGGCGCTCTGCGCCGGCAACGTGCTGGTCATGAAGGCGGCCGAGGATGCGCCGCTGGGCGTGCTGATGCAGGCCGACATCTGCCAGGAATTCCTGCCGCCCGGCGTGCTGAACGTGCTGACGGGCTACGGCGAGGAGTGCGGCGGGCCGCTCGCCAACCATCCCAAGATCCGCAAGCTCTCCTTCACCGGCTCGACCGAGGTCGGCAAGGTGATCATGCGCGCCGCGGCCGAGCGCATCGTGCCGGTGTCGCTGGAACTGGGCGGCAAGAGCCCCTCGCTGGTCTATCCCGACGCCGACGAGGATTGGGCGGTCGACGGCATCATCAACGCCATGCGCTTCACGCGGCAGAGCCAGAGCTGCACGGCGGGCTCGCGGCTCTTCCTGCACGAGGACATCTTCGATTCGTTCCTGAAGAAGCTCGAGAAGAAGACGACGGCGCTCAAGATCGGCGATCCGCTCGACGAGGCCTCCGACATCGGCACCATCATCAACAACAAGCAGTTCACCAAGGTCTGCAAGTATGTCGACGAGGGCCTGAAGCGCTCCGACGCCAGGCTGGTGTTCGGCGGCCTGCCGCCCAAGACCGGCCCGCTCTCCGAGGGCTACTTCACCCTGCCGACCGTTTTCGCCGACCGCTCGAACGACTGGCGGCTGGCGCGCGAGGAGATCTTCGGGCCGGTGCTGGTGGCAATCCGCTGGAGCGACGAGGCCGAGGCGATCCGCATGGCCAACGACAGCCATTACGGCCTCGCAGCCTATGTCTGGACGCACGACATCGGCAGGGGCTTGCGCGCCGCGCACGCGATCGAATCGGGCTGGGTGCAGGTCAACCAGGGCGGCGGCCAGACGCCCGGCATGTCCTACGGCGGCTTCAAGCAGTCGGGCCTCGGCCGCGAGTTCTCGCTCGAGGGCATGCTCGACAGCTTCACCCAGCGCAAGAGCGTGACGGTCAACCTCGCGGTCTGATCAGAGGCTCAGCCGGCGCGCGGCGAGGCGCGCGCGCTCCTCGGCGGAGAAGGTCATGATCTTCCTGACCTTCTGGTCGAACTTCATGCCGACCGCCTCGGCGCAGGCGGCCAGCGTGCCGCTCTCGGCCTCGAACAGGAAGTGCGTGAAGGTGAGCACCTTGTCCGAGAAGGCGGCGAGGCCGCTCATCACCACGGCGAGGTCGCCGGCGCGCAGCGGCCGGCGGTAGTGGTTCAGCATCTCGACCACGACCGAGCCTTCCTGGCGCTCCTGCATGGCGGCGCGATCGAAGCCCAGATGGTTCCACAGGATCGGCGCGCCGTCGGAGTAGCGGCCGAACTGGTGGCGCGGCAGGAACTCGCCGCGCTCGTCGCATTCGTCGGGCGTGATCTGGGTGCGGCCGACCTCGATCAGGCCGGTGTGCGACGCGGTCTGCAGCGACAGGTCGGGCAGCTCGATCTTGCCGACACTGCGCGGCCTCGCGGCGGCCGGCAGGTCGATCCGTGCCGCTTCGGCGCGCGCCCGCACGCGGGCGGGCCAGGGCTCGCTGCAGGCGATGCGGCGGCGGATGGTGGCCGCGACATGACCGCCCTTTGGGCCACTCGCCGGGTTGCGCACCTCGTGGTAGGCGACGATGTGGCGCTCGCCGACCTCGACCGGGGCGGAGTGGACCTCGACCGGTTCGACGATGCGGAACTCGCGCAGGTAGCGGACATGGTCGTCGACGGCGCGCGCGAGGACGCCGGCGGCACGTTGCGCGCGCGGTCCGAAGCCCAGGTGGCCAAGGAGGTGGGCCGACGCCTCGTGGCCGAACTCGGTATAGAACTGAACGTTGAGATGGTCGTTCTCGTCGCACTGCCAAGTGTTCACGGCGGTGCTGAAAGTCGGGATAAGGCTGGGACTCGACACGCTACTTGCTCTCTGCAATCTGTGGATGACTGCCTAAATGGCCGAAAAAGCCCCAAGAATCGACATTTTCCGTGCATTCCGCTCTTGCGGGGGATCGATTCGTGGATAACCTTGGCATCGTCAGCGCGGCCCTGGGGCGTCAGGACGATGCTGGCGAAACGAAAAATGCAAGGGACCCCTCAACATGGCTACCAAACCCTCCGTTCCTACCGTACCGCTCTCCAAGGTCGCGGCTGAGCTCGCCGAGAAGACCGGCATGACGAAGAAGGACGCCACCGGCGCCCTCGACGAGTTCGTCGGCCTGGTCGTACGGCACCTCAAGAAGGGCAACAAGGTCCGCATCACGGGCCTCGGCATCCTTCAGGTCCGCAACCGTCCGGCGCGCATGGGCCGCAACCCGGCGACCGGCGAAGCGATCAAGATCAAGGCGTCGAAGAAGGTCGCCTTCCGCGTCGCCAAGGATCTCAAGGAAGCGATCTAACTCGTTTCCGACGGGGAAAGATCGGGCGGGTCCCGGCGCAAGCCGGGCCCGCCCTTCTTTTTGTCCTCATGCGGCCGTCACCGCAGAGCGGCATCGGTCCGACGCTTTGGCGGGCGCGCCGCCGCCCGGTCTAGTATAGCCGGAGCGCGTCGCAGCCCCCGCATGAGCACCTACGTCTTCCTCAAGCTCGTCATCTCGCTGATCCTGCCGCCGGCGTCGCTGGCGGTCGGAGCCGTCGCGTGGCTGGCGCTGCGGCTGGGCGGATGGCGCCGCCTGTCGGGGCTCGCGCTCGGCCTCGCCGTCGTGCAGACAATCGTGCTGTCGTTTCCGCCGGTGAGCTCCGCACTGCTCGACATCCTCGAGGCCCGGGCGCGGCCGCTCGTCGGCGGTCCGCCCGCCTGCTGCTACGACGCCATCGTCGTCCTGGGCGGCAGCATCATTCCGGCGGCGCCGCCCTACAGCACCGAGCCCGACCTCACCGACTCGGCCGACCGCGTCTGGTACGCGGCGCGCCTCTACCGCGCCGGCATCGCGCCCAGGGTGATCGTGAGCGGCGGTTCGTTCGTCGAGCAGCAGGGCGGGCCGGCGACCACCGAGGCGGAGGCGATGCGGCGCTTCCTGCTCGATCTCGGCGTGCCCGACCAGGCGATCGTTCCCGAGGGAAAATCGCTCAACACGATCGACAACGTGCGCAACGTGCGCGAGCTGGTGAAGGGCGGCAGGGTCGCCATCGTGACCTCGGCCTATCACGTGCCGCGTGCCGCCCGCCTCGCGCGCCTCGGCGGCCTCGACTTCGCGATCTTCGGCACCGACTGGCAGGCGCCGTCGGTCGGCGCGCCGTGGTGGGAGACGTGGCTGCCGGCGGCGAGCGCGCTCGGCTGGTCCAACATCGCGGTGAAGGAGCTGCTGGCGCTGGCCTTCGACCGTCGCGGCGAGAGTCTGGCGCAATGACCGCCTACCGCCTCGATCGCCGCGCCGCGCTCGGTCTCGCCGTCGGCGGTCTGGCCTCCAGCACGCTGCTCGTGCCGCTGGCGCGGCCGGCGCGGGCGCGCACGCTGGAGAAGCTCGTCTTCCACACCGACTGGCGCGCCCAGGCCGAGCATGGCGGCTACTACCAGGCGCTCGCCGCCGGCCTCTACGAAAAGGCCGGCATCGAGTGCGATCTGCGCCAGGGCGGGCCCAACCTCAACATCGGCCAGCTCCTGCTCGCGGGCCGCGTCGACATGACCATGTCGAACAGCTTCGAGGCCTTCACCTACGTGCGCGAGAACGCGCCGTTCTTCACCATCGCCTCGATCTTCCAGAAGGATCCGCAGGTCCTGATCGGCCATCCCGACACCGGCTTCCGCACCTTCGAGGATCTCAAGGGCCGCACCCTGTTGATCGGCAGCGGCGGCCGCGTCACCTACTGGCCGTACCTCCGGAAGAAGTACGGCCTCAGCGACAGCCAGCTCAGGCCCTACACCTTCAACATGGCGCCCTACCTCGCCGACAAGAACGTGGTGCAGCAGGGCTTCCTGACGTCGGAGCCCTATTCGATCGCCCAGGCGATCGGCCGGCCGCCGCCGGTGCTGCTGATCGCCGATGCGGGCTTCAGCGCCTACCAGACCACCATCGCCATCGGGCGCAAGCTGGCGACCGAGAAGCGCGAGCTGATCCAGCGCTTCGTCGACGCCACGCTCGAGGGCTGGGCGCAGTATCTCAAGGGCGGGCCGGCCATCGAGGCGGCCAATGCGCTGATCAAGAAGGCCAACCCCGAGCAGACCGACGACCGCATCGCCTATGCCATCCGGGTGCTGAACGAGCGCGGCATCGTGATGTCGGGCGACGCGCTCACGGGCGGCATCGGCGCCATGAGCGCCGCGCGCTGGCAGGGCTTCTACGATTCGATGGTCGAGGTCGGCGTGCTGCCGGCCGGGCTCGACGCGGCCCGCGCCTATGCGCTCGATTTCGTGAACAAGGGTATCGGCAAACCGTAGGTGGAGGAGAGGGGAATGTACCAGGTCAGCGAAGAGCATCGGATGCTGCGCGATCTCGTGAAGAAGTTCGTGGCGAACGAGCTGATGCCGCTCGAGAAGAACGTGCTCGACCGCTTCGCCTCGGGTCAGCCGGCGGCGCTCTCCGACGAGGAGAACGGCAAGCTCTTCAAGCAGTGCAAGGATCTCGGCCTGTGGGCGCTCGACGTGCCGGAGGAGGTGGGCGGCGCCAACCTGCCCGCCGTCGCCCTGGTCGGCGTCAACGAGGAGCTGGGCTACACCTGCGTGCCCTTCACCTTCCCGCCGGACTCGCCCAACCTGCACATGCTGCTGGCCACCGCCAGCCCGGAGCAGCGCAAGAAATACCTCGAGCCCTACGCTGCGGGCGAGACCAGCTCGGCCATCGCCATCTCCGAGCCCGGCGCCGGCGGCGATCCGGCCGGCATGAAGACCAAGGCGGTGAAGGACGGCAACGATTGGGTGATCAACGGCCGCAAGATCTGGATCAGCCGCATCGCCAAGGCCGACTTCACCATCGTCATGGCCGTCACCGATTCCAACCTCGGCTCGCGCGGCGGCATCACCGCCTTCCTGGTCGACAAGGGCACCAAAGGCCTTGTCGTGGCGCGTGCCATCCCGATGCTGGCCGGCCAGCGCACCTACGAGGTCGTGTTCGAGGATTGCCGCGTCAACGAAAGCCAGGTGCTGGGCCGCCTCGGCGCCGGCTTTGCGCCCATGCAGCTCCGCCTCACGGTGCGCCGCCTGCAGATGGGCTCGTGGTGCATCGGCATGGCGCAGCGCGCGCTCGACATGCTGGTCGAGCATGCCAACCAGCGCGTCACCTTCGGCCAGAAGCTCGCCGATCGGCAGGCTATCCAGTGGTGGGTGGCCGACGCCGCCATGAAGCTGCATGCCTGCCGCCTCATGGTGATGGACGCCGCAGTGAAGCAGGACGAGGGCCGCGACGTGCGCATGGAGGCCTCGATGATCAAGGTCTACGCCACCGAGATGGTGACCGAGGTGATCGACCATGCCCAGCAGGCGTTCGGCGCCATGGGCGTCACCCAGGAACTGCCGCTGTCGATGATGGCCCAGAAGGTCCGCACCATGCGGGTCTACGAGGGCCCGTCGGAGGTCCACCGCATGGTGATCGCCCGCCGCATCTTTGGCGGCCGCTGACGGCGCGCCGGCTACTGCGCCGGGCCGGGCTCGTAGGCGCCGAGATACCTGGCGTTCCGCCCGGCCGTGCGCGCGATCGGCGAGTCGGGCTTCAGCGAGTAGTCGGTGCCCGGCTTGACGAAGTCCGGGTCGAGGCTGATGTCGGTCGCGGCCTTGAGGTCGTAGGCCGGCGTGATGTCGAGGCGCACCTTCTCGCCCGCCCGCGTCGTGTAGCGGTCGAGGCGGGTGTAGTTGCCGTCGCGCAGCGGGAACGACTTGCTGGCGAGGTTGCCGTAGACGTTGTTGAAGCCGGTCTTGCGGCTCGCCGCGACGTCGAGCAGCAGGCCGTAGGAATTGAACGCCACGATGTTGTTGAACACCTCGACGTCGGAGCCGCCGACGACGTAGATCCCGGTGTTGCGCTGCAGGACGACCGTGTTGTTCTCGACCGTCGCCGTCGACTCCTCGATCGCCAGGCCCGTGCCGTTGGCCTCGATCAGGTTCTCGCGCAGGGCGACGGACTTGAATTTCCGCACGTTGACGCCGCGATTGCCGTTGCCCGAGACGGTGCTGCGCGTCAGCGACACGGCGAGCGGCCCGGCCGGCGGGTCCTTCTCCGGGTTGGCGACGTACAATCCGTCGCGCAGGTTCTGCATCAGCAGGCTGTCGGTCACCTCGGCGGCGCTGCCGATCAGCACGATGCCCCAGCGGCCCTGGGTGGCGGTCGTCTCGGCGATCTTGACCGGCGCCGGCGCCGCCGACACGTAGTAGCCATACTCGTGCCGGCGGATCACGTTGCGGGTCAGCGTCCCGCCCGATCTGGTCAGCCAGAACCCGTAGGCGTTGCGGTCGGTCTTGGCGTCGGGGTCGTAGCGGCCGGTCAGGATGTTGCCGGTGGCGTTCACGGTCGACGACGCGACCAGGACGCCGCTCCAGTTGCCGGTCAGGAGATTGCCGTTCAGCTCGCCGCGCGAGTTGCCGAGCAGCCGGATCGCCGCCTCGCCGTGGTTGCTGAAGACGCTTTCGCTGACCGTGACGGTCGAGCCGTAGGCGGAGACGCCGAACGAGTCCGCGGCGCCCGAGACGGTCGACTTGGCGACCGTGAGCGACTTCACCGCTGACGCGTGGATGGCGACGCGCTTTTCCGCCACCGCGAACGCGCAGTCGGTCACGACGACCTTGTCGGCGCCCGCGAACGCCACGCCGCTGGTGGCGAAGCTGATCTGCGAGAGCGTGATGTCTCCGGGACCGACCAGGTACCACGACGCCTTGGCCTCGACGCGGACCAGCGAGCGTTCGGCGCCGCGCAGGGTGACGCCCGGCGCGAGGAGGGCCGCCTCGGTGTAGCGTCCCGGCGCCAGCACGATCTCGTCGCCGGCCACGGCGCGCATCATGGCGCCGCTGACCGTCCGATAGTCGCCCTTGCCGGCCGGGTCGACGGTGAGCTTGCGCGGGGCCCGTGCCGGCGGCGCGGCGCGGATCACGGCGATCGTCGCCTCGTCGGACATCTTGCGGCTGGTGACGGCGATCGTCTGCTCGCGCTTGTTGCGCAGCACCCGCACCGTGCCGGTCTTGCCGTCCTCGGACCACACCTGTTCGGGCGTCCAGCCGGTGACGAGTTCGCCCGGCCGGATTCCCGCGGCGTCCGCCGCGCCGCCGCGCACCACGGCGACCACCAGCCCGCCGCTGGCCCGGTCGAGCGCGAGGTCCTTGGCCAACGCATCGTTGACCGACATCACGTAGAGGCCGAGCCCGCTGCTGAAGAACCAGCGCGGCGGCTCCGGCTGCGCCTGCTGTTGCTTTTGTTGGGCAATGCCGGCGGCCGGCAACAGCGCCAGGGCGAGGATCACCACGGCACGAAGCGAGCGGCGGATCGTGAGGCGGGTCATCGCGACGCCTCCTTCTCGACGGCCGGCCGGCCATCCTCGCCGCGGTGGACGTAGACCGAGTGCCGGGCGACCAGCTCGGGCGTCTCGACCGGCTCGATCCCGTAGCTCTTGGCCCAGGCCGTATCGAGGGCCACGTTGTTCTGCTTCAACCAGCGCACCGCGGCCACGACCTTGGCGGCCTCGCGCATCTGCGCCAGGGCGGGAAAGGCGCGGGCGAACTCGTCGTAATTGTCGGTGAGGTACTTGGCCTCGGCCGCCGCGTCCTCGCGCAGCACGCCGTCGCGCCAGGCCCACGCGGTCGCCCGCATCGTCGCCTTGACGTACTCGAACTCGCCCGACTTCGGCGAGAGCTGCAGCACCATCTCGGCCGGATTCCACACGAACCAGCCGGTGTCCTCCCACCAGTTCTTGGCCGGCGCCAGCGGCGGCTTCTTGGGCGCGGCCGTCTTGGCGGCCGCCGCCTTGGGGGGCGTCTGCAGCGCGACGTCGATCGCGCTCACGAAGCCCGGCGTCTTGGCCGGGTCGATCGGCCGGCCGGTCTGCCAGTGCACGCCGTACCAGAACATGGAGAACACCATGTCGGACTCGAACACCGCCTTGCCCAGCAGGTTGCCCTTGATGGGGCCGTAGTAGGTGATGCGGTTGGTGCTGGGCTCGGGCATCGACAGCGCGCCGACGCCCGGTCCGAAGTCGAGTTCGACCTTGTCGCCGACCTTCAGGGCCGGCAGGGCGGCCGGCAGCAGATCGCGCTTCCAGACGACTTCGCCGTAGAGTTCCTTGCCGGTGCTGAGCACCACCGCCACGGGGTTGATGGCGACGATCGTGCCGGGCACCAGGCCCTCGCGGCCGTAGACGCTGCGGATGGCCAGCGCGAGGAGCTGCGGGTCGAAGGCGGGGAATTTGATCTTCTGCCCGCCATAGGTCAGCACCAGACGGTCGTCCTCGACCGCCGCACCGCCGATCTTGGCCTTGTCGAGGGGCGTCTGCATGGTCGCCACCTTGTGCAGCGCGACGCCACCTGCGCCGGCGCGGCCCGAGCCGAACTCGGTCGTCGCGCGGCCGCGAAGCTGCTGGGGATCGCGCTGCGCGGCGTCGTTGGACGATTGGCGGTTGGCCTCCTTGAGCTGCTGGAAGGCGCCGGACTTGAATTCGATCGGGCCACGACTTGGCGGCGGCGCGGCCGCCTGGCCGCCCTGTGCCGCGGCCTTGGGCGGCGGGGGCGGCGAGCCGACGATGCTCTGCTTGATGCCGTCGGCGAGCTCGGCCTTCGACCGTGCTTCCTTCTGCCAGACCATCGCCTCGGCGGAGTTCTTGGCCTGCTTGGCCTTCTGCTCGGCGTCGTGCTGCTGCTTGCGCGTCATCTCGAGCAGCTGGGCGCGCCACAGGATCTCGTCGGTGACGGCCTTGTCCTTGCTCGGCGGGCCCTTCTTGGCCGCCGGCGGCTTGGCCTGCTCCTTCTTGATCTCCTCGACGATCTCGATGACGTCGCTGTCCTCGGGCTTGGGCGCTGCCTTCTGAGCGGTGGGTCCCTTCTGCTGTCCGCCCGGCGAGGCGCCTTGGGCGAGGGCGGTGCCGCCTGGCCAGGCAGGCGTCAGAAGGGGCAGTGCGACAAGGGCCAACGCGACGATGCCGACGCGGCAGACTCTCGACATGCTGTACATGGCAGCCTCGCTATCTTCCGGCTTTCTTGAGCTCGATTTCGTAGAACGCGATCTGGTCCTGGGTGGCGGCGAGCCGCTGGTCGCAGGCGAGCTTGGCGCGCTGCGCGGAGACCAGCGCGTTGACGATCGCCTCCTTGTCGCTCTCGATGCGGTAGACGACGAAGCCGGCCGCCGCCGTCTCGAAGGCCGCGACCGGCACGCCGATCGCGGGCACGACGGCGCCGAGGATGCCGGCGGCGCCCTCGAAGGCCTTGGCGACGCGCTTGCCCAGCGCCTCGTTGGCCGCGAGCTGGCTCGACGAGACGGCCTTCACCGTCTCGCCCGAGACGTCGATCAGCTGGCTGATCGCCTCGCGCTGCGCCGCCGGCAGGGCGAGGCGGCCGACCGCAGTCAGCGCCGACGATGCCGCCTCGACCGCCTTGGCGCGGGCGCGCTCGCGGTCCGGTCCGGCCTGGGTCTGCGCCACCGCGTCGATGGCCGCCTTCAGCGCCGTCGTCGAGCGGACGAGCATTTCGGCGTCGCCCGGCGAGATGCCCTTGAGCTGACGGACGAATTCCTGGCTGCCGACGACCTTCAGGGCACTCGACACGCCGTCGAAGATGACCTGCTGGCGCATCTCGCCCATCTGCTGCAGGTATTCGTTCTGCTTGCTCTTGAGGGCGTTGAGCTTGTCCATCTGCGCCTGCAGCCGCGTCTGGCGCTGGCGCAGCTCGGCGAGCTCGCGCTCGATGAACCAGACATGGGTCGGCTCGACGAACAGGTCCGGCGAGATCACCGGCATCTTGAGCACGCACTGCCGGTTGCTTGCCTTGTGGTTGGGCGAGCATTTGCAGGTCGTGATGATCTGGTCGCCGCTGCGCCGCTCGCCGGCCCAGGTCGCGCCGGGCGGGCAGTCGGCCGCACGCGCCGGCGCTGCGGCGGCGCTCATTGCGAGAAGTGCGACGGAACAAAGAGTCCCGACTCTGGCGCCCCATGCCATATCGCAGACTACTTTCTCTTGGCCTGCACGAAGCTTATCGGTGTTGCCCTCCGGCTGGCAAGGCAGGCGCGGAGAGGAACGCGCGGGCGGCCATTTGCGAGCCGTTATTGCTGACAGTGCCGATCACCGTGCCGTTCGGCAGGCGGGAGCTGTTCAGCGCGTCGGGTTCTCGGTGCCGACGAATTCCTCGGCGGCGATCGCGAAGTTGAGGTTCTGGCCGACCTTCACATAGAAGGTCGTGATGCCGATCAGGTTGCCGCGCGCATCGAACAGCCCGCCGCCCGACGAGCCGGGCGAGATCGGCGCCGAGGTCTGGACCAGCTTGGAGCCCTGGTAGGGCCGCTTGGACGAGACGATGCCGTCGGCCGCGGTCAGCTCCAGGCCGAACGGCGTGCCGACCGTGACGGCGCGCTCGCCCACCTTGATGTCGTCGAACGGCCGGATCGCCACCCAGGTCGGCAGCTTGGCGCCGACCTTCAGGATGCAGCGGTCGGTCTCGGGGTGTGCCGACACCACCTCGGCCTTCAGGTCCTGCTTCTCGCGCACCAGCGTGACCTGCGTCCGCTCGCCCACGACGTGGCAGTTGGTCAGCAGCAGGTTCTCGGCGACCGCGACGGCCGAGCCCTGGCTCTTGTCGGCCTTCACCATGTAGACCGCGCCGGACACCTTCTCGAACACCTCGTCGACCCGGAGGTCCGGCGCGCCCTTGGTCGCGAGACTGAGGCCCTTTGCCTGGCCGCTGCCGTCGACGTTGGCCGGGCCTGCGGGGGCGGCGGCCGCCCGGAACGGGTTTTCGTCGGGCAGGCCCATTTTGGCGAACGGCGGCTCGACGACGGAGGGGCGCGGCCGCGCCGTGGCGTTGAAGTTCCCGGCGACGCGCAGGCTGCTGGCCATGACGTTGAACAGGGCGCCGTGGCTCGCCACCATCGCGGGCGGCAGGGAAATCGCGGCCGTGACCATGCCCGAGAAATGGCAGGCGGCACGTCCGAACACGACGCCCTCGGGCGTCCGCTTCACGTACATGAAGCCGTCGTCGAGGCGCAGCCGCGCCGTGGCGCGCCCGGCAAGCCGCTTCATGTAGGTGCCGATGTCGAGGCAGTTCGGATTGCCGTAGTGCACGATGACGTGGTGACCTACCTCGCCCTCGGCGCTGTAGAGCAGCGCGTCGTGGTGCATCTGCGGCGGCGACCGTTTCACCAGCTTGGTCGGGATGCCGACCTCGAAGCCGATCGCGCCGTCCCTGAGGGTCGCCCAGCCGACGGCGTCGCGCTTGCCCAGCCCTTCGCCGACCAGTTCGCGGGCCTGCTCGTCGGGCAGCGTCTCGGTCGGCTTGTGACCCTTCGACGCCTGCCACGCGCGCGTCGCCTGGCCGATGTCGGTGGACGCCTTGTCGCCCAGCCCGAGCCCGTAGTGGCCGGTCCACATCAGCGCCAGGGCGACGTCGCCCGGCGAGATCTCCTCGATCGGGACCGACCCGCTCCACTTGTACTTGAAGGCGCCTGCGCCCATGCCGGTCTGGGCATGGGCGTTCGCGGTGGCGAGCAGCGCCCAGGCGGCCGCCATGCAGACGATCAGGCGCAGGCACGCAGTGAGGGCAGGCGGCATGGAAACCTCGCGCCGCATCATCCCCTATGCAGCCGGGCCGTCCCACCGGACGATTGTATCAAGTTCTTCCGCGCCGCCGCGGCCGGTTGGCGTCGCCCCACACCTCCATCGCATCGAGGATCGGCCCCAGCGTCCGGCCCTTCCGCGTGAAGGCGTATTCGACGTGCGGCGGGATCGTGTTGTGCACCGTGCGCGCCACGACGCCGTCCTGCTCCAGCGCGCGCAGCTGCAGGGTCAGCATGCGCTGGGTGATGCCGGGCAGCAGGCGGCGCAGCTCGTTGAAGCGCCGCGGCCGGTCCTTGAGGTGGAACAGGATGGTGGGCTTCCACCGCCCGCCGATCACCTCGACCGTCGCCGTCACCGCGCACCACGGGGCTTTCGTCTCGGCCATCGCACGCTCCTCGCCATATCCATGTCTGACACTAAGTATAAAAAATGTGCGTACTTATGGAAACCGTACCGCGATGATACAGCGCCGTCCTCAACCCACAGGGCAATCGCCTGTGGCTCTTTGCTTCTCCTCCCCCGTCACACGGGGGAGGTGGCCCGCAGGCCGGAGGGGGCGACGGCAGCCGAATGTGTATCGATGCCTTCGACCCCCTTCGCCGCGTAAGACGCGGCACTTCCCCCGCTTCGCGGGGGCAGAGAAGAGTCAAAAGAGTCATGTGCGATCGCCCTGCATCAACCCTGGAGGTCGGCATGTATGTGATCATGGGAGCCACCGGACAGACGGGCGGTGCGGCGCTCGAGGCCCTGAAGCGGCAGGGCAGGGCGGTGCGCGCCGTGTCGCGCGATCCCGCGCGGGCCGCCGCACTCGGAGTCGAAGTTGTGCGCGGCGACACGTCGGATGCGGCGAGCCTCGCCGCGGCCTTCGCCGGTGCGGGCGCAGCCTACGTGATGCTGGCGCCGCCGGTGGAGGCAGGCGACGTGTTCGTCGAGACGCGCGCGGCCGCGCATTCCATCGCCGCCGCCGTGCGCGCGGCGGCGGTGCCGCATGTGGTGGCGCTCTCCTCGGCCGGCGCCCACCTCGCCGACGGCAACGGCATCGTGCGCACCCTGCACGATTTCGAGGCCGCGCTGGCCGGGGCGGCGCCGTCGCTGGTCTTCCTGAGGGCGGGCGACTTCATGGAGAACTGGGGCGCGATGCTGCCGGTGGCGCGCGAGGCGGGCGTGCTGCCCTCGGCCAAGCTGCCGCTGGAGGCGAAGGGCGAGACCGTGTCGGCCCTCGATGTCGGCCGTACCGCGGCGGCGCTGCTGCTCGAGCCGCGGCCCGGCACGCGCATCGTCAACCTCGCCGGGCCGGCCGACTACTCCGCCGTCGATGCGGCGGCGATCCTCACGAAGCTGCTGGGCAAGCAGGTGACGGCGGTGCCGTCGCCGCGTGCCGACATGGTGGCGGGTCTGCGCGCCGCCGGCATCGGGGCGAGCTACGCCGCGGCGCTCGCCGACCTCTACGAGGCGGTCAACGCCGGCCGCATGGGCTTCCCGCCTGGCAGCGGCGAGATGCGGCGCGGCGCGGTCACCCTGGAGGAAGCGCTGCGCCGCCTGTGAGCCACGTCAGATCCACCGCCGGGTCCGGCGCCGGTAGTCGTCGAACGCCGTTCCGAACTTGGTGGCGAGCATCCGTTCCTCGGGCACGATCTGGAAGCGGTCGATGTAGAGCACGAACAGCAGCGGGCCGGCGAAGGCGGCGACGTTCGACAGGTAGACCGCCCAGCCGAACAGCACCAGCGCGCTGCCGAGATACATCGGGTTGCGCGTGAAGCGGTAGATGCCGGTCGCCACCAGCGACGACGTGGCCTCGGGCCGCATCGGATTGGATGTCGTGCCGGCGCGACGGAACGAGACGATGCCGGCCACGGCGACGGCGCCGCCGAGGACCGCCAGCGCGATCGCGATCGCCAGGCGGTCGGCCAGGACGAAGGAGAGCGCTCCCGTCGCATTCCTGGCGAGCCACATGGCGACGGCGACGAGCAGCGCCACGACGGGAGGCGGAATCTTCAGCTCGAGCTTGTTCATCGCCACAGTGTAGGGAGCGCCGCGGCGGCTGCGCAATCGCGCGACGGTCTGGAGCGGGATGAGTCTGGGTTCGTTTCACCCGACCGCCTCACCCTGAGGAGCGGTCCGTAGGACCGCGTCTCGAAGGGTGGGATGCAGACGAGGTGCTCGTTCTCACCCTTCGAGACGCATCGCTTCGGGGCATTCACATGCCCCTGTCGCGATGCTCCTTGTATCAAGGCACGGCCGCGCCGGCGTAGAGTTGCGGGTGCGGTGGCGGCGGAGAGCCCGAAGGCTCCTGGGGCCAAGAAGCCCGTTCCTGAGCTCGGTGCCTCCGCCGTTGATTTT
>Ga0172375_10001344_pt1 | contig 39661 bp, 2 predicted proteins | sample LakKiv1m_FD_114537 | JGI IMG/M metagenome (GOLD analysis project Ga0172375, IMG submission 114537) | Freshwater microbial communities from Kabuno Bay, South-Kivu, Congo - kab_092012_11.1m | ecosystem: Environmental > Aquatic > Freshwater > Lake | place: Democratic Republic of the Congo... | reverse complement strand
TGCCCGTGCGGATGGTATACCGACCCCAAAAAAGAATGTCATTGCAGTCCGCAAAAAATTCAAAAATACCTTTCAAAAATTTCCGGGCCGCTCCTGGACCGTATTGATATTCATCTGGAAGTTCCTTCACTTAAATCTAGCGATCTTCTCTCTTCCACCCCGTCGGAAAGCTCTTGTGTCATTAAAGAACGAACGGACCAGGCGCGCGCCATTCAGCTCAAGCGTTTTCATAAAACAAAAATCTTTTCGAATGCCCAAATGGGCCATCGCCAGATTAAACAATTCTGCACGCTTCCCTCGGCAGCTAGCGACCTTCTTAAAACAGCGATGGATGAGCTAAGCTTTTCTGCCCGGGCTCATGATAAAATCCTCAAAGTCGCCCGCACCATTGCCGACCTTGACAATGAAAAAGCGATCCTGCCCGAACATATCGCGGAGGCCATCCAATATCGAAACCTCGACAGGAACCTTTATTTCTAGCTTGAATTAAAAACACTGCAGGATAACGGCAAGGGTTGTGATGGCAAGATGTCAAGCCAAGATCAATTGACCTGATACAAATAAATCGAAACACCTTTTCGCTTAAATTGAAGAACTTCCGTAAAACGCAGACCAAGCGATTCCCGGGCAATGGCTTCAAATTCGGGTGAAGGGTCCCCCAAAACAAGCCACAAGCGTCGCCCCTCGATCGGATAATTAAAAGGCACGCCTTGAACTAAAAAATAAAGGTCAGCTTCACTCATTTCGATGCGCGCAAGAGATTTAACATACTGATAGTTACTGTCGTATAAATTATATTCATAACGAAAAAAGATATATTTTACTCCTTGGACATTTTTTATTCCTTCCCAAAATTTTGCGATCTTGACACCCTTCTTCAAAGTATCTTTTTCAAAACCCGCCCAAGTTTCTTCAAATGATTTCGCAATTTGAAGGCGGCCGCCGTAATACCACAAGGGAAATTGAGCCGCAGAATTGATCAAGAGGAAGTCTCCCTTTTGATAATAATCCTTTAGAAACGACATGGCTTCCCGATTATCCTGACGACAATAATCTTTCTCAAAGCCCTGGATTGTTTTAAAAAATGGATCGGCAAAAAGCAAACAGCAAAAAATAAGGGTAACAACGAGAGCAAGATTTTTTATCCCCTTTCGCGAGATCACCAAAATGCCTTGAACGACAAAAATCAAAGCGCCTGGGAACAAAAATAACAAAAGCCGCCCACGAAAAGGATATTGATGCAAAATCGCAGCAAGCAAGGCGATCAGGATAGAAAAAATAAATAAAAATGCATAAACATTCTTTCTGCACACAAGAGTAATGACCCCCAAGACAAACAAGGCAAATGCCAAGCCGACAAAAGAAAATCCAAGAGGGTCGGAGAACATATTCAAAAAAACATCCCTCATCCAAAGGCAGGCTTCCTTGGAAAAGATCGGAGCGTCCAAAACCGCCCCGGGCCAAGACCTAAAAAGCGCTGCATTGGTTGCCATATTGGAAAAAGAAATTTTGTACAGCGCCAAAAAGCTTATGATCCAAAAGGTATAAATAATGAAAGAATATCCGAATTGCTTCCACCGTCTTTCCTGCAAAGAAAAGATCGTTAACGTTATGCCAGCGGCAGCCAAAACAAAAAGAATGGCATTGGAAATCCACATCAAGAAACAACTCAGCACGCCTAAAAAAACACTCTTTTTTAAGTCAAGCTGTGTCGTGATGGCTATGCTAAAAATAAGATACACCGCAAGACCTATAAAAAGATCCAGCGAATATTGTTTGAGCTCGGCGGAATAATAAATAAGCTGCGGAGAGAAAGAAAAAAATCCTAAGCTAATAATCGTTAAAAATTGATCTTTAAGCTGGCGCACGAGACGATAAAATAACAATAAAGACCCGATGCCAAAAATAAGAGAAAAAAGGCGTAAGGCATATTCATCGCTGCCTAAAATACCAGTGACCCATTTTGTCAGAAGCAGAAAACCTAACGGAGGCCTTGGCAGATCAGCAAAAATTTCAACACCCTTGAAAATCTCCATAAACGATCGACTCGTGATACTCACCGCGACCCAGGCCTCATCTGTCCAAAGCGGACAATTAGTCAAATAATGCTTGAGCCGCAAGATAATGCCAAGGCCGATCAGCAAAAAACAAATAAGTTGAAGAGGGTCGCGCTGAAAAAATATCTTCTGAAGAAATTTCTTGATATGGTTAATCATCTTACGATTTATTTTGCTCCTTCTTTTGCCATAAAAAAACTTTATCTCTGGGTCTAACCACGAAGGGAAGTTTTACACCAACCGCCATGCCCTTCACGGCTTCTTTAACAAAAATATGGTTAGCCTGCATCTCATTTACCTTTGCTTCTAGGGCGGGAGTTGAATTGCCGATAAAAAGCACCGTGTCCCCTTTTTTCAGAACACCGCTTTGCACGCGAATATCCGCCACACCTATCTTGGCGTAAAATTTCTTTACTTCTCCCACGTAAGTCTTTTCGTATGTATGCCCAAGACCTTGGCTCATGTCCTTGGGCCCTGGCGTGCCAAAATAAAAGCCGAATGAGAATCCTCTGTTGTAAACGGTCGCAAGCTCCTGCTTCAATTGTTCTTTAAGTTTTGGCGTTAACTTTCTTGCAAAAAAAGCATCAATGGCTTTTCTGTAAACGCTAACGACCACGCGAATATATTCCGGCGAGCGCATACGACCCTCGATCTTAAACGCATGAATACCGCTTTGAATCAGTTCATCCAAAAAGTCAATCGTGCAAAGATCTTTCGGGCTTAAGACATAATCTTTGCCCAAAATATATTCAGACTCATCATCAATATCTTTAATACGGAATTCCCGTCGGCAAGGTTGAAGACATTCGCCGCGGTTAGCTGATTTATTAAAAGAATACTCTGACATAAAACATCGCCCCGAAATGCTAACGCACATCGCGCCGTGAATAAAAGCCTCAACCTCGCATGAAATCTTTCTTTTTCTGATTTCTTTAGCAATATGCTCGATATCACGAAGCGTACATTCGCGCGCCAAAACGATACGCGCCGCGCCTTGCGCGGCGTAAAAAACAACTGCATCGATATTCGCAACCGACGCCTGAGTAGAAAGATGGATAGGAAGTCCGTATTCTTTGGCGAGCGATAAAGCTGCCGCGTCCCATAAAATTACAGCATCGACTTTAGCGTCTGCCGCTTGTTTCAAGATGCGTTTTAATTTTAATTGTTCGCCTTCGAGGATAACGGTATTAACAGTGAGATAGCCTTTACACTTTTTATCGTGCAAGTATTGGATAATTTTCTTTATTTCAAGCGAATCAAAATTAGAAGCCTCATGGCGCATATTAAGCGTCTTGACACCAAAATAAACCGCGTCTGCGCCTGCGTCAACGGCGGCATAAAGGCTCGGCCAATCTCCGGCCGGCGCAAGAAGTTCTGGGGTTGTCTGCTGGGAAAATTTCATAGAAAGTACTATAACGCAAATTCACAAAACGGGCAATCGTCAATTCTCCAGGGATGGATAAACGCTTTTACCCGCGCAACGGCACCTGCAAAATATGAAAATTTCTTCACATAACAAATCAATTTAAAATACGGTCGAAATCTTCTCCTGGGTGTTTCCGCATAAAGATTAAATATTCGCTCGCAAAAGGTATTGTCCTCAGAAACAAAAGACAATCCTTTAGGCTTACGCTTACCTTTTCGAAAAGAATGCTTTTGCTTTTGCCGTAAAGAAATAACTTCTTGGACATTCCCAGAATCTAAAAAATTAAGATCATGAATGTTTTTCGCTAGCTTATTTTTAAGGATTTGCTCTCTAGGCTGTTCAAGGCCATTTTCACGATCTAATAAATAGGATTCAAGATTTTCTCTTGCCTTTGAAGCATAAATTGCTCTCAACCTTTTTTCCCGTTGTCTCTTGTGTGCTATCTTCACGATCTCGCTGTTATTTTTCCTAACCTTAATTACCGGGAAAGGCCTGGAAGCAATATTCCTTGCCTGCTTCGTCAGCGTCGAGATATTATTTCGTTGATGCGAAATCTTTTCTAAATAATCCACATTGGTAAAATGATGACTCAGAACCTGTGCCCTTTGCGACAAAAAAGGATTCTTTGAAGCAGGTCTTTCAAAAAGAATATCTTTTCTGCTATCACGTAACTTTAAGGCCATAGCAAGAATCCGACGATCTTTCTTGCTAAGTTCTTCTTTTTGAATAAACATTTCATCTCTGCAATGATTGTTACTATGATTATCCGAATCTGCGTCATTGATTTCATCAGTTGATCTACGCCATGCGAATGTTCCAGCTAATAACAAGGCTTGACTCTCCGCGCCTAGACCCTTTAAAGGCGACCCCAAAGCTGAACTATTATAAAGACCTACTTCTGTGCCCTGAGAAAAAGAAGGGTTCCTAAAAAATGAATCTCCAAGTGATCCACGAGCTAAAGACCCCCCGAGCAGTGATCCTCTCGGCGAGGACATCACTGAAGGACCCAAAGACGAAGAAGAGCTCATGAGCGAAGAGGCGCTCGCCAATGATGAAGAGCCTAGGAATGATGAACCTGCAGACGAAGTCCCAAGAAAACCCAACGACGAGGACCCAGCCGAAGAGCTCCCCTGGTCGGTAAGAGTTGAGGATCCTTGCGATGAACTCATCGCCGGTGATGCATCTAGCAAAGAAGAGGAGCCCAAAGATGATGAACCCATCGGCGAAGACATCGCCGAAGAACCCAAAGACGATGACCCAGTTAGCGAGCTCCCTAGAGTCGTAATGGTCGAAGACCCCGAAGAGGAGATTACTGCTGATGATGCACCTGCTAGAGAAGAACTTGCGGATGAAGAACCAGAAGCCAATAAACCCGTAGAAGAGCTTGCGGATGAAGAGCCTAAAACCGACGAGCCCGTTGACGAGCTTCCCGGAGCAGTGATCACCGAAGACCCGCTTGACGCGTTCCCCAGGCTGGTAAGGGCCGAAGATGCAGCCAATGAGCTCATCGCCGAAGAAACACCTAAAGACGAGCTTGAATATGAAAACGCCACTGCTGATGAAAAGGTAGAGGCAAAGAGCATCAAGGGTTCTTTTTGGACCAATAAACGATCGAGCCATTCTTTTCCCTTAACCCTTTCAAGGCGCATAAACCCATCATCAACAAAATCAAATCCTAGAGATTTATTTAACCCCACCGCGCGCTCATCGACTGGACAGCCCTGGATCCCTTGAAGATTGTATTCATCCATTAGACGCATAGCTTCTACGACCAAACGTTTTCCAATCCCTTTGTTGCGATAACTTCTGACCACCTTAAGCTGCTTAATAAAAACATCGCCTTCATCTCTTGGCACAAGAAGCTTGATCAAGCCAACAACACGCTTTTCCAAGACAGCAGCAACCCAAATAAGGTCAATGTCTTCAAGCTTAGCGTCTTTTTCCTTAGCTAATCTAGCCTGACGCCATAATCGCCACAGACCGAAAGCGCTCTTTAATTCTTCTATACCATAACCACGCTGAATCCGCACAAACTTTATTTCTTCCTTCCTCGTTTCGATCGGCGAGGATGCGGGATACGACATAGCTGATGTCAGGCCTCTCTGGTCATCAATGACCTTTTGTAAATTGAGATTTCCGGTTCTCAAGTCTTCCCACTTGATCGCGGCAAAACTCTCATCAGACAAAGAAAGCGCGACGCCTTCACGAGAAGAAAAGGCATCAAGGATCTCTGCTGGATTCCTATCAAAAATAGACACCGTCTTCACCGCAAATCCTAATTGTTCCTTAATACTTTCAGCACTCAACCAATTCATTATCGATACCGGGCTAAGCACAACCTGGACATCGCGCAAGCCTCTTATCCGCAGAAATCCTATATCCCACCAGGCGTGATGCCGATGGATCAAAACTTCTTTTCCGCTCCTTTTCTTACCCTTGGCAATATAGCTAATACAAAAACGATGCCCCTTTGAGCCAATACATAATTTTTCTTCATTCTTTAATACTTTCCTAACCCCAAAACCCGTGCCGACATCGGTCTTTGCGTTCCCGTATCCGTCAGGAAGGACCCTTGGCGAAGGCCCAATTCTCTCGCCTAAAGAAGTAAAAAAAGCATCCCTGTCTTTTTTCAATTTTGCATATTCTTCTCTATGACCCTTTTGGGGCGATCCCCAAAATTCTTGAAATTCTCCGATAATTTTTTCATACTCTTTACAAAATGCTAAATCAACCTTTAATACGAAGACTTTAGCGCCCACTTCCACCGGCGAGGAACAAATTTCCTCGCTATTCTTTCCAGAGGCTCCTGAGATGATATCCTTCTGATTGGCCTCTATTATAAAAGCTGCACCAAAAGAGTTTTCTTGCGAAAGCTTAGCAAGCTCCATGCAAATTACGAATTTTGAACCTTTACCAAGCTGTGATACAACGTGTATTTCCCCTCTGAACGTGCGCGCAATGCCCCGGACAATGCTTAGTCCAAAGCCGCCTTTGGTTTCGCTATCACCGACATGGCTTCCTCTAAAACCTTCGTCAAAAACTTTATCGATTTCATTTTTCGCGATTCCAACACCTGTATCCTCAACTTCTAGAACAACATCTTGGTCTTTCTTATAAAGTCTTACCCAGACCGTTCCGCCCCTAAAAGTATATTTGATCGCATTCTCCATCAGGTTATCAACCATGATCTGAAACAAATGATCGTCGCATATCCTGACAACCTGCTCCTCGGCTTCTATTTCCTTTATGAGCGTTAAACCTTTTTCTGAAAGTGCATCGCGATATCTATCAACAATCTCCACAAGCTTGGCCTTGATTGGCCTACGCTTAAGGTCAAACCCAGTTTCTAAAAGACCGATGATCGTCTTTATGTCATTTTTTATTTTTTTATTAAATAAGAATTTCCGTAAATCCCTGCCCTTTTCATAAAAAAGCTTATTTATTATACCCAGCCTGATCGGTTCCAATCCTCCATTATGTCGAGCCATGCTTATAAAATCATTAAACTCGAACCAATCTCTTCTTAAGGACAACACGGCGTCATTCCACAGCGCTTTATCAAGAAGAAAAAAATCATCAACAGCCTTTTTAACGGTTGTCCTGTCCGCATTAGTCAATAGTCCATAACGCTCAACGAATTTCGGAGAACGAAATAGATATATTTGTATACAATTATCCTGATATTCATCAGTCCTTTTATCAAAGTATCCATAAATCCCTGCCATGACGCCCAAGCGGCTCAAAAGCCCGGCTTCATCATTTTTATTTTTATCTAAGATTTGACCGATATCTTTACCATAGGTTTCCATAACCCTCAGTTCTTTGTCGCTGAACCCATAAGAATAAATCTCCCTTCTAGGATAAAAACACAGACTTATCTTGTCGACATTCACTCTCTCGCTTAAATATCCAAGGAACTCATCTAATCTTTTCTGCAGATTTAAATCTGTGATCCCACAAAACGCAACAACCGAATGGGTTTTTTCCCATTGTTCGCGTAATGGCGTTGTAATCTGAACAAGCCGGGGATAGAAAACAGCTTGATATTCTTCGTCGCTTACCTCATCAACACCATCATTTATCAGCACAGCAAGTTCCTTTTCCCAGTTTTCATACGCGGCAATAAGGGCAATGTAATTCTCTTTCAAAAGCTCTTTGGCCTGCGCAACAGTCAGGCGCCTGCTGGATCGGACTACCAACGAGGAAGCTTGAACACTTTCTCGCACCCAAGCGATCTTGGAGGATGGAAGGACAAATTCATCTATCGGCCCCACATCAAACAGCTTCCCTTGATGAAACGCCTGGATACACTGCTTGGCCCATATAAAATGAACGGAGTTTTGCCTTACAATAAGCCGCCCTAGAGTTTCTTCTAATCCCGCTCCCGGCTTGATTTGATCAGTTATAGAAAGATTGATCGTGTGCCTATTTAAAAATCTAATAATATGTTCTTCTTGACCGCGAGGGAACGCCATAAATGTTGACACATATGTATTCTTGAGCTTGCCAAATAAATTTATGATCTGTTCGTAGGCAGGATGGTGGAACGGTTCGCTATAGCCATAAAACAGCAGGTCTCTTGGCAAATACTCATAGTAGTTTACGAGCAAGTAGGCAATCGCCTCTGCACTCCACATGGCGGTTACTTTTCCTGTTCGTCCACCGCAAAATGAACAAAGTCCGCACCCCAGCGTCAACTGAACATGACGCACCTGACCCAACAAGATCTTTAAGTCTTCCTCGCTATACTGAGCGAGGAGGGACTTCATATCCTCGATAGTAAAAACTTTTATAGGCGCAGTCCGGGGCTCTTCAGCCTTGCTTAGGGCAAGGGGCGAAGAGGATACTTTTTCCCGAAACTTTTTCATCCTGGCACGCAAGATATTATCAGCCGGAACAGGAAGATGTTGAACTTGAACCAATCTGAATATCTTGACCACTCCATCTGTTGCGTTAGGCAAAGATTCGAAGCCGGCCTCGAGCCAAAGCCCTTCAATATCAGACGGCATGCGATGGTCCTTGCCGTTGCCCGCAAAAAAAGAAGCAGCGACCAAGCCGCCTTCTTTAAGAGCCGACTTTAAATTGTAAATAAGTTGCCTTGACTGCTCAAAAGACCACGGGCCTTTTCCGTTTAGGCACATCGCGTAATAAAACACGGAAGAGGCGATGATGATATCATAACGGCTTTGTCCCAAAGCGCCCTCTTTCATAATATCGGCCCTGCGAACCGCAATATCAAACTGGCCTCGATAATCCTGGCGAGCAATGCGTACCGCGCGCCAGCTTATATCTGCAAGAGTGACTTGGGCGCCTTTACCTCTGAGCCATTTGATCATGCACGGATCGCCGCCCGCGCCTATTTCCAAAGCTCTCTTGCCTTTGAGGTCAAGATCAAGCAATTCAAGCTGGAACATTAAAGGAAGGCTTCTGCCGCTAACCCAATTTGGATAATTTTCTGGTAAATAGCAATCAAGGTTAACCCAATCCAAGGGCTGCGCTGAGCAGATATCCGACAACAAAGCTTCCATGTCGGAAAAGTCTATCTTTACCCCCAGCTCACTTAATTCAACCAAGCGATAGGCGACCCAATCGAATGCTCTAAAATCTGCGTCCTGGGCACATTCTTTAAAATAAGAATAAAACTCGCTGAAGCGATTTTTTGGAACAATATTGTTGAAAACAAACTGTAAATCCGGAAGGATCCTCTGATCAAAATATGGTTCATACACACGAGAGTCCACATGATAACCATAATTGGCAATTCCCTCTCTGAGCGGCGCGATCATTTCTTCGGTCAATTCGTTTACGCCATCAACGGCGCCGGGCGTTGACCTAAGGGTCTTGTTCCCCACCGGCGAGGAAACACCCGATGATGCCCCCTGCGCAAAAAACTTCTCGCCTTTTTCTTTTGGAAGATAATACGATGAGAACCCGTGCAGGCCAAATTCCCTGTCGCGGTCCGTTTCGCCTTTCCAAGTCGGGACAAAGCCCAATCCTCTCAAAATCCTTAAGGCCTCATTGCCCGCGAGCTGATAATTCATAAAATTCGGAACATTAAGAACGATGATCGGCTCCAGGCCTTCTTTCGTGTTTTTCTGCAGCAATTCGGCCAAAATATCCTTGACCATTTTTTCGTTATTATAATCTTTTCTGGCCGAAAGCATGTGCAGAACACAAACTGCTTTAAAGGTATATTTAGCGCCATAGCTGTAGGCAAGCTCCCCGGCCTCCGTAATACGGTATTTTTCCCTATGACTCAAAGCTAGGGCGACAATGCCATCACCTTTTTTTACTAAAAGAAGCTTTACAAGCGGATGTTTGGCCGAAACATTCTTAATGATCTTAAGCCAGCGCTCACGCAAAGATGTATCTTCCTTAAAGAAACATTTCACGGCCTGCTCGATCAGCGACACAGACTTGATCTCCTTAAACGTGTTATCGTCTTTTAAATGAGCACCTGTAAAATAAATCTCCGTAAAACGCTTGCGATATTTTAGAAAGGCTCTCGAAATGCCCAGGACATCCATCAACTTTGCGAGATCGATCAACGCACCGTTCTTTTCTCCACCGGAGATCTCAAAATCTCGATAGACCGCCAAGGAAACGCCAAGCGCCGCGGCCACATCATCCCGGCTTAAATCCCCATTATCGTGACGAAAACTTTCCAGCCCTCTTTGACGACTTGTTCGATTATAAACATCTATGTCTTCCATGACCTGAGGCCTGAACGTATGCACATACTTGACCATAAGCCGTTGAATAAAATCTTTCTTGAAATTTTCATTCTCAAACCCAAGGACGTTAGCGATCGCTTCAATTAATTCTTTCTTTTCTGAGGAAACCAAGCCACCTTTTTCAAGGTGCTCAATAGTATCGTGGCTAAACTTAAACTCAGCCAAGAATTCTTTATTCAGGTCGTGCCCAAAAAGATGGTCAATGAATTCCGGCCGGCTCTTGCCCAGCTGATGACGGATGATCCAGATGATATGATGCGCCTCTAAAGCGTCCTTGGGGTCTTGGGCGCGCTCAAAAAGCTCATCCGCGGTTTGATATTTCGCGATGCCAAAAAGAACATGCTTAAGATCTCGTTGAAGCTCTTGCAACTTGACCGCAGCGTCTTCGGCATTTTGAATATTCTTGAGGCCAAAAAGAAAAGTAAAGAATTCCGGGCTCGCTTTTTCAAGGTCTTTAGCGCCGATATTCGGAACAAACAAGCGGGCAATCTTAAGAACAACGCTGTAATCTTTAACAAAAATTTTCTTTTTTTCTTGGGATTTGCCAGCGCCAGGCTTTTCTTTTTTCTTGGGCCCTGTCTTTGACTTGCGGAGGCTCTGACTCTGGCGCCAAGTGAGACTTGTATTGGAATCATCGAGATCAAGATCAGACGTAATTTTGGCATCCGGAAATCCGCTCGCAAGGTATAAGGCAGTATATATATTGGAGAACTCCCCCTTCGGGTCAACAAATTCGAGAGGCCGCAGGCCTGCTTCAGGAACTTCTTTAAACGATTTTGCTGCTATGGCACAACGAGAATTTTCCACAATCTGAACAACATTATTTTCGATGTCGCCTCTTGCAATACGCCAAAGCGCCATTTGATGAAGGTCGCCTAGATCAAATCGGTCAATGATGGCCTCAACCTTATCAGCATCTAAAGGGTCTCTAGCAGGATTTTCAGATGTAGCGTTCTTGTTCTCGGCCCACGCCTGAACAGTCGTTGCAGAAACATTAAGGATCCGGCTTAATCGATAATAATTCATATTCCAGTGCTGCGTTAAAAGAAAAACAATAAAGCCTTGCGCGCCCTTGAGCACTCGGCCGCCTTGCTTAATGAATTCTTCGATCGCCGGGCCAAGATCATTTTTGTATTTGGGGTCGAGATTCTCTTTGGCTATTTTTATATTTTTAGATGGATAATATTTTTTCTTCGGTTTGGTTTGGGGCACAACAGGCAGGGGTTCGGGCTGCGGCACAGGCAATTCTTCTTGCGCGGGCGGGGCCTGGGCTTGTTGATCAGAAACTTCCGGGGCAACCGGCTCAGCTAAAGGCTTTTGCGCCTCAACGATCGCAACCGGTTCAAACGTTTTCGCCGGCTTAACGGCAGCTTCAACGACTGCGACAGCCTCGATCGGCTCTGTCGGGGCAAGACCGGCATCAAGTTCTTCCAAGGTAAGGATCTTTCTGCTAGCAAAAAAATCTTCTGCGTCCTTGAGAAGAGCCGCCTTATAATCTTTCAAAGAATGAGTCCGTTTTTTCTTTGAAAAATGTTTACCTGTCGCATTATAAAATTCTTGGTTTTTCTGATTAATGATATTCCCTTCAACAACAAAAACTTCCCATGCGCTTCCTAGGCGATAGCCTGAATAATATTGTTCAACGATCGTCACACCTTCACGTAACCCCTTAACCGAAATCTTTTTTTCTATCTTTCGTGTAATCTTTTTTTCCTTATAAATTTGCTTGGCATAATAAAAACGCCCGGGTTTAAAAAAATCACTTTGCGCAGGATAATATGTCACACGAAAAAATGTTTCATCAGGAAAAGAATATTTATAAATTTGCGCAGAGGAAGACGAGCAAAAACTTCTAAAAGCAACGCTCGAGCTCACTTGTTTTTGCTGGCACAATAATTCTTTGACCTTATCCAAAAATTCTTTTTTAGAATAAGGATTTTTAACAAGAATATCTGTTGCGCCAAAACTCTGATAATATGCTCGTTCTTCTTCCCATTTGTCCAGATCAAAGCCCCCAGACTGCAAAAGAACAGGAAGGGTGATCTTTTTCTCGCGGAGCTGCGCGGTCAAGGCTAAACCGTTCATCCCTGGCATGGCAAGATCAGTCACAACTAAGTCAATTTTCTTATTTTTTAATTGGTCAAAATAGAAATTGATAGCGTTCTTTCCATCCAAAGCTCTTAAAACAAAATATCCTTCTTGCTCTAGCATCTGCTTAAACTGCTCCACAAGCTCAAGGCTGTCATCAACCAAGAGAATAGTTTTAGTTTTTCCCACTGGCGAACAGCTTTTGGAAGATCCAAGCGAAGAGGCCGGCGGTATGCTGGCAAATAAATCAATATAGCCAAACTTCTTGCGGCCAGAAAAAGAATACGATTTAACGATCTTCCCATGACGAAGATTGCTTAAGGCATTAAGAACGCGATCTATATTCTCGCAAATTGATAAACAATGATCAACGGCATCAAGGCTGGGTTCATGATCCGGCAAAGAAAAGAAAAAGAAAAATATTTCAATAGCTTTGAGTTTATTAATAAGATTATACGGCTCTGCCTTGCCACCCCGGGTTAATGTCGCGGATAAAAGCTGATTAGGTGCGACAAAGCGCTCTATCTTATCAATCAGTTCCCGGACGCTAACTCTTAAATCACGGGAATTCTTTTGGCCAACAGCCCTGGCAGTATTGCTTTCAATTTTAAATTTAAAACTTTTGATATTTTCTTCAAGATGCGCCACGTCGATTCTGATTTCTTCCGAAAGGCTATATGCCAATGCAATAGTATCCGACAATCTTTTAAGACTCTTGCGAGCCCGGCAAAGGCTCGCCCTAACTGTAACGGGCTTAACGCCGCGCATAGAAGCGATCTCAGCACAAGTCAACTGCTGAGAATAGCGTAATGCCATATCAACATTACGGCATGGCGGTAGTTCTGAAGCCGTACTCTTTAAAAATAATTCCATTTCCCTCTGCCAAAGGGTATCTTCATCAGCGACCATTTTCCCTTCTGTCGTCTCACCTTCAAGGCCGGATTCCATTCTATAATCTCCTGACACGTACACGGCATTCATGCGTTTTTTCCGCTTAAGCGCATTAATACATTCATTCGCAAGAATTTTGTAAAACCAAAACGAAAAACGACACGCTCCGTCAAATTGCGTTTTCTTTCCTTTGGTTTTCCATATTTTAAGGAATACATCTGATAAAACCTCTTCGCCTTCGCCATTTCTAAGAGAAGCATACTTTAAAATATAAGCCTTTCCTAAACCCCAATACCTGAAGAAAATAACATCAAAGGCCCGGTTGTCCCCCTGGTAGAAATTTTTAATAACCTCATCATCTGAGTAATGCGCGTATTCTTTCAAAATACCCCGCCCAGCAGCCGGCGAGGAAGAATTCCCAAATTTTGCGCCATGATCAAGGATACTGTCCGGCGAATACATTAACCTTAAATAATCTTCTGCCAAGAAATGAAAATAAAATCTGTCTCCATAGTCAAGGGTGATCCTGACGGGAACCAACACGGCACCCCAAAATAATGCTCTGTTTTCACTATTTAATACCTTCTCAAATAACCGTGACATCAGACTGATAATAAACTCAACCCCTCCCAGCGTCAGCACACACGCGCCATTGAAACAACTCTGCCCCTCTAAATCATAAGAGATAACATCGTAGAGCCTGACGGTAAATCCGGATTGCTTGAGAAGATGATAGGCCTCATCAGCAACAAGCATACAATCCGCAGAATATCTCTTTCTTAGCAAAACAGGAATGAGTGCTCTGAATTTTTTTATCTCTGCATTCTCATCTTCACCCAAAGTCTGCGATCGTTCTTTTTCTATAATCCCAGTGTACTTTTCTACAAAATTAACTAACGTAATATCTGCATACGGGATGAGTTCCTTGATAAATGCCTTTTCTTTTTCTATGGGCAAAAATTCCCCCGCCGGTGAGGAAATGGATTGCTGAGGCTGATTATCTTCTTGCGATCCTCTTTTCTTGGCATACACATCAACCGCTTGAATCAACTCGCGAGAGGAAATAACCAATGCCCCTGGATGCTTATCGTTTAAATACTTAGCCACACCAAACGAATGCATAGAAATATCCTTAAAGCCAAGACCATACAACAGCTCCGCAGAATTCGCCTCATGATAAAAACTATTCAATGTCTTAGGATAAAGAATGACTAAATCCTTTGTCGCCATAGTCACCAACATGGTAATGAAAAATTCTGAGGAAAGCTTCTGCCCAGCCATATCAAGCATGTCTAAAACATTAGCCTCTGCTTTGATTTCAGCATAACGCTCCCCATGATAATAGATAAGGGCTGGCTGGCCATTGCCAAATCCGACGGACAAAAGGACTTGCGCACCATTGGCACTGTTTCTTTTGATGCGCGATTCCCAAAGATCATGAAGAATAGGATTTTCTTCTCCGACGATACGGCCGATCTCTGCACGGATTTTCATCGTATCCACAAATCGCTCAAAAACAAACAATTCAAATTGCTCTGCCATAAAAGCCGTAAGCGCGGGATAGGGATCTTTCATCCAATAATGCTTTCGATATAACCACTCATGCCACCAAGGAATCCTAGCAGCGGCCATAAACTTTTCAGGGGTAACGGCTTGAAGGCTTTCTTTGCCTCCTGAAAATTCAAAATGTGTATAGATCGACCGACTGCATTTCAATAATTTACAAAATTCGCTCTGCGACATTCCATTAATATTTTCACGCAAAGCGATCAGCCCTGCGCGATAACCTATCTCGCTTGTATCAACGCGGCGAAGAATCGCAGGGTTATACACAGCTTCGTTTTCACGAACCAAAATTCGCGCCAACTCTTTATTATTGGCCGGATCTTTAAACGGCACAATCGCGGCTAGATGAACCGCATATTTTGGACTAAATCCTCTTTTTTCAGCACGGGCAATGGTCGAATCCCAAATGTATCCATTCCCGCACGACACATCATAAGTACTATAACCAGCGACAATACGAGCAATATAAACCAGGTCTCCCGCGCTCAAATCATCGCGGGGATCTTTAACGCGCGCCAAAAGCTGCTCAAACGTCTCGTACTGCGCAATGCCTAACAACAAAAACTGCAATTGACGCTGAAAACTTTTATTTGTGGATGCGAAGAATTTCGCGATTTTATCTGCAAAAGCATGGTCTTGAAAAGCAACCCCCTGCCTCCACTTGGAAATAAGACTGACTTGAACCCCGATTCCTTCTGCAACTTTTTTGTTAGGGAATCCACTCCACAAGCACAAGTCGTTAAATATTCCGGAGCGAAACATCTCTGAAGCAACAATGCCTTTGGCTGAAATTTCCTTGATGCGCTGTTCCCATTTTGTTGTAATTCCTTTCTGCGTCAATGATGCATCACCTCTAGAAATACGCCAAAGCCTGTTCTCCAGGCTCGGAGAAGAACGCAAAAATCGATGAATCAAACGAAAACCTATTTCGGGTGTTATTTCCTTGGCCGGATCAGAATTAATATAATCTGAAACAGCGGACTTAGACATCCCTGTTTCCCTAGCTACTTCTTTATTGTCAACACCCCAGCCGTTTCTCAAGAATGCAACAAAACCATCAGCGCCGCGGAAGGTCTTTGGCCCTGACTTTTTCAAATATTTCTCAAGCATGTGAGAAAATGGTATTTTGTTCGCAAGCAAACTAGACGCCTTATTCCCCGCCGGCGAGGAGACTGAAGCCTTGTCAGCAGACGGCTGTTTTAGCGCTGCCACAAAAAGCATTTTACCGCGTGGCGTTATTTTATAAGGCGCTGTTCTTGTGGCCCTCTCAAAGGCCTTGCGGGAATGCTTATTTTCTTCTTCGATTTCCCACCAAAGCGTTGCAAGACCTCTTTGAGCTGCCACCTTAAACAAGGCTTTTAATATCTTCACGGCAAAACGATTTCCTCGATAATCTTCTTTGACGAAAAGGCCCCCAACGTATTTGGACTTGAGGTTCAGAAATACCCAACCTGCGTCGCGGCCGCAAGCATCTTTGGCGCATACACGGATCGTTCCCGGCAAAGCAATGCCGTCGAGAACATACGGATCTTCCAAAATGATAAAAAATTCTTCTTTGAGTTTTGCAGAACGCCAAGCCCCTAGATGAGTACCCTCGAAAACGAATGCCGGCGAAATGACAGTCGGTGAGGAGGATTCTCTATGCTGAAGCCAAGACAATCCACTTCTTTGGGCGATCACCACGGTGTCGATGCGCCGTTCTTCTTGGAATTTCCCTTCGAGCGTAAGGGCCTGGGTCATGCCAAAGCCGCGATCGGCAAGCGCCTGCACCAAGTCCTTGGTCGATTTGCCATCCGACCGGCCTTCAAGTTGCGTCATGATGCCGACGGTCACTTCAGGATTTAAAACAGAAAGGGCGTCGAGCGTGTGCAACACAAGCCACCACGGGAACCATTCCAGGACACCGACAATGCTCACATAATCAAAATCACCTTGTTCAAGCCCGTCAAAAAAGTTATATGTCCTGAAAAATATCGGGACCACGCCCTTTTCCATGCCGGCTCTTAATTGAGCGACCTTGGTCATTTCCGGCGCAACATCCACAGTTTGAACAAAAAGTCCGCGACGTGCAGCAGCAACAGCCGCGTAACCCCACCCGGTCCCTAGATCCAAAAGCTTCCTTCCCTGCCGAACACCCATATGCGCAAAAAACTTATTTAGCAAATCCGCGTAAAGCATCTCATCAGCAGGAGAAAGCTGTACCCCTGAAAGGGCATCCCAAAGCTGCCTCATCTGCTTGGCGTACCAGGTCGCATAAGCCTTTTCCCATTGCACGCGGAATATTTTTTTGCCGTCCGTAACCGGCATTGGCACCGTCGGAGGGTTGATCTTGTATTGCGCAAATAATTGATCGATGAAATCCTGAAATTCTTTATTCCACTTTTTTAAATCAGACTGACCGAGGACAGAGCTGCCTGACTTCCAGCCTTGATGCGGTGCCTTACTCTGTCGCGCAAGGCTTTTAGGCAGATACCATTGCGCCTTTTCCCGGCTACCGTCGCAAATTTGTCGTTTAACCTCATCGGGTGCTTGCTTGAAAAGGACGTCTAAGCGTTTTTCCGCGCGAAGAATATCATAGCCAAATTTGACGAGCGCCATTTGCTGCGTCTTAAACGTAGATGGGACGCAATCGCACAAGCCGTTGACAAAGGCACAAGGGCCGGCCCAAATGTTATTCGTATCAACCTTGCTCCAGAAGCTGGCCGCGTCAGGATATCTCGTGGAAACCATTTGCTGAATAAGCTCAATGCTTTTGACCACTGACCTAATGGCCTGCAGGCGTTCTTCTTGCGCTTTCACCCACTCCTCACACGTGACCTTTTCAGGGTCAGTCTTGGCCTTGTCGCTCTTCCCCGCCGGCGAAGATCCGAGGCGCTTCTGGCCAAAGGATCGAGTCCCAATTGCATTGATGTTCTTTGAGGAAAGTTTGGTCGAGGAGACATTGTCAAAGGAAAAGGACTTACCCGCGGTCTTCAAGCGGCTTCTTATGCCCAACAACGGCGTTTTACGCTCATCAAGATAACGGTAAAGAACAAGCAAGGCCAGCCCCGGCCACAGATAAGCAGCTGTGCTTAATTGAAATATCTGTGTCAAACAATCACGCATCAGAGAAAAAACAGATGTAACCGAAAGCGCTTCGGCCGTGTTTCGTGATTGCATCTTGTCGATCACAAGAGTCTTTTTGAAAACCGTTTGAGCAATGGCGGGATACAACCGGCCTTCCACATAGCGGGCATACCAGGTCCCCTGCAAACTTAAGAACTGACCCAAGGCTGTTGTCAAAAGAATAGCTACGATGATGCCCGGTATAAAACCAAACGAAGTCCAGAACAAGGCGCTTTGGATGTTCTGCAAGAACGGAAAGAGGTAGTTGACTTGCGGGGCACCAATCCCGCCGCAGACAAGGCCAAATAATAAGGATAGATAAAAATTCTTTCTCGTGATTTTCTTTGTTCCGATCCAGCGGGCGAGGAATTGCCCGACGGTAAGCATGGTGATGGCAACCGTTGTGTCTTCCAGAAGCGTGGACGAAGCGCGCTTCTGAAATCTTAAAGACAAAGGCCGGGTTGCAGAAAACAGCGGGCTTGCTGACACAGGACAACTCGCTTCATTACAAGCCAGGCCGATAATATCTTTGATGGCTCCTGCGCATCCCTCAAAAATATCTGACGGCAAAACCTCTTTAGCCCTATCGTGATTAATAAATGCGTTAATGACGAACCAACTAACCCTGTTTCTAAAATAAAGCGGGTAGCGGTTTGTCGTGTATATTTCTTTAAAAAAATCATAAAAAACTTTCTTTTGCTCAAGAATTTCTTTTAAAATTTCTTTTTCGTCAAATGACGCATCATCCTGCAAGTGATAAGAAAGCGGCCAATACCCATGCTCTTCTAATGAATATTCCCCTTCAACCAATATCTTTTCTTTAAATCTAAAATCAAATTGGCCGCGCGTTGGGTCGACCCAAAACAACAAACGGCTCGACTTAAAGAAAGCAATCACGCAGTGCTCTTCATAGCCGCACAAAACCGGCAAAATTACCACTCGGGTGTCTTGCAGAGCATTAAAAGGAACGGAAAAAATACCCTCAATCGCCTTGGCAAGAATATAATTAAAATAAAGGCAAATTTTGTCAGCCTCAAGAAGGGCTTCGTCCACCTTGCCCCGCAACGATGCCGCCACAATATCTCTAATGACTTGTTCATTTTTCTCAATAAAAACTTTCACATCCGTTTCTAAGCAAGAAGATATCTGCGTGCTAGGTTTTTCATCAGGCAAAATTTTCGTCGGATAAACGTGTATAGGCTTATAGGAAACGGCTTGGACTTTTCCTTGCGACCACAGCCAGGCGTTATTTAAAAGCGCCCATTGCTCCAAGGACAACGGTTGAACAAAGACCTTGTACGGCAAGCCTTCTAAATATTCAACCAAATATTTCATCACGATCTTAGATTTGGCGCATCCTCCGGTTAAAAGAATGCCGTCGACCCTGCCTTTTAATGGAACGATCATCTTGTTTAACTCTTGGACGATCTGCATAGCCATAGCCTCAAGAACAAGATCGAAAACCTTAGCCTTAAGCACGGCTATCAAATCTTCTTCTTTTACCGATGGAGAAAATTTTTGAGCAGCCAGAAGGGCTTGAGCCTCTGCTTGAAGTGCCGGTTCAAATTCTTTTATATTGGCTAGATCCGTGATCGTTTGGGCTTTGACAATAAAGAAAGGATTTTCCGCTAAAATACCTTGTTCAATTCTTCGGCCTTCGTTGATAACCGCCTCGATCTTGCGAATGTCATCAGTTCCAGTATAAGAAACAAGCCCGCCGGTTTTTACAAACGGCCCAAAAAGAATTTCTTTGTCGGATTTTCCCTCCCTCTTTAATTGCAACGCCAAGGCAACGCTGTCGCCCACAGGAGGCGTAGCGCGGCGCGGCGTATAAGGGCCAGTCCCGAGCATCCCTGAATTGGCATCTACGCATCTTCCATTCTTGATGCTAACAATGGAAAATCCTCCGCCTAAATGAGCCGCGGCAACATTCATAGCATCAAACGGCTTGTTCAAATAATCTGCTAAGGCGGCAACGCTTGCAAAAATATTTAACGCGTGAAAATAATTTTTCCTTTCAATCCCCCTTAATCCGCTCAAAGTTGCCACGGGATCCATCTGATAAACCGTCACAGGATCCAAAATAAAAGCAGGAATATTCAGGGCCTCACCAAACGCCACAGCCGTAAAAGTCCCCAAGCTGGACTCATGTTGTAAATCCGCTTTATTGATCAAGTCATCAACGATACGCGCGTCTGTTACCCAGTTGCCGTTATGTTCTTGATCGTTAAGTTTAATAAGGCCGCCGTCAACGGACTGGATAAATCCTCCACGCCCAGCGACGACAGATAGCTTTTCTAAAGAAAGGTTGTTTTCAAATAGAAATCCTTCAATCGATGTCTTGATGACCAAAGCGCCTGTTTGCGTTGGCGCAACTTTATCATGGACGATATCGGCCTCAACAATCTTTAACTCTCCGCCTGTCTCCTGACCCAATCCAATTTTCGTCGATGTGGAGCCGGGGTTGATCGCAAGCAAGAAAGGCTTCTTTTTATCAAAGGCGTCAAGGCTAATCGACGGCGGATTGAAATTAAGATACTTAACAAAATATTTTTCTTCCTTTCCTGAGTCGGGAGAAGAAACCTTGCCGTTATAAACAATACCCTCTGCCGCAACATACTGCTTTAAAACCGCCACAGCTTCTCGGCGCAAAACATCGCGCATGACTTTGATGCCGCGTTTTTCAAGCTCATTTCTCCATTTTGGATGAAGCGGTCCCTCGTCAAATCCAACAATAGTTTCAACATCTACGCCGCGCGCTCCGATGATAAGGCTCTTTATACCTGACCACAAAATCGCACCAAAACACATCGCGCAAGGCTGAGCACTGGTCGCAAGCTCAAAACCCTGATCGGATATATCCAATGAAAAATTCTGTATATATTCCTGTGCCAAAATAAAAGCCATCATTTCCGCATGCGCAATAGAAGAGTTTTCCGGCACAACACGATTTACCCCGATCGCCACCAAACGATTTGTTGCATTATCAAAAATTGCCGCGCCAAAGGGCCCGCCAGTTTTGTTCTGCACATTAAGCTGCGAAAGCTGAATAGCTAACTTCATACGCTCTTGAGGCGTTTGATATTCTTTATCCTGGCAAGAAGCAAGAAACTTGTTTGCCCAAGAAGGAAGGGATAATTGTTTAGCAACGGACAAAGGCTTCTTTTCTGATTTTGCCGGTGAAGAAGAAATTTTAATCACCGGCGATGATGAATCTTGACCTCTGTTGGCAATCACAAAAGGCTTCTTTTTATCAAAGGCATCAAGGCTAAGCGACGGCGGATTGAAGCTAAGATATTCAAGGACAGATGACGAAGATCCTTGCCTATCCGTCTTAAAAAAAGTTTCCACGGTCGATAACGCTGTATCAAAAACTTTTTGTATGGATAGCGGTTCTTGACCAGAGGGATGAATCCGTAAGGCGCCCTCTGCGATCTTGTTTAAAACACCCAAAGCCTGCTTGAGCGTTTGCACCTTGCAGGTAAACAATATATTTTGTATTTCATAAATAATGATCTCCTTGAAACGCCTTTTTTTGCGATCCTCTGCTTTTGCACGGGCCTCAATCACGGCCTCTGTTTTTTGGACCATGGCCACAAGGTCGAAAGGGCTTTCTCCAAAATCCAAAATATTGCGCAAAAGAATAAAAAGCTGAATCAGCCGATTTTGTTCATCCTCGGTCTCTGTATCAAGCCACATCTTAGATCGTGTCGATGTATTATAAAAATGGCTCATGCGTGTAAATATTAAATCGTATTTCTGAGGACATGATCTTTTACCGTCGATCGTTACAAGAGCCTGCAATTCATCCCTGCTAGGCCTGTGTCCAAAACTGACGGCATATTCTGTTTCGAGTTTCTCAAAAAAATCAGAATATCTAAGGAATGAAGCGATACATTGCTCTTTTCTCGCATAGGTTACGTGAAGAGGCATACCTTTAAAATTATAAATTCGTCCGTTGCGGCAAGAGAACGCATCGCCTAAAATAAGGCCGCGCTTGTAGCCATCACGCGCATCCACAAAAATAAAAATCTTTTCATCCTCCAGGCGCGCAGGGCCATCACACAAGTCATACGCCAGATAATAATCCCCCGTATATTGCCCTCTTCCATATCGTATAGAGGCCAACAACCCCGGCTCAAGGCCCGGGCATGTTGAATAATCCGAGTTCGGGATCCATATCTTGCTTGACTCGATCCACTTGTGTCGATTAACCCTCGTTACAAAATCTGAAAAAATATTATCAAAAAGAAATCCGGTATTCTGCCCTACCGTAGCCCACGCCTCAAGAGCCGCAGCCTTAAATCCTTTTTCGTTATAATAATGATTCTCGATCAAAAGCCCTTGACGCAGGATCTCGTTGTGCAGCGCCTTGAAGACCACGTTCTTTTCGATTGTCGACGAGCAAGCGCTTTCTAAAGAAGGTAAAAAAATAGAAGACGCACAGCGACCAAAGATTTTCTTATCCGCAGGCACAAGCTCGGGCTCTGCAGGAACAGGTTCTTCTTGAGGCGCTTCTTGAGGCTCCGGTAACGGTTGCGTCAAAGGAGGTTCGCTTGGAATTTGGATAGGAAGGATTCTTTTAGGAATGGATATTTTGCCGGGCTCTTCAGGATGTTCGACTTTACGGTTATCTTTTATTTCTGCATCTTTTTTATTTCTTAAGAAAAAACTTTTGGTTAGATACCATATTGAGACACCTAAACCGATCAGGCTGATAAAAACCGCGCCGATAAGCAAGCTGTCCTCAACACCGACAAACTTAAATCCTGCCAAGGCCAACAACGGCAGCGCTAAAATATTAAAATTAATGCCGCGCGTAGGTTTTGCAATATCTCTTGCCATATCATTCATTTGGCTTAACGAAAATACCTGATTAGGATCTGCTTTTTCTCCGGCCTCTGCTTTTTTGATCAAAGCAACCGTTGAGTCGCAAAGCCTTTTCATAGATTCTTGTAATAACTCAGCCGGCGAAAGCCAATGATACTCTTTAATGCCTTGCCTTAATAATAAATATCCTGCAACAGAAAGAAGATATGGCCGTAATTTTTCCCAAACATCCGATGATTTATTTTCTTCGGCGCAATAGATCCTGCTTATCCATTGAACGCCATTTTCTAAAGACGCACCCAAGGCGTAGTTCGCCATGGCTTGCCGGATATCTTCTTTATAGCCCGAATAAAATCCTTCCTGTGCCCAAAAGTCCGGAGCGTCATAGATCTTAGATGCATCGCGGTAAACATCAAGATGTGCGAGGATCTCTTTCAGGTTTTTCACGAACTGCGTGTAGATCACGCTGACGTTAGAAACTTTTTCATAAAGTCTTCTATTCTGTTGTAGTTCCCAGCCGTGATAATATTGCAAGACCCAACAAAGAAGCCCGAAATGAAGGTCTCTGACGTCAAACACGATCTTCTCAATAACTGTTTGTGCCGTTCCGGGCGAGAACCAAAAAACATGATCCATGCGGTGGCCCCATTGATTAAGCGGTCCTGATTTTTCGATGTTCTCTCCGGGGATAAGAACACCCATATCTGCTCCCGGATTTCTATCTGGAAATATTTTAATAACTCCGGGGCGGTCCAAACAGTATTGAGCGACCCATAGAACATACATGATCTTGCCCGGCTCATTTTCGAAATCTGTCAGCATGTGATCATGTCCCACAGAAACCTGCACAACAGTGTTTTCCTTGAGCAATCTTTGCTGTATCTCGTTTGTCCAGCGACGCAAATCTTCAAGATCAAAAATGGGAATTGATTTAAATTGCCTTGTTTGCAGAATTTCAGGATCACCAAATCCTTCTTTTCTGGACAAAGGATTGACTTTAAGCCCTAACGATATCCACTGCGCGGTAGGTAACCCGATCAGTTCCCAGATCTTGCCCGATTCAAGGGGGAAAAGGGATTCGAAAACGTGAAATAAAGTGTTAAGCCTGGCGATCTGCTGAACAACTTCCTTGTGGATCCGGCTAGAAAGCTTGGGATAAATGACGCAAGCAGTGATGGCTAGCGCAAAGGCCGCCCTTAAAAGGTTAAGGGATAAAAAGCTTTGTTTAAAAGAGAAGATCGGGGTCGTGAAACTGATAATAAGGGCGCCGACAAACGCTGCGACATAAAAACAGAGCTCAATAAATTCTACGATGCTATCGACTAAGAATTTTCTAGACCAGATCCGTCCGCCATGCTTCAGCAGCCACGCATAATCATGAGAATAAATATGTTTCTTTCCGGCCTTAGCGCTCCAGGCGGCAAAAGCATACAGCAAGCCAAATGCCGCACAGGCGCTCAAACAGACAAAAGAAGTTGCGGTAAAATCTACCAGGTCAAAGGCCGACGATGCCCTGTCTACCGGCGAGGAGGAAAACTTTTTTGATAATAAGAAATCGTTTATGCCATCTGTTTCGTTCGACAAACCTAAAGCCGCAATAAAGTTTCTCACAACTCTAGAACGCTGACCTACGATTTGCTTTTTAGCCTCATCCGATATCTGCTGGATCGCTTGTGGTAAATTTTTCCCCTGAACAAGAACAATGAACCGGACATCGGCGCCAATAACACACTGGTCAAACTTTATCTTGCCAGGAAAAGGCATTTTTTTCCTTTGATCATAAAAATATCGGCCTTCGGGGATCTTCGCAATTGTTTCAAGGCCAAATTGCTCACCGATAATAGCAGCGGCGCTCTCATCAAAATCAACGGTAATATCTCGCAATCCAGCAGTTTTAATAACTTCCAAAGACTCAAAACAATTCCAGCTTCCCCATCGGCTTAATCCTCCGGGAATTCTGCAAGGATGCGTGGCATTGTAATCCGCTGTCCACACATATCCGGATCTTAAAACCCTTGCCGCTTCCTTTTGCCACAGAAAATAATCAATATTCGCATTAATGAAAAATGGCCATTTTTGTCTCTTTCCTTGATCATTCAGCCTCTCGTTAATGCCGCTTATCTCTAAATATTTGGAAACAGCCTCGGGATCAGACACGTCATCGCAAACTTCCTTAATCATTCCATTGTCATACGCAATATAAATCTCTTTGAAAGTTTTTCCTTTATCTTCCGTGACTAAGAATACCGGCATAAGTTCATCCGGCATTTCATTGCTAAAAATAATACCGCAAACGCTATCATCGGCTAAAGGCATCTGAAGAGCGCTGCCCTCGAGAAATCGGACATGCAAATGTTCATAAAGCGTGACTTGCTGCAAGGCAAGGTCGCCTTGCGTATAAACAATTTCTGTTGGTTTTAGGCTCGCGTAAAAATCAGGATGCTTCACGCGCGCAACATCAAGAATATCCCGCATCAAGGTTCCGTTACCCCCGCCTATTTCCACAAGGTCAAAATTCTCAGGCTTGTTCATGCGAATCCACTTCAAATAAAACTTTTCCTCAAGCCATGCGCCGTAATAGGGGCTGAACATCATCGGATGAGTATTGATCCCATCGATGCCGTCCTTTAATTCGCTACGTACGCCTTTTGCGTAAAATCCACCTTCGAGGGTTTCTGTTTCTGGTGCGTAGAGGGCCTTCTGATAGACTTCGCGTAAGGGCAACATTTTGTTCGGGGATTCTTTGAGGGCTGAGATGATCTGATCGTAAACGGAAATTTTTCCATTAACTTCTTTCCTAGCAGAGAACTCCTCTGACGGAGCGCGAGCATCTTGAATGCGGGTCAACAGACCCTGAAGATAACCCTTGAAAAACCCTGCCGAAGAAGCGCGTGAGGCATCAGGCTCTTTCATCGACTCCAAAACTTCCTCTGCTGCCGGCCCGTCGGTATAGCCTAGGGTATTAAGGTATTCTCCAAGATTGAAAAACCCAAAAATAGCCAAGAATATTTCTACGTAAGCATTCGTTTTATAAAAAAGGAGGATGACTGCCGCAAAGCTGACCAAGGCTACCAACAAATGCAGCATCGGAGCCGCAAGCAATACGATCAAACGCTGTCGTTTATGCTCTAACGAGCCTTTCTTAAAATTCTTGCAATGGGCGTTTCGGATAGAAAAGAATGCCGCCGGAACCCCATGCCCAACCAAATGCAAGACCCCTGTAAGAAAACCACAGATAAATCCCCCGGCGAGAAAAACGAACACTGAAACAAAACTTGTGCCTGTTGCCAAGACATAAAGTCCGCCAAAAATAACACCACAGGCGGCACCAATCACGAACTGCATTTTTATTTCAGAAAAAATTTCTTTCTTCTCAATCCAATAAGGCCGAATAAACCCTGCCTCTGTCAGCTTGTTTAATTTTCTAACGACGAAATTCTCCCATGCCCTCTGCAATAAGCTAACCGCCTCTTTCTTAACCGGCGAGGAGGTGCAAGAAACGCTCGCAAGAAAATCGATATGATCAAAATTTCTAGGTCCGATCGAATAGCGTTTAATGATCAGCTTTCCTTCTTGAAGATTGTCTAGATCATCTAAGATCTTGTTCAGTTTTGCAAAACAAGACGGCAAGGTGTTAGCCCTTTCAGGCGTAAGGCCATAATCTAGCAAAGAAAGATTCACAAAGAATAAACACATTGCCCCTAAAGTATTCATAAAATCGTGCTTTCCATCAACACCGGAAGTTAATGTTGCTTCCAAAAGATGGTCATCTTTGACCAACGATCTTATCTTTTCACACTCAGCAAAAAGAAGATGAACCATCTCTTTTACTTTGACTAAAACTGCATCCGTTATTCCATCTTGGATAGCTTCAGCCGCTAAACTTCCAGTATCTTTTTCTAATCTTTCAAAATCACCTCTTAACTCCTTGGCGATCTCATGTGCCAGTTTGATTGTGTTGTCATTTACGCTAGCGGATGAACAGACAGAAGAAGAAATTTTCTTAAAAAAGAAAAACTGATAAGAAACAAGACCGCGATTGCCTGCCTCTTTGACGACATCTTTGCCTAAGATATGAGCCGCAGCGTCTTTCTTCATCAAGGCTTGACCGTTAACAATGCTCACATCTTTTTCAAGATCCAACGCATTCATTAAATTATGAATTTTAGTTGTTTCTGGATCTTGGGCTCTTAAAGTCTGGATAAATTGATTCTGGGTCAACAAAAGATGGATTTTCTTGCCAACGTCGGGACTGTTCTCTGCCTTGCTTAAAAAACTGTTGGCCGCAACAACATCTGTAAAGATATTTCCCATTGATGCCGCGGGATTGTATTTCATACCCTCTAAGATATTGATGACATGGCGATCGTGGTCCCCGTGTGATATGCCGCAGAGCCCATGCAATCGGAGCAAGCCATTCACAAAGTCCATATAAATAGAATTATTTACCGAAGGAAAACACCAATGCTGGCCGATCGCCCAGCGGAATTCAGCGATCTTGCAAACAACATCGATGATGTTAATGCTGCCCGGGACCATGCAAAGGGCCTCGTTTAGTAACTCAACCACCATGCTTCTTTTTAAGGAAAATACGACCAATTGATCGCACCCTAAAGTAAACTCACCCGGCACAAAACCTACTCCCTTGCCGAATAAGCGACCCTTGCACATGATCACATGAGCTGCCTTGAGTTCCTTAATATAGCTATCAAGAGTCACAGGGGTGGTCTTTAAAAAAGAAAGCCACTCTCCTCGGACAAGATCCCAAGCTTGATAATATGGGTGTCCTGACGGTTCATTGCCAAACTTCTCACGCGAAACCTTTTCCCTCCACGGAGAATACTGGGCCCAAGACCAGTTCAAATAAGGATAGTTTAAAGACGATATAACGCTTTCTTCAACCAAAGATGCGCTACTGCTTACAGACGTTATTACGCTTTTACATTCTTTTGTTGCATTTGTCAGAACATCAGCAATCTCCTCAAAAAGGTCTGGCTGCTTATGACGCCAGGAAAGAATATTTTTAAAAGTTTTGGCTTTTCCAAGCTGAACCTCTTTGCTTGCAAGCAAAAGAATCTTTTCAACCAAAAGGCTTAGCTCCCCTTGCCCTTGAACTTCCCAAATACCGGCAAGGCTACGCTCGCAGTCAGAAAGAGAAACCTTTTGTGTTAAGCGATGAAAATGCAAAAGAGCTGTATGCAAATATTGCAAAATACGCGCAATCGTTTCAAGCTCATCAATATCTGCAAAACCGTATTCGACACGCATGTACCTAAGATCTCTTAAAGGCATTGCCTCATGATGTCCGTCGAGAATTGTCACCACTTTGTTTGTTTTCTTATGCGCAATCCTTTCATCAGAAACAAACCCCATGGCAACGGCAAACATCAGGATCTTGATATCTTTCATCAATGAGGGCGCCGAAAGGTCTTGCCAAATATCAAATGGGACCCCCATACTCAGCTGAACAGAAATAACATCCTTTTGCAAAATATTGAGAGCGGTCATAAGCTGCCGCACCATGTACGCTTGCGTTTGATAACTCTCTGATGGATTTAAACTAAACTCTAAAACATTTTTACCAATAAAATGCGGCTGGCAAGGTAGAAGGTGAATGATCTTTCGAACACCGGCATCATTAAAATAAATAGATGTATCAAAATTAAATTCCATTTCTACGCCCACCGGCGTAGCTAAAAGGCGTTCGGCGGATTCGTATTCTTTGATAAGCGTTCGCCCTCCAAACTTGATGGCGTCTTTAGCGCCGGGCAAAAAGAAATTATTTGCTGTCTGCCCTTGCCTCAAATTTGAAGACACCAATGACGAGGATGTACCCTTGAGATGTGCTTTAAAGCAAATCGATTTTCTCGCTCTAGAAAATATGTTTGCTGCAGGAGCAAAGAAAATTTGCTGATCAACGATTGCATATGGCGCATTATCCAGGGCCCTGGCAACCGTCTTTAGCGAACCTCTGTTGTCTTTTAAAATATCCCATGTGAGGGTACGCAAACCGCGTCGTGCGGCTTCCTGAAAAGCGCTGATTAACAATTGCGTTGCGACACCGTTTTTTCGGTATTTTTTCTCCACATAAAGGTCGTGCAAAAGATTAAATTTCAAGTTTAAATGCACCCACCCAGCGGTGTTGCCCTCTCCGTTTTCTGCAACAAGGCGGACAATGGATTCAATCTTTGGATTGAACGGATCGAGTATCGGCTGCCAAACAATAATAGAAAATTCCTTTTTCTCCAAATCTAAGCTTTCTTGTGCTAAAGGCGAAGACATCGGCTTGCGCCATGCCCTTATATCAAGAACCTTCTCCGTTGTATTAAATTGTTCACGCGCTTGACGCTCATTTAGAAAAAATTCATACTTCTTCTCATAGTTTGATGTCTGAAGCGCTCTTTCAAAGGTCGCAATCGAATTCTTATTCGATGCTCTGATAAACCAGCCAAGACGTTGAATACCATGCTGCGCTGCTTCTTCAAAAATAACGGATAATACCTTGGCGCCAAACCCACGATGTTGATATTTTATATTTGTTCCCAAGTTTGAAATCGAATAATCCTTGAGGCTTAACGACGCACAGCTAATGTCATTACCCATGTCATCTTTGATCTCTACCCAAACGGTGGAATCAGAGTCTAAAAACTTAATAACAATGAGAAACTCTTGATCATCCATCCGAGGGTTTTTCCACGTAACCGTATTAACGATGTTGCTATCTTTGGATTCTTTTTGCGCAAGCGTTGAGGATCCTGCCTGCGGCGCAGAAAACGATTCATAATCAGACAAGCGATAGCTAGGGTCATAAGTAATAATCTCTCGGCAAAATTCCGCAAAGGGGCGAACCCCGCCAACGACATTACCCTGATCGTCATACGCATAAGATCTCTTAAATGAAAGGCCTGGGTCAATCGCCTTGAAAAGAACGTCATAGCATTTATCAAAAGCACATAGACACACCTTGCGCGTATCGAGCCCTAACATCTGGCAGGCTTCAAGTGGCAAGCAGCGGTTAAAATAATCAAATACAACCTTTGTTTCTGTGGCTTCGGCAACGCGAATTTGCTTATCATCAATACCTAAATTTTCACGAATATAAACACGCATCATCCAGTCTTTAAGCGATTCACCTGCGCGGCGAGCAACAATGCCTGGATTTTTCTTAACCCACTCCACCTTGCGCGCGCACCGCTTGGCGCCATCGGCATACAAATATTGCTCTAATTTTTGCCCTTGAAGGCCTTGGGCTGGCTTCAGAAAATTAAAAATCTTCATGAAATCCGGATCTTGCTGGGCAAGCGGCTCCCGTCTCGTTGGAATAAAAACTCCATTCGCCTTTTGAAGATAAAATTGGTTTATCGCAGTAATAATCTCCTTAGGATCCGTTCTTGTAATTGTATAAAGCCGAGGGCCTTCCTCGTTAATAAGCTTCTGCGCCAAGAGAGTATCAACAATGAATTTATGCCAGGGCTGCCAAAAGTTTTTTCCAACCAAAATAACAGGAACGGCAGGTATTTTATGTGTCTTAAGAAGCGTAATAATTTCAAATAACAATGCCATCGTTCCAAAACCACCGGGGAAAAAAATATGCGCACTACTATACTTAATAAAACCAACTCTTTGCACAAAAGAGTATGAAAGCTCAAGTACGACATCCGGAGTTGCAAAAGATTTCTGATCTTTAATTTTTAAATTAACGAGTCGTCCAATTTCTGCACCCGGTAAAGCGTCATTTTTTGCATCAACAATACCTAAGCCAACCGCCTCGCCTATGCGATGCGCGCTTCGAGTCATGACCGATACGCCTTGCGAGCTAAAGTATTGACTCACAAACTGTACGGCAGACTGTCGCTTTTCGCTTTGCTCAATCGCCTTCCCGCTTCCTAAAATACTGACTGCTTTCTTGATGCAGCGTAGCGCCTTCATCGTTTCTTGAAATTCTTTTTCAACGCTTAAGAAATCGACTTTTAACGTCCGAATATATTGCGGCAATGCATTGATCTGCCTAGCAATATCTTCCAATGTGTCACACACATGAATATGACGCCTAAACTCCTCAGAAGATTTCATCAAATAGCCTCGTTCGCGCATTTGATTTATTAATTGAACTAACGGCTTATAAAATCCATGAGAGTTAAAAATAAAAATGTGAGTTTTAAGTAATCCCCGGTCTACAAGCATCAGGACATCGAAAAGCTCATCAAGCGTTCCAAATCCACCAGGACAAATAACATACGCCTTGCAGAATCTAAAAAATGTGATCTTGCGGGCAAACAAATCTTTTTCAAAATGAAGCCCAATGTCTAAATAAGAATTTGGTTCTGGCTCATGGGGAAGAGATATCGTTAAGCCAATAGATTTTCTGATCTTGCTCCAGCTATTGTTTGTTGCCTGAGCTCCTTTATTAGCAGCCTCCATAATGCCAGGACCGCCACCGGTTACAATCGGGGCATGAATTTTTTGCGCCATCAACACAGCCTCACGATACTCTTGGCTTTCAGGCAAAACTTGCGCTCCGCCAAAAATCGCGACACATCTTCCAAAATATTTCCTATGTTTTTTAACAGATTCAAGCTGACGCAGTTCACGAAGGGATCGGGCAATAAAATCCGGATCATACGGGCTTTGTGTTCCGTTGTGCAGTAACGCGCTCAGACTTAAATCTTCATCAATGCCACTTGTATGATCATTAGCAGAATTCGCATGTCCTCGGCTTCCCTGCTTTTGAATCCAAGAAGAAAGCTTATCCATCACGCCTAAAAGCGGTGTGCGTCGCTCATCTGCATAGCGATGAAGAATAAAAACAACCATGCCAAAACCCATATAGAATAACGTGCTGTTTAAATGCTGGGCGAGAAAATCTTTGAAAATAACTAACGGTGCAATCAGAACAAAAGAGTCTATATTCTTTTTTGCCTGATCCCAAAAGGCCGAAAGCGAAAAATTTCCTTTTTTCTGTAAATCTTTCTCTTGACTTAATCCTCTATCAAAATAAGCAACAAAACTTGTCTCAACAAGCAAGAGGCCGCCTAGCATCATGACAAGCAATGTTCTTAAAATTTCTCCTTGAGGGAAGAGGCTGTTTAATATTTCAAAGAAATAATAAATTTGAAGGCCGAAGGTGGCTCCCAATGCGGCCATCTTCAAAGAACGCTTCAGCTCAAATATTTTTCTTGCGAAATATCCGGCCGCCAACTGCCCTAAAAAGGCTGTTAGTGCACCCACAAGCGTATTAAGAACAAAAGGATTAACAAAAAACTCTTTGATAACAGCAAGAGAAGACGAAGAACAACAGGAATGGTTTTCTTGCCGATGCTTTAATAATTTTTGCGCATCTTTAGGAGAAAGAACCAATGTTTGCGCTAAAACAAAATAATCAGGCCCGTCTTTAAATCCTAAACGCTTATAAAAACCTACTGAGCTTGGGATAGCTCCTAAGCAACAAGCTCCTTGAAGGCCGTGCTCTTGACTTATCCACACCGCCTCCTGTATAAAAAGACGGCCAATTCCAAATCTTCGATACGCTCGGGAGACCTCTAGCCTTTCAATAACAACATGATGATATGAATCACTATTTTCACTCCCTGCCTGAGAAAGATAATCCTGCTTCTTTCCCGCCTTTACTTTGGCTAACCCTATTACCTTGTTATTGAGAAATGCTGCAATAAAAATCTTATCCTGGAGATTAAAATCCCATGCGGATTGAAAAAGCGACGTTGCTAAGAATTCCTTGAGCCATGGGATGTCCTGCAAAGAATTTCCTTGCGCCACAACAAAATGTTTTAGCTCAATTCTTTTTAATAAATCTCGACGAACCTGTTGTTTTTTCTTAAGATGCTTATGAATAAAAAATCCGGTGAACGCTATCCCTAGGCTAAAGAGAAATAATCCCGTAAAAATGGAGGGATATTCTCTTAAAGCCTCTCCTACCGTCGAGAAAGCGCTTGCAAATGGTATAAAAAAAAGAGGGATCGGCCAAAATGCGCAAAGAAGTTTATCTGTTTGCACGCTGGCATATCTTTTGACAAGAGATTGAAGCTGCCTTTTTGCCCGATGCAAAATAACCCTGACATTTCCATAGGAGAGGCCCATCATAACCGCGATTTCTTCTTCTGAAAGGCCTTGATAATAGTGTGCGATCACCGCTTCTTTGTGAGGCGACGGCAACATAACATAAGTCAAATTCTCCACAAGTTGTCTTTGCTCCTCAAAAAGTCTTTCCTTCTCTGCGCTATCCTCATCGGCAAGCGTCTTGAGCAGCTCCTGGGCTTGTGCATCTTCTTCAAGGTAAACAACTCTATTCTTTTTCTGTTTTAAATAGCTTATGCAAAGATTAATGGCAATGAGACGGACCCAACCCGAACAATCATATGAAAAATCAAACTCTGTCGGCTTTCCCCTAGTTTTCCATACTTGAATGAACGCCTGTTGCTCAATGTCTCTGACTTCGTCTTCTCTTAAATATCCTCCCTCTTCTCTTGAATATTTCTTATATTCACGAATACCCTGGCTTATTTTCTCATGAATCCTTAAGCGAAGAACAGCCAAGGCATTATCATCCCCGCGATAAAACCACCCTAAGAGACCATTGACAGACACATGCGCATACCTTCCGGAAAGAGAACTGGCAACGTCAATCGTCGAGGAACCGGCCCTGTCTTCTTCTAATAAAAGATTTCCATCGTCATTGGTCTTGATACCGAACGCCCGCTTGCTCACAGCGCTTAAAACATACCCACGCTCTTTAAGATAATCGCCGAGTCTTTGCATGGCGTCATCCTGCCCTGCCTCGGCTTTAAAAAATTTCCATAAATCTCCGAGTAAATAGTTCAAGAGCTTTCTTTTTGCATCAAGATTGAGATCAAGATACTCGCAGGACTCGATGACATTTTCAACCTTATGAGGAAAACGGCTATCTTCGATTGAAAGGCCGATCTCAAAAGAAACAAGCCGGCCATTTAACTTACGGTACACCATAAAGACTTCGGCATAACGGTTGGCTTCAACCAAAAATCCGCCTTCCCTTAACGCTCCGCTAAAAAGTTGTCGAGCTTCTCGGCGCACGTCTTCGTCGTAAATGCGAAGGACATTGGGTACAAAGATCGCAGCGATCTGATTCGGATATAACGCCTGCGGCGCCTCAAATCCGCCTAAAATAACCTTTGTATTCTTAATGCTCTGCGCGTTGATATAATTTTGAGCATCTTCGACAACTTCAGAATTGATATCGACGCCGATCAGTTCATCCTGCGCATTAAGGACGTCACGCAGTTCAAAGAAAGTCGGCGCAATCTTGCCCTCCGAAATTCCCCCAATACCAAAATAAATCACCCGTCGCCCTTGAGGCCTGCCGAGAAGATTTAACAGTGCTGGAATATGCTCGCCAGCTACCCTGACCCTTCCGGGGCTTGTTCTGGTATCGGTTAAGGAGTTGATTATTTTTTGGAGAACTGGCGAAGAAACGAAAAGATGAATTTGGGAAAGGACTGCGGCAATGCTATCAGCATGCATGGGCGGGGCCTGGGACTGAGCGAACAAGTTATTGATCAAATCTTTTAATGCTCCCGCTGTTTGAATAATTTCATCTTTCAAAAGAAGGCTCACAATCCAAAGCGGTATCGGCAAGGTGGCGAAAAAGAACTTCATACCCTGCCCTACAGGTGCGCTGAGCGCAGGGTCGACTTTGACTGGCAGCGGGAGGTCCGCTGTGTCGTGAGAATTTTCTATCACACTCGACGAGCTTTGAGCCTTAAAGGCAAGCGGACTGGCGCAAGCGATCTCTCTCAGCAAATTATCCGGAACCACGTTAAACACTTGATTAATTTCTTCAAATTTTCCATAGCCCAGATTGATAGTGGGCTCGTTCAGAAGATCTTCAAGGTTAAATTCTTTTTGTTCAAAAGGATACCAACAATTCAAAAGATGCCCATACATCTCTAGCACTTGCTGATAGATACAGCCGTTTTCTCGAAGACAAAGATATCCTTGATTGACCAACGCCTGAGCCCAATCAAGCCATTGCTTATGGCCATTGCACGCCACTTGTTCCAAAATGTACCCTGCGTTGATTGGATGGCTTATGCGGTCACAGGGCTTGCTCATAAACTGAATGAACGCTATGTCCAGAAGGTAAACAGTACCCGCTATGTCAACGATATCAGCGCAATGAGGCTGCCGAACGTCGAGGGCAAAGCCCATTTGATGCGCAAGGATCCTTGCGGTTAATTCTTGCTCGCGAGCCAGCTTGTGCGCGATAAGATAATTAACGCCTTGTGCCATGCCGCATGACCCGAGCATGACCTTGGCCGAAAGACTATTTTCCCTCGAAATATCCGCCGAAAGATTCCTGCCCCGCTGCCAAGGAAGAGTAGAGTATTTATATTCCTGAAAAACCCTTAAGAAAGCTGAACGGCTCTGCCCGACGACTTCTTTAATAAAGCCCTCAGGACTCATCAGCGCTGAGGAATTAACAAATTTTATAAGTGGAGCGTCATATTCGTTTGGTTTTTCAAAACCTAAAAGATTTAAAACTGTGGCGGCGATGTTGGAAAGGCCGGCGTTTTCGACATGTGCAATTTCGTATTCTTTTTTGTATCCAGAATCTGCAATGACAAAAGGAACGGGGTTAAGCGAGTGGCGAGTGCTCACGGTCTTGACGCCTTTTTTAACCTCAAACATCTCATCGGCATTCCCATGATCGGCGGTGACAAGCGTTATGCCATTTAACGCTGCGACAATGCTGGCTAATCTTTCTACGCACTCATCCACGACCCTAACAGCTTCAATGGTGGCTTCAGGATCTCCCGTGTGTCCGACCATGTCCCCGTTTGCAAAATTAATACAGATAAATTTATATTTTCCACCCTGTAATAACTCAACAACTTTATCCGTGATCTCATATGCCTTCATCTGTGGAGCTTGATCAAACGTAATGCCTCTATCCGAGGGAATTTCAACGTATTGTTCCAGATCCGCGTTAATATATCCTGATCGATTGCCGTTCATAAAATACGTAACGTGGCCGAATTTCTGGGTTTCTGAAACCCTGGCAGAGGGAATGCCATTGGCGCAAAGATATTCGCCTAACGTTCTGTTGATCTGCGGCGGAGCGACAAGGAAATGACGAGGCATCATCAAATCTCCGTCGTATAACATCATCCCGGCGTAGAGGACATCCGGATAGTATTCGCGATCGAATTCTTCAAAGTCTTTTTCGCTGAACGCGCGGGATATCTCAATTGCTCTGTCGCCGCGGAAATTAAAAAAGATCGCGGAATCGCCGTCTTTTATTGCCCCCACAGGCTCGCCCTGATCATCCACGATCACAAAAGGATCAAGATATTGATCACCTTTTTCACTCTCTGCATACATTGCCTCAACGACTTCCTTCGCGCCGTAAAACTGCCTGGCCCTGCCTAACACATGCGCGTCCCAACCGCGCTTGACAATCGACCAGTCGGCATTATACCTGTCCATCGTGGTAATCATCCTGCCGCCGCCGGAAGCAATGCGATAATCATATCCATAAAAAGAATTCATTTCTGAAAGAAGCTTTTCTGTGGCCTTAATATATTTCAATGCGGAACGCGGCTCAACATCGCGACCATCCAGCAGCGCGTGGATCCTGACGTTCCTGACCCCTTCCTCTGCGCACTTCTTTATAAGCGCAAAAAGATGGTCGACATGAGAATGGACATTGCCGTCGGACAATAACCCGATAAAATGAAAAGTCTTGTTTTCTTTTCTTGCCCGATCAATAAGGTTGCGCCAAAGCTCAGTATTGAATATTTGGCCTGTTTGGATCGCTTGATTCACAAGTTTTGCGCCTTGAACAAAAACTCTCCCCGCACCGATGGCATTATGGCCAACCTCGCTATTACCCATATCGTCATCGCTAGGCAAACCAACCGCTGTGCCATGAGCCTTTAATTGTTCAAATAATTCGCCCTTAAATAAACGATTCAAATAGTCTGGCTTGGCCATGAACACGCCATCTGACTCATCGCTCCTGCCGATACCCACCCCGTCCATGATAATTAAAAGTAATGGGCCTGGCCGCGGGCAGAACCCAGAAATCTTTTCGAGCATAAGACCTTCCCTTGGATCTATGACCGACGAGCTGACCGACTTCTGGAGGATCGCAAGCGGAACCGAACCTAAAACCGCGTTGATCCCGTCGCCAAACTCGATCGTAAATTCGCCATCATTCGGCAAAGACAAAACTTTCTGGATTGTTCGATATTGCGGACGGGCCAGGAGATCCACATAGCCTAATTCTGTCTGGGCAAAATCAGCTAACCATAAATCCTTTTGGTCAGCAATAATCATAAAGCCGCCTTTGTTGATGAGCTCCACGTCGATCTTGGTAACCAGGCCCTGCACAAGACGGTAGCGTTTTTGAATACGCGAAAATTCGTTTTGTTCTCCGGGCGATCCGTCTTTAAGCCAGTGTGTCAGGCCCTTAACAAACAAGACATCAACCCCTCCCTTGGAGATCATATGCGAAAAATACGCGTCATAGTCAAAAATGTCTACATTCAAGACAGATAAATTCTTTGGGCGACCCTGGTATCTTTGTGGCAATCCCATACTCAATGCTTCATTCTCAAGTGCATGAAGGTCAACGCCTAAGCTCTCAGGCTTGATACCGCCGTTGGTCACGCCAACGACATTGGCAAAATAAGACGGTAGATAATCATTGCCGATCGCCAAATAAAGCGTATTTCCCTTAAGCGCGCCAAGCAAATGGGCTATTTCAAGCCTTGCGAGATATTCGCAGACTGCATGCTCAACCCGACGCCGATAGAAAACCTTGATGTTCTCGTCAAACAATCGCACCAGCTCTCTTTGCCGCGCCTTGATCCCGCTCAAGACCTCTGCGATCATTCGGGCGGCTTCGATACCTACATCGGTTTGTCTCGCAGGCCCTAAAAATGAATGAGCGTCGTTGAATAACGGGCTGGTGCCCAAAGATTCTTGAATCACCATCAAAAGGCCTTTCAAATCAAACTCATTATTGCTCGTTTTGAAAAACACCCTAACACCCAAGACCTTCAGCGCTTGCCTCTGGCCTTCATCAAAACCTTTGGTCATGCAAACAACCGGCACCCCTTGGGCGACAAGCGCTTGCGCAAGCTCAATGCCGCCTTCGTCTAATGTTTCAATTCCCGGCATGTTGATATCAGATACAACAAAATTAATCTTCTTTGATTTAATGACCATCAGCGCCTCTTGCGCATCATAGGCACGATAAATTTTATAATTGGTTTTCTTTGTTAAATATTCCACGATCGATTCCGCCGGCTCTTGTTCGTTGTCAACGACGAGGATAGCGGCAGGACTGGAGCAATTTTTTTGGTTTTGATACAAACGTAAATGACGCTCAAGCGAATCCTGCTGGCTGTCGTCATAAAATACAGGCACCTGCGTCATCGTGCTCGGAAGCTGCATTTTTAGTTCTAACTCTTTATCAGCAATGAAATAGCGGCAATGATCAAAAAGAACAGGCATAAAGTGATGATAATAGCTGGTAATGTTTTGCCCCGCCTGCTGGTAGTAAACATCGACGCCGCTTTCAATAAAATTCTTCAGGATGAAAGGATACTGGGCATAAGGAAGGTCAACATCAACACCGGCAAGAATCACGCGATATTCCTTCGCGATATCATTTTGGCGCTTCCAGTAAAAACAAAGGGTTGGAAATCCCTCTGACATAGAAACGCTAACGCTGTCGAGGTCAACCCCAATAGATTCAAGCTCTATCCCCATGGCGCGAAGAAGGAAGCGTTTCTTTTGGATCAGGTCAGCTGGAGACCATCCGCGCGCAAACTTCGCAGCCTTATATGAAAGATGATCAATGCCGTCAATCCGTTTAAGCCCCGCAAAATCCCGTGGTTCAAGGGCAGCATAGCTGCGGTCAACAAAAATAGAATGCGTCGTATTATTAATAATAAAATAATTCGAAAAATCTGCTCCGGCGCAATAATACAATCCCTTACGCATCTGTCGCGACGAACCAACAGCCTGGCGGATCGCAATATTAGCATTGATGCGGCGTTGAGATAAAAGCCCTGACTCGTATGCGCGCAGGTCCGCTGGCGCTATGTTTGAAGATATGCCTTTTTTTCTATAGGCGTAGTCGCTTGCCTGAAAACGATAAGCGGCCTTTGGCGTTTGTGTATCAAACTGATAGATATAATGATTGACGCTCGAATCAGAAGAAAAGATACTTCGCTGCGTATAATAAATAAAATGTTTTTTTACAAACAGGCTAAAAGGATTTAAAAAATGATGCCCGTAAGAAACGATGATGATCCCGTCTTTTTTAAGCGATCCGATGAAATTCTTCATCGTCGCTCTTAAGGTCATTGGCCCCATTAAATAGGCCGTATGCAAAAATAAAATCACGTCAATATTTTTGGGATGTTGGGCTCGCAAATTTCTATTTCGGATCCTGATCATGGCGCGGACTTCTTTCTTCAGCTTATAAGCAAGCGTCCCATCTTGGCGGCGTTTCTCGTCAAAATAATGCTTCCACACAGGAATAACAATCTGATCAAAAACCCCCAACTCCTTTTCTTCGTTCTGAAATCCTTGCTTAATTTCTTTGGCAGAATACGTAAATGTCTTTCCTTGTTTAAAAATAACGGGGTCAAATTCTGTAGCATAAATAATAATATCCTTGTAAGGATCGAGCACTCCCCAAGAGGAAGGATTCTTTCTATAATCTTCGAGAATTGTGACGGCAAGACTAATGGCTTCTCTAAAATCTGATGCGCCAGCAGAATGAATCCTGATCGGATGGCCCTTCTTCTTTAGCTGCGAGATGACGTAGGAACCGATCACATTGTGATAAAAATCTTGAAAAGGATCGCGAAAATTTCTATTGCGAAAGAATTCGGTCGTGTCTCTCCACTTATAAGTCCGGATAGCTAAAGCCAACCCTACCCCTGCGGCGATCA
>Ga0172375_10001340_pt1 | contig 39708 bp, 29 predicted proteins | sample LakKiv1m_FD_114537 | JGI IMG/M metagenome (GOLD analysis project Ga0172375, IMG submission 114537) | Freshwater microbial communities from Kabuno Bay, South-Kivu, Congo - kab_092012_11.1m | ecosystem: Environmental > Aquatic > Freshwater > Lake | place: Democratic Republic of the Congo... | reverse complement strand
TTATAATACTCTTGGTGTAATTGTGTACTTGACATACTCATATTATACCAAAAAACCACCCTGGTCTCCAGAGTGGTTTTTCTTTACGCTATTTGTGAGGCTTTATTTCATTACAGCCCCTTTCGAGGAATTCCTTGATCCTTTTTTGTTCCAGGCGGGCGAGAAATTCGGTGAAGGGTCCGATATCCTTGTTGATCTTGTACTCATCGATCGTCTGGAAGTATTCATCCCTCAGTCCCTTGGTGATCGAGACCGGAAGATAGCCTTCCAGTTCCAACTGATAGTTGAGGAGCAACCTGGCCAGTCGGCCGTTGGCGTCCATGAACGGATAGATCTTCAGAATCTGCAAGTGGGCGAAGGCCGCTTTTTTCAGGCCTTTCAGATCAGGATCGCATAGATCGGCAAAATACTGGCTCATTTTCTGGAAAATCTTCAGGTAGGTAGGAGGGACGTGTTTCGCTCCCAGGATGAAAAGATCCCTGGTCCGGTATACTCCGCCCGGCAGCATGCCCTCCACCAGGACCTGGTGCAGGTCCTTGACTGTCGTTTCGTCCAAATCATGATGCTCGCGGACAAGCCTATGCACCATCTGGATGGCATGGTAGTTGTTGATGATGGCCTTGCGCATGTGCTCGCTCTTGTCCGGGAATAGTCTTGAGTGATCCTCCAACAAGAAACAAACATCCTCGAAACTGAAATCCCCGTTGTCAAAGCTCGTGGACTCGTAGATATAAAGCTTGTCGAACTCGTCGCAGATCGCCTTGAGCTGGGCTTCAGTGAGCGTTTTTTTCTTGTTGCGAAGCGACTCTAAGAGCGCTTCAACCTCTTGAATGAACATCATATACTCACCTCATATTTATTGTATCACAGATAGTATGCCCTTTCAATTTAATCACAGAATATTCATGAAAAAAGCAACCAAAAATGGTTGCTTGTCAGGCGTTGACGTTATCGTAGGCCGATTTGACGATCTGATAGACGACTTCCTTGGGAAGATCGCCATAGTTGTTCGCCTTGAACCAGAGCTCGTCCCGGGTGCTCTTGTTCTTGGAGATCGTGGGATATTTGATGATCAGCCTGATGCCTTTTTCCAGTTCGTATTTGAAAGCCATCCGGTAATAATTGCCATAGTTCATGAGCACCAGGAAGGGTTTTCTGTCGACATAGAAAGTGATTTTCTCATCAGATAGTTTGGTAACGACCTGAGGCATCTCCCGGACATACTCGACCAGTTGGTCGAATGTGGGGTCAAGTGGTTTGAACATCTTCGGCTTCTCGATGTAGTATTCGATCGAGGAGACCTGCTTTTCCTGATTGCTGGTCTTGGAGAATTCGGGGTCGACGGAAACATCCTCATATAGCATGTTCGTGGGATCAAGATTCTGTTCTCCGGATACGATGGTCTGTTCCTTGGATACAATCATCGTCTTCTTGCCGTCGGGAACGACTCTGACGGTTTCGGTCTCACCCTTCTTGTGGGCTCTTGGTGCCTCGACTCTTGGTTCCTGCTTGACGATGGGTCTGGATTCCACAGGTTGACGCAATTCATCGATTTCCGCTTCCAGGGCCACTTCCTCTCCCCGTCTTTTCGGTTTGGAGTGGATGATGAGCATATGGACGAAATACAGGATCAGGGCGATGCCGATGACGCCCATATAAAGATAGGTGTACATTGAGGCGTAGAACTGGTCGGTTACCAGAATGACGCGCACGAAATATCCAACACCAATCGCAATCAACATCAGTTCCAACATTAGAATGAAAACCATCACTCTGCCGAAATTCTTCTGCTTGCGGAAGCTCGCCGAGAGCATGTGTCCGAAGCCGATCGCGTTTATGAGCAGCAAACCGACGGCTCCCAGCACAACCAGATTGTTCAGGTTGGCAGCCTGGGCATAAACGAATAGCAGGATGACGAGAGAATATAGTAAACCGGAGACGACGTACATGAACATCGGCAGGAAAGCCGCACTCGCAGTACCGGGTTTGACATGACCATAGTTTCTTTGTTCGCTGTTGGCCAAAAGCAGGAATACAAAACCGAAGATCAACAGTAATCCGCCAATTCCGGCCTTTATATACAATTCGTTATTGCTGAGCAGAGGAATGGATAAGCCCCACCATTGTGACAAATTGTTCCAGGGAATCGCGACGAGGGAAACAAGTAACAGAGACAAAATGATCACAAGATTCCCGAAAAATTTCTTCATTTCTTTCACCTCTTCTTCCGATATATAAAAATTATATAACCTTATGAAAGGGTTGTCAATAAAGTATAAGGTTTATTCCCGGGCTTTTTACGGAAATCTCGATAATAAGTGAACATCGCCACCAGAGCGGTCATTCAGCCCACAACGACCCTTTCAATGCAATCGATATATATTGATAATACACCTTGTTTTTGTTATAAAAAATGAATATTTTGTGAATATTTGATATTGCTATTGTATTATCCGAATCATTCGTATATAATGAATATGTAAATTATCTATTGGCGTTTCCGGGAAAAACGCCGGTCGAGAATTTACCCAATTCGAGGAAAGCCGATTTCCCACTAAGGAGGTTAAAGAATGCAAGTATTGAAAGAATCAGTCCGTAAAGCGATCGTTGATGGCGCCATCGCCGAGTTCTTCGAACACGGCTATCAAAACGCCAACATGCGCCGGATAGCGGACAGCGCCAATATCACCGTTGGTAACATCTACCGTTATTTCGACAACAAGGAAGCCTTGTTCAATGCCATCCTTCTACCTGCCCAGGAAGCCATCGGTGACCTTGAATCTTTCGACAGAAAGTTGCATATCACTCACATCGACACGATGAAAGAAGCAACGCAGATTGTGACTTTCGTGATGAATGTTCTGAAACCCTATACAAAGGAAATATTCATCATGATCTTCAATTCCACGGGCACTCACTATCATCAGGTCAAATCACAACTCGAGTCTCTGGTTATCAACAAGATCAAAGAATATTATCCCGGTAAGTTCAATGATTATTTCCTGATAATCGTCTCCTACAGCTTCATCCAGGCACTCTTCGTTGTGTTCAGGGACAATGTCAACGATGTGAAAAAGATTCAGGACACCATCATCCAGTTGATCGTCTTCTATTTCCGCGACATCAACAACCGCTTGTTCTGACAGGCAAAATAAATGCGGCCGCATTCACGGCCGCGTTTTTTTTAGCCTTCGGCTTCGAGTCTCCTGGTGTCGGTCTTGCCGATCGTCGTCTTGGGCAACACGTCCTTGTAGACGATTTCGGCGGGAACGGCGTAGGTCGAGATCTCGGTTTTGATCAGTTCCCTGATCCCATCGTCGTCATGGGTTCTTGCGATTTGTTTGTCGAGAACCAGGAACAGTTTGATCACGAAACCTTTTTCCTTGTCCGGGACTCCGATCGCGGCCACTTCTTTGACTTCCGGCAAATCCATGAGCAGGTTTTCGATCTCCGATGGCATCACCGGCATACCCAGAACCTTGACGATTCTTTTTAGGCGTTGCTTGAAATGCAGATAGCCTTCCTTGTCGATGAAGCCGTAGTCGCCGGTCAGAACCCATTTTTGCTTGTTCTTGTCCGAAAGGAAGGTCGCTTTGGTGGCTTCCTTGTCCATCAGGTAGCCATTCATCATCGTATCTCCGGAGACGACGATTTCACCCATCTCTTCCGGTTTCAGGAATGTCCTGGTCTCCAGATCGACGATGCCGATGTTGATCCCACGCAAAGGCTTGCCGACACTGGTCTGGAGATTGTCGGACAGCAGATTGACGGCACAGACGGTGACCACTTCGGTGAGGCCGTAGCCTTCCAAAAGGCGCGCCTGGGAAGCATTGTCCTTCATGACCTTGTCAAACCGGTTCTTCAGATCCATGGCGACATAGTCGCCACCGACGAAAGCCTGTTTGAGATTTTTGAGTTTCTCCGACGAAAATTCGGGATGTGAAAGCAGACTCTCGAAGAGGGATGGCACCCCGATCACACAGTTGATCCGGTTCTTGGCAATCAATTTCACCGCCGTATTGGCTTCGAATTTGGGCATCAGGGTCGAGACACCGCCGTTGATCAGCATGGCATGGACCCCCATGCACAAGCCGAATCCATGAAACATCGGCAAAACACCAAGCATATGGTAGTTACGGAATCCTTTTTCATCAAGGCCAAGGATATAGCCGGTTTTCCTGGCCAGCGAATTGATGGCGAAACTCGACAACTCGATCGTTTTCGGTTCTCCGGATGTGCCGCCGCTATGAAGATATACGGCTGTCTCCTTGACGCCGATTTCTCCTGGCCCGGGAACAAAGTCCCGCGAATAGAGGGATGAAAACTTGACGATCGCCGGTGATTTCCAGTCGATATTGGCGAGTTTATCACGATTTATCAACCGGTAGGCAAGTTTTTTTACGAACCCGAACTGACCAACGGGAGAGGCGAGGATCATGGTCACGTCCTTGTTCGCCAAAAGATCCTGATAATGATCATGGAAAGAGTCCACGATTATCAGATGATGACTGGAAGTCTTGGCCATGAATCTTTCCATTTGCTTCACAGGTGTGAGCGGATGGACCATATGACAGACGGCTCCGAGCTTGTTTGTCGCATAGAAGGCATAGATCGCTTCAAAGATGTTAGGCATCGCCATCGTGACGATGCTTTTCGCTTTGATCCCCAGACACTGAAGTCCGGAAGCGACCTCATCGACCCGGGTGATCAGTTCCTTGTACCTGACATATTTGCCCATGAAGAAAAGCGCATTGTTCTCCGGGTATTTAAATGCTGTGTTCTTGACTGCCTGATAGAGCGAGACATTGTTAGCCATTGAGATTCCTCCTTCGTCAGATCCGGTATCCGAATAATGACATGATTATGAACACTAGCGCGAATAGCACAAGTTGATGGGTAACGAAGATCCAAAGGGCGTGCCGGCCGGCGAATTGGAACGGACGGTTCCACTTCCCGTCCAGGAACGGCACCAGGGAAGTCTTGTGCGGATAGATGAATTTACCCAATGCCGAGCCGATCATGATGACGCCCGCAAAAGGCGCAATGCCGAAATAATCGGCGCCATAGCCCTTGTATCCGGCGATCATCGCGAAAAAACGGCCAACATTCAAAGAATCGAAATAAGGGACTTCCCAAAAGCGGAAATAAACACCCACCGCGACGAGGATGGCCCCGATCACAAAGAGAAAAAGATCGTTGTCCCATAGTTTCCGCAACGCCCAAGTCAGCAAGGTTCCGACCGCGAAGAGATGGATGATGCCAAAATAGATGCCAAATTCGAAGACGCCGTCAGATAAGGCTTCGACGCTCAGGGTCACAGCGGAGATGAGCAATGCGACCGCAAGGAACTTGAGACCGCGTTTGAGGTTGTCGTGGCTGAAATTGAAACTGATTCCGGAAACCAGCAAGAAGATGGCGACGAAGATGTAATGTCCGCCCGCCCTCAGTCCGGAAAGCCAGTAATCCATCCCGAATTGATATGCGGAATTGAAAAAAGCGTTGTCGACCAGGTAATAATTGCCGAACAGGAACGGCAGGCTCTTCAGGTCATACATGAAATGATCGAACACCATCATGGTGATCGCAAAGCCCCGTAAAAAGTCCAGTTCCCAGATCCTGGGTTGTCTTGTCTTAACCATAAAGTGTCTCCTTGTCATCTGTATTTGTATTATATCACGTTTTTTGGGAAGGAAAACCATCCGATGGAAAATAGCAGCCAATAAAACGGTTGAAACAGACGTATATACTGTGTAATAAAAAAACTAGTCTTTTTCACATTGAGTTGCTTGTGATATAATTGTCTTTGAGGCGGTGATACTGATGGCTGTCGATTTCGACAAATATATTGACAGGCTCAAGGAAAAAGACAACGAAGCTTTTGCCTTCGTCTATGAAAACACCAAAAAAGGCGTGTTCTCGATCATCGCTTCCATCGTGAGGAGCCGTGCCGAGACCGAAGACCTGATGCAAGACACCTACATCAAGATGCTGCAAAACATCAATTCCTATCAAAAAGGCCGCAATTTCAACGCTTGGCTGATGCAGATCGCCAAGAACCTGGCCATAGACCACTATCGCAAACACAGTCGCACGACCATCTACGATCCTCAGGATCAGATGTACGTGTTCGACACCAGTCAGGAACCCGAAACGAATGATCTCGAAATCGAAGAGATCGTGAAGTACCTATCCCCCGAGGAAAAGGAGATTGTGCTTCTGCACATTGTCGGCGGACATGTCTTCCGCCAGATCGCATCGATCGTCGACAAGCCGCTCGGTACCGTGCTGTGGATCTACAACAAGGCCATCAAGAAGCTGCAAACCGAATTGGGAAAGGAGGAGTGACCATGAAAAAGCAAGACATCATCCGGCTCATCAGGGCCAAAGCCGAAAAAGACATGCCGGATGTACTTTCGAAGATCAATCTCGACACCATCGAGATCATACCCGAAACCAGACCGGAAAAAAGACGTTCATGGAACCTCTCCCGGATTCTTTCCTATTCGCTTTCGATGATCGCCTTCTCGATCATCGCCGCTTTCGGAATCAATTACCTGGCCACGAATCCGACCACGAACTATACTCCCCTTGACAATGAAACCGAGATCATCGGCTTCCAGGCTGTTTCCGCGGCATCGTTGCTTGACAGCATGGACCTTACCGATCTCAGCTACAATATCGAACCCATGGCCCTGGTCACAACCGACTCGTTCATCGAGTCGGAACTGCCGACGATCGACCAATACCTGAACATGCTGGAAGTCACCCTGGGAAAAACCGATGCCATCACTTATGAAGCGATCGCCTCCGATCGGGAAGGCTATGCCTACTGTATCCAGATCCAAAGTTCCGATTTGACCCAGAACACCTATAATTTCCGTTTCTACTTCAACAGGACGGACGCTGTCGATGAAACCGGCATCGAAGGCGTAATCGCCTATGACGACCGCGAATTCGCCCTGAACGGCACCCTGTACAAGTCTACCGGTCCGATCAGATCCAGTTTCCGCGCCCAGATCGACGCCGAAAACTATGTGAACGTCGAAGACCGTTCGACCGATACCGCCCAATCATTCGCCTACCGGATCGTCAAACATGGTATTCTAACCAATGAATCGGTCCTGAACGTCGAATCCGTGAGGGAGCATTTCCAGGTCAGCATCCAGATGATGGCCCAGGGCAAGCATCTGTCCATGAAAGTCAAGAAATCCGCCACCAACGATTCCTTCACGATCGGCTACGAAGTCTCGAACGACACCGTGGACGAATCAGGCGAAATCGATGTCTCCCTGGTATATGACAACATGATGGGCAAGTTCGTCTATCGCTACAATGTCCGCAACAACCAGTCGACCGGACAAAGCGAATTCCATGGCAACCGCAAATGGTGGCAGACCAATACGACAACGACCACAACGATGATCCCCGATACCGATACCACAACCAATCCGGGATCGGGAAGCAATCCGACAACCACAGCTCCCGCCAACACCCAGACCGATCCCACCCAGGGTAGCAGTGGACCGACCACGAGCGAGAACACCGCTCCGGAAAACACGATGCCGGGTCAATGCCCCTGGTGCCATAGCCAGATTTCTCCCATCTATCTCGAAAAGATCTAGACTCTAGTTTTAAGGCAAGCGACCTGGCTCGAAAAAATAAAAAAGCTCAAAAAGATGCCAATATGGACAAGCTAATTGTTCAGGCATCTTTTTTAATTTTCTCTTTGTATTGTCTTTTCCCACCATAAATGCCATGCAATATCCACGATACTGCGGAAAATCGATTTGAAATATGATAGAATTAGTCTAAATCAGGAAAAGGGGAGATAGCATGTTATACCCACAAACAAATCGACATCGGATCGTAATCAGCCAGAATGGTCTATGGAAGTTTCAAACCGTCAATGACGATTATGTCCCGGCAGAACCACTGGAAGATTTCCGCCTGATCGGGGTCCCGGGCAGCTACAACGACCTGTTTACGGAAAAACCGCTTCGGGATCATGTCGGCAAGGTCTGTTACGAGCGGACCATCGCCATTCCCGATCCCTTACAGAACTGGCGGCTTCGCATCGGAGCGGCAGGACACCGAAGCAAGGTCTATCTCGACGGAAACTTGATCAAGGAACATAACGGCGGCTTCCTGCCGATTGACTGTTCCCTGCCGATCAAGGAAAAGCATGAATATCGTCTGTCAATCGTCCTGGACAACCGTCTCGGCCATGACACGCTTCCCATCGGCGAACTTGACGGATCCAGGCAAACAATCTACTTCGATTTCAAGAACTATACCGGAATCCATCGTGATGTCTTGCTGTATTCCTTGCCTGAACAACCGATCGAAGACATCGTGATCCGGACGCTTTTCAAGGAAGATGGCGTCTATGTCAAGTATAACGTCTTCACAGAAGCGACAGCCGAGGTTCTGATCGTTGATCCTTCAGGGACGACAGTCGCGCAAGGTGTCGGCAACGAAAACACGATCAGAATCGACAATCCCATCCTTTGGGATCTCGGAGCGGGAAACCTTTACCAACTGAAAGTCTCAACCGCGAACGATTCCTATACCGAATCCTTCGGAATCATGAAGATCGAAGTCGTGGGCGACGAATTGCGCCTCAACGGCCGCAAGATCCACCTCAAGGGCTTCGGGATGCATGAAGACCACGAGACCGTCGGCAAAGCCAGCCTCTCCGCCCTGAACATCCGCGACTTCAATCTGCTTCGCTGGATCAATGCCAATTCGTTTCGAACCTCCCATTATCCGTACGCGGAGGAAATGTACGATCTGGCGGACCGGTTCGGCATCGCCGTGATCAGCGAGATGCCGGCCGTCGGCATTAATTACTGGAATCCCCGTTCCGTATTCGCAAAAGGCCGAGTCGACGAGACGACGAAAAAAGTCTATCTCGAGCAGTTCGACGAACTGATATCAAGGGACAAGAACCATCCTTCGATAATCCTCTATTCGATCGCGAACGAGGCGAAGACGAGCGAAGACAACGCTTATCCCTTCTTCCGGGATATTTTCTCCCATATCCGCACCTGTACGGCTCTTCCCCTCATGATTGTCGAAACCGTCGAGGCCGAAGACAACAAGGTCGCCCAACTCGCAGACGTCATCGGCATCAACCGCTATCTCGGCTGGTATGTCGATCTGGCCGAACTCGACTCAGTCGAAGCCAACCTGGAAAAATCCTTGCAGAGTTACCACAACCGCTTCCACAAGCCCCTCATCTTGACCGAGTTTGGAGCCGACACAATCGCCGGATTGCATAGGCTTCCGAGCGTCGCCTTCTCCGAGGAATTCCAGGTTGAATTCATCGAACGTTACCTGGAAGTGGTGAGACGACTGGATTATGTCGTCGGCGAGCATGTCTGGAACTTCGCCGATTTCGATACAAAACAGGGCCTGACCCGCATCGATGGCAACAAGAAGGGTGTGTTCACCCGCAACCGTCAGCCAAAACTCGCGGCGCATTTTCTTAAACGAGTTTGGGAGGACTGAACCAAAGCATGAAAAAAAGGCTCTCGGAGCCTTTTTTCATTCCGGATCGCATTCCTGGATGCACTCCCTGCCGATTTCAAATTCCAGGGTCGCATGTCTGATCCCGATCTCATGGAGTCTGGCATGCATCTTCGTCTGCGCTTCCTTGAGCTTTTCCTGGTCGATCGCCGCATCCAGGACGACATGGGCGGTGAGAAGCCCGGTTTCCCCTTCGAGCGACCAATGATGGATGTGATGGACGTCAAGCACCAGCGGATCGGCCTTGAGCACGGAAACGATCTTCTCGATCGTCGGCTTTTCGGGAGAGCGTTCCATCAATACGCCGATGATCTCCTTCAGGTGTTTGAAAACATGGTAGAGGATGAAGAGCGTGAACAGGATCGAAAGAATGCCATCCAGGATCGTGATATCGAAGAAATACATGATCAAGGCGCCAACAAGCAGCACGACCCACCCGGCCACATCCTCGAAAAGATGGAGGCTGATGACCTTTTCATTCGCCGAATGACCCTTCGCCGCAAAGAGGGCGCCCAAAGTGTTGACGACGATGCCGATGATCGCAAAGACGAGCAGAAGTTTGGTATCGATCGCCTCCGGAGCCAGAATCCGCTTGACGGCTTCGAAGATGATGATCGTCGAGCCGACGATCAGACTCACCGCGGCGATGAGTCCGCCGAGGAGCGAATAACGTCTGTAGCCATATGTATAGGCCGTATCCGGCCTTTTTTTCGCCTTGCGTTCGAAAAACAGCGACAACCCGATCGTCAGGGAATCGCCGAGGTCATGGATGCCGTCGGAAATCAAGGCGATACTGTTGGTGAAGATTCCCCCCACGAATTCGAAGACGGTGAAAAACAGATTCAACAGGAAAGCCATGATCAGTCGGGACGGTTTTCTGTCTATATGATTGTGATGATGATCACTAGGCATGCGACCACTTCTTTCCTTTTGCCGCCAATTCCGCAGTCATGATCGGCAAATACAGCTTGTTGGTGTTTTCCATGAAGGCGACGATGATGAAAAGCAGAATCATGAACTGGGGCATCAGATAGATGTTGTCCACCATTCCGTGGGCCTGGGCCCCCAGAAGGGCGATCGTGATGACGATTGTTTTCTGGTTGATCCTGGTCAGGGCGATCTTGAACATCATGAACACCTGGACGAGGAGACTGACCAGACCGATGATGCCGAAGGAAGCCATGACATGCAAGACCGTGTTGTGATACATCCGGAAGTTTCCGAATTCGTCCAGCCGGGAGAAGATACCCGCTCCGAACAGGGGCTGTTCCTTGAAGACCTGGAGGGCTTGCGCCCAGATTTCCAGCCTGCCGGTGTCATCCAGGAGCAACCGCTTGAAGCGGTCGAACATCGCCAGGAACATATCCGCGTTCAGGAAGGCGATGAGAACCAATATGCCGATCGCAATCAAAAATCCACCCAGAGAATAGAACCAGTTGCGGTTGGCGAACAGATAGGCCAGAAGCATGATCAATTCGACCGAGAAGGCGATGATGCCGCCCCGGGACAGGGTGAAGACAAGCATGATCGTCTCGAACAGGGCGATGAAGATCAAGGGAATGTCGATCTTCGTCTTCTTGGCGAAATAGAACGTCGCCGGAATGAAGATGATGAGATAGGTGGCGACATAGTTCGAGATCCCCCAACCCAGATTGATCGTCTTGTTCTCCAGGGCGTAGATGATGTCGTCGACCCGGAGATAGTAGAGCAACACTTCGAGCGAAACCAGGATTCCCAAGGCGAAAAGCATCTGGAGCAGGAACTCGAGACGGTCGCCTTCCATGGAATTGACGAAGAAAAAGTAGACAAAGGCGTAGACGACGCCGATCAGGGCGTAAAAGACATAATTGATGTCGACGAATTCGGCATTGATCGTCGACAGGAGCATCGCGACAAACATCAAGGCGATGCCGAAAGTCATTTTCCCCCGGAAGAACTTGACGCGGAAACGGAGCACATGGATCAGCATCCCGAGAATGATCGCAACCGGCGTCAGATACAGATATAGGGGAATGGTATCGAGACTCCACTCGGTCCGGGAAATCATGAACAAGGCATTGAGCAAGACCGGAACCGCCGGCGTCACATCCTTGAAGAAGACGAAGATGACGAACAATATCAGCAAAAAGAGCGGCAGCCCGTAGGTTTCCAACTGAAAATACCATACGCAGAGCGTGATCGCGCTCAGCAGACCGAGATAGTACGGACTGAGAAAGAATTTCCTAGGCTCCATCATTGCCTCCGTTTTCAACGGTTTTGCTTGAAGTATTCGGCGATCAGGTCGGCTTTATTTTCGCGTCCCATGGCCCGGTAGGCCTTCTCCCATTCCGAAAGTCGACACAGATTCACGGTGATGCCGTCCAGTTCGACCTGTTTTTCGATCTTGTCCTTCCCGAACGGGAAAACGTAGAGACCGGCTTCGGTCCGGACTTTGAAGTTCAGCATGAAGTCGATTTCGACGCGGTTGATGAAGGCCGCGTAGAAATAATCGGTCAGATACTCGGTCGACACCGATTTTTCCAGGGAGACGCATTCCTTGATCGCGTCCAAGAGCTTGTCGCGGTCCTTGATGTCGACGACGATGTCGATATCGTTGACGCTGTCGACGATACCATAGAAATTCAAAAGCATCGAGCCTCCGAGTCCCCAGGTGACGTCTTGTTTATTTAATTTGTCCGCCAGGAATAGAAGCGTCTTCCGAAACAGCGGATTGTTGGTGAAGGCATCCATAATATTACCTCCGTTATCAAGATCCATCATTTATATATCTTACCATCATTGGTCCGTTTCAACAACCAAAAAAACCAAAAATGCTTTCCTCAAGCCAAAACGGGGCCACCAGGAGGCCATCAGCCTTGCTTTGCCAACCGTCTCTCTTTCTTTCTGATCACGAAGAAGATCGCGACCGCCCCCGTCGCCGAGGCCAAAAACCCGAAACCGAGTCCGGCCAAGATCAGGATGTTCCGGACGATCAACTGGTTGTGATGGTCGATGAATCCCGGGGCGATGTAGGTCTTGTCGCCGGCTTCGATCTGATAGATGGTCCTATACCTGACTCCATTTTCAAACACGCCGCCGCCGAAACTGTAGATGGTGAGCCCTTTGGCGCTACCAGCGGGAAAATCGGCCCTGAATTCATCGATCAGGAAATAGTCCGTCTCCTCGATCTCGAAGACGATGTCGCTTTCCTGAAGCAGGATATGATAATGGCACCTGATGGGACAAGCCTCGGGAAAGGCCGCTTCCAGTTCCCGGAAGGTCCCTTCGGTACTCGACACCATGACCTGGTCCGAAAAATAGACCGGGAGCGGATAGAAGGCGATGAAACCGAAAACGACGACCAGATAGCCGAACATCAGCGTCAAAAGCACCGTCACCAATTCCATGACGAAAAACTTGCGGACCGGATACATGAGGTCACCTCCCGACATATATCTCCATGTTACATCAGTTTGCCTTGTGATTCAAGTCCCCGGAGAAAACCACGGAAAAAGAAAAACTATTCCCAAAGGAATAGTTTGTTCCAAAGAGCTGGTACCGGTGGCCGGACTCGAACCGGCACACCATCGCTGGCAATAGATTTTGAGTCTATCGTGTCTACCGATTTCACCACACCGGCATAGCAATAATTATTATACACTATTTTCCCGAAAAGAAAAGTCTTTTTTTCCGGAAAAAAGTGGCGGCCGGTCCGTAGACCGGCTGCCTCATCGCTTCGATAGTTCCAGCATCTCTTCCGAGTACTGGTTGGTGTAAAGCTTGTAATAGTGGCCCTGTTGCTGGATGAGCTCCCGGTGCGTGCCCTCCTCGATCACGACGCCGCCTTCCAGGACCAGGATCCTGTCGCTGTGGACGATCGTCGAAAGCCGATGGGCGACGATGAAGGAAGTCCGCCCCTTGAGGAGCTTGTTGATGGCGGTCTGGATCAGCTGTTCGGTCTCGGTGTCGACCGAGGACGTCGCCTCGTCGAGCACCAGGATCTTCGGGTCCGCCAGGATCGCCCTGGCGAAGGAAACAAGCTGTTTCTGTCCGACCGACAGTCTCGAACCACCCTCACCGCATTCGGTGTCGTAGCCGTTTTCGAAACGCATGATAAAATCATGCGCCTCGACGGCCTTGGCGGCCGAGATGACCTCTTCATCGGTGGCATCGAGATTCCCGTAACGGATGTTTTCCCTCACGCTGCCGGAAAACAGATGCGGCGATTGCAGCACATAGCCCAGATTGGAATGGAGCCAGCCGAGGCTTCTGTCCTTGTAGTCGACGCCGTCGATCAGGATCCGGCCTGCCGTCGGTTCATAGAACCGGCAGATCAGGTTGACGATCGTCGTCTTGCCGGCGCCGGTATGGCCCACGAGGGCGATCGACTGTCCGGCCTTGACCTTGATGCTGAAATCGGAGAGGACCCTTTCCCCGACATGATACTTGAAGGAGACATTGTCGAATTCGACATCGCCCTTAAGCGGTTCGAAATTGTCCAGATTGTATTCGAAGAGCGTCCCGTATTTGGCGATCACTTCGGGAGTGTCCTCGATATCCGGTTTCGTTTCGATCAGGGATACGATCCGTTCCGCCGAAGCCTGGGCCTGCTGGAACCTGGCGAAGATCGTCGCGATGTTGTTGATCGGATCGAAGAACTGCCAGACATAGTTGGTGAAAAGATAGAGCGTACCGATCGAGATCGAGAGGTTGTAGACCATGTTGCCGCCGACATTGTAGATGAGGGCGATCGAGATCGCGATCATGAAGATCACGGTCGGGAAATAGAGCCCCTGGAATTTAGCGGCCCGGATCGACTGGTTGCGCATATCCGAGGTAAGCAGATCGAAGTCGCCGTAGTTGGCATCCTCCAATACCAGCGTCTTGGTGGTTATCGCTCCGGTCAGGCCTTCGTTGAAGGCGCCGGTGATCTTGGAATTGACCTTGCGGATCGAGCGGTACGATTTGAGGATGTGCCGGCGGAAATAAGTCGAGACGATGGCTAGGAACGGCACGATCGCGATTGTGATCAGGGCCAGTTTCCAGTTGATGATGAACATGACCGTGATGAGGATCACCATCAGGAAGACACCCCAGGTGAAATCGATGATGCCCCAGGAAAGGATGTCGGAAAGGTTGCGCGAATCCGAGGTCATGCGCGCCATGATCCAGCCGGTCCTGGTCCGGTCGTAATAGGAGAAAGGCAGTTCCTGCAGATGATGGAAAGCCTTGGCCCGGATATTGTAGGCGAGCTCGACCTGGACCTTGCCTGCGAACAGGATGAAGACATAGACCATGATGCATTGGATGATCATGAAGATCACGTAATAGGTGATGAGTTCCGGCAACTGCGTGAAATCGACGCTTACCGCTCCGAGATTCGGAGTGATGATCCTGTCGATCGCGAATTTCGAGATATAGGGATAGACCACGTCGGTACCGGCGAGGACCGCCATGCAAAGAACGCTGATGACGGCATATTTCTTGAGGGGTATCATGAAGTGGAAGATCTTCTTCCAGACGTTCCAGTCGATTTTGTTCGAACTGAAACTTTCTTCATCGAGCAGTTGATCATTCATGGTCCTCACCTCCTTCGACCTGAAAATCGATCTTGGACTGAATGTCCCAGATCGTCTTGTAAAGACCGTTTTGTCTGATCAAGGTGTCATGCGATCCCGATTCCCTGATCGTGCCCTTGTCGATCACGAAGATCCGGTCCGCCTCCTTGGCGGTCGTGATCCTGTGGGTGATGATGAAGACGGTGGAATGCTTCCACTCCTTCTTCAGGGCGCTTCTGATCTGGATGTCGGTCTCCGTGTCGACAGCGCTCAGGCTGTCGTCGAAGATCAGGATCGGCTTGGGTTTCAAAAGCATCCTCGCAATCGCCACCCTTTGTTTCTGTCCTCCGGACAGGGTGACGCCCCGTTCACCGACCAGGGTGTTGTAACCCTGTTCGAAATGCACGATGTCGTCATGGATGGCGGCGATCTTCGCCACTTCCCTCACCCTGTCGCCCAGGAGTTCGCTGTCGGCGATGCCGATGTTCTCCTCGACGGTCTTCGAGAACAGGAAGGGTTCTTGCAAGATGATGCCGATGTTTTTACGCAGATGATGCTTTTCGATGTCGGTGATCGGGGTGCCATCGACATAGATCGTGCCTTCCTGGTATTCCAGTAGCCTGACCAGGAGATTCATGAGGGTCGATTTTCCCGATCCGGTCTTGCCGATGATGGCGATGGTTTCGCCCTTGTTGACATCGAAAGAGATGTTTCCCAGCTGATGATATGTCGAATCCGCAAAGCGGAAGGAGACATTCTCGAATCTGACGTTGCCGAAAATATCGGGTGTCTGGTTGCCGTTGGCTTCGACATATTCATCCTTTTGGTCAAGGATATGGTCAAGCCTGTAGACAGCGACGGTGGCCTTGGAGAAATCCCCCATCAGACGGCCCAGTTGCCGCATCGGCCAGATGATGTTCCCGGCATAGGCCAGGAAAGCGGTGTAGACGCCGATCGAGATGATGCCTTTGGAGGCATAGACGACGCCCACAACCCCGATCAGGCAGAACTGCATGAAACAGATCAGATCGGTGCTGCTCCAGAACAGGGACATTTTTTTGACAAAGTTAAAATCCGAATCCGTGAAGGTCCGGTTCAAACGTCTGAATTTTTCAACTTCGTAAGCTTCGTTCGCGAAGGCTTTGACGACGCGGGCGCCGCTTACGTTCTCCTGGACGTGGGTGGTCATCTTCGCCTCGTTGGCCTCGATCGTCTGGAACATCCTCTCGACCTTGCGGAAATAGATGATCGCGATGGTGAGGATGATCGGAGTGATGACGAGCGAGATCCAGGTAAGCGTGGTATTGAGCTGGCTCATCCGCCAGATCGTCATGCCGACCAGCATCGTGAGTCTGGCGATTTCGACGATCTGGTCGCCGATGAAGAACCTGTAGGCCTCGACATCGGTGGTGCAACGCTGGATGATGTCGCCGGTTTCAGCGTGGGAATGGAAAGTGTACCCCATGTTCTGCAGTTGCCTGTAAAGGTTGTTTCTGAGCCTGTAGGCGACTTTTTCCGAGAACAGGGCTGTCGCCATCCGGCGGAAGAAAATCATCACCGAACGGATGAATTCGAGCGATACGAGCAGGATCGCGGCCATCAGAAGTTGTTTGGGAACGGTGTCGCCGGTAATCAAATCCTGTAAGTAGGCGGGCAGTTTCGAGCCCTTGTCGCTGAATTTGAGGATCACGTCGATGATGTGCTGCCCGAAGAGGGGCACGATCGTACGGAGATAGGTTATCAAATACAAGAATACAAAGGAAAGGATCATCAGGGGCCAGTTTTTCCCCATCCAGCGGAACATCAGGCGGACGGAGCGGCCGATCCGGTTTTTCGGTAATTGTGAAGCTTGTTCCATATCTTTCACCTCTTTTCGCATGATATGGATGTCAGTAGTGGGATGAGTAAGTTACATTTTATCGATTGTCCGCATGCCCAAAAGACGCATGCCGTCTTCCAACACCGTCCGGACCATGGCCAGAAGGTGCAGTTTGGTTTGTTTTTCCTGCCGATTTTCCACCAGGAACCGCTCCTTGCCGTAAAGGCTGTTGAAGAGGCTCGCCAGGTTGAGCAGGTATTTCGCCAGCACCGAAGGCGCGTATTCGGCTACGCTCCTCTGGATCGTTTCCTGATACTGGCTGATCTGTTTGATGATTTCGAAGACCTGGTCCGACCCGTACCACGAGGCCTCGACTTCGCCGTCGAAGACGAAATCGGCCTCGGTAAGGATCGAATTGATCCGGACCGAAGTGTATTGCAGATAGGGACCGGTCTGTCCGAAGAAGTTGACCATGTCCTCAAGGTCGAATTCGAAGTCGTTCACCCGGTAGTTCTTGAGGTCGTTGAACACAATCGCGCTCACGCCGACCTTGCGGGCGACCTCTTCCTTGTTTTCGAGTTCGGGATTCTTTTCCTCGATATAGGCCAGACTCAGCTTCGTGGCCTCGTCCAGAACATCGACCAATCTTACGATCTTGCCTTTCCGGGTCGACATTTTCTTCCCGTCTTGCAGGACCAGCCCGAAATTCACATGCACGATGTCCTCGGCGAAAGGATAGCCCATCAACCTGACGACCCGGCGCAGTTGTTCGAAATGCAGTTTTTGTTCATTGCCGACGACATAGAGAACCTTGTCGAAATGATAGGTGTTCTTCCGGTAGAAAAGCGCGGCGAGATCGCGGGTTATATAGAGGGTGGACCCGTCCGACTTCTGGATCAGGGCCGGGGGCATGTCCTCTCCCAGTTCGACGATCATGGCGCCTTCGTCCGCCTTCAAGAGGCCTTTGGCCTTCAATTCGGCGATCACGGGTGCCATCTTGTCATTGTAAAAAGCCTCGCCGTCATACGAATCAAAACGGACATCGAGCCGGTCATAGACCTGCATGTAGTCCTTGAGACTTTCGTCGCGGAACCATTGCCAGAGCTTCACATACTCGGGATTGCCCTGCTCAAGCTCCTTGAAAATCTTCCTTGCATAGGTTTCCAGTTCCGGGTTTTTCTTGGCCTGTTCATGGAACTCGACATAAAGCTTGACGAGTTCCTCGATCGGATTGGCCTTGACTAAGGCTTCGGAACCGAAATGCAAATAGGCGTAGATGATCTTGCCGAACTGGGTGCCAAAATCCCCCAGATGGTTGATCCGGACGACTTTGTAGTCGCATTTTTCCAAGAGATTCCCGATGGCATGGCCGATGATCGTCGACCGGAGATGGCCGATCGAAAACGGCTTGGCGATATTGGGCGAGGAGTAGTCGATGCAAACGACTTTGCCCCTGCCGATTGCACTGCCACCGAAGTCCGTCCGATGTTGCCGGAAATCCTTGATGACATCCAGCGACACCAATTCTTTGTCGAGGGTGATGTTGATGAAGCCGCCCATGACATTGATCTTGGCGAAATAGCGGGCGTATTCCGAGGCTTCGATCTTGTTTTTGACAAACTGGACGATTTCGGTGATAGGCAATCCAAGTTGTTTCACCACCGAAAACACCGGGACAGAAATATCGCCAAGTCCGGCCTTTTTCGGTTCTTCCACCACAACCGATACTTCTTGCTGGTAACGGCTTTTGAGCGCCGTTGCCAGATTTGATTGCAAATGGTTTTTGATTGTCTCCAACATAGTGTCCACCTCGTTTGGGGAAGCACTTTCCTAGACGGTTGCTTCCCGGTTTTTCATCGAAGATATAATAGAAGTATATCTATATTTCATTCATGTCCAAAAAATATTTTATCACAATTGAATCCTATTGTCGCTCACTTTCGGCATATTCGCTGCCGAGTGACTCGATCTTTTCCAACAGGAGTTCCGATTCGGTTTCCAGAACGTTGATTTTGAGAGATGTCTGATCGTAGCGATCCCGGTCTTCGTAGACATAGGGTCGGAAGAGTGAGGCTTTCAAACGTTCGATCTCCTTGACGATCTCGTCGATTCTGGATTCCATCCTGATGATTTCCTTGCGGTAATCGGTTTGCTTTGGCGTCTTGAGCTTATGGACGGGTTCAGGCTTCTTGTTTTCCAGGGAAGCCTTGTATTCGTCGTAGTTGCCTTCATAGAGTTCCCAGCCGTCGTTTCCGAAGGCCATGATCTTCGTTGCGACCTTGTTGATGAAATAACGGTCATGGGAGATGAAAAGCATCGGACCGGAGAATTCCTCGAACACGTCCTCGACGATCGACTTCGTCTCGATGTCGAGATGGTTGGTCGGTTCGTCAAGAACCAGGAACTCCGGTTTTTCCAACATCAAAAGCAACAATCTGAGCCTTACCATTTCGCCCCCGCTCAAGACGGAGATCTCCTTGAAGACGTCCTCGCCGACGAACAGGAAGCGGGCAAGCAGGCTTCTGACTTCGAAAAGGGTCATGGTCGGATAGAGATTGTGGATCAAGCCCATGATCCCGCCGCCAAAGCGATTCTCGGTCGAAAGCTGGTCGAAATAGCCCATGCGGAAACGTTTGAAAAACATTACCTGACCGGACAAGGGACTAACCTCATCGAGGATCGTTTTGATGAAGGTGGTCTTGCCGACGCCGTTCGGACCGATGATGCCGATCTTGTCAAAACCACGCATCTTGATGCTGATCGGCCTCAACAAAGGCTTGTCATAGCCGATCGCGAGCTCCTTGACCTCAAGGATCACCGCGTCGGTGGGGCGCCTGCCTTCAAAACCCATGGCGACCTTCTTCGCCTTTCTGGTCGGCTTGTCGAGTTTGTCGATCCGCTCGATCTTCTTGATCCGGTCCTGCGCCGATTTGGCCTTGGTGGCCTTGTAGCGGAACCGGTCGACGAAGCTTTGCAGGTGGGCGATCTCCTTCTGCTGGCGCTCATAGAGCTTGATCAGCTGTTCGTAGCGCCGTTCTTTCTCGATTTCGTATTCTTCGAAGCTGCCGGTGTATTTTTCCAGGGTCTCCTGGTCAAGTTCATAGATCCGGTTGACGACGCGGTTGATGAAATACTTGTCATGTGTGATCACGACGACGGCGCCCTGATACTTTTTCAAATAATCCTCGAGCCATTCGATGATCTCGATGTCCATATGGTTGGTCGGTTCGTCCAGCAGGAGCACGTCCGGTTTCAGAAGCAACAGTTTCGCGAACGCGATCCTGGTCTTTTCACCGCCGGAGAAGGAGGATACGATCCGGCCGTAATCGGACTTGGTGAAGCCGAAACGGGAAAGCATCGTGTCGATCAGGGTCGGATATTCGTAGCCTTGTTTATGGCGAAATTCCTCTTCCAGCCGGCTGTAGCGCTTCAGGGTCGCATCCGAGTGGTCGGTTGTCATCTGTTCCATGGTCCGATGCATCGCTTCGCCGATGGCGTGGACTTCTTGAAAGACCAGGAGCATCTCCTCATACAAGGAGATATCTTTCTGACTCAGTACATCCTGGCTTAGGTAGCCGATCCGGGCCTGCCTAGAAATAAAAATTTCCCCAGAATCTGGGGAAATCACACCTAAAATCATTTTGAACAAGGTTGTTTTGCCAACGCCGTTTTTCCCGATGATCACGACTTTGTCGTCGTCGTTCACCTCGAAGGAAACATGTTCAAAAAGCAATTTGCCACCAAATGTCTTTTTTATGTTGTTCATTCTGATGAGATTCATTGGCTCACACCCTTTATCTGACATTTTTTGGCTGAATTGCCACGTCATGCAAAATTATTGTACCATTGGTGAACCAATAATACAACAAAAATTTGTTTGCGATTGTTGGAAAAATAAATCAAGGAATCAAAGACAGAATCATGTAGGCGAGAAAAAGTGAGGCGAAAAGCAGCAACAGCACCCCGATGACCTTGGCGAAAATGAGCTCCTGTTTGCGGGGCGTGGCCGTGGTTTTGTATTTGTATCGCTGGATTCCCTGGATGACTTTGGTGCTTTGGAACAGGAATCTCAGACCGAGGTAGAAAAAGGCCGCCCCGAGCAGAAATCCCAATACTTTCATGAATATATCCATTGTTTTCCTCTTTTAATTCCGGATCAGGGGATATCTTCCACGACGGCTTCAAGCCCCGTCTCAAGCTGGGAGGGATCCTCCATCAGTTTGACGAATTCACGCAGGGACAGGCTGTTGTAGAGACCGTCGCAGATCCGCTCGTCGACGACGATGCCGGCTTTCATGACCTTGACGGCGCCGATCGTGCCATCATCCGGATTGATCACCATCGGCTGGTATCTCTCCTTGCCCATGGACACGAAGATGCTGGTGGTGCCGAAATTGTAGATGTGATGATAGACGAAGTCCATCTTGATCGATTTCATGTTGGTCAAGAACAAGGAGGTATGGAAGGGACTGGCGTTGATCAGAGCCTTCGGCAACATTCCGTGTTTGTCCAACCATTTGAGGAACCCGACGAGTCCCTTGATGATGAAATTCGGGAACGACATCAGGATCTTGGCGGTCTTGTCGGTGTCGTTGAAGGCGGACTGCTTCGCATTGGCCAGAACCTCTTTTTCGATGATCTCCCTGACTTCGAAGATATTCTCCTTGCCGCTGAAGGTCGGTTTGATCGTGGTTTCCTCGGCGGAATCCTTCAAGGCTTTCTTGACGGCGATCGAGACCTGGATGTTGTTGCGTTTGTAGATCCTGTTGTTCATTACGAAACGGTTCAAGCGGGGACGGAGCGCCAGGACGCGCACCATCGCCGCCACCAGGATGTCCATGTAGGTGAGGCGGACATTGTCCTTGTGTCGTTTTGCGAAGATATATTCGTCCATGCCGCTGCAGTCGACTTCATAGAGGGCCATGACCTGGGCGTCGTTTCTTTGAGGCATGATATGCGGCGTCATCTTCATGAACGGATCGATCGTCTTGATCCGCTTGCCATCGCTTCTTAATCCAAACATTGTTGTCCTCCCGGAATCTGAATTATCTTGATTTTATCACAATAGCAGGCCGATTTCAATAAATAATGGCGGTTTTGCGGGTTCTCGCATTTTTTCTTGTTTTTTGCCGGATGCTGGGGTATAATTTAAAAGAACAGTTTCAGCATCCGAGGTGCTTCAATGGACAAAAAAAGATTTTTGAGCACCCTGATACCTTTCGGTGTCGTCGTCATCATGCTATTGATCACCTATTGGGGTAATCAATGGTATTCGGAGACATTCAATGTCGAAGGCAGGGACCTGAGTTACATCTTCCTAAAATTCAATCAATGGGTACCGTTCGTGCCGTTCACGATCTACCCGTATGTGCTGTCATATCCGTTTTGGGCGCTCAGTTTCTTCTATATCGGCTATCGCTCCAAACGGAACATGTATGTGATCCTGCTCATGGTCTTCATCACCTTCACGATCTGCGGACTGTCATACTTCTTCTTACAGACGGATGTCGAGGCTTGGCGTCAATCTTCCGGGCTCTTCGGCAGGACCGACCTCAATTTCACCGAAAATCTCGTCATGTGGATCTACAACGCCGCCGGACCCCGCAACGCGAATCCCTCGATGCATGTGCTGATGAGCTGGCTGGCCCTGATCGGCGTCCGGATGGACAAGACGATGCCTAAGTTCATCAAAACCCTGATCTGGGTCATGACGATCGCAATCTGCATCTCGACCCAGACCTTGAAACAGCATTACATCATCGATCTCATCACGGCGATCGCCCTGGTCGAGGCCACCTACTGGCTCGTGAGAAACTCCAAGGCCGTCGACAAACTGGAAAATTTCTTCACCTCGATCAACCGGAAGCTCGATTGGGACTGGGAAGAAGTCAGAGCCTGAAATCATTTACTCCAAATAGAAAAGCAGCGCTGGAATCAGCGCTGCTTTTTTGTTGCCTAGGAGATAGAACGAAGAAAGTTCGCTTATGAAGCAGGTACGTAGCTCAGTTCGAGACTGATGATGTCGAAGGAGCCTGAGACACCGGCAGTGCCGCCTTCCGCGAAGAGCAGGATCTTGGTGAATCCGGTCGCAGTGTAGGTGAAGGTCTGTTCGGTGCCGTCAAAGGTGATCAGTTCCTCCATGGCGCCACTGTCGTTCGGCTTGATGAGCAAGGTCTTGCCCACTTCGCCCTGGACGGTGATCGTCAGGGTGTTGCGGCCAAAGACTTCGTCGACATCAAAGGTGTTGATCATGAAGACGTAGGTCTGGGAAGCCGTCTTGGTGTAGTCGACCGTGAAGGTTCCGTCGCCGTTGTCGGTGATCGCGTAGGTTCCGGCATCATTTTCAGCCCAGCCAGATTCAATCGAAACCGGGAATGGTTCGAAACTGGCTTCGGCGCTGATGATGGTGAAGGTTCCGGATGCGACCGTACCGCCTTCGGCGAAGATCAGCACGGATTCGGGTCCGACGACCAAGGGAATTTCCACCGTCTGTTCGGTGCCGTCGAAGGTGACCCATGTCTCATACTGATTGTTGACCTTGATGAGAATCTGCTTCCCGGAAGTGCCTTGGACCACAAATGTCAGCATGTTGTGCATAGCGAGGTTGTCGGTGAACGTGTACTTCATTGTCGACCATTCCTGGCCAGCAGCCTTCGTGTAGGTCACCAAGGTCTCGCCGCCGGTTTCGTCGAACGTATAGACACTGTCGCCGTTGTCGACCCAGCCGGTCGTGAAGTCAACGACCACATCTCTTTCAAGTGCAGCCGGTTTGACATAGAACAGATAGACGCCCCAGATCTCGAAGGATCCGTTGACGCCCGCAACTCCGGGAGCACCGAACATGATCAGGTTGGTGAACTGGTTGGCACTGATATAGGTCACAATCGGTTGATCGTCAACGAATGTCACCCAATGTTCCAAAGCACCGTCATCGTTCGGTTTCAGAAGTACCTGGGCGCCGGGTTCGCCTTTCAGGATGACCATCATGGTGTTCATGCCATCGGTCAATTCGGCGTTGAAATTGTTTCTCATGAAGACCCAACCCTGTTCAGCACCCTTGGTGTATTCAACCATGATGTGCTCGTTCTCCTCTGCCGTCATCGTATATGTGCCAGGATCGTTTTCTTCCCAGCCCGAGGTCACGTCGTTGCCTTCGGGGATGTATGTCACTTCGGCATTGATGACCTTGATCGTTCCGGACAGGAGGCCGGGAGTAAGGTTCGGGTTGACGATGATGATGAAGGATGTAGGCGCCACTCCCATCGGGAAGACGAAGGATTGTTCTTCTCCGGTCAGGAACACATGGTTTTCGAAAGCCGAATTGTCATTCGGTTTCAGATAGAGTTCGAGTCCGGCATCGCCCTGGATAGTGAGTTTCACGGCATTGTGGTTGCCATAATATTCGGGCATGTAGTACTTGACTGCCGTCCACCAGCTGGTGTCGGCGATCAGGTCGTAGTTGATGTTGATCGAGCCGTCCAGGTTGGCATCGCAGGTGTAGAGTCCGTCTACGTTTCCGACCCAGTCAGCGGTCAGGAAGCTGATATTCTCCCAACGGCTGTATTCGGACGGAGTGTACGAAAGTTCGACGCTTTCGATCGTGAAGGATCCGCTTACGCTTTCAACACCGGGTTCCGCAAAGACCACCAGGCTGGTGAATTCCGCGGAGTTGACGGTGTAGACCACAGGGACTCCCTCTTCGAAGGTGAAGACTTTTTCCAGACCGCCGCTGTCATTCGGTTTCAACAGGACTGTCTTGCCGGCCGTTCCGGTGACGGTGATTACCATCGTGTTGAGTCCGGCTACGGTATCGGCATCCAAATTGAGTTTTGCCCACGCATAGGTGACTCCGGCACCCTTGACATAGTCGAAGGTGACGGCATCGCCATCGGCAGCGATCGTGTAGACGCCAGCCGCATCATCTTGCAGCCAGTCGGTGGAAAGCACGTTGACAGGAGCCGGTGCTTCGACTTCGAGCACAGTGCCATAGGCGGTGCCTTCATCAAACTGGAATTGCGAGAAGACGGCTTGTCCGTAAGTGTCGGCCAATCCCGGTGCCAAGAAGATACGAACCCTTTCCAAAGCGCCAAGGAAAGCGTCATAGTCACGCAGATTGACCTGGTTCATGACGTTGCCTGCGGTCAGATTGACCCGGACCTGATAGGTCTCGGTCGCACTTTCCATCACCAAAAGCATCGCGCCTTCGCCTCTGACGGTGAAGACAAGCTTGTTGAAGCGGGACAGATCGGTGCCATCGGGAACCACATATTCGAAGTAGGCCCATTTCTGGTCAAACTTATTGTAGTTCACCGTCAGTTCCGTCTCGGACGCGGACAGGGTGTAGATTCCATCCGATCCCGTATTCAGATCGTCGATGATGCTGAGAGTGGTCGGCAGCGCGGTAGTGGTTGTGCCGGTTGTCGTTGTCGTCGGCACAGTTGTTGTCGTGGGTGTCGCTGTCGTGGTAGTCGTGGTTGTTGTCGTGGTAGTCGTGGTTGTCGTTGTTGTGGCGGTTGTCGCCGCAGTCGTGGTCGTACCGTTGCAAGCGGCGATCACGAGCACGAAGGCAAGAGCCATCAACAGCATCATACCTCTTTTGAACTTCATTTTTTGAAACCCTCCTTTTATATTTTTTTCTTTCAAAGCCTATTTTCACAATTCAAACCGCGAATTGCTGAAACCTTAATCCGTTTTGACGAATCCGAGTTCGTCCATGCCTTGCTTGGCGATGTCGCTTTGCATGAAGTAATGCCAGATGAGTCCCGAGCGGTAGTTTTCGATCATCAGGACCGTGACGCCCTTGTCGATCCCGATCACATCGGTCGAGAACCAACCATCCGGGGGAATCGGCGTCTGCGGCATGATCGTGCCTTCGGGAGCGAACTCCTCCTCGCCGAGATTGAAGCTGTCCCGGAAGCCGTAGCGGCTCTGAAGGAAATCCACAGTGCTGAAATACGCCATCGTCGGGATCACAAGATCGGGCACGAACGCGATCGAGCCGATCGAACCCGAGGGAGCGAGGGTGCCATCGACATAGATGATTCCGACGGCCGGCAGATTGCCATAGGCGCGGTAGCCGTCCGGCCCGTCCGAGGCCGTCATGCCCCAGGAAGTCTGGTTGAGGGTCTTGTAACGGACCGACATGTACTGGGCATAATCGTAGGCCGCGATCGAGGCGTTGACCGAATTGTCGAACCAGTTGACGCCTTGGGCGTCGTCATAGTTCCGGAATTCGTAGAAAGCGTGGGAATACTGGTAGATGAAGAGCGGTCCCGGGTAAGAGACATAGAACGGCTCGGAAGTGCCGAATGACTTGATCTGGGAATTGGCCTTCATCACATCGTAGGCGACTTTGCCGACGGCATGGTTATCCGAGGCCGCCGCCAGGAAATAGAGCATCAGTTGTTCGTTGGCCATGTCCCAATGGCCGCCGAATCCGGATTCCGGACTGTAGCCCATATAGAACATGTTCCGGGAAGTATCATAATACCAATCCCATTCGATCGCCTGATAGATGGCATCGACCTTGTCGCGGATCTCGCCGCCGAAATATTCGCCGGCGACGATCGCACCACAGATCAGGATCGCGGTGTCGATGATCGACACTTCGCTGTATCCGGAGCGCCATCCGTTCGTCATGTAGACGAAGTGGTAGAAAAACCCATGGGTCCTTTGCATGCCTTCAAGCGTCTCAAGGGTGTATAGCACCCGGTCGTAACCCTCCTGGTAGCCGATCCAGTCGTTCTCGATCCCCGCGGGAATCGCGGCGAGCCCGAAGCCGACCGAAGCGATCGAGGCGTCGGCCTTGGCCAGGGTGTCCACATTGACCCGGTCGGTAATGAGGCCATATCCGGGCGAATCCGTGTCGCCGTTCACCACTTCCCAGAAGAACTTGAAGGACAGATGTTCCTCATCAAGCACATAATCTGGCACCGCCAGCGGATCGTAGACGTATGGCGTCTCGGTCGTAGTCGTAGGCAAGGTCGTTTGAAATATCGTCGTATCCGAGGATGTCATCTCCGAGGTCGTCGTGGTTGTGGTCGAAGACTGGGTGGCGGTCGTGACGGTCGTCGTCACCCCTTCGCAGGCGACGCCTGCCAGGGAAAACAGGATCAGAAGCAGAATTGCCAAACTTTTTTTCATCAAATCCCTCCTTTATTCACCGGTCACTCCGGTTCTGTCGATACCTTCGACGAACCATTTCTGCATCACGATATAGACGATCAGTACCGGCAAGATGATTAGAATCGTGGCCGCATAGCGGATCGATTCGTTGATCAGGGTATCACCGATGCCCTGGGCGATATTGAACTGGGAACTGAAGTTGAGCAGCTTCAACTGCAAGGTGTAAAGATCGGTGCCCAGGAAAAGCGAGGAGATGTAGGTCTCGTTCCAATACCACACGAACGAGAACAAGAAGGCGGTGAGATAGGCGGGTAGCGCCAAAGGAACCCCGATCTTGGCAAAGATCTGTAACGGATTGGCCCCGTCGATCTCGGCGGATTCGTCGAGAACCTTGGGTTGCATCCGGAAAAACTGGTAGAAGATCAGGATGAAGATCGCCGAGGACAGTCCCTGTCCGAACGTGGCCGGCAGGATGATGCTCCAGGCGGTTCTCAGGATGCCGATCTGGTTGAAGAGCACGTATTTCGGAATCATGTAGATCTGGCTCGGAACCAGGTAGGTCATCAGAATCAGGATGAAGAGCACGCTTTTGAACCGCATCTTGAACTTGGCCAAGGCGTAGCCTGCGACAGACGTCGTCACCGTCTGCAACAGCGCCGGGATCAAGGTCACCGTGAGGCTGAAAAGCAGGGTCTTCCAGTAATCGAGCACGATGAAGGAGATCTTGTAGTTGGTGAGATAGATCTTGGTCGGGATCCATTGGACGACCGGATTGACCAGGTCCTCAAGATCCTTGATGCTGTAGGTGAACATCTGGATCAGCGGGAAGAGATAGACGAAACCGATGATGGTGAGTAGGCCGTATAGGAACAACTTCCCGATAAACCCCTCCGTCAGCTTCTTGCCGAGGAGAAAATGCCTGATCTTGTTCCTGGTCTCGATTTTCAGTTTCATCAGCGTCTCACCCGGTCTTTCGAAAACGCCGTCAGAAGCGTATAGGCGACAAGCAGGATGATGGCGAGGGCGACAAAGTAGACCCAGGCGATCGCCGAGGAGAATCCGAAACCGGTCTCGAGGGCGAACATGTTCGTCTTGATCTGCGCGATGGCCTTGTTCTCGGAGAACGTGGCCAGGTTGATGATCGTGAAGATCACGGAAACCAGGACCATGCTCTTGAGCGAGGGCATCGTGATTTTCCAGAACGACTCCCAGGCGCCGGCGCCGTCGATCATGGCCGCCTCATAGGTCGAGCGGTCGATCTTCTGCAACGCGGCGATGAAGAGCAGGATCTGGACTCCGGAGAACCAGAGGATGACGATCAGTTCGGAAAAGATCCCCGCGATCGGCCGCGCCAGATTCGGCGTGAAGGTCTGGTTGATCAGGTCGATGATGCCCATCTGTTCCACCAGGGGGATGGTTGCCGCCCCCTGGGCCACAAGTTGGTTGATGACGGGGCCCGAGGCGATGATCACCGGCAGGAAATAGATCCCCCGGAAAAAGCCCCTGGCCTTGATGTTCTGGTTCAGCATCACGGCGATGATGATCGCAAAGACCGTGATGATTGGAACCTTGAAGAGAATCTCGAAAGCGAAGTCTCCGACCGCCTGCAGGAAGGTGAACCCGGGGGCGCTGGAGAAGATCTGTTTGTAGTTGTCGAACCAGACGAACGTCTCCTGGATGCCTTCCCCGCTCAGCGTCACCTTCGACATGCTGTAATAGAGCGAGATGAAGAGCGGATACATCGTGAATACCAGGAAACCGATGACCCAGAGCGACATGAACGCCCATCCGGCCAGGTTCTCCCTGGTCTTGCGTTTCAGCGGTTTTCTAGCCATTGCCGATCACCACCAGATAGCTGGACGCCATGACGACATGGCCCATTTCCTGATAAGGCTGACTGGTATAGTTTACATAGATGATGGTGCCGTTGGCGTAGGTGTCCCGATAGACTCCGATATCCACGGCCTCACGGTCCACCATCCGGGAATCATACACCTGACTCAGAGCTTCGTTCAGGAATTCGTAGTCGGAGGCGATGACGTTTTTCCAGACTTCATAGCTGGAGGAATAGATCTGCCTCAGTTCGGTATCCTGGAGCTGGTATGCCGACTGGTCGGTGAGGATATAGGACGGATAGAGGCCGTAGTCGACCATCTGGAGCAACGTATGCGTCTGATTGGCGTTGAAGTTCGCAAACGGCGCAAAGGCGTCAATTGTCCCATGCAAGAAGATCGCCATGAATGGAACCGTGTCCGTATAGATCCGGTAGTTGCTGGACGTCATCGGCGTCATCAGGTACTTTTCGGCATATTTCAGAAGATACAGATTGGGCCGATAGAGCAACAGTTTGCCTTCATAGCCGGAAAATGCCTCCCGATAGATGTCGATCGCCATCTGGCGGTCGATCGGAGCTAGCTTGTCCGAATAATCGGAATACAGATGGTTGCCGATCGTTCCCAGAGCCAGGGAATCGATGCCGAGTTTCCCGAGGGATTTTTCGTTGTCCGTAAAGGCCGAGGCGATCCGCTGGGGTCTGATATAATAGTAGTTCTTGGTCTGCCCGTGAAGCTGGAGCAGATTCTGGTTGATCTTCTGGGCGATGTCCTTATAGACGCTGTAGTTGGCGTTGTCATAGACCTTCATGACATCGACATAGAAATAGAGTTCCACCAGGGTATCGCGGTATTTCTCGATCAGACGCCTGAATTCCGCTTCCGTTCCCAGGCGGCCCAGATAATTGTGATTGATCAGTCCGCTCGAGGAGAAGCCGCCTTTGAAGAAGCCTTCCATGACGACGGTGAGACTGTCGACATAGCCAGAGAGTTCGGCGATGATCGTTTCGGCCTGTTTGACCGTGGTCATGGCTTCCGTCTGGTCGAAGATGAACCCGGTCTTCAGCTCCGCGCCGATCAGTTCGATGAAAAGCGGAATGTCGGATAACTGATCGATGTTTGGCACCAGTTCGCCCTCAGAAACCAGATAGTCGCGGTAGATGTTCGCCATGCCGACATAGTTGGCCTCGTTTCCGGCCAGGAACCGATAGGTCATGGCCACGTTGCAGGAATTGGTATCCTCCTGGATGACGAGCCTTCCGGAGCCGGAAGTGGCCTGCGACTGGTTGGTCGGAGTCTGATAGAGGCTCCGGTACAGGAATTCATTGTAGGAATAATAGTACTTGAGATTGTTCTTGGCGGGACTGACGACGAAACTGGCAAACATTTCCCCGTCGTCGATCATCGTCATGAACCCGTGCTGGTCGATGCCCAGGACCATGCCGGTCACCGGCAGCAACAACTGGGCCTCATTGGGATTTTCGGCCCGGATGCCCAAATCAAGTCCGTAATACGGGAATTCATAGATTTCGGTATTGTAATCGATCGGCTGATAGCGGATCAAGGCGCCCGAACCGTCCGGAACGAAGATGTAGCCTGGAATCGAATCCGAATAGACAGCTCCGAAAAACGGGAAGATCCGGATGCTTCTGAGTTTGAAGGTGTCGCCTTCGGTGATGCCTTCCTTCGGCACTTCCACCTTCAACTGGTCGGCGTCGAGATAGACCCTGAGGGTCAGCCCGATTCCCGACTTTCCGTAATGGAGCGTGGCTTCGAAGCCGTTGTCGATCAGGCTGTAGCTCGTCGTGGTGGAACGGTCGGTGAACAGACTCTCGTCGATCGTGGTGTAGAGGCCGGTCGTCGGATTGAGCGAATAGTACTTGATCGTGACCGCCGAATTGACATAGCCTTCCCAGGTGGAGCCGAAATGCTCGAGATCGTCGTTCTTGGACATCAGGGAGGATCCGTAGATGAATCCGTCGGCCTTGTTGACGATCCGGATGGCGTAACTGTCCTCCTCCATATAGAGGATCAAAGCATCGCTCTCGCCGACCTGGATGAAGGTATCGGGGATGTCTAGGTAGTTGTTGACGACGGAAGTGTCGTCAATCTGGGTGTACTGGTTGGAGCTGAAGAGGGTGTCGTCGAGGACCAGAACCTCCTGGTTGGGAGAGTCGAGGCGATAGTCGCCTCTCGTTGCCGCTTCCGTAAGGAAGGCCAGAGGCACCATGGCGACAAAAACCGCCAGGATCAGGAGTTTTCTCCCCATATTAGCCAAAGACACGGTTTGCCACCTCCTTCAGCCAGGACAAAATGAAATTGACGAGTTGGGAACCGAACACATAGATGATGAAGAGGATCAGGATGATGATCAGCATCGTGAAAGCCGTCATCAACAGGTTCTTGATCGTCTCCTTGATCTCGTAGTTGTGGATCTCCTTGATCGCCAGGAACACGAGTATTCCCGTCCAGGCGATCATGATGAAGACATAGATGTCGAAGATGACCTTTTCGTTCAGGGTCAGGAAATTCGACAGGAGAATCAACGGCACCAGACCGATCACCAGCGGGCTCAGGGCATAACTCGAAGCGATGAAGACATCCTTCAGCCAACCCTCGCCGTCGAACAGGGTCGCAATCAGATAGTTCGAGAACACGAACAGACCGAAAAGACCGAAGAACTTGACGATCTCGAACCCGAGGTTGATGCGGTCGGGATAGGTGTTGAAGACGAATCCGGTGTATTTCTGCAGCAACAAATACTCGACGAACAGCACGACCAGGATGATGATGCTCGTCCTGATGTCCGAACGCTTCTGCCGTTTGATCTCGTAATAGGAATCGATCGGATGCCGGCACACCTTCGTTATCAGACTGAATTTCCGGAATTCGCGGTTGGCCTTGACCTTGCCGATATGCTGGTTGATCGCAGCGAAGACCACGGTCTTCTTGTTGACAAGTTTCACCGCCTGCACCAAGGCGATGAGCCCGATCAGACTGATGAACACCCAAGTGAGGTTGTTGTTGAGCCAATTATCCCGGATTTTCCAGAAGGTCTCCGAATAGCCCTTGGTGTCGTTTGCCAGCCGGTATTCGTTCAGTGCCGCCTGGAAATCCTCATCCTGGTAATAGGCCTTGCCGAGGGCGCTATGCGCCAAGGCGAAGTTGGAGTTCTGTTCCAGGATGTTTTCGAACATCAGGGTGCTCTGGGCATAGTTGCCGGCGTTGTAGAGATCGATCGCCTGATGCACCAGGTCCGCGAAAGACGAGGGCTGGAAGACGACGATCTGGTCGGCGGTGTTGTCGGCGACGAACAGGTTGCCGAGTTCGTCGATCTGGATCGAGGAGGGCGACTGGATCAGGCCCAGGGTGTTGGAACTGCCCGACATGATGTCGAAGGCGAAGAGCAGGTTGCCCGATTCGTCGTATTCGACGACGAAGCCGTCGTCATAGATCGCATAGAGGTATCCGGAGTCGTTGACCGACAAATCGACGACGCTCGCCTCGACGTCGTAGTTGGTCGCCGTCAGGATGTTGTTGCCGTTCACATCGAGCTTCTTGAGCGCGGTGACGGCATTCGGCGTCGAAGTATAGACCAGTGATTTGGAATTGATCGTGATGTTGGTGGGCGATGGCGGGATGTTCCTTGCATAGGCTCCCGGCTGGACGAAAATGTCGGCGATTTTCTGCACCAGCGATTTTGCGGACAGATTGACCCCGAAATAGCCGAGGAAGGATCCGTCGTAGTTCATCTGGATGACGCCGCTCGTCGAACCGTCGCCGATGACATAGATGTTCTCACCCGAACCGACGACGACCTTGATCGGCACATAGAGCGATTCGGTTCCGAAGAGCGGTTCGCTGGGCCGGCCGTAGGTCCGGATCAGGTCGCCTTCAAGGTCGAACTTGTAGACCAGTTCGTTGCCTTTGTCGGCGACATAGAGATAATCGTCCAGGGAAACGAAGACGCCGGTCGGATTATCGAGGGTACCTGTCCCGATCTCCCTTTCGAGTTCGCCCCGGTAGTTGAGGACGGCGATCCGGCTGTTGCCGGAATCGGCCACATAGACCAGTCCGTCCTTGATGTAGATGTCCTCCGGATCACTCAGCTGGACGTTCCGGTTCAGGACGCCAAGCGGAGTGTAAGCCGTCTGCGTGAAGGTGAGATGGCCCTCGTAGTCGACGGTATAGGTCCGGTAGGGATATTCGTTTTCGTAATAGTCGGTGTCCGCCTTAAGGCCTGTAAGCGGCCATGAGGCGAAAAGCAGGAGGATCATGACGGCGGTAAGCAGGAGTTTTTTCATACCAGGCCCCCTACTTGATGCCCGAGTGCGCCATGGTATCCATGACTTTGCTCTGCATGATGATGAAGATGATGAGATTGGGCAGGAACATGATCAGGGAGGCCGCCGCCGCCATTCCCTGACCGGCGACCCCGTTGGTTCCGGTCGTCAGTGTGCCCATATAGAAGGCGAATGTTTTCAGCACGTCGTTGTTGATGTAGGTCGTCGAGGTGTCCGCCGAATTCCAGACCGCCTGGAACGAAAGGATGACGATCGTCGCGATGGCGGGCTTGATGAGGGGCAGGACGATCTTGGTGTAGATCTGCCACTCGTTGGCGCCATCGACCCTTGAGGCGTCGATCAGTTCGTTCGGGATCTGGTCGATGAATTGCTTGACGAGGAAAAGTCCGACCGGCACGGCCAGATAAGGCAGGACGTGCACGAAGAAATTGTCGATCAGGCCGAGTTTTTCCACAACCAGGTAACGAGGGATCATCACGGCCACGCCCACGAACATGAGGGCGATGGTGTTGATCTCGTTGATCAGCCGTTTCATCCTGAAGTTCAGTTTCGACAAGGCATAGCCGGCCATGGTCGAGATCACGACCGAAGCGACCAGCACCAAAGCTGTTACGACGATGCTGTTGAAAAGATATCGGGACATCGGGATGCCCGAGGAACCAGTAACCTTGAAGAGCCTCGCGAAGTTGCCGAAAGTCGGATGCACCACGAAGAATCGCGGCGGGTAATAGAACAACTCCTCGAGCGGTTTGAAGGCATGGTTGAAGATGTAGATCAGCGGTAGGATCATGAACAGGGCGATGGGGGTTATGAACAGGAGATAGCGGATTTGGCTGGGATGGAAGCGTTTCGGATTGATCTTGGTCGCCTGGAACTTCTGGTGTCTCATTCGTCCTTGCTCCCGAAAAGCTTGAATGCGAATCGACTCACAAGATAGACAAACAAGAGCAAAATCACCGAAAGTGCAGCCGCATATCCCATTTCATACTTGATGAAGCCGTAATACTCGATATGGTTGACAATCAGTTGGCCGGCATACTGGGGCGTCGGATTGGAGCCCGACAGGGCGACGCCGATCCCGGAAGCCGAGAAGGTTCCGACAATCGCCATCACCGCCCCGAACAGCATCTGGGGTTTGATCGAGGGGATCGTGATATAGATCATTTCCTGGAACTTGTTCTTGATCCCGTCGATATACCCGGCCTCATAAAGATCCTGATTGACATTCAAGATTCCGGCGAGCATCGCAAGGAATCCCACCCCCATGGAACTCCACAATGTCACCACAATCATGATCGTAAGCAAAAATTCCTTCGACTGAAGCCAGATGATCGGTTCCACGATCAGACCCAGATTCAGGAGGATGCTGTTGAGATAGCCGGTATTGTCACCGGCGAAAATCACTTTCCAGAGCACGCTCATCGTGATGCCCGCCGTCATCGAGGGCGAATAGATGATGAGGGCGAGGACGGTCCGGAGCCGGCTGGGAAGCTGTGCCAGCATCCAGGCCAGGAGAAAGGAGAGAATGTAGCCTCCCGGCCCGACGATGATGGCATATTTCAAGGTATTGGGGATGACGTATTGCATGAACACGTCATCGTTGGTAAGCACATTGATATAGTTGGCGAAACCGATGAAGGAAGGCGCTCTAACCGTGTCGAAATAGGTGAAGGACAGGTAGATGGCCGCCACGACGGGAATCACGATGAAAATCGTGAACATCAACAGGTAGGGGAAGACGAACAGATAGGCAACGTTTTGTCTTTCCCTCACCTTTTTGCCTTGGAACAGTTTGGCGAGGAATCCGGTATTAGCCACCAGTATTCGCCTCGCTTTCGGCGATCCAGGCTTCGATCTGGTCGAGGGTAGCGGCCCGGTATGGCTTCAGGATGTTGCCATTCTTGTCCATATAGCCGAACTCGGCCATCTTGCGCTGGATCTCCTTGTTCATCTGGATGATGCCGTCGTTCAGTCCGACCCGGAGATTGGTCCGGTCGAGCACGACGCTGTTCCAGAGATTCGAGATCTCGAGCTCGACCTGGTAGGACCCAGGAACCTTGGGCAGTTCCCGGAGCCAGCTCCACTGTTCGAGCACGATCTGGATATCGGAGGCATTCAGGTTGGAGAGCTTGAAGGCGTCGAGATTGGCGCTGTTCCACATGTATTCCTTGCCAAGCGTCGACAAGAGCATCGAAGCGAAGGTCGACTGGGTCGTGGTCGAAGTCCACCATTTGAGGAACTCCCAACCTTCTTCCTGCTTGGCGGAATTCTGGAAGATCATGTTCGCCGTCTGGGCGCCCGGGGCGCTGCTGTCGACGCTGCCGTCCGGTTTTTCCACGCCAGGCATCAGGGCGATCTTCCAGAGACCCTGGATGTCGGGAGCGGCGTTGGTCAGGGTGATGTACATACCGAAATCACCGACGCCGACCGGGGCCAAACCCAGACGGAAGTCGTTGTAGAAACTCGTGACCTGGACATCCATGCTGTAGATCGTATAAAGCTCGGTCATCATCGTCAGGGCATTGACGGTTTCCTCGTTGTCCATGTTGACGGTAAAGGCATCGGGACTGTAGATGTCGGACCCGTACTGGAAGAGGAACGGCAAGGTGGAATCGAAAGCCTTGAGCGAGGTGGCGCTCGAAAGCGGGATGTAGAAATTCATTCCGTACCGTTTCAGGATCGGCAGGATGTCGATCACATCGTTCCAGGTGTCCGGCACCTGGATGTCAAGCGCATCGAAGACATCGGTGCGATAGAAAAGCACATAGAAGTTCTCCGTATCGGGCAAACCGTAGAGACCTTCGTCATACATCAGGGGAATCAATGATTCCCGCTGGAAACAATCGATAACGCCCGTGAAATCGGGATCGCTTGTAAAAGTCGTCAGATCGAGGATCGCGCCCCGGATGCCCATGTCATAGGGAATCCAGGAAGCGACACCAAGCGCGACGTCGGGGTTCTGGTTGGCCGAATTGGCCAGGATCAGCTTCCCTTCGGAAGCCATCACCGAGGCCTTGACCTTGATGCCGGAGGCAGCCGTGAACGTGTCATCGGCCATCTTCTGGATCAGATCGACATATTGCTTCGGCCGGTTGATCCAGACATCGAGTTCGTCGGCGCCGGCCTTGTCCGAATAGCGTTTGTCGAAGAAGGAGATGAAGAACCTTTCGATTGCGACCCAGGTCCTTTGGAAGAAGTTGCCGTCTTCGGAAGCGATCTCGGCGGTGGTGTGGACGTAGAACTTGTCCAGCGTCAGCGGACTGGAAAGCAACATCGATACGGTGTTGCCAAGCGTCGAGGCGATCGACGAGGTCGAAGTGGCGAGCAAGGCGATGTTCTTCGGGATCTCATCGGGCGATGCCGCCAGGAATCTTAGGTTCCTGATCGCGATCTTGAGACCCGATTCGGCCTCGGACAATTTGCTGGTGACAGAAAGCGAGGCGATATAGTCCTGGTTCTCCTGGAGACTGTCGGCCATCTGGTTCAGATCGCCGACGATGTCGGGAAGATACTCCTCGATCTGCCAGTCGCAGTTCTCGTCGACCTGGTTGCCGGTCAGTTTCCTGATGTCCAGGGACAGCTTGTTGACGGCTTGCAGGATGTTTTCCAGATTGTAGTAGACATCGCGGTAAGGCGACAAATCGACCTGGAGCGAGATGTAGTTGTCTCCCTGGCCCAAGTGGAAGAGATAATCCTCTCCGTCCGGAGAGTTCGGCGTATAGTATTGCCAGGAGGAATCATATTCGAAAGCCAGATGTTTCGCTTCCGCAAAGGGGATCTCCCCGTTGATCTTGAGGGTTCGGAAGATGACACCGTTCACCATCCCGTCCTGGAGGACCTTGAAGGTGAGCCGGTAATAGCCGTCTTCGGGGACGCTGATCTTGTAGACGATCATTTCGCGTTCCGAATTATAGGTGTCCCCGCTCAAGACGTTCAGTTTCAGATAGCGGACCGAGAAAGGCGTGACTCCGATGGAACGGGACACTCCGGCCTGGATCGAACTGGAATTCTTGTATAAGGGTATTTCCGCTTCATAATCCTTGAGATACAAAGCCTCGGAGATCTGGTTGCCGGCAAGATACTCCGCGTAGTCGGGAACAGCGGCAATACCGGTGATCGCGATATTGCCGAGCATCAGTTCGCCTTTGACCCGTTCGATGGTGATTGTGTTCCGGCCGGATTCCAAAAGGAAGCACAGCGGTTCGACATAAAGCCCCATCGGATCCATCAGGCTCTGGTTGGTCCAGGAGAAGATCTGTTCCTGGAGGCCGTAATAGTCATTGCCGTAGCGGTCTACAGAGAAAGATTGGTCCTGGTTATGCCATAATTTATAAAGGATAAGTTGTTGTGACTCCTGATACTGGATCTCGTCATTGACCTTGAGGGCCAGTTCGAAGTCGAGGTAATCGTCCGAAAGCGAATAGAAATCGACGGCGATGTTGTAGAGCCCGGTCTCGGGCACATGGATGTCGAATTCGACCGGGCTGCTATCGGTCCAGGACAGGACATCACTGCCGTAATCGTTGCTTTCTGCTTCCGGGACGAGTGTGACTCCTTTGAAATCATCGGGGGTGACCAGAGTGAAAAAACCGGAAGTGTCGGCGTAGTTTTCCGCTTCCCACGCCGATTTCACGGATTCATAGTCTCCGACAAAGATTTCCGGATTGTCCGAAGTTGACGTATCGGCTTTGACGACAAACTGCGTGCTGGCACTCTGGACGAAGAAAAACAGACCCAAGAGTGCAAAGATCAGGAGTTTCTTCGTTCTCACCGGTAATCCTCCCCCCGTGATGAATCTGATCAGACAGTATCAGTTCAAAATGTTGCCAATAAAGTGATTAGGGCGTTACGCCAAGTTTCTGGAAGACGGCGTCATGGGCCAACTCGAGTTCATGGTTGGCAAGATTGTTCCACTGGGTCTTGACATCGGCATAATTCATTTCGCCGGTGCGGACCGCATCGAAGACATCGCCAAGGGTTACCGTGGCCGAATAGTCTCCGGTCCAACGGGCCTTGATATAGCCGGGAACATACTTGTTCGGTTCGATGATGTAGTTGTCGTATTCCACGACTTTGCGCAGTTCGGTGAAAGTGTAGTAGATATTGAAGAAGGCATCGAGCAGATCGGCATCCGGTTGGAGCGGGGTCATGTTGAGCGTCTCCAACTCAGGATAGTCTCCGGAGGTGCAGATCTCGATCCGTTTCATGTATCCATCCTTGCCAAATGACATCCACTTGGCAAGCAGATAGGCTTCGGGGAGGTGCTCCGTCTGGGAGGAGATGCCCATGAGGTCCAATACCAACGGGATTTGATGGGCGGCCGTGGTTCCGGGAGTGCCGATGAAGTCGACGTCGAATCCGAGATCCATCATCGAGCCGATGATCGGAGTGTAGTTCCAGAACGCTGCGAGTTGGCTCGACTCCCAGGTGTTGGGTGTTCCGAAGGCGGCCAACTGCTCATCGCCTGTCATCGCGTCATAGACGAAGGACTTGTCGGTCATCAGATTCTGGTAAAGGGTGATGGTGTCTTCCATTTCCTGACTGTCGAGATGCAAGACAGAACCATCGTAGGTGAACCAGCCAAGATCGGCGTTGAGCTGGGCGGGATACCATTCCATCATCCTGTCGATGCCGACGATGCCGGCCGTGCCGGTTCCATCGGTGACGTTATGGTTGGCGACGTCCTTGATCTTGTTGGTGAATTCGGTGAAGGTGTCCTCAAATGCGGGCAGATCGGCATTGGCGTTGTCGAAAATCGTCTTGTTGATGTAATAGCCGAAATAGTAGACCGCATAAGGTAAGGCCATCAGATGGCCGCCATAATTGGCGGCGTTCCGGATATCCGCGGAAATGTTCAAAAACTCCGGGTCGGCGTTGGCAATGTCGGTGACATCCAGAGCCCAGTTGTTCATGATGATCGTTTCCGTGGAATCGGTGAAATAGACATCCGGTAGTTCGCCTACGGCAGCCTGGGCGCCCAAAAACTCGTTCCAGTTCTGGTCGATCTCGGTCAGGCCGGAGGGATCGGGTACTTTCGGACGTTCGATGATGTTGATCGTGATCCAGGGGTATTCCTCCATGAATGCCTGGATCATCAGTCTTTCCAGATTCAATGAGTCGATCGCGCCCAGATTCCAGGCGGCATAGGTGATCGTAACCGGAGTATGGGATACCGTCGTGTCGGTCAAAGTGGTATTGGTGGTATCACCGGAAGCAGAAGTGGTCGTTCCCGTGCCGGTAGTGGTCGTGGTCGTAGTCGTGGTTTGTGTTGAGGCAGTTGTCGTTGTTCCCTGACAACCGGCGATGGCGAAGGCAAAAATCGCGAGCACAAGCAGACTGACTAGCTTTTTCATAATATTCTCTCCTTATATTCTAAATTTTATTAGCATCATTCATTGAAACTCATTTGATGGTTAGTTGGACTTTATGGGTCGATCCATCCCGGAAATCGGGCAACAGACGGCCAACAAGCGGCGAATTGTCGACAACCAACGACTCTTTTTGGCCTTTCCTGACTTCGATTTCGTAGGTTGCGCCCCGGAAATGGCGGGTATAGACGAATC